>Ga0209517_10001047_pt1 | contig 43949 bp, 35 predicted proteins | sample PeaSoiMetSII2010_FD_187695 | JGI IMG/M metagenome (GOLD analysis project Ga0209517, IMG submission 187695) | Peat soil microbial communities from Weissenstadt, Germany - SII-2010 (SPAdes) (version 2) | ecosystem: Environmental > Terrestrial > Soil > Wetlands > Peat | place: Germany...
AAGCGGCTGGCGCGGCGGCTAGAGCGGATTGGCTTCGAGGTGACGCTGAAGCCGCGTGAGCCGCGGAACCAGCCCCGCGGGTCAGGTCCGTTGCCCGGACAAACGTGTAAGCGATGCAATGCCTGGCGTATCCCCTGCATACACATCAGACCGCGAATTGCGCCGCCTCCCAACGAGCTATCCGATTGAGGAATTGCGGCTTGCCGGAGTAGAGGTTTCGAAGGACCGGCATTTTGGCGGATCCACGGATTGGGGGGAGATCGGCCGAGGCCCGCGGCCCTTGCATCGCCGCACGATTGGAGCTATTCAGGTTCTATGCACCGATTTTTTCCCTTTGGGCTGGTGCTGGTCAGCGCAGTTTTCGGGCAAACCCTCCATCATCCACCATTTCAGTTTGAAGCAAACGAAGGGCAAAGCGACTCCCGGCTCCCCGTCGCGCGGGGGCGCGACACGGTCCGCGCCCTCTCCGGCCACCGCGGCGTGGGGCCCGGCCAGTACATCGCACGCGGGCTGGACACGGTCGTGTCTTTGACTGGCTCGCGGGCATCGATCGCTTTCCCGGGCGCGACCGTGGCCGTGCAGTTGGCGGGCGCGAATCCAACGGCGACGGCGGAGGGCGTCCGGCAGTTGCCCGGCGTGGTCAATTACTATATCGGCGGCCGAAGCCATTGGCGCGAGGGGGTCCCGACTTATGAAGCCGTGCTGTCGCGCGGGATCTATCCGGGCATCGACATCCTTTATTACAGCGCCGAGGACGGCATCGAATACGATTTCACGGTCGGGCCGCATGCCGATCCTGGGCGGATCCGGCTGGCGTTCCAGGGCGCTCGCGATCTGCGGATCGAAGAGAACGGCGACCTCGCCGTGCGGACGGCTGCCGGAGGGTTCCGGAACCGCCGGCCCGCGGCCTGGCAGGAGAAGAACGGCAGCAGGATCCCGGTGGAGGCGCACTACACTCTCCGCTCGCGGTTCGAGGCGGCATTCGAAGTCGGCGACTACGATGCGACGCTGCCGCTGGTGATCGATCCGGTGCTGGAGCTTGGGGGATTCCTGGGAGGCAGCGCCGAGGACACCGCCACAAGCGCCATGTTTCTGGGGATGGGCGACTCCGCCATTACTGTGGTTGCGGGGGCAACCAATTCGGTGGATTTCCAGGGCCGAACCACTTCGCAGGGAGGCTTCGATGCTTTCGTGATGGCCCTCGACTTCGCCGGGCGGCCGCTCTATACGACGTACCTGGGCGGCTCCGGGGACGACCGCGTGAATGCCATCTCGGTCGCCGGCGACACGCTGGCGGTGGCCGGCGAAACCAGCTCGCAGGACTTCCCCGTCATCGCCTCGCCGGCGGGCAACCTGCCGCAGTCGGCATACGGCGGCGGAGCGCGGGACGCGTTTGTGGCGGAACTGGTGGCGAGCACCGGGGTGGTGCGATTCGCGTCGTACCTGGGCGGCTCGGGCGACGATCGCGCGACCGGGGTATCGGTGGACTCCAGCGGCCGGATCGTGGTGGCCGGAGAGACGGGTTCGCCGGACTTTCCGGTGCGCAATGCGATTCAGGCGAAGCCCGGCGGAGGCACGGATGCGTTCGTCGCCGAGTACGACGGCGCGCGGCGGGTGCTGTTCTCGACGTACCTGGGCGGGTCGGGCGACGACCGCGCGCACGGCGTGGCGGTGGCAAGCGACGGCGCTATTTACCTGGCCGGCGAGACCGGCTCTTCCGATTTCCCGGTAGCGAACGCGCTTCAGCCGGCGCGCGGAGGTGCGATCGACGCGTTTCTGGCGAAACTGGCTGCGGATGGATCGTCGCTCGAGTTCTCGACGTATCTCGGCGGCAGCGGCGACGACCGCGCCAACGCGGTGGCGCTCGATCCGGATGGCAACCCGTACCTCGCGGGGAGCACCGCGTCGATGGACTTCCCCGCCCCCGCGGGCCAGCATCCGGTTTTCGCCGGCGGCGCGACAGACGCCTTTCTGGCGCATGTCTCGGCCGATGGGGCTGCGCTGCTCTCCTCGGCTTACATCGGCGGCACGGGCGACGACGAGGCGTTGGCGCTGGCGGTTCCCGCGTTCGGCGATGTGTATCTCGCGGGCCGTACCAGTTCCACGGATTTCCCGACGCACAATCCGCTGCAAGCCTCTTTCGGCGGCGGCGCGGAAGACGCTTTCCTGATCCACATGGCGGCGGATGGGACGGTGTTCCACTCGACCTACTACGGCGGGAGCGGCGCGGAACGGGCGCTGGGAATCGCCGTGGACCCCGACGGCTGCCCGTGGGTGGTGGGGCCGACCAGTTCAGCCGATCTGCCGCGCATGCTCGAGCCCGAGAGCTACCACGGCGGGGTGTCGGACGCGTTCTTCGCCAAGATCAGCGATCCCATCCTGGTGGCGGGCAACATGGTGATCGGCAAGAACCTCCAAAAGAGGCTCGACGTGGAGCTCAGTCTTCTGCCCTACGGCGGCATCACCACGGCGACGATTACGAGCAGCGATTCCACGAAGGTGCTTTTCTCGTCGGACCCCGGCCAGGCGGGCAGCGCAACGCTGAGCGTGGCTTCCGCCCAAAGCCTGCTGGCCCTGGCGCCGATCTGGGTGCAGGCGCTCGGCGATGCCGGCGTGGTCACTTACACGATGACGGCTCCGGGCTTTCCGCCGCGCACGGGCAGGATCACGCTGGCGCCGTCGGGCTTCGCGCTCACGCCGGGCTCCTTTACGGCCAGCGTCATTGCGCCGCAGACCATCCAGGTGAATGCGGCTTACCTGGATCCGGCGACGGGGGCCGCGGTAATAGGAGAGTCGCTGCGCGCGGGCGCCGACCCGGTGGCGCTCAGCGTGGCGTCCTCCAATCCGAGCGTGGGAGGCGTGCCTCAGGCAACGCTGTTTCTGGAGCCCGGACAGAGTGCGGCACCGACGCTGTTCCAGGCGAAACAGGCGGGCACGACCACGTTGAGCCTGGGGGTGCCCGCGGGTTACACGCCGCTGCCTGACTCCTCGGCGGTGGCGACCGTGCTGTCGCATGTTTTGCAGGCGACCGATGTGCAGTTGGGCAAGGACCTGCAAGCGGCATGGGGCGTCCAGTTGGGCGAGCCTGCTCCCGCGGGCGGGCTCGACATCACGGTGACGAGCGCGGCTCCGGGAGCGGTGCTGGTTTCGGCTGACCAGAGCCGCATGGGCGCCGCCAGCGCGACGGTGAAAGCGCCGGCCGGAGCCATGAGCGCGACTTTCTATCTACAGGGATTGGCGGCGACCGGAGGCGTCCGGCTGACCGCCACGGCAAGCGGATTTCCCACCGTTTCGGCGACGGCGAACCTGACCCCTTCGGGATTCTACTTCACCGGCGGCGACTTGACGGCGACGGTTCTGTCGGGCGATCACAAGATCTCGATCACATCGGGGCCGCTGGACCCCGGCACCATGGCGCCGCTAACGGAACAAGCTCTTCGGCCGGGTGCGGGGCCGGTGACGGTGGATGTCACAAGCTCGGATGTGACCGTGGCCACGATCACGCAGTCGCCGGTGACATTCCGGAGCGGAGACGGCCCGCAGACGACGGCGGTGCGGCCGGTCGGTATCGGAACGGCGGTCGTCAGTTTGTCGACGCCGCAGGGGTTTGCGGCTCCGTCGCCGGGGCGAAGCATCCAGGTGAGTTTGAGTGCGCCGTCACTGAAGATCACCAACCAGAACACAGCCGGCCCGCTGGTGGTCGGAAAGGACCTCGAAGGACTGCTGCTCCTCACGCTGTCCGACCCGGCTCCCAGCGGCGGACTGCCGGTGACCATAAGCAGCTCGGACCCGAGCCTTGTGTTGGTCTCGGCGGTGGCGTTCTCGGGTCAGTTGCCCGGGCAGACTGTGGGTTCCGGGCAATTCACCCAGGCAGTCGCCGCGGGTGCGGGCTCGATTTATATAGGAGTCCAGGGGCTTGCCAGCACGGGGTCCGTGGTGGTGACCGCGGCGGCGCCGGGCTTCAATGGCACTTCCGCGATCGTGACCCTGGGCCCCTCCGGTTTCTACATGGTTACGAATTTCGATCGGCTGCCGCTGAGCGACAACACCACCGCGGTAGCCGAGTATCTGAATGCGTACGCGTTGGATTCGAACGGTTCCGCGGTTGCCCAGCAGTATCTGCGCCCGGGCGTTTCGCTCAGCATCGAGATTCAGAGTTCGGCCCCCGAGGTGGCGGTGGTGGCTCCTGACCCGGTGACCGTCGTTCCCGGTAGTTACACTACGAATGTCTACGTGCAGACCAGGAGCGTAGGCACGACCGTGTTGAGCTTCGTTCAGCCGCCCGGTTTTACGACCCCGATGTATTCGACCGGGCGCACGCTGACAGTGACGCCGCCGCAATTCAACGCGACCGCCTACGCCCAGACTGTCGGCAAAGATCTCCAGTATCCGATCCAGCTTCAGCCAACGATCGGGCTTCAGGCGGATCACACGATCACGGTTACGAGCGGCGACCCGGGCAAGCTGGTGCTGTCGGCGGACCCGGGCGCGCCCGGAAGCGGCGCCATCACGCTACAGCCGGATGGGCTCAAGTTCTACGTCCAGGCCCTGGCCGACAGCGGCGCCGTTCCTTTCACCGTCTCGACCGCGGGTTTCGACGATTTAAAGGGTACGGTCACGCTGGCGCCATCGGGCTTCGTGTTCGACTATTACTCCAACAATGGAACGTTCGGAGCCGTGACCGGTTTTGATTGGCCGATCCGTGTGTGCCCGAGTACGTTGCATACGACTACCTACCTCGGGCCCTGCTCCGGCCAGAGCATGCGAGGCGGGCTTTCGCCTGTTACGGTCAACATTGCGAATTCGAACCCGGCCGCCGGCACGCTCGAGCCCGCGACGATCACGTTCAACCCGGGGGATGCCACCTTATCGACATCGTTCCATCCGCTGGCGCCCGGGACGACGCAGTTGGAGATTCAGACTCCGGCCGGTTTCATCGCGCAACCGCCGTCGGTCCGCACGCTGACGGTCAACGTGACGGCCGGGCATTGATCGGCCGCGCCCGCGGAGGGGAATCGGTTAAGCTGAATTAGAGGAGCGTCCGCATTTCCATGAATATCGACGAGCGCCTGGAGAAGCTCGCTGAACGCCACGAGGCCCTTGCCCAAACCGTCGAACTCATAGCCGCCGAGCAGCGCGACATGCAGCGCGCTGCCGATGCCCGCGTCGCCCGGCTCGAAGAAGCCATGACCAAAATGGCCGGCGCCATGTCCAACATGATGGACGCGATCACCAACCACGAGAAGCGCATCGATCGGCTCGAAGAACGCTGACCGGCTCGGACTCGCGAGCGCACCTATATCGCTTGACATTATATCGAGATGCGGTATAGTCTCCGTATGGGTTCCCATTCGGAGGGGCAAATCGCGGACCTGCTTCCACTCTCTGCGCAGGTCTTTCACATCCTCGTCGCGCTGGCCGGAGGCGACCAGCACGGCTATGCAATCATGCAGGACGTGGCGTCCCGATCGGCCGGAAAGTTGCGATTGAGCCCCGGAACTTTGTACGGCTCGGTGAAGCGCATGCTCGAGCAGGGCCTGATCGTGGAGCTTCGCCGCGACGAGCGGCCCGGCGGACCGGACGACGACGAGCGCCGCAGGTATTACCGCCTGACGCCTTTCGGCCGGAAGGTGGCGAAGGCCGAAGCGGCGCGGCTGGCGGAGACCTTGGAACAAGCGAGAGCGTATGGTCTGGCACCCAAGCGCTCGTAGGATCTATCGGGCCCTTCTGCTCGCCTATCCGGCCGAATTCCGGCAGGAATACGGGGAGGAAATGGAGCGCCTGTTCGCCGAGCGGCTGGGCGCCGAGCCGGCGGCCGGTCTCTGGCTGACAGTGGTTGCCGATGTGGCGATCACCGCTCCGCACGAGCACCTCCACATTCTGGCGGGCGATGTGCGCCACGGCCTTCGTCAACTTGCTAAAGCGCCCGGCTTCGCGTGTGCCGCGCTCGCCGCCCTCGCGCTGGGCGTGGGCGCGGCCACCACGGTTTTCAGCCTGATCAACGCCGTCCTCATTCGCGCCCTGCCGTACGGCGAGGCGGAGCGCCTGGTCTACCTGTGGACGCCCCTGCCGCGCTACGAAGCCTTGCCGCGCGAACTTGGGCCATCTTTTGCCGATGTGCTGGCATGGCGAGCGATGAGCCGCTCGTTTACGGGCATCACCGCGCTCCGGCAGAGGATGTTTACGCTGAGCGACGGCGGCGACCCGATCCGCGTCGGCGGCGCCATCGTGCTGGGGAACTTCTTTCAGACCCTGAATGCCGTTCCGGAACTCGGCCGCGCGATCGACCCCGCTGACGACCGCCCGGGCCAGGAGCGCGCGGCGGTAATCAGCGACGCCCTGTGGCGCTCGAGATTCAATCGGGATCCCGGCGCGCTCGGCAGCACGGTGCAACTCGGCAAAAGCGGCTATCGCATCGTGGGCATCATGCCGGCGGGATTTGCGTACCCCCACGAGACTGATTTTCCCCTCGCGGTTGCCACGCTGAAGCGCACCGAAATCTGGATCCCGGCCGCGCTCACCGCGCAGCAATGGTCGAACCGGATGTCCACCGCCGACGCCGCCATCGGCCGGCTTCGGCCAGGGGTGAGCCTGCGGCAGGCGCAGTCGGAAATGTCGGCGATCGAAGGGCATCTCGATCCTCTCAATCTTCCCGAGATGCGGGGCATGCAGTCGCTGTTGGTTCCGTTCATCGAGACGGCCACCGGACCCGTGCGCCCGCTCATGCGCCTGCTCGCCGGCGCGGTGGTTTTAGTTCTGCTGATCGCCTGCGGAAACGTAGCCAATCTGCTGATGGCGCGGGCCGTGGGCCGGGTACACGAGATGGGGGTGCGGACCGCATTGGGGGCTCCGAGGGCGCGGCTCGTCCGGCAATTGCTGACCGAATCGATGCTGCTCGCCGCCGTCGGCGGCGGGCTTGGCGCGCTGATGAGTTTCGCCATCCTGAAGGCTCTTTCCAGGCTGAACCCAGGCGATATCCCGCGTTTTGACGAGGTGTCGATTGACGGCCGCGTTCTCTTATTCGCCCTGCTGATTTCGCTTGGGACAGGTTTCGTGTTCGGCATATTGCCGGCGCTCGCCGCGTCCCGGGTCAAGGTGAGCGAGTTGTTGCGGCAGGGCGGCCGCGGAACGGTGGGCGGATGGCCGCGAGCGCGGCATGCCCTGATCGTGACGAACGTAGCGTTGGCGGGGGTGCTTCTCGCGGGCGCGGGACTGCTGATCCGCAGCTACCTCAACGTCCAGGGCGAGGATAAGGGCTTCGCTCCCTCCACCCTTACGATGAGGCTGGCGGTGGATCGACAATCGCGCTCGGCGCAACAAATCGAGGCTCTATCGCGGAGCGTCATCGAGAGCGTCGCCGCGCTTCCCGGCGTGGTGGCGGCCGGCGCCATCAACGACTTGCCTCTCTCCCACGCGGAGAGCACGTCCACGTTCCGGGTAGACGGCTATCCGAACCGCCCCAATCAGACGGTCGCCCTTCGTCAAACGGCGGGCGACTATTTCCAGGCCATGCAAATCCGGCTGATCGCCGGCCGCTTTTTGAACTCCGCGGACATTCCGGCGCAGGCTTCCGTGGTCCCGAAAGCGGTCGTCGTCAGCGAGAGCTTCGCCAGGATGTACTTCTCCGGCGGGAATGCCATCGGCGGCCGCTTGCAGCGTGGGGAGCCGGGGAGAGCCTGGTCCACAATCGTGGGCGTGGTCGCGGATGTTCGCCATACGAATCTGGAGAAGGCTCCGCAACCGACCCTTTATGAGCCATCCTGGCTGGCGGATTGTCCCGCGATCCGGACCGCGCTGCCGCCCGATCGAGTGATCTCATCCGTCCGAAACGTGGTGCACGGCATCGATCCCGCGGTCGCGCTGGCCGACATCCAGACCATGCGCCAGCGGACCACCGAAGCCGCCAGCCGCCGGCGATTTCAGACCGTCGTATTGACCGCGTTTGCCGGAATCGCCGTATTCCTGGCGCTGGTTGGGGTCTATGGCTTGCTGTCCTATGCGGTGCGGCAGCGGACCACGGAGATCGGGGTTCGCATGGCAATGGGGGCCGGTCCGGGCGCGCTCGTGGGGATGGTGGTTTGGCAAGGGCTGATGCTCACCGGCGCCGGGCTGGCGATCGGTCTTCTGGCGGCAGGCGCGGCGGCGCGGTGGATTGCCAGTTTGTTATACGGCGTCCACGCCTTCGATGCGGTGACCTTTATTGCCGTTCCGGTTCTTATGCTGATGGCGGCTGCCGTCGCCTGTTTCGTGCCGGCGTGGAAGGCGGCGCACGTCGATCCCGTAGGGGCGCTGCGGCAGGAATAAACTGTCGCCGTCTGCGGCCTACGTTGGCAGTATGGGCGCTGACGAGGCGCCCGGATCCAGACCGCCGGCGCGCCAGGCCTCGAGGAGCGCGCCTTCGGCCGGTCCGCGCCGCGGTGGCCCGCAGCGGTTGCCTGCTTCCATCTCCACCAGCAGACGGAAGCGCTCCAGCACGATGCGGCTCTGGAAGACGCCGCCGACGTACGCGACTTCCGCCTCATCGCCGGGTTTCCACAACTGCGCCCGCACGGCGGCTACCAGCACGGCCAACTCCTGGGCGGCGCGGTTGAGGATCTCGGAGGCAACCGCGTCGCCGTTCAACGCCGCCGCCTCCACCAGGGGTGCCAGGGTCGCCACGCGCGACCGCGGCCACTCTGGCGTATAGAACGCGTGGAGCGTCTGGTTCGCGTCCCGCGTGCCGGTGGCGGCGAGCAGGACGTGGCGCAGCGCAGTCGCGGGTCCCCAGCCTTCCTCCATACGGAGCGCTGCCCGCAGGGCCTGGCGTGCGATATCGAACGCGCCGCCTTCATCGCCGAAGATGTAGCCCCAACCTCCGGCGCGCGCGGTGTTGCCGGAGGAGTTGCGTCCGAAGGCGATCGACCCGGTGCCCGCGATGGCGATGATTCCCTGCCCCGAGGCCGTCGCACCGGCCAGCGCGGTGACGGCGTCGGTGGTCACAACCCACTGCTTCGCCTGTAACATGCCGGCGAGAATCTCATGCTTGTCTTCAGGCCCGCCGCTCATCCCCAGGCAGGCCACCTCGAAGCTTACCGCCGCGGCATCCAGGCCCGCTTCGGCGCACGCTGCCGCGACGCTTTCCCGCACCGCGCGCTCCAGCCGCGCGCGTCCCTCCTCCTCCGCCGCGTGATTGCAGGGGCCGGCCTCGCCACGGCCGAGGATGCGCCCAGTCTCATCGCCGATCAGCGCGGTTGTGCCGGACTGGCCGCCGTCCACTCCCAGGAAGAGTCTCATGGCCGATCCCGATTCTAGCAGGGGTTAAGAAAAAGGCGGGCGGAGCCGGGCGGAACTGAGCCGCGCACGTCGGTAAGCGGTCTTCTGCGCTCCAAAAAAAAGCGGCCGGGGGTTGCCCAGCCGCGAGTCGGGGTGCGGTGTTCGCTTGGTTAGCTCTTCTTCGCAGTCGGGTGTTCGACTTCCAGTTGGTTGTCTACCGGTCCCATGCCGAGTCCCGCCCCGGAAGCACGGACGCCGGCGATGTTCTTTTCCATCTCGGTGCTCACCACTCCGGTGAGCTTCACGTGGCCGTTATCGACGATGATGTGGATCGGCGGCACCGCCTGCATCGCGTAACGCGTGAACGCGGGGTCGCGGTAAATGGCCCGCGCCACCTGCATGCGCAACCGGTCGTCGAAGCTCGACAGCGGCAGAACTTTGATGTCGTTGGCGACGCTGGTGACTCCCGGAACTCGCATCGCCAGGCGCTCGATATCCGACTTCTTGAACGGCTGTGTCACCGCGCCAAGCAGTTCCACCTGGCCGTTCGTCACCTGGAAGCTGATATCGTCCCAGATGCTGTAGTAGGGGTACATCACCACTTCATGACGGACCCGCTTGGCGATATCGCCATCGGTCCCCGGCAGATTCGCACTCTCTTTGGTAGCCGCACCGGCGGCCGCCACGCTCAGCAGCAGAGCCGCCATCCAGAACCGTCCCAGGAATTTCGGTTTCATTGTTTCTGTCCTCCTAACTGGAACAACGTATTCGACGGCCGGCCGGTTTATGAGGCTTTGTAAATGTTTGGTAAATGCCGAATGCGCCGCGGTGCGACAATAGGACGATGTTCGATCTGCGGCGGCGGCAGCGCACTCTGCCAACCGTCCCCGGAATGCTGTTCGAGGTCCTCTCGGGAATCGAAAAGGCCATCGTGGGACGCGCGCACGTCCACGGAATCCTCGAAGTGCTCGAGGCCTCCAGGCGGCCCATGTACGATTGCCTCGACCGCCATTTTCAATCGCCCATCGTGGCCAAGGCCGTCACTCTCAAAATCCTGAACCTCTGCCTCGCGAAGTATCATTTCCTGGAGCGCAGCGCGACCTTGCTGTCGCGGCCTTTCGGCCTGAACATCGATCCCGCCAACGCTTGCAATCTCGCCTGTCCCGGATGTGTGCATTCGCACACCGTGAAGGAACGGCAGCTCTTCATCTGGAACAAGAACATGCTGCCGGAAAACCGGCTGGCGGCATTCCTGGCGCGCTACGGCCCTTACGCGATTCACGTGGTCTTCTGCAACTACGGCGAGCCGCTCATCAATGCGGAAACGCCTCGGTACATCCGTGTGGCGAAGAGCTTCCTGATGCAGGCGATGATCTCCACCAGCATGTCGATCGGGCGCTTCGACGCGGAGGCCTATGTGGAGTCGGGGCTGGATTACATGCTGGTTTCGATCGACGGCGCAACCCAGCCGGTCTACGAGACTTTTCGAAAGAACGGGAATCTGGACCTGGTGTTCCGCAATGTCCGGAAACTCGTCGAGGCCAAACGCAAGCTCGGGAAACGCACTCCGGTCATCGCCTGGCGCTTTCTGGCGTTCCGGCATAACGTCCACGAAGTGCCCCTGGCGATCCGGACGGCGCGCGATCTCGGGGTCGACCAGTTCCTGACGCACACGCCCTACGACGTGAGCTGGGACGACCCCGCCATCCAGCCGGGCGCCATTGAACCGGTGAACGTGCACTTCAACCAACAGACCGAAGCGTGCGTGCTGGAGAACTGGAATCCGTTTCCGGGCAGCCTGGAGGCGGGCGCCATCGAGCGCGAATTTGAAATGCCCTGGCCGGATCGGCCGGTGGGAAGTCCTGACGGTGGTGTGCCGCAGTCCGGCTCCACGTGCCACTGGCTCTACAAGAGCATCACGCTCGATGCGGGCGGCAGGATCTTTCCGTGCTGCGCGCCGCCGCGGCCGGATATCGATTTGCACTTCGCGGATCTGGATGGCGCAGCCGGCGAGCCTTACAACACGGACAAGTACCGCCTGGCGAGGCAGTTTTTCGGCGACCCCGAAGGTTACCGCCGGGAGCGTGAATCGGGCGTTCTCTCTCGCGACCCGCACTGCGTGAACTGCGAGTGGAAGAAGGACGGCACGAACACCGACGGCAGGCAGGTCCGGCAGTATCTGAAAGCCGCCGGCGGCGGCCTGTTCAACCCCGGCAGCGCCGACATACTCGCGTCCTGGTAGAGCCTTCCCGGCCCCACCGATCACGCAGTCTTGTCCTTGGCGTAGCACACGGAATTCAACTCGCACGCGGCGCACTTCGGCTTGCGAGCAGCGCACAGCGCCCGGCCGTGCAGAATGATCTGGTGAGAAAACAGGATCCACCGGTCGCGAGGGATGATCTTCATCAGGTCCTGCTCGATCTTCCCCGGTTCGGTGTGTTTCGTCAGGTCCAAACGCCCGGCGATGCGCTGCACGTGCGTATCCACGACGACGCCCGCCGCAATCCCGTACGCCGTCCCCAGCACCACGTTGGCGGTTTTGCGCGCCGCGCCGGGAATGGTCAGCATCTCCTCCATGGTGCGGGGCACCTTGCCGCCGAAATCGGAGATGACCTTCTTGGCCGCGCCCACAATCGACTTGGATTTGTTGTTGAAGAACCCGGTGCTGCGGATGTCGTTGGCCAGCACTTCCGGTTTGACGGCGGCGAAATCGGCGGGCGTGGGATACTTCGCGAACAGTCCCGGCGTCACCTCGTTCACGCGCTTGTCGGTGCACTGCGCCGAGAGAATCGTGGCCACCAGCAATTCCCACGGATTGTGATGGTCGAGCGCGCAGGTGGCGGCGGGATACATGCGGTCGAGCAGGCGCAGGATTTCGGCGACGCGTTCCTTGCGCCCGGCTGCCGTCTTGGGGCGTTTCACGTAAGCTCGTAGTAGATCATGCGAGCGCGGCTTCTTCTGCTCGCCGCGGCGTTGCTTGCCTTTGGCGCTTCGCTCGGTTCGGGCTTTCACTTTGACGATTATGCCATTTTCTCGAATCCGGCCCTCACCTCGCCGGACGGCGTGCTGGATATTTGGGGGTTGCGCTCGACGCGCCCGCTGACGTACTTCACGTTTTGGTTGAACTTTTTGGCGGGCGGACGCAATCCGCTGGGCTACCACCTGCTGAACCTGGCGCTGCATCTGGGCGCGGTGCTGCTGGCCTGGGAATGCCTGCGCCGGCTGTTGCCCGAGCGAGCCGCGCTGTTGGCGGCGGCGCTCTTCGCGGTCCACCCCATGCAGGCGGAGGCGGTCAACTACGTGTGGGCCCGGAGCATCGTTCTGGCCGCGCTGCTGTGCTTCGCCGCGCTCCTCGCGTGGCTGGACGGACGGCGGTGGGAGGCGGTGGCGTGGTTTGCGCTGGCCCTCCTGGCCAAGGAAGAATGCGCCGCCTTCCCGCTAGTGTTGTGGCTGGTGGGGCGGGTGGCGAAGAGCGAGCGCAAGCGAGCGATGGCCCCCATCCTCACCATGCTCGGCCTGGCCCTCGCCGCCGGCGCCCGCGTGGTCTACGCCACCGCCGTGACGCCCGGCGCTCCCGCCGGTTTGCAGGCCGGCATCACGCCGTGGCGCTACCTGCTGGCGCAGGGCCCGGTCCTCCTGCGCTACCTGCGGCTGCTGATCATTCCCTACGGCTTCACGTTGGACCCCGATATCCGCGCGCCATCCATCTGGTTGGGGCTGCTGGCGTGGGCCGTCGTGGCCGCGCTGTGCGTGGCCGCTTGGCGCTGGCGCAACCTCTGGTTTCTCGCCGGCCTCGTGCTCTTGCTTCCCAGCTCGTCCATCTTCCCCGCCGCCGATCTCGCCGCCGACCGGCGCATGTACCTCCCCATGCTGGCCTTCGCCGCCGCCGCCGCGGTGCTGCTGGAGCGCGTCAAGCCGTACGCCCTCTCCGCCGGCATCGTCATCGTCCTGGCGCTGGTGAGCGTCAGCCGCACGGTGGTGTGGAGGAACGACGCGTCGCTGTGGCGGGAGGCCGTGCGCCTCGCCCCGGAAAAGACGCGGCCCAGAATCTGGCTTGCTCGCGCCCTGCCCGCCGGCCAGGCTCTGGAGGTGCTGGCGCAGGCCCGCGAGCAGGCCCCCAACGATCCCGCCATCGCGGCGGAGATCGGCAAGACGCTGCTCTCCGAAGGCCAGCCGGATGGCGCGCTCACCGAGTTTGGCCGCGCCCTGGCCCTGGACCCGGGAAACGCGCTCTACCTGAACAATCGTGGGGTGGCCCTGGAAGAACTGGGCCAGACCGAAGCCGCGCGCGCCGACTTCGAACGCGCGCTCCGGATCGATCCTGACCTCACTGCGGCGCGAGACAACCTTCAGAAGCTTACGGCGCGGTGATCTGAACGTCGGTGCTTATGTTCTGCCAGTCGGGTAACTCGTAGATCTTCAACTTGGTGGTGAGTGGGGCGGTCAGTTCCTTGGACTCGTTGGGTCCGATATTGGTGGTGAACGAGAACGTTCCCGCCGCCTCTTCCTCGGACTTCTGCGTGCGCCCAAAAAGTGTGACGTTGCCCGCCAGGCCGCTGATGTCGGCTCCCGAGTGGTTCACCACCACGAACATCACGACGGTGTTCTTCTTCTTGTCTTCGTTGAACCGGACAGCAGTCACCTCGATATACTTTTGCATCGGATTCGTCTTGGCGCCGGGCTTGGCGGCGGGGTTCTCGACCGTCGCCGAAGGCGTTGCCGGCGATTGCCCGTGTGTGTTCAGCAGCGAATAGATGCCAAATACCAGGCCCCCGAACACCACGGCGAACCCTATGGCCATCAGCCAGACGGGAATCCGACGTCCAAGAGCCGGAGGCTCCTCGTACGGAAACAGCACCTGCTCCTGTTGAGCGGGTGGAGCGGGTTGGGCAGGCGGAGCGGGCGGCGTGTATTGCGGCGGCGGCGCATACTGCTGTTGTGGCGGGTACTGCGGCGGATACTCGGCCTGCGGCGCTTGCGGCGGCGGCGCGTACTGCTGTTGTGGCGGGTACTGCGGCGGATACTCGGCCTGCGGCGCTTGCGGCGGCGGCGCGTATTGCTGTTGCGGCGGGTACTGCGGTGGCGGCGCGTATTGCTGTTGCGGCGGGTACTGCGGTGGCGGCGCGTACTGCTGTTGTGGCGGCGGGTACTGCGGCGGTGGCGGTGCGTACTGCGGTTGTGGCGGATACTGCGGGGGCGCCGGATACTGGGCCTGCTGAGGATACTGCGGCGCTGGCGGTGGCTGCGGCTGCGGCGGATACTGGGCCTGCGGAGGTTGCGGTGGCGGCGGGTAGTACGGCTGTGGCGGCGCCGGTGGGTACGCCGGGGGAGCGGGAGGGAACCCCGCCGGAGGCTGTACCCCGCTCGCAGGGGCGTCCGCGGGCGGTCCCTCGGCAGCTTTCCTGGTGCAATCGGGGCACTCGGTATAAGCCGGGGGAACTTCGCGCCCGCATTGCGGGCAGATCCACGTGAACATGTGCGCGCCTCAGTCTCTACTGTACCGCGGGTGACATCACCCTCAAGGGTGCGAGACCCACAAACGAAAACAACCGGCCCGCGGCTTCTTTATCCCTGCGAAACGAGTGGAACTCGCCGGGCCGGCACATGGTGCACAAGTTCGACGCGTAGATTCGCCCCTGCGTTACGCCCGCTTCGAGCAGTTGCCGCCGGTTGGCATCGGCCAGGTCGATGTGTGCCCTTCCCTGCCCTCCGAAATGCGCCGCCACTTCCGGTCCGACCTCGTAGCAGCACGCGCCGATGCCCGGGCCGATGGCGGCGTGCAGATCCGCCGGGTCCGTTTGGAAGCGCTCGCTCATGGCTTCGACGGCACCGCGGGCGATCCGCGCCACCGTCCCGCGCCAGCCGGCATGAACCGCCGCCACGGCGCGCCGGCGCTCGTCCACCAGCAGGATGGGGATGCAATCCGCCGTCTTGACCGCCACCACCGATCCGGGCGTATTCTCCAGCAGCGCATCGCCCCGGCCCAATTCGCCGGACCGGCCGGCCGCCGCTACGCACGCCGCCGAGTGAACCTGTTTCAGCGTGGCAAGGTTGCCGAATTGCGAAGGAATGTCCGCGAGGCGCGTGCCGAAGCCGTGCACCAGCCAATCCAGGCGATCCAGTTCCCTCACGCGGTAGACGTGGCGCGGATCCCGGTAGAACACGGCCTAAACCGGGTTCTGAATCTGCGCGATGCGCACCCGCTGCTTGAAGTTCTCCAGCATGGATTCGTCCAGCCGCACTTCGGTGGGGCGCTTCACCAGCGTGGTCATCTGGTCGATCTTGTCTTGCAGCTTCATCAGCGCGTAGAACAGGTTCTCCGGGCGCGGCGGGCAGCCGGTGCAATACACATCCACCGGGACGATCTTGTCGACCCCCTGGAGCACCGCGTAGGTGTTGAACGGCCCGCCGACGCTGGAGCATGCGCCCATCGAGATGCACCACTTCGGATCGGGCATCTGGTCCCAGATGCGCTTCAGCACGGGCCCCATCTTGAGCGTGACGGTGCCGGCCACGATCATCAGGTCGCTCTGCCGCGGGCTGGGCCGGAACACCTCCGCGCCGAAGCGCGCGATATCGAAGCGCGACGTGCTGGAAGCGATCATTTCGATGGCGCAGCACGCCAGCCCGAAGGTCAGGGGCCATATCGACGAGTGGCGCGCCCAGTTGAAGACGTAGTCTACCGAGGTGGTGACGATATTCCGTTCAAACTGGTTCTGAATGAAGGAAGACACGCGGATTCCTCTCCTAGGGCTCTAAACCGCGATTGTAGCATGAGGGGCGGCACGGCCCCTTTGGGAGCTCCTGGGGATTGAAGTAAGATGAAGGAAGGAGATTAACCCATCCCGCATGACCGACGAGGACCTCAACCAGATCGCCGCGCTCCTATCCGCTGCCGAACAGCGACTCACCGCCCTTCTATCCGCCACCGAACAGCGACTCACCGACAAACAGGATGCCGCCATCGAAATGGTCGCCGGTGAGATCTCGGGTCTCCGCCAAGAGATGGATCGGCGCTTCGACAGTACGGATCGACGCCTCGAGCGTGTCGAGAACCAGCTCTACAACCTCACCCTCCAAAGCCTCGGCATGTCGAAGTCGCTCACCGACGCCGAACGCCTCGACAGCGCTACCGCCGCTACGCTGGCCAGCCAGCAAAAAGCGATCGACGACCTCTACGCCAAGCTCGCCGCACTGACCCGCCGCCTCGAACACCCGCCACAGCAATAGGCTGGAGACAAGCGCGCCGGCAGCGCCGGCCTATCGCGGGTCCCCGAAGGTGATCGACGTTTCCGCTTCGAACTTTCGGTACGCGCGGAACGCGACGTCGTTGCGCGTGCGCAGGTCCCGAGTGGCCATCCGCACCTGCGCGCGCAGCGGGAGCAAAAACGGCCGGCCGCCCACCGTGGTGAAATCGTAGTCCAGCAGCGTGGACGAGCTGCGCACCGGGAAGTTCCCCGGGATGTCGTCGGCCTCGGTCGAAATCCGCAGGATGGCATTCGTCTCGCGATCGACGTACACAACCCCGTGCTGCCCGGTGACCACTGTCAACCGCTGGCTCCCGCTGCTGAAATCCATCCGGTAATGCGAATCGACCCGGCTCACGCGAAACTTGTAGACGTGCGCGGGGCGCTTCCGCAGGTTGGTCCAGTGGTCCCAGGAAAACGTTCCGCGGTCGAAGGCTTCGTGGAGCAGGCTGCCGAACTCGCCCTGGCTGATGGCGCCGCCCACCGCTTCAAACGGCAGCACCGTGGGACGGCCGTTGATGGTGAGGAGCTTGTACACTTCCTTCTGCCCGAAATAGCTGAGGCGCAGCGTCAGGGTGTCCTTCAAAGCCCAGCCGCCCCGATCGCCGTGGTAGCGGCGGACCTCCTGGTCGCAGATGAAATCGGGCAGCGATTTATCGTAGACCAGCGCCATTCGGCGGGCGTCGATCAGGATGCGCCGCTGCTCGTCTCCCGAGGGTGCGGGCGGCGAGTCGAAGGGCTCGGGCGCCACGGGCATCGGAAGCCCGCGGGAGGCTTCGCGCAGCCGTTCCAGTTCCACGACCGCCTTCGGCCCCGCCCCCGCGCTTTCCAACTCCTCGACGGTGTGCGAGTCCAGGCTTTCGGCCATCTCGATTTTCCCCAGCGCGCGCGCAAGCTGTTTGTCCGTCTCGTGGCTGCCGATGGCCGAGCGCACCAGCGCGATCACCTGGTTGACGGAACTGGGGGACGTCGCCGCAATGCAGGCGGTAATGGCCAGGATGGCGAGACCGTGCCGGCGGCGCATTCCTTACATACTATATGTCAGCGGCGGCATCGATGTGCAGCTATCCGCGAGTCTCCTGCACAAACCAGGAAACGGCTGAAAGCTGTAAGCTGAAAGCTGACCGCTGAATGACATGTTACCGGCGCCGATAACACCTCCACGAAAACCCCCTGTCGTGCGCGTAAGCAGCGGAACCACACCTGGAGACCAACGGGATTATCGCTTCGGAGAGTCGTTCCGGATCGGCCGCACGGAAGATTGCGAGGTATGCATCAAGGATGAGCATGTCAGCCGCTGCCATGCCGAGGTGTATTTCCGGGATGACCAGTGGTGGGTGCGGGACCTGAATAGCAGCAACGGCATTTTTGTCAACGGCGAGCGGATGCCGCTTGTCTCCGTAGGACAGGCACTTACCGTGAGGCTGGGGATTTACGGCCCGACGGTCTCACTCGAAGTCGAGCCGCCGCCCCCGGAACCGAAGACCGCCATGGGCGTCGTCCCCTCGGTCGAGCATTACGTGGAGCACTATTTCGGCCAGGCCGCGGCCGGCAAAGCTTTCGGCGAGCACACCATGATGGTTCGCCGGGCCTTCCAACACGTGCAGGCCAGACAACAACAGAAATACGTCAAGATCATGGCGGCCCTGGTCCTCTCCATCTTCGTCGCGGGAGGATATGCCCTGATTCTGCACCGGCAGGTTCAAAAACAGGAAGCGCTGGCGCAAAACCTCTTCTATTCCATGAAGTCTCTCGATCTCAATATCGCGGACGTGGAGAAACTGGTCGCGGAATCGCACAACCAGCAAGCCGTGGAGAAGGTCCGCAATTATCAGAGGCAGCGCCAGAACCTGAAGGCGAGCTACGACCAGTTCCTCACCGCCCTCCATACATATGACTCCAAAATGCCCGAACAGAAGCGCCTCATTCTGCGGGTTGCGCGCATTTTCGGGGAATGCGAGCTGGCTATGCCGCCCGATTTCGTCAAGGAGATCGAAAAGTACATCAAGAGATGGCAAGCCTCCGGCAGGTGGGCGGCGGCCATCCGGACCGCAACGGACAACGGCTATGCCGACGTGATCTCGAAGGACTTGTTGGCGCAGAATCTTCCGCCGCAGTTCTTCTATCTGGCCCTTCAGGAGAGTGGTTTCGATCCCTACAGCAGCGGTCCGGTGACGCGGCAAGGAATCGCCAAAGGCATGTGGCAGTTCATCCCAGAAACCGCCGTCCAGTACGGGCTTCACGTAGGCCCACTGGTGGATCTTCGACGCCCCGATCCCCGCGATGATCGTCACCACTGGGAGAGGGAAACGCAGGCTGCCGCCAGATACTTGAAAGAGCTGTACACCACCGACGCTCAGGCATCGGGATTCCTGGTGATGGCTTGTTACAACTGGGGCGAGGATCGCGTGCTTCCCCTGGTTCGCAGCATGCCCGCCAACCCGAAGGAACGGAATTTTTGGCGGCTGCTTTCCTCTTATCGCAAGAAGCTTCCCCAGGAGACTTACGACTATGTCCTGTACATCGTCTCCGCTGCCGTGATTGGTGAGAATCCACGTCTGTTTGGCTTCGATTTTGACAATCCCCTGGCCCATGCCGCGGGCGAGCGCTGATCGTGCCGTATCGCTGAAAGCCGCCCGCTCATCCGTTACACTGTAGTTTCCGGAGCTTCCATGAAATTCCGCGGGATCGGTGTCTTATGCCTGCTCGCTCTGCCTCTCCTGGCGGACGAGGGGATGTGGCTCTTCAACCAGTTTCCAAAAGACCAGGTGAAATCGAAGTACAACTTCGACGTCACCGGAGAGTTCCTCGATAACCTGCGCCTGGCCTCCCTGCGGATCGGCGGTGGATCCGGATCGTTCGTTTCGCCTGACGGCCTGATGTTCACCAACCACCGGCTGACCGTGGACTGCATCTCCAAGGCCGGTTCCGCCCAGCACGACTACCTGAAGGACGGTTTCTACGCCGCCGGCCGCGCCGACGAGCTGAAGTGCCCCGGACTGGAAGCCAGCGTCCTGCTCAGCCTCGAAGACATCACCCAGCAGGTGAAGGAAGCCGCCAGGGATGGCGTCAAGCCGGCCGAAGCCGTCCAGAAGCGGAATGCCGCCATTGCACGCATCGAGAAAAGTTGCGGCGACAAGACCGGCAACCAGTGCACCGTGGTCAAGCTGTTTTCCGGCGAGCGCTACGACCTGTATCAATACAAGAAGTACACCGACCTGCGTCTGGTTTTTGCCCCCGAATTCGCCATCGCGTTCTTCGGCGGCGACCCCGACAATCTCTCCTATCCCCGCTATGACCTCGATGTCGCCTTCCTGCGCGCCTACGAAAACGAAAAGCCGGCCAGCACGCCGCACTACCTGAAGTGGAGCGCCGAAGGAGTGAAGGACGCGGGTCTGGTCTTCGTGGCCGGCAATCCCGGCGCCACCTCGCGCCTGGCCACTACCGACCAGCTCAACTTCTACCGCGACTCCGTGCTGCCGCTGGCGCTCGCCCGCCTGCAAACGCGCATCGAGGCGTTGCGCGAATTCTCCTCCAGGAGCGCCGGCAACCAGCGTGTGGCGCAGCGCGTCCTGCTGGGCTTCGACAACACCTGGAAAACCACCGCCGGAAAGCTGATCGGGCTCAAGGATGATCGGCTCATGGCGCGCAAGCAGAATTTCGAAAAGAAACTGCGAAACGCCGTGTCGCACGATCCCAAGCTGGGAACCGACGCCGCCAAAGTGTGGGACGAAGTCGCGGCCGCTTATAAGAACTGGACGCCTTTCGAAAAACCGTACGAGGTTTTGGAAAACCCCGGGCCGCAAGGGTCCAGCCTGTTGCGGATGGCGCGCCAGATTCTGCGGCTGGGGGAGGAGCGCGCCAAACCGAACGACCAGCGGCTCCCCGAGTATCGCGATGGCGCGCTGCCCTCGCTCGAAGCTTCCCTGTTCGCTCCGGCGCCCATCGACGACTCGCTCGAGACTGTTCTCCTCACCGTGTACCTCGAGGAGTTGAAAGCGCTGGGCGAGAAAGAGGCGCCCGTCAAGGCCATCCTCGGCGCCCGGACTCCGCGCCAGGCTGCCGAGGAAATGGTGCGCTCTTCGAAGCTCGCGGACGTCGCCGAGCGCAGGCGTCTGGCGGCCGGCCGCAGCCTCGCGCTGAAGTCGGAAGACGGCCTCATCCGGCTCGCGAAATTACTTGAAGATCCATCACGTAAGTTGCTGAAAAAACATGAGGAAGTGATCGAGACGCTGGAGGTTTCGAGCGCTCAGCGCATCGCCCAATACCGCTTCAAGGTGTTCGGCGTCAACGACTATCCCGACGCCACCGCCACTCCCCGCGTCTCCTTCGGCGTGGTGAAGGCTTATCGCGACAAGACCGAGGCGCCGGTCCCCTTCGCCACCACCTTCGGCGGCCTGTATCACCGGGCCGGCGATCGCGACCCGTATCAACTGCCGCAGCGCTGGATCGGCGGCAAGGCCATGTTGGACCTCGTGATGCCCTTCGATTTCGCGAGCACCTGCGACATGGCGGATGGCAACGCGGGCAGCCCGGCGGTCAACGAGAGGGGCGAGATCGTGGGCTTGGTCTTCGATGGCAACATCGAGAGCCTGGCGCTCACCTATCTCTACAGCGACGACCAGGCTCGCGCCGTGCACGTGGCGTCGCAAGGGATCCTCGAGGCGCTTCGCAAGCTGTACAAGACGCCGCAACTGCTGAAAGAGCTGGGAGTGCCCGAAACATAACTGAGGTCGCGCCGTGGATCCGCCCACCTCTACCTTCACGCTGCTCGAGCAGGCCAGAACCGGGGACGACCAGGCCCTCTCGCGCGTCTTCGAGAAGTACCGGCGCCGCCTGGCGGTCCTCGTTCATTTCAAGCTGAGCCCCCACGCGCGCGCTTTCTCCGAGGTCGAGGACATCGTCCAGGAAACGTACCTGCGCGCCTTCCGCGACATCGACCGGTTCACCTACCAATCGCCCGGCAGCTTCCTGCGCTGGCTGTCCTCCATAGCGGACCACGTGATCGTCGACCGGCTGCGGTACCAGAATCGCGAACGGCGGGCGGGTGAAGAGGTCGCCTTCCGCTCGGAGAGCAACCCCGCCGGTCCCGAGCCCGCCGACACCAAAACACCCAGCCGCCTGTTCGCGCAGCAGGAAGCCGTCGAACGCCTGCTCGACCGCCTGGCCGCGCTGCCCGAGGATTACCGGCAGGCCATCCTGATGGCCAAGATCGAAGGCCTCTCCACCGCCGAGATGGCCGGGCGGATGGAGAAATCGCGCGAGGCCGTGGCGTTGCTCGTCTATCGCGCCGTGAAGCGTTTCCGCGCGCTTTGCGAACAGGCGGAGGAGTGATGGAAGACAAGCGGGAACAGCAGCTCGCCGAGGCTTTCGCCAACCTGCTCGACCGGGGCTCCGACCGCGACCCCGCCACCAGCACGCTCTTCCCCGAATTGGCCGCGGAGCTGAACGCCGTGGCCGCCATCGATCGCGTCCTGGCGCCTCCCGCTCCGCTGCCCGAGCGATTGTCCGGGCATAAGATCCTCGCGGAAATCGGCAGCGGCGGGATGGGCCGTGTGCTGCTGGCGGTGGATGAAGCCCTGGACCGCCGCGTGGCCATCAAAACCCTGGCGCCCCGCTACGCCGACGACCCCGTTTTGCGCGCTCGGTTCATGGCGGAGGCGCGCGCCATGGCCCGCGTGAGTCACCCCCACATCGCGCGCATTTACAACCTGGGTCCCGCCGGCGAGCCGCCGCACTTCGTCATGGAGTACCTGGAAGGCGCGCCGCTCACCAAAACCGCCGCGCCCCTGACCTTCGAGCAGAAGGCCGAGCTCATGCACAAGGTGGTGCTGGCCGTCGGGTTCCTGCACGAGCAGGGCCTCCTGCACCGCGACCTGAAGCCGGCGAATATCCTGGTGGGCCCGGACCTCGAGCCCAAGCTGCTGGATTTCGGACTGGCCTTGGATCTCGACGAGCACGAGCGGCTCTCCAAAATCGGCGAAATCGCCGGCACACCCGAATACCTTTCGCCCGAACAGGCCGCCGGCGCCGCGAAGCTCGACGCGCGCAGCGACGTGTTTTCGCTCGGCGCGGTGCTCTACGAGCTGCTGTCCGGGACCCCGCCTTTCCGCGGCGATTCGGTGCCCGGCCTGCTGCGCCGCATCCGCGAGGACGACCCTGCCCTGCCCCGCCGGCGCGATCCGCACATCCCCAGGGATCTGCAAAACATCTGCCTGAAGGCCCTGGAGAAAGATCCCGCGCGGCGCTATGCCTCCGCGCGCGAGATGGCCGACGACCTGCGCCGTTACCTCGCCAGTGAAACCGTGCTGGCCCAGCCGGGCGCCTATGCGCGCCTCATCACCGGCAAGGTGGCGCAGCATCTCCAGGATCTGGAAAGCTGGCGCCACGACCAGATCGTTTCCGATTCGGAATACGACGGCATTCGCAAGCGCTACGAACGGCTGCTCGAGCGCGACGACGCCTGGATCATGGAGGCCCGTCGCCTCACCTTGCCGCAGGTCACTTTGTACCTCGGCGCGTGGGTGCTGGCCGTCGGCGCCGCCATGCTGACGTTTTTCCCGTATCCCGCGCTGGCCGGAGCCCCGGCCGTGTTGATCGCCTGGGCCGCCGCGGCGCCCATGCTGTGGATCGGCGTGCGCGACTGGCGGCGCGGCAACTTCCGCGTGGCCATCGCGTACATGCTGGCGTTTTGCGTGGTGGCCCCGGTGGCCGTGCTGGTCACGCTCGAAGAGGGCCGCCTCTTCACCGCGCTCACGCTGGGCAAGCAGAGCCTGGAACTCTTCGCGCGGCTGGAGCTGCCCAAGCAGGCCACCAACGCCCAGTTGTGGTGGTCGCTGCTGGCCGGGCTGCCGGTCTGTTGGTGGCTGCGGCGCTACACCCGCGCGCCCGTGTTTTCGCTGATGTTCGCCACCATGGCGGCCCTGTTGTGCCTGGCCACGCTGCTCCGCATGGGGATGTTGGACTGGCTCGACCGCGACCCCGGGCGCTTCTACTTCCACCTCATTCCGTTCGCCGCCCTCTTTATGGCGGCCGGTTTCGTCTTCGAACGCCTCCGCCGGCCGGACGATTCGCAATACTTCTATCCTTTCGCCGTCGTCTACACCTGGGCCGCGATGAGCGGCGTGGCCGCGTCCCACGAGCCGTACGCCCGCTGGCTCGGCTCGGTGTTGCCGTGGACGCGCGGACAGGTGGAGTATCTCTTCATCCTCAACGCCGGCATCTATGCCGTTCTGGACTGGCTGTGCGACCGGCTTTCTTCGCCCCAGGTCCGCATGGTCGGCAAAGCCTTCCGCTTCGTGATTCCCGGGCACGTCATGACGTCTCTGCTGTTGCTCGCCTTCGCCGCGAAATCCACCTTCGAGGCGCGCGTCTTCGAGTGGCTGTTGCCCGGGGTGGCCTGCCTCTTCGTCTTCGCCAGCATCCCCCGCCAGATGAAAAACTTCTTCGCCGCGGGACTGCTCTTCTTCGCCATTGGCGTCTTCCGCTTGCAGCAGGAGGTCTTCCGCGAATACGCCCGGTGGCCCGTTTTCCTCCTGGCGGCGGGCCTCGCCCTGATGGTCGCCGCGGCCCACTATGCCCCCCTGAAAGTCACTCTCGCGCGTATGCTGAAATTCTCCGCGAGGAAGTGAAAGATTCGCCTTCCGATATCGCTGTTCCTATCAGGAGGCTATATGAAACTTGCAACTTTGGCTCTGGCTACCGTGGCTGCGGCGGCCGTCGGGATGACCGGCTGCGACAGCCCTTCGCTGCTTTCGCTCGATCCCTTCGTCACCCGGGATGCCGCCGTGTTCGACGCCGGCTTGCTGGGAACCTGGACCGAGGGCGCCAAGGACGATTCGGATCTTTGCATCATCCGCCCTGGCGCGGATGCCGGCTACAGAATCACCTACGTCGGTGGCGCGGCCGCCCAGCAGTACGACGCCCTGATGTTTTCCGTGGGCGACGCCCGGATCCTGGACCTGTCACCCGCCAACAGCGACGACTTTTCGATCGCGGGACACGTTCCGGTGCGGGTCTGGATCGAAGGCTCCCAGCTCCGCTGGTCGTATCTGGATTCCGAATGGCTGCGCGAACAGGCCGGCAGGCAACTGGCGGTCCGCAGCCTCGAAAAACGGATGCTGCTCTCCGCGCCGGGAGCCGCCACGCGCAGCTTCCTGACGAAGTACGCGGCCGACGAGAAGGCCCACGGCGGAATCGCCACGTGGCAGAGGCTGCCGTAGCGGCGGCGCTTCCCCTACTGCGCCAGTCTCGCCAGAACCAACGCGAGCGGACTATCCGCGTCTGGCGGCGGCTTGCATTCCTTCTGGCGAGCCTGCCAGATCTGTTCGGCAAGATCCAGATTCCGCTCGGCAGCTTCACCGTAACGGGCGGCGCTCACATGAGCTTTCAGCGCCTCCCCGGCCTTGTCGAGCAATGCCCGCAACTCCGCCGATGGCGTTTGACCGATGCATTGCTTGGTCTCGTCCAGCGTAAGCGCGATAAGCTTGACGCTCCGGCTGAACCGCTCCGCCGGACCGAGGCCTCTCATCGTAGGATCCAGCAGGAGCAGTTCGTTGCTGATGTCGAGGCGTCGCCGCGCGGCTTGGTCGTCCGGCGCCAGCCGCAGCGCGGCCTGAAAATCCCGCTGCGCCGCGCGATAGTCGCCTCTTGCGAATTCCGCCTCGCCCAGGCCGGCCCAGGCATCCGCGTTCGCGGGGGCATCGTGCAGGACCGCGCGGAATACATCCGCGGCCCGGGCGGGAGATCCCGCCAGGAGGAACATTCGACCCATTCTTGTCCGTGTCTTCAAATCGCCGGGAACGTGATCCTGAATCTGAAGTAACTCGGCGAGCAGCTCTTCTTTGGAGTTGCGCTGCGCCAATAGATCGGTCAGTTCGAGCCTCGCGCGCAGCCGGTTTTCCGCCGCATTCTCGTTCCAGTGGCCATAAATTGCGCGGTGGAAATAGGAAATCGCTTCCGCCACCCGGCCCTCTTTCACCAGGACTCGGGCCATGATCAAACTGACTTCGCCGCCGGTTGCATCGCTTTCGAGCAATTCCGTCAGGGTCGCTTCGGCGTCGCCGGTCCTTCCCGCCGCGAGCTGCGCCTCCGCGAGGGTGCGCCGATACTCGCGATTCCCGCGCTCCATCGAAATCGCGTCCTTGATCCGCTCGATCGCCTCCGCGTTCTCTCCGCGTTGCATCAGGACTCGCCCCTGCTCGAACAGGCGCGCCGCCCCAACCCGGCTCTCCGCCCGCTCCGTCTTGGCAAGAAACGTATCGGCCGCGAACAGTGCCGCGATTGCCAGGAAGACCAGCCCGAAAGTTCCCAGGAAAGACCGTCCTGCGAAGGGTGTCGCCATTATTCGTTTTGCTCCCTGCTCCGTTTCGCCACGCCGTAGGCCTCCAGGATGTCGTCCAACGTGATAATCCCCAGCAACTGACGCAAGTTCGCGCGGCTGACCACCGGCAGAACATTCAGTCCGCTGGTTCCCATCCGTTCGAGCGCCAGGCTCAGGCTGTGGTCGGGATGAACGTGCGGAAGCTCTCCCGCGGAACCTTCACCCAGAATCTCCGCGATCTTCTGATTCGACGCTCCCTCGTCCGCGGCCTGTTCCAGCTCGCTGCTCCGGATCATTCCTCGCAGCCCTTCCGCGTCGCCGACGGGCCAGGCATCCCACGCGTTGTCCTTCATTTGATCGAGAACCGTCCTGATCAGCGCGTCCGGCGATAGCACCGGCGCCGGGCGCATTGCCTGGCTCACCTGCATCCGCTCGGCCTGGGAACGGGAATCCGCGGTGGGCAGGTGCACACCTTCCTGGTAGGCCAGCGCTTCGTAGATCGGCTGTCTCTGGAGCTTGTACGATATGAAGTACGCGATCAGGTTCGAGATCATCAGCGGAACGATGATCGTATAATCGCGTGTGATCTCGAAAATCATGAACACCGACGTCAGCGGCGTGCGTACGATTCCCGCAAACGCGGTTCCCATGCCGACCAGCGCATACGCGCCGGGACCCGCCGTGAAGCTCGGGAACAGCGTGTGGGCCACGCCTCCCACCGCCCCGCCCATCATCGCGCCGATGAACAGGCTCGGGCCGAAAATGCCGCCCGCATTGCCGGACGCATAGCACACCGCGGTCGCCACGATCTTGAGGACGGCAAACAGCACGACGAGTTTCAGAACGATGTCGCCGTTCAGCACTTTTTCAACCTGGTTGTAGCCGACCCCCATCACTTCGGGCACGAAGTAACCCATCAACCCCACGGTCAGGCCGCCGGCCACCGGCTGAAACCACACCGTCCATTTCGGCAAGCGCATGAACCACGCGCGGAGCCCCAGCAGCAGCTTGACGAAGCAGACCGATCCCAGCCCGCCCACCACGCCGAGCACCGCGTAAACACCAAATTCCGCGGGATGCACCGCCTGGTAGCCGGCGACGTGGAACAGCGGTTCGTCGCCCAGAACCAGGTGCAAGACCATCCAGGACGTGGCCGAGCTCAACACGACGGAGCCCAGCACCGATGCGTGCAGATCGCCCATGATCTCTTCGAGCGAGAACAACACCGCCGCGATCGGCGTATTGAACGCCGCCGCCAGCGCCGCGGCACAACCTGCCGGCACGAGCGCTTTTACCTGCTTCGGCTTGAGTCCCAGATTCCGCGCGACCACCGAGGCGAGCCCCGCGCCCACCTGCACCGACGGTCCTTCACGCCCGAGTGCGATTCCGCTGGCAAGCGAGGCCGAGCAGCAGAAGAACTTCCCGAGCACCGTTCGAAACAGGATCCGTCCATCGTTGATGAAGAGTGCGAACTTCGTCTGCGGGATTCCGCTGCCTCGCGCAAACGGGAAATAGCGCCACAGAAGATAGCCCGTGCTCAGCGAACCGAGCGTGGGAACCAGAATCCGCCGCCAGCCCGATCCCCCCGCCGGATACATACGGGCCGCCAGCCGTCCGGTCAGCAGGATAAACGCCACTACGACCAGGCCGACCAGGGCGCCGATCACCAGGCTGAGGATTAGCGACAACTGGTCTTCGCTTTGTCGAAGTCTTTCCAGGCTCCTGCTGAACCGGGCTGTCCAGGTTGGTCGTGGATTGCTATCCATCGTCTTGCGCGCCGAATGGAACGCTCAACACCGGCGGGGAAAAAAGTCCCAGGACCAATTATCGCGCCGCGCGGCTTTCGCGCGCATTTCGTTCCGCAGTCAGGATTGGCTGCCCCACCTCTTGATGAATCGCTCGGCTTTCCGGCGCGTGGCCTGTCTCGGGTTGTCCAGTTGACGCGCCACGAATTCGAGCACCGGCTTGCGGTCCTCGATCGACTGGAACATGCGATCGAACGACTTGATGGCGTGGCCGATGGCCACGTTGCGGCACTCCGGCGTGCGATACGCCGCCTGCTCGACTTTGAGGATCTCGCGGGCGATGCGGCCGGTCAGTTTCGGCTTGGCCGCCGCGATCTGCGCCGCCGCCACGATCACGTTGGCCGCGCCGATCATCTCGTGTCCGGAAATCGGCGCGAAGTACCGGTCGAATACTTTCTCCAGCCGGTCTTCTCCGTCCACCGCTGCGAGGTTGCCGAGAATTCTGGTGGCGCCCCAACGCAGGATGGTGTTCTCGCCTTCGAACAGGCGCAGGAAATCGTCGAAATGTGGATAAAGGTCCTCGGGGCGCTCTTCGCTGATCTGGCGAAGAGCCTTGGCCGCTCCGTATTTCACGTCGGCTTTTTCGGATTCGAGGCGCTCGAAGAGCCGTCCGATCCGTTCGGGCGTTCGCGCCGCGCGGGTCGCAGCTACGGGCATAGATGCTCCCATGATATCTTGATCGGACATGAGAGTCTGTGCCCTGATTTCGCTCGCGTGCCTGGCCTGCGCGCAACCCGCGGCTCAGCCGCAGCCCATCGCGCGGCTCGACGCCAACATCCAGCGCGTCATCCGCTCGCTGAATGCCACGTGGGGCATCTACATCAAGTGTCTGGAGACCGGCGAAGAGATCGCGATCGACGCCGACCGGCAGATGGACACCATGAGCGTCATCAAAATCCCGCTGATGGCCGAAGCGTTCCGCCAGATCGAAGCGGGCAAATTCGCCCTGACCGACCGCATCATCCTCGCCGACGCGGCCAAGCGGCCCGGCACGGGAATCATCCGTTCGCTCGACGCGGGCGCACAGCTCACCATCAAGGACCTGCTCACCCTTATGATCATCGTCAGCGACAACACCGCGACGGACCTCTTATACGACAAGGTCGGCGGCACTGAGCCGGTGAATCGGCTCATGGCCGAGTGGGGGCTGAAGTCCATCCGTGCCCCGGGCACGGCCGATACGTGGTTCAAGGCGCTGCGCGCCGCGCCGTCCCCCGAGGCCTTTCACCGCGAGGCCAGGAACCCCTTCGGACTCAGCTCGCCGCGCGACATGGGCAGGCTGCTGGAAAAAATCGAAAAGGGCGAGGCGGTGAGCAAGCAAGCCAGCGACCTGATGCTCCAGATCATGCGCGGCCAGGTCTACAGCTCGCGCCTGCCGCGCTTCGTCACGGGCTTCCGCATTCCGCACAAGACCGGCGACTTTCTGCCCTACATCGGCAACGACGTAGGCGTCCTCGAAAGCCCGTCGCGCCGCATCGTCATGAGCGTCTTCACCGCCAACCATTTCGGCGCGGGCGACCGCCTGGAAGAGGCCATTGGCCGCGTCGCCGAACTGACCGCCAACTACTTTGCCGCCCGGCCGTAGGGACCCCGCCGCGCTCACGACTTCCCTTCGCCGAGGAACACCATGATGCGGCCGTGGATCTGGTCCCGGACCTTGCGGAATGCCGCTTTCCTCTTTTCCCGCGATCCTTCGACCGCCGCTGGATCTTCAAACGGCCAATGCAGCATCAGGGTCGCGGCGGGAAATACCGGGCAGGATTCCTTGGCGTTGTCGCAGACGGTGATGACGTAATCCATTGGCGTCGTCACAAACTCGTCAACCGATTTCGAGCGGTGGCCGGAGATGTCGATGCCGATTTCGTGCATGACCGAGATTGCTTCCGGCCGAACGCTGCTCGGCTTCGTGCCCGCGGAGTACACCTCGAACCGGTCGCCGGCTTCGTGCCGGAAGAGACCTTCGGCCATTTGTGACCGGGCGGAATTTCCGGTGCAGAGAACCAGCACTTTCTTTTTCGACATCCTGTCTACCTCGCCGTCTGAAAAGCGAACCAGTGCCGCGTCCGGTTGCAGGCCGCGCAAACAGACAACATGACCGGAACCTCTACCAGCACGCCGACGACCGTCGCCAGTGCCGCTCCGGATTCCGGCCCGAACAGGGCAATCGCGGTTGCCACGGCCAGTTCGAAGAAATTGCTGGCGCCGATCAGGGCCCCGGGAGCGGCCACCGAATGCTCGACCTTCAACAATCTCATGAGGCCGTATGCCAGCGATGAGTTCAGGTAGACCTGCAGCGTGATGGGAACGGCGATCAACAACACGTGGAAGAAGCGCCCCGTGATGTTGTCGGCCTGGAATGCGAAGATGCACACCAGCGTTGCCAGCAACGCCGTGATGGTCACCGGCGCAAATCGGGGCAGCAGCGTCTTCTCGAACCACTCCCGGCCATGCGCTCGGATCAGCCACGCTCGGAGCATCGTACCCGCGGTCAAGGGGATGACGATGAAAACCACCACCGAATACAGGAGTACCCGAAACGGCACCGTCAGCGACGAGGCCCCCGCCACCAAAAACCGGACGATCGGCACGAACAGCACCAGCATGATCAGGTCGTTCACCGACACTTGAACCAGTGTGTAGGCCGGATCGCCGTCCGTCAGGTGGCTCCATACGAACACCATCGCCGTGCACGGCGCCGCGGCCAGGATGATGCACCCGGCGATGTATTGGTCCGCTTCGCCGCGGGAAATGAACCCGGCAAAGACAATCCGGAAGAACAGCCACGCCAGCAGCGCCATCGAGAAGGGCTTCACCAGCCAGTTCACCACCAGCGTGACGGCCAGACCAGCCGGCTTGCGGCCGACGTTGCGGATCGCGCCGAAATCCACCTTCATCATCATCGGCGTAATCATGAGCCAGATCAGGACCGCGATCGGCACGTTGATCTGGCTTCCCTGCCCGAACTCCAGGCCGCGGATGAGCCGGACGGCGGACGGGATCGCCTTGCCAATCGCGATCCCGCCCAGCATGCACAGGGCGACCCACAGCGAAAGGTAGCGCTCGAAAAAGGCCAGTCGTCGTTCCATCGTTCCTACCTGCAAATCTGGATGATCTTATCGGGCTTGATCGCTTTCGTCCTGGCGCAACACTCGGAGAAAAGGAACGTCAGCAGCTCCTGTATGGCGCCGGTATTCGCCGTGTATCGAAGAAAGGTCCCTTCCCGCTTCACCTCGATGACCCTTTCGTGCTTCAGCTTTTCCAGGTGGTGCGAGAGATTCGATGCGCTGATTCCGAGCTCGGATTGAATCTCGCCCGCGACCATGCCATCCGGGTGAGCCGTGAGCAGAAGCTGCGTGATGCGCAGGCGGGACTCCGTTCCGATGGCCGAAAGCATGTCGGCAAACCGGGCGACGTCTTCCGGATTCGGCTTCTTGAATTTCAATATTTCAACATTAGTTGGATCATTGAAGTATTGTCAAGTCCGGCTTTGCCGCGCGGCCATCCCGCCGCCCCCCGAAAATTGACCTGGACCCCGCCGTTCTTATACACTGCAATCCAATAATCCATAGAGGATAGGAAGTTATGCGAACTATCGATCTTCGGCGCACGGGCCTCGTCCTGGCCCTGCTGGCTGTTACGCCCGCGGGCTTTGCGCAGCGCGGCGGCAGAGGCGGCTTCGGTCCTCCCGAAGGACTCGCTTTCCGCTTCATGGGACCCGCCGTGGGCAACCGCATCTCGGCCGCCGCCGGCATCCCGGGCGATCCCACCACCTATTACGTCGGTGCGGCATCGGGCGGCGTTTGGAAGTCCACCGATAGCGGCCAGCGCTGGGCGCCGGTCTTCGACAGCCAGACCGCGCAGGCTATCGGTGCGCTCGCGGTCTCCCCTTCCCACCACCAGATCGTGTGGGCCGGCACGGGCGAAGCGTGGGCCATCCGCGACAGCGACATGATGGGCGATGGCATCTACAAATCCACTGACTCGGGGCAGACCTGGACCAACATGGGGCTCCAGGAAACCGGCCGCATCGGACGCGTCGTCGTTCACCCCACCAATCCCGACATCGTCTACGCCTGCGCCGCCGGCCGCCTCACCGGGCCCCAGCAGGAGCGCGGCGTTTTCCGCACCAACGATGGCGGCCGGACCTGGCAGCGCGTGCTGTTCGTCGATCCGAACAGCGGCTGCTCCGGCCTCTCCATGGACGCCGCCGATCCGCGCACCCTCATCGCCGGCACCTGGGAAGTCACCATGCATAGCTGGGGCATGTTCAGCGGCGGCCCCGGCAGCGGCGTCTTCGTTTCCCACGATGGCGGAAGCAACTGGAAGCGCGTCGAGGGCCACGGGCTGCCCAAATCGCCCGTCGGCAAGATCGATGTCGCCATCGCCCCGAAGAATCCCAAGCGCGTCTACGCCCTCATTCAGACCGCCGACCAGGGCTCCGTCTGGCGCAGCGACGATGGCGGCGATAACTGGGCGGTGGTCAACTGGCAGCGGGCTCTCACCGGACGCGCCGGCTACTACATCCGCCTCGCCGTTTCGCCCTCCAATCCCGACGAGGTGCTCGTGGCCGACAGCAGCTTCTGGCTCTCCACCGATGGCGGCAAATCCTTCCGCACCATGCCCTGGGGCGGCGACACCCACGACATCTGGATCGATCCGGCAAACGCCGACCGCATCCTCGTCACCCACGACGGCGGGATGTACATGACCACCGACCACGGCAAGACCTCCAACCGCGTCACCCTGCCCATCGGGCAGATGTATCACGTCGCCGTGGACAACGACGTGCCCTATAAAATCTACGGCAACATGCAGGACGACGGCACCATGCGCGGCCTCAGCACCACTCAGGAAGCCGGCCCCAACGTGCCCGGACAGGGCGGCGGGCGCGGCGGCGGCCCCGGCGCCTGGGAGCACAACCTGGGCGGCTGCGAATCCGGTTTCACGCTCCCCGATCTCACCAACACCGATGTCGTCTGGGCCTCCTGTTACGGCAACGAAGTCACCCGCTACGACGCCAAAACCAAAATGGCGCGCTCGGTCAGCCCCTGGCTGCACACCCTGGATTCGGCGCCCAATCAAGCCCGGTACCGCTGCCACTGGACCGCGCCGCTGGCCATCGATCCGTTCGATCACAACACCGTCTACTACGGCTGCCAGATGATTCTCCGCACCTCCAACGGCGGCGTGAGCTGGTCCGAGCTCAGCCCCGACCTTTCCACCAAGGACCCTGGCCGCATCGTCTCCTCTGGCGGCATCGTCGCCGATAACCTCGGGCAGTTCTACGGCGAGGTGGTGTTCGCCATCGCGCCGTCGGAAGTGCAGCGCGGCCTCATCTGGGCCGGCACCAACGACGGCAAGGTCTGGCACACCCGCGATGCCGGCAAGACGTGGAACGACGTCACCAAAAACATCGCCGGACTGCCCGCGTGGGGCGTGGTCTCCAAGATCGAGCCTTCGCACTTCGATGCCGGCTCCGCCTACATCTGCGTCGATTTCCACCTTATGGACAACCGCGATCCCTGGGTCTACAAGACCGCCGATTTCGGAAAGACCTGGACCAAAATCAGCGACGGCCTGCCCAAGGGGCCGCTGGCCTACGCCCGCGTCGTCGCCGAGAATCCCAACCGCAAGGGCATGCTCTTCGTCGGCACGGGCAACGCGCTCTACTACACGCTCAACGACGGCGCCGCCTGGAAGCAGTTGCAGCAGGGACTCCCGGCCGCTCCGGTGTCGTGGGTCGTGGTGCAGAAGCAGGCCCACGACCTCGTGCTCTCCACCTACGGGCGCGGCCTCTACATCATGGAAGACATCACCCCGCTGGAGCAGGGCGCGATGGAGTCTCCCGCCTCGACCGATGCCGCCCTGAAACTGGTGGCCCCGCGGCCCGCCTCGCGCATCGTCCGCGGCGGCAGCCGCGCGGTCTTGAGCTTCTATGCCCGCGAAGCGCCCGCTGCGCCGGTCGAAATCGAGATCCTCGATTCCCAGGGCGCGCTCGTGCGCAAGCTGCCTGACGTCACCGCGCGCGTGGGCCTCAACCGCGTCGCCTGGGACCTGCACCACGAATCGCCGCGGCCCGTGGCGCTGCGCACTACCCCGCCCGAGAATCCGCACATCTGGGAGGAGCCGCGTTTTCAGAATGCCGAGACGCGCTCCATCACCCACTGGGGACTGGCTCAGGCCGAGGTCGGTCCCATCGCCGCCCCCGGCCGGTACACCGTGCGGCTGACCGCCGGTGGCCAGAGCTACACCCAGCCCCTTGACATCCTGCGCACCCCCGACAGCCACGGCTCCGATGCCGACCTTCAGTCTTCGGTTCGCCTCCAACTGAGGGTTCGCGACGACATCAGCGCCGTCTCCGACATGACCAACCAGATCGAATGGATGCGCCGCCAGCTCGAGGACCAGCACAAGACCGTCCAGGCGAAGGCGGAGCTGATGAAAACCATGGACACCATCGACCAGAAGCTGCAGGACGTCGAGTATAAGATGATCACGCGCGCCGACGCGCTCTCCGACGACAAATATTTCCAGACGGCCTACAAGCTCTATCAGAATTTCATCTGGCTCAACGGCGAAATCGGCACCGGCGCGGGCGACGTGGCGGGCACCGGCGATTGGGGGCCCACCGAAACCGCGATCGGCCTCGTGCTCGATCTGGAAAAGCAGCTCCAGGCCGTACAGGCCGAGTACAAAAGCGTGATGGAGAAGGACGTCCCCGCCTACAACCAGTCGATCTCCGGCAGCGGTCTCTCGCCGCTGAAGACCACCGGCGCTCCCCCGCCTCCTCCGCGCACGGGAGGCCGCTTTGGCGGAGGCCAGTAGCTGGCCGGCCCGCTACACCTGCTATCGTGCCGCCGGCCCCATCGCGATCGATGGCAAGCTCGACGAGCCCTCCTGGAAACTGGCGCCGAAGTCGGCCCCCTTCGTCGATATCGTCACCGGCGAGCCCGCGTGGTTCGACACCCGCGTCGCCCTGCTTTGGGATGACGACTATCTCTACTTCGGCTTCTGGATCGAAGAGACCGACGTGTGGGGCACGCTCACCCGGCGCGATTCCAAAATCTGGGAAGAGAACGATGTCGAGGTCTTCATTGCCGGTACGGACGCCTACTACGAATTCGAGATCAACGCGCTCAACACGGTATACGAGGTCTTCTGGATCTGGAAGGACATCTTCCGGCCCGGTTCGCCGTATTTCGGCCGCCCCGAGTTCGACCCGGCCACCCAGCGCACCATGGTGCTGGACGGTGTGGGCGGCCATGTCCACCCGCGCGGCGAGCGGTGGGGCTTTCTGGATTGGGACTTCCCTGGCCTGCGAACCGCGGTCCACGTGGATGGCGTGGTGAACCGGCGCGACCACACCGGCCGCGGATGGACCGTCGAGCTGGCGTTCCCCTGGCGCGGCCTCGCCCTGATCGCCGATGGCCGCTCCCTGCCGCCAAAGGATGGCGACGTGTGGCGCATCGACTGTTCGCGTTTCGAGAAGATCGGCCGCCACCGCGAAGTGTTGGATCCGTGCGTGGGCTGGACCTGGAACCGTCACGGCCACTACGATTCGCATATCCCCGAACTGTTCCCCTACGTGACCTTCTCCACCAGGCCCGCAGCTTGAACCATCTCCTCCACCGTATGCTCCACCTCTTCGTCCGTGGTGTAGAAGTGCGGCGCTACGCGGATCCCCGCGCCCGGCCGGTAGTCCACCAGCACCTCGCGCCGCACCAGCTCGCGCGTCACCTCTTTGCCGTTGGGCACGTCGATGATCACCACTCCGCCACGCTCTTCGGGATTCCGCGGCGTATTCACCCGCAGCCCGGCCTCGTCGGCAAGCTCTATCAGCCTTGTGGTCTGTCGAATCGACTTGGCGCGAATCGCCGGCACCCCGATCTCGTTCACGATCTCGTACCCCGAGCGCGCCGAGTACAGCGCCGGAATATTCGGCGTGCCGTTGAGGAACCGGAATGCATCGCGCGCGTAGCGGATCGGCCCGCCTTCAAACGCGAATGGCTCCTCGTGCGCCATCCAGCCTGTCGCGGCCGGCCGCAGCCTGTCCCGCAAGTCGCCGCGCACATATAAATATCCGGCCCCCGGACCGCCGCACAGCCATTTCACCGAACCGCCCGTCGCGAAATCCACCCCCAGCTCCCGCACGTTCACCGGCACGGTGCCCGCCGATTGGTAGAGGTCCGCGATCACCATCGCTCCGGCCGCGTGCGCGCGCTCCGTGATGGCCTTCAGGTCTTGCCGGTACGAGCTGCGAAAGGTCACGTGCGATACCGAAACCAGTTGCGTCTCTTCGTCGATGGCCTCCAGCACCCGGTCCACCGGCACCCTGAGGCCGTCGGGCGATGGAACCGATACCACGCGCGCGCCCTGCCGCTCGAGGCCGTGATAGATGTAGTCGTTCGAAGGAAAGTTGAGGCCGTCGGTCACCAGCTTGTTGCGCCGTCCCGACCAGTCGAAGCACGAGGTCGCGATCGATTGGCAGATCGAGACGTTCTGCTGCATGACTACTTCGCCTTCCCCGGCGCCGATGATGCGGCCCACCAGGTTGCCCACCGTGATGGGCATCTCCCACCATCCCTCCTCCCACGCGCGGATGCCGCGGCTGGCCCACGTCTCGGCGAATTCGGCGACGCGCGCCGCGGCCCGCTTCGGCATCGCGCCCAGCGAGTGGCTGATCATGTAGGTGGTGTGCGCGAGAATGGGGAATTCACTGCGCCAGTCGAGCAGCGGGTCCATGCGAACATGGTAGCGTCACTTCACCGTCAACTGAAAATCCATCACCAGCACCAGCGCGTCGTCGGTGACGCGGATCTCCGACACGCTGAATTTTTGCAGCTCGCGTTTGTACTGCGGCCGGCTGCCGGGGTCCTCCAGGATCTTGCTCGCCTCGGCGCCGACTCCGTAGCGAAAATCGCGCGCCAGGCTGGCCGCCATGATCGTGCACACGCGCTTGATGTAAAACCCGGTCTTCTTGTCGCTCGTCACCACCACGTCCCGCAGCGTCAGGTTTCCGTCGCGGTACTGTGGCGTGGCCGTGATCGTCAGGTCGAACGCGTCGCCCAGGCCTACGCACGCCCCCAATAAGTTCATCGCGGCACGGCCGCTGAACTTTGCATGGATAACCAACCGCCCCCCGGCGCCCTCCACGCGCGGCCGCTCCAGGTAGGCGAAGTTGCACCTGGCGGTCTTGCTGCCGTGGACGTAGCGGCGCCCTTCCTGCGTGAAGACCTGCTCCGACAGCATGCGCTCCAGCGCGCCGAATTGAACGTGAAGCTCCACCGCCGGCGAGCACGCCGACGCCATCAACAGAGCCGCGAGAACCCTCGTTAGCACGGATCTTCTATCTTCGCACGCGAACCCGGAAACGCCGCACCCCACGCGCCCGCGAGCGCCCGCGCGCCGTCCTGCCCCGCAAACGCCTATGTCATAATCCAAGTCGATGCGTTCTCGTTTGTGCTGGCTTTTTCTCGTTCTGTCTTCCATCCCGCCGCTGTGCGCCCAATCCATCCAGTTCGTTGCGGACCGCAAGATCTGGCTGCTCTCCACGCGCCAATCCTCCTATGCCATGGGGGTGAGCGCCGAGGGCTCCTTGGAGCATCTCTACTGGGGCGCTCCCCTGTGGCGCGCCAGCGACCTGCCCGCCGCGCCCGCGCGCCGCGATATCTCCTCCTTCGACCCCCGCCAGATGCTCGAAAACGAAGAGTATCCCGGATGGGGCGGCCCGCGTTACTACGAGCCCGCACTGAAAATCGCCCGCGAGGACGGCAATCGCGACCTCGTCCTTACTTACGTGTCCCACCGCATCGAAAACGACACCCTCGATATCTCCCTCAAGGACATTCGCGACGCCATCGAAGTGACCCTGCACTACCGCGTCTATCCGGATTACGGAGTGATCGCGCGCAGCGCCACCATTCGCAACTCGACGAATCGCGCGCTCACCGTGGATAGCGCCCAGTCCGCCACTTGGCACATGCCGCCCGGCGATGGCTATCAGCTCAGTTATCTCACTGGCCGCTGGGCCGCCGAAACGCAGCTCACCCGCGAGCCCGTCCACCAGGGAATGAAGGTGCTGGAAAGCCGCAAGGGCCACACCAGCCACAACATCAATCCGTGGTTCGCCATCGACGAGGGCGCCGCCGATGAGGAACACGGCCGCGTCTGGTTCGGCGCCCTGGCGTGGAGCGGCAACTGGCGCATCACCGTCGAGCAGACGCCGTACAAGCAGGTCCGCATCACCGGCGGCCTCAACACTTTCGATTTCGCGTACCGCCTCAAACCCGGCGAAAGCCTCGATACGCCCGAATTCCTGGCGGGCTTTTCCGCCGACGGTTTCGGCGGCGCATCGCGCCTGCTGCACCGTTTCGAGCGCGAGAAGATCCTCCCCGGCGGCGCCTCTTCCCGCCTTCGCCCGGTGCTCTACAACTCGTGGGAGGCTACCACATTCAACGTCAGCGAGGCCGGCCAGAAGCAGCTTGCCGACAAGGCCGCCAAGCTCGGCGTGGAGCTGTTCGTGATCGACGACGGCTGGTTCGGCAAGCGCAACAACGACCGCGCCGGCCTGGGCGACTGGTTCGTCAATCCGCAAAAGTTTCCCCAAGGACTCGAGCCCCTGATCGACTACGTCAACGGCCTCGGCATGGATTTCGGACTGTGGGTCGAGCCCGAAATGGTGAACGCCGACAGCGACCTCTACCGCGCTCATCCCGACTGGGTCGTCAACTTCCCTGGCCGCCCGCGCAGCGAGCTGCGCAACCAGATGATTCTCAACCTCGCGCGCAACGACGTCAGGGAGTACATCTTCGGCGTGCTGGACAAGCTCGCCTCCGAGCACAATATCCGCTACTTCAAGTGGGACATGAACCGTTCCTTCTCCGAGCCGGGCTGGCCCGAAGTGGAGCCCGCCGACCAACGCAAGCTGTGGGTGGAATACGTCCGCAACCTGTACGACATCCTCGACCGCCTGCGCGCGCGCCACCCCAAGCTCGAGATCGAATCCTGCTCGGGCGGCGGCGGGCGCGTCGATTTAGGAATCCTCCGCCGCGTCGAAGAGGTGTGGGCGTCGGACAACACCGAGGCCTTCGATCGCCTGCGCATTCAGGAAGGCTTCTCCCAGGCGTACGCGCCGAAGGTGATGTCGGCGTGGGTCACCGACGTCCCCAACATGAACCAGCGCAGCACGCCGTTGCAGTACCGCTTCTTGGTGGCCATGCAGGGCGCCCTGGGAATCGGCGCCAACCTGAATCGCTGGACCGACACCGATACCGCCACCGCCACCAAAATGGTCGCGCTCTACAAGCGCATTCGCGCCACCGTGCAGGCCGGAGATCTGCATCGCCTCTTCTCGCCGCGCACCGGCGATCTCACCGCCAACGAATACGTGGCCTCCGACGGCAGGCAGGCCGTCGTGTTTGCCTTCCGCCACTCCCAGGAGTACAACACCGCCCCGCCCGCCATCCATCTGCGCGGCCTCGAGGAACGCGCCGTCTACCGCGTCGAATCCATCGACGGCAAGCTGGTGGAACGCCAGCCCGAGCTAAGCGGAGCCTATCTCATGCGCGCCGGTCTCAACGTCAATCTGCGCGGCGATTTCGACAGCACCGCAGTAATTCTCGAGCGGGTAAATTAGACTGGCCGGATCACTTCCTGTCACTGCACCTCGCGCCGGCAGAAATCCAGGCACCCCGCCGCCGCGGCCGCCAGGCCCAGCGCGCCGCCGATCGCCAACACAGCTTCGATGTTATGTGGCTGTCTCGCCACCACCAGCATGGGAAGCGCCCACGGAAAGTATTGCGGCCAGGTATCGCCCTGTTGCCCCGCCGCGACGGCGAAGAAGCCGACCACCGTCGCCACGATCCCCGCGCCGATCGCAACCGCGAACGACCGCCATCGCAGACTCACCCAGTGCTGGATGGTGAGCGCCAGGAACATCAGCCCGCAAACCCGCGCGCCGTCTCGAAGGATCGCGGCCCACGGAACGGGAAATCCGAAGACCGCCTCCGTTTGCAGCCGTCGGAGGGCCGCCCCGTCGAACAGGATGCCGCACACTAGCAACAGCGTGCTGGCAGCGGTCATGGCCATCACAACCAACAGCTTTGCCACGTACAGTGTCCATCGAGGCACCGGCCGCGCCAGCAGGCTCTTCCACTGATTTTCGGAATGGTCGAGTCCGGCTACCAGGGCCGTCTCCAGCGTAATGTATAGCGGCATCATCAGGATCGCCCAGACCCTCAGAGTCAAGCTCGCTAATACCGTCCACTTATTCCCGATGGCGTTGAAGTTCAGCGTCGAGTACGGCGCCTGGGAGGCGGCGAAGAGAATCAGCAGCACCACTACCGCCGGAGCGAGCACCACCATCTTCAACGCAATGGTCCTTTTCATCTTCAGCGCTTCGGCGTGCAATACTCGCAGCAGCGTCATTGGGTCAGATCCAAAAAGAAGTCTTCGAGTGTCACGCGCTCGGTCGCCAGATACGATACCGCGACTCCGCCCCCGACCAGCATCGCGTTGATCTGCGCCGCCTCGCACTCGCCGTCCGGCGCGATCAGGATGCGGTTCCCTTCACGAGTCGCCGTGCGGCCCATGCCGGTGAGCAGGGCATGGGCCCGTTCCGGCTGATCGGCCTCCACGACGATCATTTGTTTGCTCCGTGTTTGAAGTTCTTCCCGCGTCCCTTCAAACTTCAGTTGGCCTTCCGAGATGATCGCTAAGTGCGTCGCCACCTGCTCTACCTCCGCCAGCAGATGGCTGGAGAGGAATACGGTCACGCCGCGTAGCCCCGGTAAATCCCGAACCAGCGTCCGCACTTCGTGAATGCCGGCGGGGTCGAGTCCGTTGGTTGGCTCGTCGAGCAACAGCAGCTCCGGATTGCCCAGCAGCGCCTGCGCCAGTCCGAGCCTCTGCTTCATGCCGGAAGAGTAATTCCGCACCAGGCGGCCGGCCACCGCGATCAGATCGACCGCCTCCAGCGCATCGTCTATGGCGCGCTTCGACAGGCCCAGCAGCCGCCGATGAACTTCGAGGTTCTCGCGGCCCGTCAAATGCAAATACAGCGAAGGAGACTCCACCAGCGAGCCGATCCGCCGAAGCAAGGCAATTCGTTCCCCCGACAATGGGCGCCCAAACAGAGAGATCGTGCCGCGGTCGGGACGCTGCAGGCCGAGCACCATCCGGATGGTGGTCGACTTCCCCGCTCCGTTCGGTCCGAGGAACCCGTAGACGCTTTGCCGCGGCACGCTCAAACTCAGCCCGCACACCGCCTTCGTGGTCCCGTACGACTTCCACACTTCTTCGACCCGGATCGGAGTTTCCATCATTCGTACCGCAACGCCGAGGCCGGCTCGATCCGCAACGCTCGCCGCGCGGGCACGATCGAGGCCGCCAGCGCCACCGCCCCGAATAACAGCAGGCCGGCGCCGAAGCTCACCGGGTCGAAGGGGATGAAGCCGAAGAGAATGTTGCGCACCACCTTGGCAGCCGCGGCGGCCAGGGCAACCCCGGCGCCCGCGCCGATCCCGAACGGGAGCGCGTACTGGCCCAGCACACATTCGAGGACATCCAGGCTGCGCGCGCCCAGCGCCATCCGTACGCCGATTTCACGCGTCCTCTGCGCCACCGTAAATGCCAGCAGCCCGAAGATTCCGATCAGGGCCAGCAGACTGGCGATGGCCGCCAGCGAACCCACAACCCTGACCATCTTCCGTATGGTGTCCAGGTGGTCGTCGATGAGGCCCTGAAAGGTGAAGACCGAAGGCACGATGCCGGGAATCGTGGCCGCCGACCGGAGCACCGCCGACATTTGCGCGGGGTTACTCGTCGCGTGCACCAGTATCGTCGCGAAAACCGCGTTCTGGGTGATCGGCAGGTACGCCTCGACGGATTCCGGGTAAAGTATCAGGTTCGCGCCGCTGTCCTTCACTACGCCGGTAACGGTGCGGATACGTTGTGCGATGAGGATGCTTTCCCCCAGGGGCGCTCCGTTGGGCCACAGTCTGCGGGCCGCCGATTCGCTGATCACCACGGCGTCTGGCTCCCCCGGCCCGAATATGCGCCCTTGTAACAGGGGAAGACGCATCATGGGGAAGTAGGATGGATCCACTTCGTTCAAATAAAGCTGCTGCCCGGAAGAGCGCTCGAGCCGCGACCTCCGGATCGGCGGAACGGTGGCAATCGACGCCCCGTCTATGCCGGGCAATTGACGCAGGCGCGCGGCGATATCCTGCGCCGCCTGCCGGGCCTGTGCCGGCGTGTAGTTATGCAGGTAAAATTCCGGATCCACCAACGCCATCCCCGAGTAGTCGAAGGTGACGTCGGTGCGAAAGCTCTGCTGAATCGCCCGCATGAAAAAGCTGCTCAGGATCAGCAGGACGCAGCTCGCCGCCACCTGCACCGAGACCAGGAGCTTGCGCGCGCGAGTGGCCTTGGGCCCGCGCTTCACGATCTGTAACGCCGGAGCCAGTCCGAAGGCCAGCGTGGCTCCCAGCCCGAGCGCCGCCGACGCCAGTATGATCCGCCAGTCCGTGACGATCCGCACGTTGGAGGGAGCCCCGGTGACTTTCAGTAAAATGAGCGCCGCCAGCCTTCCCGTGAACAAAGCCGCAATCGACGCCAACGCCGCCAGCAGCAGGTTCTCCGTCATCAACTGCCGGATCAGCCGCCACCGGCCGGCGCCCACCGCGAGCCGGATCTCGATTTCGCGCTGGCGCGCCAGTCCCCGCGCCAGCAGCATGTTTCCCAGGTTCGCGCAGGCCGAGAACAGCACCAGCAGCACCAGCAGGATGCACGTGCTCAGCAGCAGTGCCGCCGCGGGCGAGGAGCTTGCCTGAAAATCGGGGCGTTCGACCTTCAGCCATTCGCTCCGGTCCACGTACTGCGGCTGTTGCCTGCGCAGCTCGGCAGTCAAGGAGCGGAATTCCGCCTCGGCCGTTTCGCGGGAGATCCCCGGCTTGAGCCGCCCGAACATGTAGGTCCGCTGTGTGCCGTAGTCCGCCAGCAGTGCTCCCTGGGCCCCGCCCTCTCCCGTCAAATAGGGATATTGCGAGGTCGGCATCCAGAGATGCGCGTGCCACACCAGCCCGCCGAATTCGGACGGCACGATGCCCACCACCTCGACCGGCTTGTCGTTCAACCGGATGGTCTTCGTGACAACCCCGGGATCGCCGCCGAAGCGGCTTTGCCAGTAGTCGTAGCCGAGCACGGCCACCGGTGGCGCGCCGGGCCGATCATCCTGGTCGTTCAGCAGGCGGCCGTACAAAGGCGCGATTCCCAACTCCCCGAAAAAGTTTCCACTCACCAGGGCGCTGCGCAAATCTATGGAATCCTGCGCATGATATACGCCCGATACATCGGTCTCGGTGATGACTGCGGAAAGCACCGTGTTGTTCTGCCGGTAGAATTCGATCGCCGGGACCGAAAAGTTGCCCGTCATCCCTCCCCGGGTCATTCGGTAAAACCGGCGGAGCGAATCCACGTCGCGGACGTTCAGGCGATGCAGGAACGCGTTGAACAGGTGAACCTCGGCGAGATTCACCCCGATCCCCAGCGACAGGACGGCGATTGCCGTCAGCGCGAAACCCGGAGAGCGCCCCAGCGACCGCGCTCCGTACGCCATGTCCTGGCGCGCCTGCTCGAGCCACGTCCAGCCCCACTGCTCGCCGGCCTCTTCCTGCAAACGCAGCGAGCTTCCGAAGTTCCGCTGCCGTTCGGCCGGCATCATCTCGCGATGTGCGGCCATCTCCTCTTCCAGTTCCCGTTGCAGCGTTCGGCGGTGCCACAGGGCGTTGAGGCGGCGGAAAAACTTGCGCATATCAGGCGGTCCTCAGGATGGCATGGATGGCCGCCGTCGCCTGCTCGTATTCCGCGATCTCCCGCTTCAGTTGTTTCGCCCCGTCGCGGGTCAGCGTGTAGAAGCGGACCCGCCGCCCGGTCTCGGAAACGCCCGCCGCGCTTCTCACCCAGCCTTCCATCAGCATGCGCTGCAAGGTCGGATACAGAGACCCCTCCTCCGCCTCCAGCACCGAATCGGACAGCGCGCGGATGCGTTGGGCGATGGCGTAACCGTGCAGCGGCCCGCTCTGGAGCACCCGCAGCACCAGCATGGCCAACGCCCCTGGAGGCATAGGAAGCCTAGGCATTGTCTATTTATATAGGGAAGAATCGGATTCTGTCAACTGGGTGAGTGCGCAGCGCCTTGTGGGGCACGGTCGAAAACCTATACCGATGCACCCGCAGTAGGGACGGGTGGAATGACCTGATAGCCCAGGGATCGAAGTTCCCGCACGAACTTGGCTACCCGGTTCCGAAGCAGCTTGGGGTTGG
>Ga0209517_10001050_pt1 | contig 43902 bp, 38 predicted proteins | sample PeaSoiMetSII2010_FD_187695 | JGI IMG/M metagenome (GOLD analysis project Ga0209517, IMG submission 187695) | Peat soil microbial communities from Weissenstadt, Germany - SII-2010 (SPAdes) (version 2) | ecosystem: Environmental > Terrestrial > Soil > Wetlands > Peat | place: Germany...
CCGGGCAATCTCACATCGATCGTCCAGGGAAAGCTGCTGATAACTCCGCCCCATGGCAACACCTCCAAAGGAAAGTGTTGCACTTCGTTTGTGAACTCAGGGGACCCATAACCACCGCTGCCTGTCGTAGACAGAGCTGTGGCCGCAGCCTCGGGTAACATCGAGATTCGTGGTTATGGGTCCCGGCTCGCGCTTCGCTTGGCCGGGACGACGGCCCGTGGTGTGGCCGGCTCGCCCCACACCTCTAATCCTAGTGGCGTTGCACGCTGGCGAAAGCGCAGCTGTAATGCTGCGCCATGAGCACGAAGTCTCGCCAATCGATCTATGGGGGCGCGATCATGGGCGCGAGGATCCGCGCCAAAAACGCACGCGAAGCGGCGATCAAGGCCCTTCGCGAAGCCGACCGCGCGGAAGCCGAAGCGTGGTCGATCCGGATGGAGGGCTATGGCGGGCCGGCGCAGCCTTCGCCGACGATCGCGCAATGCGTCAATGGCGGGCTCGGCTGGCTGGAGGTCGAGTGCAACCGCTGCAAGACGCGAGCGAGCCTGCCGCTCGATGCCATCCGCCGGCCGCGCGACACGCCGCTGTGGAAGCTCGAGGCATCGTTGAAATGCAGATCGTGCCGGAAAGGCCGCTACGCCCCGCCGGTGCACATGATCAAGCTGACGGAGACGCGCGAGATCACGCCGTACCTCTGGGTGCATCCGGACGAAGAGCGGTAAGGCTCGATCATAATATTAATTTTAGCTGTCAGGCTGTAGCTGTGGCGCAACCACTTCATTGCGGGGACTGTTGGTTCATCAGCCAATATTGGTGAACGACACAGCGAAGGAGATTCTCATGAGGAAGCAGCTTCTCGCAGGCGCGATGGCGGTAGCGCTTGCAACAGGGATGACAACGAGCGCGATGGCCTTCGGTCATGGTAGCGGCGGCGGTCATGGAGGCGGCAGCTTCCACAGCGGCGGCATTGGCGGCTCCCACGGCGGCGGTTTCCGCAGCAGCTATGGAGCGATGCGTGGCGGCAACTTCGCCGGCGTCCGCGGCTTCAGCGGCTATCGCCACGGCGCCTGGGGTAGCCGGCGCTTCATCGGCGGCTATGGCGGCGGTTACGGGCCCGATTACTACGATGATGGTGGTATTGGCCTTGGCCTGTTAGGCCTCGGCGTTGGCCTCGCTACCGATTACGGTTACGGCAACGGCTATTGCTCGCCGTATGCATACGACCCCAGCTTCTGCGGATCGAGTTACACCGTCGGCTGGTAAATAGCTGTGGTCACGCGAGACGTTGCTGCGACGGTCTGGCGAGGGCTGCCCAGGGTGGGCAGCCCTTTTTTTCCTTGTGCCTACTTCTTCGCGTTGGCACCGGTCGTCACGGTGCTCGCGGGCTCGGAGGCGTGGTCGAGCAATGCGCTGCTGCGCGTGATCCCGGGCCCTTCCAGAACGCCGGCACGCGAAGTGGCAGCCACGCCTGGCTCGCCATGATTCAGCTTCGAATAGAACGCGCGGTCCATTGCCGCCAATTCAAAATGCTGCTGCTGCCCGGCCGTCGGCATGACGTGCGGCTCGTTGGCGAGAGCCTCCTGCCGCGGCGTCGGCCGCGCCGTCGTTTCCCTGCTTCCACCGTTGAAGCTGACGCGCCCGGCCTTGTTGTCGGCTGAGATCGCCTGATCGTAGGCGTTTGCAACGCGGAGCGAGCCAAGATTGTTTGCGGCTTTATTGTAGAAGAAGGATCCCTTCTCCCAGCGGCCGCCTTGGTATCCGTCACCTCCATAACCGTAGCCATAATCGATGCCGCCGTAGAATCCGACTTCCTCCGCCCAATAGCCTACGTGAAAGACATAACCGCCGTCGGCCCGGCTCCAATAGGCCGGTGTCCACAACAACCCGCTGCGCGGCGGCTTCACCCAGGTTCCGGGCACCCAATAATAGTCCGGCACCGCTTCACGCCAGGCCCAGAACCCGGGGACCCAGAGATAACCTTCCTCAGGTAGGGCCGGCTGCGCGTAGACCGGAAGCAGCGGCGGCGCGACATTTACCTTTGCTGCGGCGTTGGCGCGGCGCGGCTGAAAATGCGGCGGCAGTGGCAGGTATCCGGCGTGCGGAAAATTCGGTTTGGCCGCACTATCCGTATCCTGTGCGAACGCGCAAGGTCCGCACGTGAGAGCAAGAGATATCAGACCGGCGACCAGCTTTCGCATGTCTTGTCCGATCGTTGCTCAGCGCCGCGATTCGCCCAGGGGAATCGCAAGGCGCGATCAGGAAAAACGAATCAAGCGAAACAACGCGGCGGATCGGGAATCGTAAGGCCATATCCGCCTGCCCGATTCTAAATTATCCTTAAGGGTTTCCGGCGAACCGCAGGAAACGCCTCTGCGCCAAACCCCGACTAAACATTTCTTTAATTAGGTTTGCCGGAAACCTGGAGTAGGTTTCAACATCGGCTGGGACCCCCAGCGCTCTGCGGACTACCAACATCCTCGGCCGTTGCCCTTTTTGCCAAGGAAGGGATTAGCCAGGAGACAAACGGTCCTCATTGCGTCGTTTCCAGCCGGTAACCAATTGCGGCGAGGTGCCGTGTGCTGCCAAGAGCACGGAACCTCGCCGTATTGATTCTGGCGTCGTCACATCCCCGGCTTCGCGCGCTCGCGTTCGATCAGGAGTTGCGCCGCGACCCCTGCGGCGATGACGCCGGGCTCCTTGTCCCTGATATCAGGCAGACCGATCGGACAGACCAGCCGCGCAATCCGATGCTCGGAGCGGCCGAGTTGCCTCGCCTGAGTTTTGAATCGCGCGCGTTTGGTAACGGAGCCGATCAAGCCGACAAAGCCGAGGTCCGCACAGCGCAGCGCCGACGCCGCGATCGAATAGTCGAGCGGATGAGAATGAATCATGATCAGGACGAAAGCACCGGCAGGCGCGGCATCGATCGCGCGCGCATCGGTCCTCACCGTGAGCACGTTGGCCGGCACATAATCCAAAAAATGATCGGCCCGGCAATCGATGCAGCGCACTGAAAACGGAAGCTGCGACAGCGCCAGGACGACTGCGGGGCGAGCATGGCCGGCCCCGAACGGCCGCACCGTCTTGCGCACTTTGCCGAACCGTTACACCAGCCGCGGGACTGGTCGTTTCGAGTTGGCCGGACATGACGGCGGGAGGCGAATGGTGCTACCAGAGAACGACATCTGTTCAATTCACGTCAATCGGTAAATGCATGCGGAAGTCTTCGACAACACGATTTTTTCTCGGCGCCATCTGCCTGGCGATGCTTTGCGTATCCCAGCAGGCCTCCGCTCAACTGCTCCCGCCTCTCGGCCAGCCGGCGGCTCCAGCCAGACCGCCCGCCTCACCTTCCCCGCGTGCGGCGGCCTGCCATAACGGTGCGAACTTCGACCGCTTCCTGGCTGATTTGAAGCAACAGGCCGTCGCGGCCGGCGTGTCGCAGCGCGCGATCGCCGACGCTGCGCCCTATCTTGTCTACGACCAGGGCATCGTCAACCGCGATCGCGGCCAGCGCGTGTTCGGTCAGGTGTTCACCGAATTCGCCGGCCGCATGGCCGCGCCTTATCGGATGCAGCAGGGCCAGGCGCGCATCAAGACCTATGCGGCGGCGTTTGCGCGCGCCGAGAAGGAATACGGCGTGCCGCCGGCGGTGATCGCCGCGTTCTGGGGACTCGAAAGCGATTTCGGCGCCAATATGGGCAACCTGCCGACGCTGCGCTCGCTGGTGTCATTGGCCTATGACTGCCGCCGCTCCGAGCGGTTCGTCGGCGAGACCATCGCCGCGCTGAAAATCATCGACCGCGGCGATCTTTCGCCGGCAGAGATGATCGGTTCCTGGGCCGGCGAACTCGGCCAGACGCAATTTTTGCCGACGCATTACTTCAACTATGCGGTGGATTACGGCGGCCGCCGCAATCTCCTGCACAGCCCGGAGGACGTGATCGGCTCGACCGCGAACTATATCGCCAACGGTTTGAAATGGCGGCGCGGCGAACCCTGGTTGCAGGAGGTGCGCGTCGCGTCGCAAGCCAATTTTGCATCTAATTTTCCCTGGGATCAGGCCGACCTCACGATCCAGCTGCCGCGCTCGAAATGGGCGCAGCTCGGCGTGACCTACCCCGACGGAAAGCCGTTGCCGAACGACGACATGCCGGCCTCGCTGCTGCTGCCAATGGGACGCACGGGCCCGGCATTTCTCGCCTATGCCAATTTCGCCGCCTATACCGAATGGAACAACTCGCTGATCTATTCGATCACCGCCGGCTATCTCGCCACCCGCATCGCGGGCGCACCGCCGATGCAAAGGCCCGCGGCGCCGGTCGCGCAACTGCCCTTCAACGAACTCAAGGAGCTGCAACAACTGCTGGTGCGCGCGGGATTTAATGTCGGCAAGGTCGACGGCGTGATGGGCCAGCAAAGCCGCAGCGCGGTGAAGGCGATGCAGATCAAATACGGCCTGCCGGCGGATTCCTGGCCGACCGCCGAATTGCTGGCGCGGATGCGAGGGCCCCGCGCGGCGCCGCCGGTGCAGGGCGCGGCGGCCGTGAGGTAGCCCGTTGGCTCGCAATGGCGAGGCGAAACTGATATCCCGTCATTCCCGGGGCGCGTGAAACGCGAACTACGATGTGCAATTGCACATCGGAGAATCTCGAGTTTCCGGGTCCATCGCTGCGCGATGCCCCAAAATGACATCACAAACGAAAAGAGAATCCCATGTCCTTCTACGACGCTTCCGTTCCCGCCTTCCTGCAAATCCTCGGCGCCCTCTCAGGCCTTCTCACCAAGGCCGAGACGCACTGCGCGGCGAAGAATATCCAGCCCGACGTGTTGCTTGCTTCGCGGCTCTATCCGGACATGTTCCCGCTGTCGCGCCAGATCCAGCTTGCCTGCGATTTTGCCGCCAAGGGCTGCGCGCGGCTTACCCATAGCGAGGTGCCGTCGACGCCCGACACTGAAAAGACGTTTGCGGAATTGCGGCAGCGGCTGGCGAAAACCAGCGACTATCTGAAGACCTTCAAGCCCGCGCAATTCGAAGGCGCAGAAGGCCGCGACGTTACCTTCCCCGCCGGGCCCGAGCGAACCATCACGCTGAAGGGCCAGGAGTTTCTCAACCGCTTTGCATTTCCGAATTTCTATTTCCACGCCGCGATCGCCCACGGCATTCTCCGGCACAATGGCGTGGAGATCGGCAAGCGCGATTTTCTCGGGGTGAGTTAGAGCGCGGTATATCTCGCCGTCATTGCGAGAAGCGAAGCGACGAAGCAATCCAGTGCTTGCACTTGCGGTAACAACAAATGGATTGCTTCGCGGAGCCTGTCATCGGGCGCGCGTTCGCGCGACCCGTTGGCTCGCAATGACGGTGAGCACAGTATCATCGGCCTCCAATACATGGGCGGAGAGGAAGATTTATGCTTCGCGGCCTCCGATTCAGACCAATCATCCTAAACAAGCGCTTCTGCTCCTCACCGACAGAAACGAACCCCGCAATTTCGCGCGGGGCTAGCTTGCGATATCGTGATAGCTCGCAAGCATTGCCACCGATGGCAGGAATGCACACTTCAATGTGCACTTGAGTATTGCCTGAATTTTCCCGCCCGCTTTGCCATCCACCGAGAGCCCCCAAAATGAGCACGCCGTCCAAACTCTTCGAGCCGTTCAAGCTTGGCCCGATCACGCTTCCCAACCGCCTGGTGATGGCGCCATTGACCCGCAACCGCGCGGTCGAGGGCCTCGTGCCCAGTCCCTTGGCGGTCGAATATTACGGGCAGCGCGCTTCCGCGGGCCTCTTGATCACCGAAGCAAGCCAGGTTTCACAGCAGGGCCAGGGCTATCAGGACACCCCCGGCATCTACTCCAAGGAACAGGTCGCGGGATGGCGCAAGGTTACCGACCGCGTGCATGCGCGCGGCGGCCGCATCTTCCTCCAGCTCTGGCATGTCGGCCGCATCTCGCACATTTCGCTGCAGCCGAATGGCGGCGCACCCGTCGCGCCGTCCGCGGTCCGCGCCAGGGGCAAGACATTCGTCGGCGGCACCTTTGTCGATATTTCGGAGCCACGCGCGCTCGAGCTTTCGGAGATTCCCGGGATCATCGAGAGTTTCAGGCGCGGCGCGGCGAATGCGCTGGAAGCGGGATTCGACGGCGTCGAAATCCACGGCGCGAACGGCTACCTGCTCGATCAGTTTGCCAAGGACGGCGCCAACAAACGCACCGACGCCTATGGCGGATCCATCGAGAACCGCGCCAGGCTGATGCTTGAAGTCGCTAACGTCGTGACTTCCGAGGTGGGCGCCGAACGCACCGGCATCCGCATCGCGCCGGTGACCACTTCCAACGACATCTCCGACTCCAACCCGCAGCCGCTATTCGACCATATTGTCGACCGCCTCAACGCACTTAATCTCGTTTATATCCACGTCATCGAGGGCGCGACCGGTGGGCCGCGCGATATCGCGCCGTTCGACTATGGCTTTTTGCGCCGACGCTTCAAGGGCGCCTACGTCGCCAACAATGGCTATGATTTTGAGCTCGCCAACAAGGCGCTCGCAGCCAGCGAGGCCGACCTGATCGCGTTCGGAAAACTGTTCATCGCCAATCCCGATCTGGTCGAGCGCTTCAGGCGCGGCGCGCCGCTCAATACGCCGGACAAGGCAACGTTCTACGGCGGCGGCGCCAAGGGCTATACGGATTATCCGTCGCTGGAAACCGCCGACGCGGCGGAGTAGAGAGCCCTTCTCCGCCTGCGAGGCGAGGTGACGCGACGCCGACGATGAGATCGAGAAGCCGCAACGTACTGGATCGTCCGGTCAAGCCGGACGATGACAGCGGAGCGCCTGTCAATTCAGCGACGTGCGCTTCGGCGGCGAGGCCGGCCACGACTTGATCAGCGTGTCGTAGTCCACCGTTTCGCCCTTCGGCTTCTCGTTCGCGAGCTTGCGCTGGGGTGCGATGTTGCCCTCCTTGGCCGACTTCGCGAACCAGTGCTCCGCCGATTGCTTCTTGTTGAGCTTCGGTCCGCAGGCACCTTGCACGCCGGATCTCTCCAGACGTTCCATCACCGAGTCCTGCGCCGCGGCAAGCGAATCCATCGCCTGTTGCGGCGTCTTCGCGCCGGACGACGCATCGCCGATGTTCTGCCACCACAGTTGCGCAAGCTTTGGATAATCCGGCACGTTGTTGCCGGTCGGGGTCCACTGCACGCGCGCCGGCGAGCGGTAGAACTCGATCAACCCACCGAGTTTCGGCGCGCGCTCGGTGAACGACTTGTCCCAGATGTCGGATTCACGGATGAAGGTGAGACCGACATGGCTCTTCTTCAAGGACACCGTCTTGGAGACGATGAACTGTTGGTAGAGCCATGCCGCCTTGCGGCGGTCCGTCGGCGTGGACTTCAACAGCGTCAACGAACCCACGTCCTGGTAGCCGAGCTTCATGCCTTCCTTCCAGTAAGCGCCATGCGGTGACGGCGCCATGCGCCACTTCGGCGTGCCGTCCGCATTCATCACGGGAAGGCCGGGCTTCACCATGTCGGCGGTGAAGGTGGTGTACCAGAAGATCAGCTGGGCGATAGTGCCTTGCGCGGGCACCGGTCCCGATTCGGAGAAGGTCATGCCTTGTGCCTGCGGCGGAGCATATTTCTTCATCCAGTCGAGATATTTGACGATCGAATAGACCGCCGCGGGACCGTTGACGTCGCCGCCGCGCTCGACGGACGAGCCGACCGGACGACAGCCTTCCATGCGGATACCCCATTCGTCGACGGGAAGCCCGTTCGGGATGCCCTTGTCGCCGTTGCCTGCCATCGACAACCACGCGTCGGTGAAGCGCCGTCCGAGCGACGGGTCCCTCTTGCCGTAGTCCATGTGGCCGTAGATCCTGACACCGTTGATTTCCTTGATGTCGTTGGTGAAGAACTCGGCGATGTCCTCATAGGCCGACCAGTTCACGGGAACGCCAAGGTCGTAGCCGTATTTGGCCTTGAACCTGGCCTTGTATTCGGGATTGGAGAACCAGTCGTAGCGGAACCAATAAAGGTTCGCGGACTGCTGGTCGGGCAACTGGTAGAGGCGGCCGTTCGGCGCGGTGGTGGACGACTTGCCGATGAAGTCATTCACATCGAGCCCGGGATTGGTCACGTCCTTGCCGTCGCCGGCCATCCATTCCGTCAGATCGACGGTCTGGCCATAGCGGAAATGCGTGCCGATGAAATCGGAGTCGTTGATCCAGGCGTCGTAGACATTCTTGCCCGATAGCATCTGGGTCTGGATCTTCTCCATGACATCGCCTTCCTGGATGACGTCATGCTTGACCTTGATGCCCGTGATCTCCTCGAACGCTTTCGCCAGCGTCCGCGATTCATATTCGTGTACCGTTAGCGTTTCAGAGACCGCCTTGATCTCCATCCCCTTGAAGGGTTCAGCGGCCTTGATGAACCAATGCATTTCCTTCATCTGGTCTTCTTTGGACAACGTCGAGGGTTGAAATTCGGTATCGATCCATTTCCTGGCGACAGCATCGTCCGCGAAAGCAGGCGCGGTGATCGCAGATGATGCCGCCATCAACGCAAGCGCGCTCGTCATCATCAGGATGCGTGTCCTCGTCGCAGGACCGTTGCTTATCTCCAAGTATCGCATGGTGACCCCCTCCGTTGCAGCAACATCAGGCCCGGGTTGATCCCGGATCTGCTCTTTTCGCTTCCCTGAAACGGCGCAGAATATTGCAACCGCCGAAACAAACAAAACCACGGTGGCTAGCCAGAGGCTCGACAATTCAATCCCTTCTCCGACCGGCAGCGTCGCCACCGTATCTGTGCCGATAAAGCCGATCCACAACAAATGGATGACGGCGGCCATGATCGGTGGAATGAACAAACGATCCTCGCGCGTGGTGGGATGCGGAGAATTCAACGCTCATGTCCGCTCTCCCGCTTCGAGCAAGGGACTTTCGAGCGCGACACGATGGGCGGATATCCAGTCGTCAATGGCGGCAATTTCCAGTGGCGATAATCGCAAACCAAGCTTGGATCGCCGCCAGACAACGTCTTCGGCGGTGCAAGCCCATTCCTGCGACATCAGGTACCTGACTTCGGCCTCCGTCAAGCTGGCGCCGAACCAATGGCCGAGATCATCAGCTGATTTCGCGTTGCCGAGCAGTCTGCTGGCGCGCGTGCCATAGGCATGCGCAAGGCGATTGGCGTGCGCTGCGGTCAGGAACGGATGGTTGCGCATGAACTCGGCGGATAACGCCCCAATCGCCGAGACATCGATGACGCCGCCAGGCAGCGGCGTCTTGCCGGTCCAACCCTCGCGCGCCTTGGCGCCGTTGAGATAGGGGGCGAGTTTTTCGAGCGCCTCCTCGGCAAGCCGCCGATGGGTGGTGATCTTGCCGCCGTAGATCGACAGCAGCGGCGCGCCGCCGGGCGTGTCGAGTTCAAAGACATATTCGCGCGTGGCGGCTTTGGCTTCGCTCGCGCCATCGTCATAGAGCGGGCGGACGCCGGCATAGGTCCAGACGACATCCGCAGGCTTGACCGGCTTTGCCAGATATTCGCTGACGGAATCGCAGAGATATTGGATCTCCTCATTCGAGGCTTTTACCTTGGCAGGGTCGCCGTCGTAATCGCGATCGGTGGTGCCGATCAGCGTAAAGTCGTCCTGGTAGGGAATGACGAAGACGATGCGGCCGTCGCTGTTCTGGAACATGTAGGCGCGGTCGTGCTCGTAGAGTTTGGGCACGACGATGTGGGAGCCCTGCACCAGCCGCACCTTTGCTCGCGCGTTGACGCCGGAGCCCGACGCCAGCACGTTCTCCACCCACGGGCCGCCGGCGTTGACGAGCACGCGGGCGTGGATGGTCGTGCGGGTGCGATCCAAACTGTTCTCGACCACGACCTGCCAGATTCCATCCTGCTGCCGGATCTCGACCGCGCGGGAGCGGGTGCGGATTTCGGCGCCACGCTCGGCGGCGTCGCGCGCGGTGAGCACCACCAGACGCGCATCGTCGACGAAACAATCGGAATATTCAAAGCCGCGTGTGTAGCGATTGGGGACGAGCGGCTTTCCGACTTCGTCGCGCGTAAGGTCAACCGAGCGCGTCGGCGGCAGCAGATGCCGCCCGCCGATATGGTCGTAGAGGAACAGGCCGAGCCGCAGCAGCCAGGCCGGGCGAAGCCCGGCATGATGCGGCAATACGAAGCGAAGCGGACGGATGATGTGGGGCGCGATTCCCCAGAGGATTTCACGCTCGATCAGCGCCTCGCGGACCAGGCGGAACTCGTAATATTCGAGATAGCGCAGGCCCCCGTGCACGAGTTTCGTCGAACACGACGACGTCCCGCTCGCCAAGTCATTCATTTCACAGAGGAAAACCGAATTGCCCCGCCCGACCGCATCACGCGCGATGCCGCAACCGTTGACGCCGCCCCCAATGATCAAGAGGTCGAAAATCCGGTCCAAGGACGCTTCCCCGCGCTCGCCTATTCGTTTTGGCGATTTTACTTTCGGTTTTGATTAGATCACAAGCAACAGCAAAGCAGGTTTTCCCACCGGACAAGGGCCTGATCGGGCGTGCTTTCCCGCGCGGGATGGGCCGCGAATTAGCGCAGCCGCGTGACGGTCGAGGCGATCTCGGCCATCGGCTCGTGAATGTCGGCCGCGGGTTTGGGCATCGCCTCGATCACCTGGATGCCGCGGGTCTGGCAGATATTGGCAAGCCCCGCCGGTAGCGCCACGTCGGTCACAAAGGTGTTGATCTGGCTGATGTCGGCGATGCGGACCGGGGCGCTGCGCCGCAGCTTCGTTGAATCGGCGACCAGCATGACGCTGCGCGCATTGGCGATGATGGCTTGCGCCGCCTGCACCTCGCGATAATCGAAATCGAGTAACGCGCCCTCTTCGTCGATCGCGGATGCGCCGATGATGGCGTAGTCGACCTTGAACTGGCCGATCAGGCTAATCGCGGTCGAGCCGATCACCGCGCCATCGGCCCGGCGCACCGCGCCGCCCGCCACGATCACCTCGATGCGCGGATGCCGGTAGAGCAGCATCGCGACGTTGAGGTTGTTGGTGATGACCAGCAAGTCCTCATGCGAGGTGAGCGCGCTCGCAACCTCTTCCGTCGTGGTGCCGATGTTGATGAAGAGCGAACAGCCGTTCGGGATCAGCGCGGCAGCCGCCGCACCGATCGCCTTCTTCTCCTCGGCGGCGACGAAGCGGCGCGCCTCATAGGCGAGGTTCTCGACGCCGGAAGCAATGATGGCGCCGCCATGAATCCGCGTCAGCGAGCGGTGATCGCAGAGATCGTTGAGGTCCTTGCGGATGGTCTGCGCCGAAACCTCGAAACGCCGGGCCAGATCCTCCACCATCACCCGGCCGTGGGCGCGGGCGATATTCAGAATCTCGGTTTGGCGGTTCGAAAGAACGATCACGGCGGCACCCTTTCGCGAAGGTACCCCATGGTGCGGCGCTTCCGCCCTCCGGTCAACGCGGCAGATTGGCTGCGGGCGTCGCCGGAGGGCGGAACAATCGAATCTAGTTAGCCGTCGGGCGAGGCCATCCGCGCGGCTCCCGTGCGGAGCCGCCAGCCAATGAGCGCCCCTCACGTTGGCGTGACTGCCCGGGAATGTTTGTTCCGGCGCGGTGTGACATCATTGGGCCACCGCTAGATTGCCCTGACCACATCGGGAGAGGCGCATGACGAAATTTGTGATCCGTCTTTTGACACTGGCCATATACGTGACCGCGCTCGCGGCGGTTCCCGTGGCCACACCGGCCAAGGCCGCGGGCGGTGGTGGCGGCATGTCATCGCCACCGCAGGACGACAGCAAGGAAGTCAAGAAGAAAAGAAAGCACGACAAGAGTTCCAGCGTCGACGATCCCAAGTTCCTCGAAGGCTATCGCTTGGCCTACGCCACGATCTACGATCGCAACGATTACGCTTCCGCCGTCGAGCAGCTGAAGGCGCTCGGCCACGACGACCGCGCCGATGTCGCCAATCTGATCGGCTATTCCTATCGCAAGCTCGGCGACTACAAGGTTTCGCAGATCTGGTATGAGCGCGCGCTTAAGGCCGATCCCAACCATGTCCGGACCTGGCAGTATTACGGATTGTGGCAGCTCGAACAGGGCAACCGGGATCAGGCGCAATACCACCTAAGCCGGATCGGCAAGATCTGCGGTACCGATTGCGACGAATATCGCTCACTTGCCTCGGCGCTCGACCAGCCGACCGGTACCGGCCTCGTCTACTGACGGCATCGGGACGTTGTTCTTGGCGATGTGACGTCAGATCGACATCGCCACAGGATTGCCTAGAACCACATCGGGAGCGACGCATGAGACAATTTGAGATCCGGCTGCTGACACTGGCGATGTACGCCACCGCGCTCGCGGCAGTTTCCTTTGCCACGCCGGCCGAGGCCGCGGTGGACAGCGGCAAGGTAACGAAACGGCATGCGAAGCGGAGCCACAGTAGCACCCACGTCGAGGCTCCGAGGTCTTACCACGAGGTGCCGCCCAACATGTCCGACGATCCTGCCCGAAAAGTGGGAGGCTATTGAAGCCGAGCACGAGCCGTAGCTGACGCGCCGCTGGTATGGCCGCCAGCTTTTCCATTGACAGGGTCAGGCGAGATCAAGAAGTTCGGGCAGCACAGATTCTGACCGAAGCGAACCGCATGCGTTGCAACAGGGTCGTCACGTCCGCCATCTCCCGGTTCGTCGGCATGGCGATGGCCTGTGTCGTGATGACGTCTGCCCTCAAGGCGGATCAATGGGACGACCTCGCGAAAAAATTCATCGAGCAGGAGCAGGCGCGCCTGGTTCGCCGCGCCGTAGACCAGGACGACACCGTTATCGTACTGGCGCATCCCTTGATCACCGAGAGGGTCGTGCTGGCCATAAGCAAGGGGAAACCCGCGATATCGTTTCAGTTCAATTCGTCGGCGCTGCCGGGCGACGATGCATTCCAATTGATGGCCCGGGGTGGGCATCTTGTCACCGGAAAGGATACCGCCGCGATCGTGCGCGATCTGCATCGGGCCCTTGAGGCGGCAGGCAAGGAGGTTTACGGCGTCGGCTTCGTCGTCGCTGACGGGCTTGCCATTAGCTGCGTCTCACCGCGCGATTCCAATACGCTTAGTTTTCTGGTAGCCGCGGATTAGGCATTGTTTTGTCGTTCTTCCTCTTCGAGGAGCGACGCTTCGGCCGAGGGCCGCCTGCCATGGCGTCGGATTCGACGGTCTCAGCTTGAAACCGTTTTAGCTGCCATTTGCGCTGCGCCAGAGCCATATCGCGAGCGACCCTGAACGCCCCCGAATCCGGGTTTCACTCGGCCCGGTAAGAATACCCGTTTTTGACAGAGCACAATCGCGCCCCGCCGCGTTGAGAAATTCGTCGCTCAGCGCAAGCTTTGCTCCGTAGCTGGCCGCCACTTCCATCAGCCGGCTCGCCACGTTTACGGTATCGCCCGTCGCGGTGATGTGACGGTAGCTTCCGCCGCCGAGCCTGGAGGCAACAACGACCCCAAAGTGAGCGCCGACCTTGAATCCGAGGTTTGATCCGGTCGACGGAGGGAGCGAGGTCAGCCATCGCTGAACGCTCACGCAAAGCCGAAGCGCGCAATCTGCCGCTCTCAAAGCATCGGTTGTCGTTGCGACCGGCAGACCGAACAGGATCATGGCGCCGTCACCCTGGAAACTCATGACCATTCCGCCGCAGGCGACCACCTCGTTGTCGACCAGGGCATGAAAGTCCTTCAACAGCTCGCGTGTCCTGTCCGGCCCAAGCTGTTCGCTCAGCGATGTGAATCCGGACAGATCGATAAAGACGACTGCAGCATTTTGGCGAACCGGCTCAGCAAGAAATTTCGGATCCCTGGTCAACCAATCCTGCAAAGCCGGCGCCTGAAACTGCTCGAGCAATTCGCTCCTGAAGGCAAAGTACTGTGCCTGCCGTCTGCCCAACCACAATTGAACGGCACCGAACAACACAACCGGCGGTACGGCGGCAGCGACCGGCACGGCCGCGCTCAACCATAGTCCGGACGAAAAAGCCAGGAAGATCGTCACCGTCCAGATCAGAACGACTGCCGCAGCTGCAATCAGACCCACCGCACTTCGTCGCCACGCCAGCAGACCTATCAGAACGACAGGCAGCAAGACCGCCACCACACCGTCCGCAATGCGTACGGACCGATTTCGCAACACGCCATCTCCGGCCATCAGGTGAGTGATGGCCGTCGAAATGACTTCCACTCCCGGCAACAGCGGCTCGAACGGGGTAGAAAAGAAATCTCCGCCGCCAGTGACGGTCGCACCGAGGACGACAATCCGGTTTCGAATGGCGTCAGGAGCAATATCGCCGGCAAGCACCGAGGCCGCACTCATTGTCCGGATCGTTCGGCGCGGACCGTAGAATGTGATCGGCAGGACAAGATCGAAATCTGTGGAAACCGATCGTTGATCAAGCGTCACGCGATTTGACTCGATTCTAGGCTCCTTTCCGATCGCCATTGCTGCAACCCGGAGCGGCATTGACATCTCGACCGTGTCGTCTGTTCGAAACAGCAGCGGGACCGATCGGGGTACCCCGGTCTGATCCGTCGCCACGTTGACCATGCCAATTTTCGCGTGATCGGCAAATTTCTTCAGCGGCAGCAGGAATCTCTCAGCCACTGGAAGACGAGCAAGCGGGCCCCGGTCGCTCTCTGCAGACAGCGACTGGCTGGCTTCCGGAAAGACCGCGGCCGCTGCAATGACAGCGGGGCGCATGGCGAGCGATCTCGCCAAGGCTTCATCGGCTTGGTCGGGTCCCTTGTCGACCAGCAGAATATCGACCGCAATGACTTTTGGCTCCAGCCGCGCGATCGCGTCTACAACCTTCGCAAGCTCGGTCCGGGGCAGCGGGTAGACGCCCTCCTGCTTCACGATGGCGTCGTCGATCGCAACAATGGTCACGAGGTCGGGCGGCAACCTCACTCCGCGAACAAGCGTTCTAAGATCAACCGTCGTGGCTTCGACGCGATCGAGAAATCGCAGACGACCGCGGCCATGTTCGAAATAGATGCCAAACCCCCAGACTCCAGCCAAAACCACGGCGATGATGGTCTGGAGATGGCGACCTATCATTCGTTGCTTACTGTCCGAGGCGCGCCAACAGGGCAGACACACGCGCCGAAGGCCAACGCTTCACGGTCAATGGACCTGTCGCCTCGACGTCCACGCCTTCGCCTGATCCAAGTGTAACGCTATGACTGCCGGTTCGCCGTCCGACGGCGACCCTTCCATTGACGACAAAGACGGACGTCTTGTTTTCGGCGGCATCTACCGCCCACTTCGTGCCGCGCACTGCAGCGATCGCCTGCGGCGTGATCACCTCAAATCTATTTCCCCCCGGCTTCTTCGAAACCTCGATCAGCAAGGCCTTGCTGTTGAGTTCGACCCCATCCACCCGGCCTTTGCCGCCGCGATCCTGCAGTGTATATTGAGCGCCCCATTCAGCGACGATCGTCACTCCGCCTTCGCAATGCAGTGTTTGCGCGGCGATGGTCGAATTATCCGGCGAGCATCCCATGGTGGCGGGCTGCGCGGCGACGGGTTCGATCCAAGTTAGTGCAAATGCGAGCAAAACATATCCAGCATGGAATACCACTTTCATGACAATACCTCCCGACTCTGACTAACGGACAGGGGATCGCGCGGCTTATTCTGCCATGTCGCGATGCCGAGGGGTAATGAAAAGCGTGACGCGGATGCAGCCGAGAAGCGCAGTTGACGACGAAAATTGTCACGCCGGAATCGGCGGCTGATCGTGCTGGACGGCTTGCGGATGGCCCTGATCGTCGATCGCGACATAGGTGAAATTACCGTCGGTCACCAGGATCGACTGCATCTCCTTGCGGCGCAAGACCCAGGCTTCGAGATGGACCGTGATCGATGTCCTGCCGATCTTGACCAGATTGGCGTGGACGGAAACGAGATCGCCGACATAAACGGGTTTGCGGAAATTCATCGCCTCGATCGCAACGGTCACGGTGCGTGATTTCGCGATCTTGGAGGCGAAGACGCCGCCCCCGATGTCCATCTGGCTGAGCAGCCAGCCGCCGAAGATATCGCCGTTCTGGTTGGTGTCGGCCGGCATCGCCAGCGTTCGGGTACAAAGATCGCCGCAGGGTTCGGTTTCCGCGACCGGCGGGGCGTGAACGGCTTGGGTGTCGGTCATCTCTGAAAGGTCCATCAAATCGAATTCGAAATTATTTGAAACTATCCCAGCCGGCATCCGGCGTGAACCGGCCGCCGAATTTTTGCGCGAGCGCGCGCAGGGTCGAGGCTGCATTCTCCGCGCCCCGGGTCCGCGCATAGTTCAACGGGCCGCCGCGAAACGGCGCGTAGCCGGTGCCGAAGATCATCGCGCCGTCAACCGCGTCGGGATTGTCGACAATGCCCTCGCGCAGGCAGGCGACACAGACATTCGACATCGGCAGGATCAAGCGATCGATCATTTCGTCGGTCGGCCGCGCCGCGGAAGGCGAGCCGGAGGCTTTGTCGGCCTTGCCATCCTTCCAGACGTAAAATCCCTTGCCGGTCTTGCGGCCGAGTTCGCCGTTGGTAACCTTGTCGCGCAGCCATGCCGGCGTTGGCGGCAGGAGATCACCGAATTTCGAGCGCAGCATGTCACCGACCGCCAGACAAATATCGAGCCCGACCTGATCGGCGAGTTCGATCGGTCCCATCGGCATGCCGAATTTTTCCGCGGCTGCATCGATGGTGACCTTGTTGATCCCCTCGTCGAGCATCACCATCGCCTCGAGCATGTAAGGCGTCAGCGCGCGGTTGACGACAAAGCCCGGCGAACTCTTGACCGGAAGCGGCAGGCGATCGATGGCGCCGACAAAGGCCAGCGCCTCCTTCAACAATTGCGGATCGCTGCCGTCATGGCTGACGACTTCGACCAGTTGCAGGCGCGACACCGGATTGAAGAAGTGCAGCCCCAGCAGGCGTTCCGGGGATTTCAACGTCGATCGCAGATCCTGCAGCGGAATGCTCGAGGTGTTGGTGGCGAGGATCGCTCCCGCTTTCATCCTGGATTCAAGCCCGGCATAGACTTTTTGCTTCAATTCCAGCTTCTCCGGCACCGCCTCGATGATCAGATCGGCAGTGCGGACGCCCTCGCCGTCGAGATCGGGAACGAGCTGGTCCAGCGCGTCGCGGATATCGGTGCGCTTGCGCATGATCTTGCCGAACAAATCGGCCGCGCGCTTCATGGCGCCGGCGATCGGCTCCGGCTTCATGTCGGCGAGCGTCACCCGCAGCCCCTGATTGGCGCACCAGGCCGCGATATCGCCGCCCATCGCGCCGGCGCCGATGACGTGGACATGGCCGATCTTGTTGCCGGACCCTGCGAGCTTCTTCATCTGGTCGCGCAGGAAGAATACCCGGATCAGGTTTTGCGCGGTCGGCGTCACCATCAGATTGGCAAACGACGTCTTCTCGGCCGCCAGCATCGCGGCCTTGTCGCCGCCATGTTTTTCCCAGAGTCCGATCAAGGCATAAGGCGCGGGATAATGCTCATGCGGCGCGGCCTTCTCGGCTTCGGAGCGCATCCGCGAGGCCAGAAAGCCTCTCGCCGGGCCCCAATTCAGAATGGTGTTCAGAAGACCCGGACGGGCGCGCTTGAGCCGGCCGAATACCGCGTCCTTCACGGCGTTACGGACATGCCGTTCCTGCGCCACCGCATCGACAAGCCCGAGCGATTTCGCCCTCCGTGCATCGATGGTTTTTCCGGTCAGCATCAGCGTCATCGCCTGCATCGGATTGACGAGCTGCGTGAGGCGCGCGGTACCGCCGAGACCGGGATGCAGGCCGAGCATCACTTCCGGAAAGCCAAAGCGTGCGCCGTCGATTGCGATCCGCGACTGGCAGGCGAGCGCGACTTCAAGCCCGCCGCCGAGACAGAAGCCATGGATCACGGCGACGCTCGGGAACCTCACAGCTTCGAGGCGATCGATCACCGCATGCGCCTGGCCGATGGCGGTTTCGACGGGGCGCGGATCGGTCGCGCCGCGGAATTCGTTGACGTCGGCACCGGCGATGAAGCCGGAGGTCTTCGCCGAGCGAATGACGAGCCCCGTCGGCCGTTCGCTCTCCAGCGCCGCAAGGACCGAATCGAGTTCCGCAAGAACGTCGGCCGGCAGCGTGTTGGCGCTGGCACCTTCGCGGTCGAACAAAAGCCAGGCGATGCCGTCGGCATCCCGCGTCAGCTTGAAATGGCGATAGGGACCGTTGGCGGCTGGCTTGGGGCCGAGCGCAAGCACGCGATCGGCGAGCACGTCCATGATTTTGCTGTCCATGGCGTTCCCTATACCGTTTCGATCAACATGGCGCCGCCCTGCCCGCCGCCGATACATTCGGTGGCGATGCCGCGCTTGGTGCCGAGCCGCTTCATGGCGTTGACGAGGTGCAGCACGATGCGATTGCCCGACGTGCCGACGGGATGACCGAGGCTGATGGCGCCGCCATCGACATTGAGTTTGGCATGGTCGATCTGCCCGGCCGCGCCGTCGAGCCCCAAAATCTCGCGGCAGAATTTTTCGTCGTTCCAGGCCGCAAGACATCCCAGCACCTGGGTGGCGAACGCCTCGTTCAACTCCCAGGTTTCGATATCCCCAAGCGATAAATGATTGCGCTTCAAAAGCGCGGTCGCCGACAGCACCGGCCCCAACCCCATGATCGAGGGGTCGAGCGCCGACCATTGGCTGTCGACGATGACGGCTTTCGGCGTCAGGCCGTGCTTCTTCATAGCCTCTTCCGAAGCCAGGATCACCCAGGACGCGCCGTCGGTGATCTGCGAGGAATTACCCGCGGTGACCTGGCCCCAGGGCCGCTCGAACACGGGCTTTAGCCCGGCCAATTTCTCCGGCGTTGAATCCGGCCGCACGCCGTCGTCGTGATCGTAGAATTTGCCGTCACGGTCAAACGCGGTCTCGACCTCACCTTTGAGGAAACCCTGCGTTTGCGCATTCGCCAGCCGCTTGTGGCTCTCGGCGGCATAGGCATCCGACTGCTCACGCGTAATGCCGAAGAGATGGCCGACGACTTCAGCGGTTTGTCCCATGTTGAGCTCGGTGATCGGATCGGTCAGGCCGCGCTCAAGCCCGATGACCGGCTTGAAGTAAGCCGGCCGCGCCTTGGCGATCGCCGCCAGTTTGGCAAGAATCCCCTTGGCGCCGGCCAACCCTGCAAACCAGCGCACCCCCTGCTGCGGCCACACCAGCGGCGCGTAGCTCAGGGCTTCCGAACCGCCCGCCAAAATCAAATCCGAAACGCCCTCGCGGATATAGCGGTATCCGGTGTCGATCGACTGCATGCCGGAGCCGCAATTGATCTGCACGGTGAAGGCGACCATCGCCTCGCCCATGCCGAGCCGAAGGGCTGCGACGCGCGCCGGGTTCATCTCGTCGGCAATGACATTGACGCAACCGAGGATGACCTGGTCGAAGGCCGTGGGCGCGAAGGGTTGCCGGGCGAGCAGCGGCCGGCCGCATTGAACGGCGAGATCGACCGGGGTGAAAGGCCCCGGCCCGCTGCGCGCTTTGAGGAACGGCGTCCGGCTGCCTTCGACGATAAAGACCGGTCGCGCCATCAGCTTGCCGCCCTCGTTTCACCGAGCTCCTGGAAAAATTGATGCACCTCGGCCGGCTTCTTGTAGATCGGCGACAGCGTTTCCGGCGCAAAGTCATCGACCTCGATCACCTTCGCAACGGCTTCATGCGCCGCCGCAAGCCGTTCGCCTTCGGCTTGCGTAATCACACCCCGCTTCACGGCCTCTTGCCAATCGTGAATACGGGCGGCGTGCAGTCGCTTGGCAATCTCTTCAGTGCCGGTGACCAGCAGGAACGCCTTTTCCAGCCGCGCGACACCGCGGTCGTCCTCGACATGCGACAAGTCCGGCGTCAGACGATCGCGCGCCGCCGACGGCTCGAGCACCAGCTGCGCGCATTCATGCACCACGCGATCGGACGGGCCAAGCACGCGCGCGCCGAAGGGCTGGATCAGGAACTTCAAGACAACGGCGACAAAGCGATTCGGCAAATTCGCCAGGATTTCCGCGAAGCGATTCTCGATGGTGCGGAAGCCGCTAGCCATGCACCATTCCAGCGCCGCAAAGTCGGGCGCCTGGCGTCCCTCATCCTGCCAACGCTTGAGCGCCGCCGAGAGCAGATACAGTTCGGAAAGAATGTCGCCGAACCGCGCGGAGAGCATTTCCTTGCGTTTGAGCGCCCCGCCAAGCGTAAGTAGCGCCATATCGGCACAGAGCGCAAAGGCCGACGAATAGCGCGAGAGCTGCCGATAGAACCTTGTTGCATCGCCCGCATCGGGCGCTGGCGCGAACATCCCGAAGGTCCAGCTTCGGCCCCAGGCGCGGAACATCGTCGTAAAGCTATGGCCGACATGCTTCCAGAAGGCCCGATCGAAGTCGTCCAGTCCCTTGGTGCGGTCCTCCTCGCCCAACGCGTTCATCTCCTGCAGCAGGTACGGATGCGCGCGGATCGCGCCCTGCCCGAATACGATCAAGTTGCGAGTGAGGATATTGGCGCCCTCCACCGTGATGCCGACCGGCACCGAGCGATACAGACTGCCCAAATAGTTCTGCGGGCCGTCGATCACGGCCTTGCCGCCATGGATGTCCATCGCGTCGTCGATCGCGATCCGCATCCGCTCGGTGGCCTGCAGCTTCATGATCCCGGAAATCACCGCGGGGTGATGACCCTGGTTGAGCGCAGCGCAGGTCAACCGCCGCGCCGCGTCGAGCAGATAGGCTATCCCCGCGATGCGGGCGAGCGGCTCCTCGATGCCTTCGAATTTGCCGATGGAGATGCCGAACTGCTCGCGAATCCGCGCATAGGCGCCGGTGGTGCGCGCAGCATAGGCCGCACCCGCCGCCGACAGCGACGGCAGCGAGATGCCGCGGCCGGCGGCAAGCGCCGTCATCAGCATCTTCCAGCCCTGGCCGAGACGCGTCTGCCCGCCGATGATGTAGTCCATCGGGATAAAGACATCCTTGCCCCAGTTCGGGCCGTTCTGGAACACCTGCATCGCCGGCAAATGACGCTGCCCAATCTCGACGCCGGGAAGATGAGTCGGGATCAACGCCACGGTGATGCCAAGTTCCTCCTGCGACCCCACGAGACGGTCCGGGTCGTAAGCCTTGAAGGCGAGCCCGAGCAGGGTGGCGACCGGGCCGAGCGTGATGTAGCGCTTGTGCCAGTTGAGCCTTAGGCCCAGCACCTCGCGCCCTTCGAAACTACCCTTGCAGATGACGCCCGAGTCGATCATCGACGCGGCGTCGGAGCCGGCCTCCGGACTGGTCAGGCCGAAGCAGGGAATGTCGCGGCCATCGGCCAGGCGCGGCAGCCATCGCTGCTGCTGCTCCCTGGTGCCGAAGCGCATCAGGAGTTCGCCGGGCCCCAGCGAGTTCGGCACCATCACGGTGACGGCGGTCGCCAGCGAGCGCGACGAAAGCTTGCGCACCACTTCCGAATGCGCATAGGGCGAGAAGCCGAGCCCGCCATACTCCTTGGGGATGATCATCCCGAAGAATTTCTTCTGCTTGATGAAATCCCAGACTTCGCCCGGCAGGTCGCGCCATTCCCAATTGATCTTCCAGTCGTCGAGCATCGCGCACAGCTCGTCGACGGGGCCGTCGAGGAATGCTTTCTCCTCTGGCGTCAGCGTCGCCGGCGCCTCGCGGAGCAGTTTCGACCAGTCTGGATTGCCGGTGAAGAGGTCGGCGTCCCACCAGACATCTCCGGCCTCGAGCGCCTCGCGCTCGGTATCCGACATCGCCGGCAATACGGCGCGCGCCCAGGAGAAGATCGGCTTGGTGATGAAATCGCGGCGGAAGCTCATGGCGGTGTCCTCTTGGTCGGCGCAACGGCGCGATTGAAGCAGCTACACTTATGCCAATAGACGAAGCACTCTAGCGCAATGTGTGAGATTCGCTTGAAACTTCGTGTTCAAAATAAAACGAAATTGATGCGGAAATGCCTGCGGATAACCGCCGGTAACTCCGACAGTTCCAAAATGTGATCAGCAACTTAACGCAAAAGGAATGACTTAATCCGGGCGCTGCATCTCGAACATGGCGTCCTGCCTGATTTCGAAATAGTCGCCCTTGCGGCCGGCGCGCACAATGGGGTGGGCGAGCGCCGTCTGATAGACGCCGTCCTTGATCATGGCCTTGTCGATATGGACGGCGACGACCTCGCCGAGGGTGAGCCAGGCGTTTGCCTTCCTGCCGTCGGCGCCCTGCAGCTGGACGATCTGCGACAGTTTGCATTCAAACGAGACCGGGCTTTCGGCGACCCGGGGCACGTTGACGAGCTTGCAAGGCGCGGCCGTCAGACCCGCGATCGAAAATTCATTGACCTCGTGGGCGACATGGGCGGCGGTAGCGTTCATCTGCTTCGCCAGCGCCATGGTCGCGAGATTCCAGACGAATTCGCCGGTCTCCTGGATATTGGCGACGCTGTCTTTCCAGGAAGTCGAGGAGAAGCCGATGATGGGTGGCGTGTAGCAGAAGCCGTTGAAGAAGCTGTAGGGCGCGAGATTGACGTTGCCCCTGGCATCGCGCGAGGAGATCCAGCCGATCGGGCGCGGCGCGATGATGGCATTGAACGGGTCGTGCCTGAGCCCGTGGCCGTTGCGCGGCTCGTAGTAATGCAGGTCCTTCGGGCTTGATGCGTCCACGTCGCTTTTCCGCTGCCTCCCCGGTGGCTATCGTTGGCCGTGCGGCGCGAGCCCGGCGAGAACGAAGTCGATCATCTGGTCGATGGACGGGCCGGGCTTGTTGACCGATTGCGCGATCATTTGCGGATGGAAGAACCGGATCATCGCGGTGCAGGTACACAACGCCGCGAGCAACACGTCCGACTTCTCGAATTCGCCCGACACCATCCCCTGCCCGATCACGGCACCGATACTCTCGGTGACGCGCTGGATATGGGCGATGCAAACCTCCCAGCTTTCCTCCATCGCGATCTCAACCATCTCGTGAAGCTTGGAATCGCCGACGTAGCGCTCCGAATTCATGCGATGGACGGTCTTCAACAGCTCGCGCAGGCGGGCCGCCGCCGGACCCGGCGCATTCGCAATCCGCTCGGTCTCGACCTCGACCTCCCCCATCAGGCTGCAGGCGACGCCTTCGTGGATCGCCTTCTTCGAATCGAAGAAACGGTACACGTTGGCCGGGCTCATCCGCAGCACCTTGGCAATGTCGCCGACGGTGGTCTTCTGATAGCCGATCTCGCGAAATAGCCGCTCCGCCACCACGAGAATACGTTCCCTTGTATCCGGCTCGATATGTTCCGAAATCAGCGTCATGTCCGTGCGCTCAAATCAATGGCCTCAATCTTCAATTATTCCGCCGCCGCAGCAAGCGGAAATACGGGTTGGGCGATGTCCGGATGTTGCGGCGCAAGATCAAGATGTTCGCTTCCACCGCTTTCTTCAAGGCTCTTGCGGAACCAAAGCGCATAGAGACCCGGCAGATACATCAAGGTGAGGAAGGTTGCAACGAACAGGCCGCCCATGATGGTGATCGCCATCGGGCCCCAGAACGCCGAGCGCGACAGCGGAATCATCGCCAGGATGGCGGCAAGCGCCGTCAGCACCACCGGCCGGGCCCGCCGGACGGTGGCTTCGACGATCGCCTCCCGGCGGGTCAGGCCGTGGGCGACATCGGTCTCGATCTGGTCGACCAAAATCACCGTGTTGCGCATGATCATGCCGGCAAGCGCGATCAGCCCGAGCAGCGCCACGAAGCCGAACGGCTGGTTGGCGACGTTTAGCCCGAGCGACGCCCCGACGATGCCGAGCGGCGCGGTTAGGAACACCAGCACCAGGCGCGAGAAGCTCTGCAGCTGGATCATCAGCAGCGTCAGCATGACGATGACCATCAACGGGAACAGCACGAAGATCGAGGCATTGCCCTTGGCGGATTCCTCGAACGCACCGCCCGGCTCGATCCGGTAGGCCGGTTCGAGGCGGTCGCGGATCTCCTGCAGCTTCGGCCAGATCTGGTTGGTCACGTCGGGCGCCTGCACGCCGTCGACCACGTCGCCGCGCACGGTGATCGCCATGTCGCGGTTGCGCCGCCACATGATCGGCTCCTCATGGGCGTACTCGATCCTGGCGATCTGCTGCAAGGGCACCGCGACGCCGTTCCGCGAGGTCACGGTGAGATCGCCGACATGGGCGAGGTCGAGCCGTTCGGAAGGCACCGCGCGCGCCACCACATCGACCTTCTCGATGCCGTCGCGCACGGTTGTGACCGGCGCACCCGAGATCAGCATGCTCAGCGCCTGCGAGACATCCTGCGGCGTGAGGCCAAGTGCCCGCGCTCGGTCCTGATCGACCACGAGCTTCAAATAGGGCGACTGTTCGTTCCAGTCGAGCTGCGGGTCCTTGATATTCTTGTTCTCTTTGACGACGTCGCGCACCTTGTAGGCGATGTCGCGGACGATTTGCGGATCCGGGCCGATCACGCGGAACTGCACGGGGAAGCCGACCGGCGGGCCGAAGTTGAAGCGATCGACGCGCACGCGGGCTTCCGTCAAATCGCCGTCATCGACCGCCCTCTCGATCCGCGCCTTGATCCGCTCGCGCGCCTCGACATTTTTGGCGACGATCACGATCTCGGCGAAGGCCTCGTTGGGCAGTTGCGGGTTGAGCCCGAGCCAGAAGCGCGGCGAGCCCTGGCCGACATAGGACGTATAGGTCGCGATGTCCTGGTCGCCCTTCAGAAGGGCTTCCGCCTTCTTCACGGACTTTTCCGTGACATTGAACGCGGTGCCTTCGGGTAGCCGCAACTGCAGGAACAATTCGGGCCGCTCCGACAGCGGGAAGAACTGCTGCTGGACATGGCCGAAAGCCAGAATCGACAGCACGAACACGCCGACCGTCGCCAACACCACGGTGAGGCGGTGATTGACGCACCATTGAATCATGCCGCGCAGCGCACGATAGATGCGGGTCTCATAGACCGCGTGGGGGTCGTGGTTGTGGCTGACCGTGATGTTCGGCAGCAGCTTGACGCCTATATAGGGCGTGAAAATCACCGCCACGAACCAGGACGCGACCAGCGCGATCGCCACGATCCAGAAGATGCCGCCGGCATATTCGCCGACCGCGGAATTGGCAAAGCCGATCGGCAGGAAGCCGGCCGCCGTGACCAGCGTTCCCGTCAGCATCGGGAAGGCGGTGGATTCCCAGGCAAAGGACGCCGCGCGGATGCGGTCCCAGCCCTGCTCCATCTTCACCACCATCATTTCCACCGCGATGATCGCGTCATCGACCAACAGGCCGAGCGCGACGATCAGGGCGCCGAGCGTAATACGATGCAGATCGAGCGACATCGCATTCATCACGATGAAGACGATCGCGAGCACCAGCGGCACCGATGCCGCCACCACGATGCCGGTGCGCCAGCCAAGTGCCACGAAAGAGACGAACAGCACGATCGCCAGCGCCTCGATGAAGGAGTGCACGAATTCGTTGACGGCGTGCTCGACCACTTCCGGCTGGTCGGCGATCCGGTCGACATTGATGCCCTGCGGCACCGCCTTCATGAATTCGGCCGTGGCGTTCGCGACATCCTTGCCGAGCTCGAGAATGTTGGCGCCCTTGGCCGTGACCACGCCGATGCCGATCGCGGGCTTGCCTTCCTGACGCACCACAAAGCTCGGCGGATCGGCGAAACCATGGGTGACGGTGGCGATATCGCCCAGACGAAACACGCGGCCGTTGCTCTCGACCGGCGTCTCCGCCACGGCCTTGACGCCGTCGAGCGCGCCGGTGACGCGCAGCGGCACGCGCTGCGAGGAGGTTTCGACCGTGCCGGCCGGCACCACATTGTTCTGCTTGGCAAGCGAATCGAACAGCGCCTGCGGCGTGATCCCAAGCGTAGCGAGCTTGGCGTGCGAGAATTCGACGTAGATCTTCTCGTCCTGGGTGCCGTAGAGATCGACTTTCGTCACTCCCGATACCTTCAACAACCGCTGGCGCATGCCTTCGGCGGCTTTCTTGAGCTGCGCGTAATCGGCGCCGTCGCTGGTCATCATGTAGAGGATCGAATCGACGTCGGAGAATTCGTCGTTGACGACCGGGCCGAGCAGGCCCGCGGGCAACTGGCCCTGCACGTCGACCAGTTTCTTGCGCAGGAGATAAAACAGATACGGCACGTCCTTAGGGGGAGTCGAATCGCGGAACGTGACCTGCATCGCCGTGAACGCGGGCTTCGAATAGGTCTGCACCTTTTCGAAATAGGGCAATTCCTGCAGCTTCTTCTCGATGGGGTCGGCGACCTGCGTCTGCATCTCCGCGGCGGTAGCGCCCGGCCAGATCGCCGAGACGTTCACCACCTTGACGGTGAAGAAAGGATCCTCGGCGCGGCCGAGCCTCTCGTAGGAGAAGAATCCGGCCGCACCCAGCGCGATGATCAGGAACAGAACAAGCGACGGATGGCTGACCGCCCAGCCCGACAGATTGAAGCGCTTCATCACACCCTCCAATGAATTGGGCTAGAACGACAATGACGACACGACCCGGACCTTCTGGGTCGGATCGAGTTTCTGCACGCCGAGCACGACGATCTTGGCGCCCTCATCGACGCCGCCCGCGATGACGACGCTGTTGCTCTCGTAGGATTTGACAGCGACCGGCTTCAACGCCAGCTCGCCCTTGTCATCGACGACATAGAGCGAGGGATCGCCGCCCTGACTGTACAGCGAAGACAGAGGCAGCCGCGCCACTCGCTCGGTTTGCGCATCGGCCAGCGTCAGCGTCGCGGTCATGCCGAGCGATACCTCCTCACCGGCGTCAGGCAGCGAAAATTTCGCCAGATAGGTCCGCGTCGCGGGATCCGCCGACGGCGCGATCTCGCGTAGCTTCGCGGTGTATTTCTTGTTCGGCTCGGACCACAGCGTCACGCTCGCCACGCCATCCTTGGCGCGTCCGATCAGCGTCTCCGGGATGGCAACGACGGCTTCCTTCTCCGCAAAGCGCGCGATGCGGATCGCAGTCTGCCCGGACGCCACGACCTGCCCGGGGTCGACCAGGGTCGCGGTGACGACGCCGCGGCTATCGGCCAGAAGCGTTGCGTAGGAAAGGGAGTTCTTGGTGAGCTCGACCGAGCGTTCGGCGCGATTGAGCCGCGCCCGCGCCTCATCCGCGGCAGCCTTGGCCTGATCCAGTTGCGCGTCGGTGGCCCAGCCCTTGGCGCGAAGGTCCTTGGCGCGCTGCTCGGCGGCTCCTGCCTGCGCCTGCACGCCGGTGGCGGCGCGGAATTCGGCCTCGGCCTGCTCGGCCTGCAATTTCAGATCGACTTCGTCCAGCGTTGCGAGCGCCTGGCCGACATCGACGGTCTGGCCGACCTCGACCAGACGGCGGGCGACCTTGCCGGGCACCCGGAAGCCCATATCGGTCTCGATCCGCGGCTTGATGGTGCCGACAAAACTGCGCTCCGGCGATTCCGGCTCGTAATGGACGGTGGCGACCAGAACCGGCCGTGACGGCGCCGGTTTCTCGGCAACCTTGTCGTCGCAGCCGGCCAGGGCGATCGCGATCAACGCCAGCGACACCCCAGCTAATAGCCTGAAGTAGTTTGCAAAAATCGAACGGACGAACATCGGGACTCTCCTTCGGCCTAGCCTTGTGAAGAGTGTTGATTATTGAATGATAAATGTCAATATTCATCAGTAATCAGGATTTCGTGAGCGGCGGTTGATCGGCCAGGGCATTGCGGACTTCGTGGCTCACCGGGTTGTCGCGGCCAGCGTGGCCGCACCTCACTCCGCGAGCTGAAACCGCTCGAAACGGTGCAGCTCTTCCTCGATCCGGCGTTTTAGGTCCTTGCGTGCGCCTTTTGGCACGCTGGCGCCGACCCAGTTCCATTTCTGCAGCAGGAGCTTTTTGTTCTGGCGGTCGGTCTTGAGATCGAGCGCGGCGACGATGTCGTCGCCGACCAGAACCGGCAGCGCGAAATAGCCGAAGCGCCGCTTTTCTTTTGGCACATAGGCTTCGAAGCGATGTTCGTAGCCGAAGATCAGATGCGTCCGCTTGCGCTGGATGATGAGGGGATCAAACGGCGAAAGGATATGCACGAGACCGGCGGTCGCCTCGCCCGCCCTCTCCAGCGTCTCTCGCAGCGCCCAATGCTCCTGCTTGCCCGCGCCTTCGAGCGCGACCGGCACCAGCTCGTTGCGACGGACTCTCGTCTCGATCAGGCGCCGGACCGAAGCCTTGTTCGGCGCGTCGAGATGACAGATCGAATCGAGACTGACGAGGCCTTGGGCGCGCAGAGCGCGGTCGAGCAGGTATTGCGTGATCTCGCGGGTGGAAGCGGGCTTCGGCGGCCTCGCCCAGCCGAAATGCCGCTCCATCAGCTCATAGGTCTTCAGCATGCCGTTGCGCTCGCTGATGGTGACCCGGCCCTCGTAGAACGCCAGTTGCAGCGCCCGCTTCGACGGCTTGCGGCTGGCCCAGGCGTGCACCTTCTCGACCAACACGTCATCGTCGATATCGCGGATGGTCAGCGCGCCATCCTTCTTGAGAAGCCGCATCACCTTGCGCAGGCTCGCCGGCGTGACCTCCTTGAACCATTTGTGGCCCTCGCGCCGATGAAGCTTCATGGCCGGCACGAAAAACCGGAAATCCCGGGCCGGCACATAGGACAGCGCATGGGTCCAGTATTCGAACACGCTCTTGTCGACGCTCTGGGCCTGATGCAGATCCGCGCGCCGATAGGCGGGGATGCGGTTCCAGAGAATGTGATGGTGGCAGCGCTCGATCACATGGATGGTGTCGATCTGCACATAGCCGAGATGCGCAACCGCCGCAGCCGTCGCCTGCGGCCCGTCACCGAACGGCGCCTCGGTGTCGAGCCGCTGGGCGCGCAGCCAGATATGCCTGGCTGCGGCCTTCGTCAGCGAAACGGGTTCTCCGGCGCGGGACATCGCGCGGCAATCTAGCCGGATTCGCGTTTCTCGAAAGAGAGGGATTTTCCGCGCGGGGTTCAGACCCGGACGACGATCTTGCCGCCCGCCTCGTTCGTCTCCAGCAGGCGATGCGCTTCCCCAATGTCCTCGAAGCGAAACACCCTCGCCGGCTTTGCCTTGTAAGCGCCGCTTTCGACCAGATCGACGATGGTCTAGAACGGAATATCCGACAGCGGACATTCCGCCGTTCCAAAAGACCAGCTCACGAACGCGCTGAAATGCACGCCGACCTGGGGCATCTGGAACAGCGGGTTGAAGTTGCCCAGCGACTCGACGTGATCGAGCAGGCCGACCACGCAGACCCGGCCGCCCCGCCGCGCCATCGCGAGCGAATCGAGCACCGTGCTGTTGCCGATCACGTCGAGCACGGCATCGACGCCCTTGGGGTGGAGCTCGCGGATTCGCTTCGAAAGCTCTAGCTGCTCCAGCAGAACCTCGTTCGCGCCGAGCGCTTCGAGCACCCCCCGGCGCCTGGCGTTCCGCGTGGTTGCGATGACGCGGACGCCCATATCGGTTGCGATATTGATGGCGGCCTGCCCGAGCGCCGATGTGGCGCCGCGGACGACCAGCGTCTGGCCCGGCGAAATCGCGAGATTTCCGCAAACCGCGCTCCAGGCCGTCGCATAGGATTCGGAAATCGCCGCAAGGTCCTCCCATGGAAGGTTCGAAAACAGCGGCACCACATTGGTCGCGGCAACGCGGGTCATCTCGGCATAGCTGCCGTTGATGAGTCGCCCCATGCCGCCCATCAGCGCCGTAACTTTTTGGCCGGGGGCAAACTTTCCGGTTGAATCGGATTTCACCACGCCGACGCATTCGATGCCGGTGATCTCGGCGACGTCGCCCCATGCACCGGACCGCATATAGGTCTCGGCGCGGTTAAGGCCGAACGCCTTCACATCGACGATGATTTGACCGGGCTTGGATTCGGGTTCGGGGCGCTCCTCGATCGCCAAAACCTCCGGTCCTCCATATTGCTTGATAACGATCGCACGCATGTCCTTGCTCCATTTGTGCAAATGGAACCTGGAGGATTGCTATATTTAAAAAAAGAATTTAATTTCGATAATCTATATAGGACTATTGAATAATGTTGGACGGCGTCACGCTCCACCAGCTCGTCTGCTTCGAAGCCGTCGTCAGCGAAGGAAGCTTTCAGGCGGCCGCCGAAAAGCTGCTGCGGTCGCAGCCGAGCGTTTCGTCATCCGTGAAGAATCTGGAAAGCCAGTTGCAGCTCGGCCTGCTGGACCGCAGCGGCTATCGCGTCACGCTGACCGAAGCGGGGCGCTCCTTTTACGAGCGCACGCGGGTGTTCCTGCAGGACGCGAAACGGCTGCGCGATCACGCCACGCAACTGGCGATGGGGGAGGAAAGCGAACTCAGGGTCGTGATCGGCGACCTCAGCCCGCTCCCCGAAACGCTTGGGCTGTTGCGCAGCTTCTTCGATCGCAGTCCGGGCACCCGGCTGCACCTTCATTTCGAAGCAATATCAGGGCCGTGGGAACGCCTGTTCGAGGACGAGGCGGACCTCATCTTCCACCACATCGACAAGAGCGATCCCAGGCTCGAATTCGTCGATCTCATGCCGGTGGAGCTGGTGCCGGTGGTGGCGCCGAATTTCCTGCGCTTTCCCGTTTCCCGGTCGATTACGCCGGAACAGATGCGCGACTACGTGCAGTGCGTGATCCGCGATACCGCCCGCAATTCGCCGCCGGCGGACTATTTTCTGGTCGAGGGTGCGCGAAACTGGACCGTCAGCGATCAGCTGATGAAGAAGGAACTCATTCTCCAGGGTATGGGCTGGGGCCATATGCCGCGCTATCTGATCGAGGCTAATCTGCGCGACGGAAGCCTGATCCCAATCACGGGCCAGTATTTCAAGGGGGGACGGAACGAACTGGTCGCGGCGCGGCGGCGCGACACGCCCCACGGCCCGGTTGCCAACCGGCTATGGCAATTCATCGCTGACCAGGCGGCCAGAATTGTTCCGGCGATCAATTAGAGGTGTCTTTCCCCGACAACTTTGCCCGATCGGCGATGCTTCCGGTCGCGATCTCCACGTCGCATGCCGCCTTGCCGCGCTCCGGCGCCTTGCACCTGTAAACGCTGCCCGTCAGGCGGTCGATCAGCCACACATTGTCATCGGTGGGGCTCTCCATTCCGACGAATCGCGTGCCCACCGCCGTAACCAGCGTCGACAGCAAAATAGCGGCCGCGATGAAGGCCGCGCCGATCAATACGGATCCCGACGTCTCCAAGCGCCCCGGCACGATCGGTCGTTGCCCCTGATACTCGCTATGTCTTTTTGGTGTCTGAAACGGGGTCAGGTTACCGCGCTCACTCTAGGAATCCACACTACCAGACTTTTCTAGAGACGCATCTGGCCAATTTTTTGTCCGCACATCGGCGACGGCGCGACGGCTTCGGGAAAGAGGCCGTCGCGGCTCTGCGTGCCGGCGGGTGAAAAAGGGGTGGCCCGCCGGCCGCCCTCACTTGAAAATCTGCTGGCGGCAGGCGCCCTTGCCCCGCGCGCAATGCGGATTACTTAAGTTTAATGGGACGGGGCTGTGGACTTCAGAAGGCAAAGCCAAGCCTGAAATAACTGGGCTTTCGCGACCCCGGTCTTGCGTGCCGGGATCAATGTGACCTGAATCACATCTGTCGAATCGAACCCGTCGTATCTTCCGAGCATCCAAATGCCATCAGAAGTAACCAGCGAGGATCAGGACCATGACCAGCTTTCTCAGACTTTCGGGTTTAACGGCAATCACGCTCGGCGCCGCGCTGTCGATGACGGCCGGCCTTGCCATCGCGGGTGACAACGTCTCCGCCGATCAAATCATCAATGCCTTGCAGCCGAAGCCGCTGACGCGCGGCCTGTCGACTGGGCCGCAGGCCGATCCTTCGGTCAAGGCCAAGGAAATCAGCTTCGTCGCCACCTTGCGCAACAGGAAGACCCGGTCGCTTTCGCTCGGTGAGCGCGAGGAGATCGCGGAAATCGCGGCGACCAAGCCGAAGATCGATCTCAATATTCAGTTCGAGTACAATTCGGCCGAGATCAGCAAGGCCTCCTTGTCGTCCGTTCAGGAGCTCGGCAAGGCGCTCTCCAACCAGAGCCTCAGGGGTTCGACCTTCGTGGTCGCCGGCCACACCGATGCGATCGGCGGCGAGGCCTACAATCAGGACCTCTCCGAGCGTCGCGCCGATACGATCAAGCGCTATCTGACCGGGAAATACGGCATCAACGGCACCGATCTCGTCACCGTCGGCTACGGCAAGACCAAGCCGATCGATCCGAACGCGCCGATGGACCCGCTCAATCGCCGCGTCCAGGTCGTCAATCTCGACACCAAGACTGCGTCGAAGTGAGTGCCACAACCACCTGACTGACTGCCCGCTTATGGCGGGCAGTCAGGACGGCTCTTCGGGGATATGAATTTCGCGCGTCCCGCACCCTGCGGTTCATCATGCGCGATGACTTAATCAAGCACAGGTCTACTGGCCCGCATCTTTACCACCACCGCATCTACTGGAGCCGGATCCCCTGGGTCTTCCGTTTCTGACGCGTAGGCAGACGACACGGCGGAGTTGAATGATGCCGACGCAGCGGGCCCGCTGCTGGCGGCTGCGGGATTCAAATCCAGTTCTGGAAAATCATCAGCCGGTTGAACGTCTCCATCGACGTTCCCACGAACGCGGCGGAAATCGGCAGCATCGCGGCGAAGCCAGCGAACGCCACCGCGACGAAGCCCCATAGCAGCCAGCGCGGCGCATTGCCCCGGTTCAAGGCATAGACCAGCGCAAGGCTCGCGAACGTTGCCGACGGCATATAATAATACAGGAAACCGAGCGTCCGCGGCAGCAATGCCCACGCCAGATAGGGCCCGAAGTAAAACGCCAGGATCAGAAACGCATCATACCGGCGCGTCACGATCCAGTCGCGCAGACAGAACGCGAGCGCCGGCAATGCCGGCCATAGCACCAGTGGATTGCCGAGCAGAACGACGGCCGCGATCCGGTTCTCGCCGGTCTTGTCGAACAGATACCAGACCGGCCGCAGCAGAAACGGCCAGGATGGCCAGGCGCTCATATAGGTGTGGCCTGCGATCGCGGTCGTGGTGTTGTCGCCAAAGATCCGGCGCTGCGCCTCAAGGATATCGGGAAACGAAAACCCGTAGATCGGGACGAAGGTGGACAGATAGACCACCGCCGGAATCAGCACGAAACACATCGCGAAATGATAGGATTTGAAATCCGGCCAGAGATCCGGCCGGTACCAATCGTCCAAATTGCCGTCGGCGAACCGCGTCCGCCAGCGCCGCATCAGGCGGACCACGGCGACGATGACGATGCAGGTCGCGAGCACGAACAATCCGCTCCATTTGCACGCAATCGCAAGGCCGCAAGCAAGTCCTGTGAGGCCGAACCAGAGCAACGGCTGCGGTTTGCGAAAGCCGTGCATGAAAGCCGCAACCGCAAGCAGGCCAAATGCGAGAGCAAAAATATCCAGCATCGCGATTCGCGACTGCACGAAAACCATCTGGTTGAAGAAGGCGACCAGGGCGGAAGCGATCGCGGGGCCCTGTGCTGCAAACAGCGCGAGGCCGCAGAGATAGACGGCTACGATCGCGAGCGCCCCAAACAACGCGCCGGGATAGCGCCAGCCAAGCGGGGTGTCCCCGAAACTTTCGATCGACAAGGCGATCAATTGCTTCGCCAACGGCGGATGCATTGGATTGAGCAGCGGCTCCGGATTTGCCGGCGCCAGCATTTGCCTTGCGGCCGGCACGTAGTGCACCTCGTCGAAATAGAATTTATCGGGCGTGGTGACACCAACCAGAAGCGCGAGATGCGCCGAGATGAAAATCATGATGGCAATCATGATGCTTCGCGCGGGCGAATATGCGGGAACATAAAGTGATTTGCGCACAATGGTCACGGAATGAGAGACGTCGAAGGTTCTTGAGTGTGAGCGGCCGAAAAATTTAAGTCCATCGCATTGAACGCATTTCAAATTGGCGATCACTAACCGTTCGGGTTCATGCGCGTGGATGCCCGGCATCGCAGACAAGTCTACACAGTCTGCGAAAACGCAGACTACTATGGCCGGGCATGACGAAATCGAAAACGTCGCTTTATCGCTACGTCGCGATCGGCGTCGGCATGGTCAGGAACGCGTTGGTCACATGCCAGAACAATTGCCGGTTGGTGGCCAGCGCGACCGAATGGGCGGTGCCCGGAAGAATAATGAACTGGCGGTCGCCATTGGGCAGTTGATTATAGAATTCTTCGAGATCGGCTACCGTGGCGATGCCGTCATATTCGCCGCGCACCAGAAGCACCGGCGACAATACCTTTTTGGGATCGACGACCGGCAGATTGGCCACCATGTCGAGATAGGTGCCGGTCGGAATCTGGTCGCCGAATTGCATTTCGACGTCCGCCAGTACTTCGACGGCGGCCTGATCGCTGGTGCCCGGCTTGTCGCGGGTGGCGATCGAGCGAATCATGTCGCGGTCGCGTTTGCGCATATTGTGGGTGCGGTAATAGTCGACCTGCTCGGCGCGTTTCTTCAGGGTCGGCGAGCCCTCGCCCTTGTAGGTGAAGGCAGCGAGCACCAGCCGGTCGGCGCGTTCGGGCGCCACCATCGCATAGGCGCCGGCGCGCAGCGCACCCGAGGACTCCCCGAGGAAATGATATTTCTGCCGACCGGTTTCACGGGCGACGACTTCAACCGCCGCCTTCAGGTCCTCAACGCCGCTGGCAATGTCGGAATTGCCGGAGGTGCGCCCGGACTTGCCGTAATTCTCGTGATCCATGGTCCAGCAATCGAAGCCGTAGCGGGCGAACTCGTTCATGACGGAATATTCGCCCTTGCCCGGCACCTTGAGATCGAACACCCGCGAGGTGACCGACGAACCATGGACGAAGAACAGAACCGGCCGTGACGGCTCGCCGGCCTTGGGCGCGCCGATCCGCTTGCGGAACATCCACAAGGGCACATCACCCTTCTTGGCCCAATATTCGCCGCTCCAGATCTCGCCGCTTTCGGTGGCAGCGGCGGCGTTTTGGGCAGGAAGTGCCGCGGAGATGCCTCCGGCAACGAGCCCCAGTCCCGCGCCCTTGATGACGGTGCGGCGTCCCAGCGATTGATTGAATTGCGTCACGATTCCTCTCCGATCCTGATCTTGCGGATTTTCTTGCGGCACTGCAGCGCAACGACCGACTTGAAGTCGAAAGGCCTCTCAGAGTCCCGACATCGTCTCAATGTACCAGACCGCGCATTGAGCCGGAAGCCACCCCGCACCGCAGGGCGGGGGTGCGGGATCGCATGCGAGAGACCGGTCCAAAGGACCGGTCTATTGTCTTTCGCGGATCAGCCCTTCACTTCGAGCAATTCGACATCGAATATCAGCGTCGCGTTCGGAGGGATCACGCCGCCGGCGCCGCGAGTGCCGTAACCCAGCGCGGGCGGAATGATCAGCGTGCGCTTGCCTCCGACTTTCATCGAGGCAATGCCTTCGTCCCAGCCGGCAATCACCCTGCGCTGCCCGATCGGAAATTCAAGCGGCTCGTTGCGGTCGATCGAGCTGTCGAACTTCTTGCCCTTCTGGCCGTTTTCGTAGAGCCAGCCGGTATAATGCATCACGCAAATCTGGCCGGGCTTCGGCGTTGCCCCGGTGCCGACCTTGGTGTCGATAATCTGTAATCCTGAGTCTGTGGTCATGGTCTTTCCTGCGGTTTGCGCCGCGGCCGTGGTTGGTGCGGTGAGGAGAAAGGCGCCAATCATGGCGACGAGAAAGGCAGACGAGAGAATTCGAAAGATCTGGGGTGGCATGTTTGGCTTCCTGCGGTTTACGGGAGAAGGGCAGATCGTTCGTTCAATATCCGAGCGCACAACCATCCTTGCGAGGATCGGAGCCGCCGGTCAGCGTGCCCTTTTCCCAATCGATCCAGATCGCCTGGCCGCCGCCAAGCGGCGGGATGACCTTGGTGGTCTGATGCCCGAGCTTCCTCAGGCCCTCGACGATATCGGCCGGCACGCCATCCTCGAGCTGAAAGACATTTTCATAATGCAGCCCGCGCGGCATATCGATCGCTTCCTGCAGGTCGCAGCCGTAGTCGAGCATGTTGGTCAGCACATGCACCTGCCCGACCGGCTGGTATTGCCCGCCCATCACGCCGAACGGCATGACCGCGCGGCCGTTCCTGGTTGCGAGGCTAGGAATGATGGTGTGCAGCGGCCGCTTGCCCGGCGCGATGCAGTTCGGATGGCCCGGCTGAATGCGGAAACCGGCGCCGCGATTTTGCAGCAGGATGCCTGCCTTGTTCGTGACGATCGCCGAACCGAACGAATGCGCGATCGAATTGATGAAGGAGCAGGCGTTGCGGTCCTTGTCCACCACCGTGATGTAAATCGTCGATGGGTTCATCGGCGGTGAGACCTTCGGCAGATCGAGCATCCGGTCCATGCGGATCTTGCCGGCCCATTCGTCGGCGAATTCCTTGGCCAGAATCCCCGCCACGTCGACCTTGACATGGGCGGGATCGCCGATGTTCTGCTCGCGCATCATGTAGGCAACCCGCGCGGCTTCGGATTCGAGATGAAATCGCTCGACGCTCATCGGCGCGAATTTCGTCAGATCGAAATGCGACAGGATGTTGAGCATCACCAGCATAGTGATGCCCGGCCCGTTCGGCGGGCACTGCCAGACGTCGAGGCCCTTGTACACGGTGCCGATCGGCACCGTCGTTTCGGTCGTATGCGCCGCGAAGTCGTCGGTCGTATGCAAGCCGCCGATGCCGCGCAACGTTTCGACGATATCCTCGGCGATCGCGCCCTTGTAGAAGGCATCGCGGCCGCCCTTGGCGATCGCCCGCAAGGTCTGACCGAGTTCGGGCTGCCGGATGACATCGCCGGCAACCGCAGGCCTGCCGTGCGGCAGCAGATAGCGCTCGGTGTTGGTGCCCTTCTTCAACTTCTCAAAGCCGTTCTTCCAGTCGAACGCAGTTCGGGGTGTAACGACGTAGCCCTCCTCCGCGGCCTTGATCGCCGGTTGCAGCAAGATATCGAGCCCGAGCTTGCCATGATCGCGCAGGATCGTCGCCCACGCATCGACCGCGCCCGGAATGCTGACGGCATGCGCCGAGGTCAGCGGGATCGCGTGCATATTGCGCTCGACGTACCATTCCGCCATCGCAGCCATCGGCGCGCGGCCCGAGCCGTTATAGGCGACGATCTTGCCCTCGCCCTTTGGCTGGATCAGCGCGAAGCAATCGCCGCCGATGCCGGTGGATTGCGGCTCGATCACGGCGAGCAGCGCACTTGCGGCCACCGCGGCGTCCGCAGCGGTGCCGCCGGAACGCAGCACGTCGATCGCCGTCAAGGCCGCCAGCGGGTGCGAGGTCGCCACCATCGCATTCTGGGAGTGGACCGTCGACCGGCCGGCGAGATGGAAATTCCTCATGCCAAATTGCTCACTTTGTCGCTGTTTTCCGCGTTTTCCTCACCCAGCGGGCGGCGCGGGTTTGCCGGGGGTTACTTGGCACATTCGTCCGGTACTGGGCAATGCTTGGGATGCATATCGCATGCTCATCTTCATCCTTAACGCGAGGCGTCAAGGGCCGCGTTCCGAGGGATCGGATGAGCATCCGTCGAGCCGCGCAGCCGCATCTCGGGATGTAGCCGGACGGCCTTTCCCCTCCGCCATCCCCCTGTTAAACCACCACCATGCCGTATGAGATCGCCGCCTTCTATCAATTTGCCGCCCTGCCGGAGTTCCGCGATCTGCGCGAGCCGCTACGGGCGCTTTGTGCGGGGCTCGCATTGAAAGGCAGCGTGTTACTGGCGCGCGAAGGCATCAACGGGACGCTTGCGGGCAGCCTCTCGGCTATCGGCGAGTTGGTCAAGGCGCTGCGCCAGGGCGAACTGTTCGGCGGCCGGCTCGACAATCTCGAACTGAAATTCTCAAGCGCATCAGTAATACCGTTCCAGCGCCTGAAGATCCGGCTGAAGAAAGAGATCGTCACCCTTGGCGATGCGGAAGCCGATCCGACGCGGCAGGTCGGCATCTATGTCGACCCCGCCGACTGGAACGATCTGATCGCAGCACCTGACACGCTTCTGATCGACACCCGCAACGGCTTCGAGGTGGCGATGGGCACCTTCGAAGGGGCCGTCGATCCCGGCATCAAGAGCTTCGGTCAATTCAAGGATTTCGCCGCGCGCCATCTCGATCCGGCAAAGCATCGGAGAATCGCGATGTTCTGCACCGGCGGCATCCGCTGCGAAAAGGCCTCGAGCTATCTTCTCGCGCGCGGCTTTGCCGAGGTCTATCACCTGAAGGGCGGCATTCTGAAATATCTGGAAGGCATTCCGGAGGCGGAAAGCCGCTGGCGCGGGGAATGTTTTGTCTTTGACGAGCGCGTAGCACTCGGCCACGGATTGCGGGAGCGCCGAATGGGGCATGATTCCAATGAGTGAGATCAGGACACTCAGCGATCGCATCGACACGCTCGAGGCAAGGCTCGCGTTTCAAGACGACGCCATCGAGACGCTGAACAAGACCATCACCGAGCAATGGCTCAAGATCGACGCGCTCGCGCGTCAACTCGTCGTTCTGAACGAGCGTGTGCAAGAGACCGAGACGCAAATGCCGCGTGCCGCGAACGAGCCGCCGCCGCATTATTGAATTCGCGACTTGGCCGAATCCGCCTCAGCGGTGTATCAGGAACAGCACGATTCTTTCGTTACCCACCGGACCCAGCATTTGGCCCAGATTCGTACGACAAAACCCTTCCTTGAAGTGCTTTCCGGCCGAAGACAGCCGACGCCGCCGATCTGGATGATGCGCCAGGCGGGCCGCTATTTGCCGGAATATCGGGAGTTGCGTGCCAAGGCCGGCGGCTTTCTCGATCTTTGCTTCACGCCGGACTACGCCGCCGAAGTAACCTTGCAGCCGATCCGCCGTTTCGGCTTCGATGCCGCGATCATCTTTTCCGATATTCTCGTCATCCCCTATGCGCTCGGCCGCTCCGTAAGGTTCGAAGCCGGCGAAGGCCCACGGCTCGATCCGCTGGATACGCCTGAGCAGGTCGAGATGCTGGCGCGGCGCGCCGACTTCGCAAAGCTCGAGCCGGTGTTTGAGGCGCTGCGGCGCGTCCGCGGCGAACTTGATCCAAAGACCGCGCTGATCGGTTTCTGTGGCGCGCCATGGACGGTCGCGACTTACATGGTGGCCGGACACGGCACGCCGGATCAGGCACCGGCGCGAATGATGGCCTATCGCCATCCCGACGCTTTCGCTGACATCATCGACGTGCTGGTGGAGAATTCGATCCAGTATCTGCTCGGCCAGCTTGCCGCGGGCGCCGACGCGCTGCAGATTTTCGACACCTGGGCCGGCGTATTGCCGCCGCGCGAATTCGCGCGCTGGTCGACCGAGCCGACAAAGCGGATCGTCCAGGGCGTCCGCGCCAAGGCGCCCGATGCGAAGATCATCGGCTTTCCCCGGGGCGCGGGTGCGCTGTTGCCGGGATATGTGGAGGCCACCGGCGTCGATGGCGTCAGTATCGATTGGGCGGCCGAGCCGTCATTGATCCGCGAACGGGTGCAAAACCGCGTCGCCGTTCAAGGCAACCTTGATCCGCTGGCGCTGATCGCGGGCGGCGCTGCGCTCGATCGCGCGATCGACGACGTGCTTTCAAATTACGCGGCCGGCCGGCTGATCTTCAACCTCGGCCACGGCATTTTGCCGGAAACCCCAATCGCCCATGTCGAGCGGATGATCAAGCGCGTGCGGGCGTACAAGGACTAGGCGCTGCAATCAGAGCCGTCATGCCCGCGAAGGCGGGTATCCGGTAATCACCGCCCTGAATTTAGGTCGAGACGCCGCGGAGTACTGGATCATCCGCTTTCGCGGATGATGACGACGGTACTTGCGGAAGCTACCGTCGCTCCGTCACCCCGGCCGGCTGCGCTCGATGAGTTCGGCCGCGCCCTTCGCCAACAGTTCAAGCCCGACCGCGCGGCCGAGTTCGCGCGGACGGTCGGCGGGCCCGGAGCGCGAGGCTTCGATGAACAGGCGGCCCGCTTCGTCCAGCACAGAGGCGGTCAGCGACATCTGCGCGCCATCGATTGCGGAAAATCCCGCGATCGGCGAATTGCAATGGCCGTTGAGCACCCACAGCACCTCGCGCTCGGCATCGGCGCAGCGGTGCGCGGCGAGGTCGTCGATCGCGGCCAGAATACTTCGCGTCTGCCAATCGTTGACCGCGCATTCCACCGCGACGATCCCCTGCCCGACTGCCGGCAGCATCTCCTTTATCGAAAATTCATAGGCGATGCGGCTAGCCAAGCCTACACGCTCCAATCCCGAGCGCGCCATGATCAGCGCGTCCGCAGGACCTACCCCGCCGCCATCAGGAAGCCGCTGCATTTCCAGATGGTCGAGCTTGCGCACGCGCGTGTCGGCGGCGCCGCGATAGTGAATCACCTCGACTTGCGGAAACAACCGGCGCGCATAGGCCGCGCGCCGCACCGCATTGGTGCCGATCTTGAAACCGTTGCCGCTCGAACGCCTGAATTCCTCGAGCGAAATCCCCGGCCGCAACACCAGAACATCGCTCGCGGGATCGCGCGCGAGCGTGGCGCCGATCACCAGCCCCGGGGTGTCCTCGTTGCCCGGCATATCCTTGAGCGAATGCATCGCCGCGTGCAATTGCCCCGACCGGACGGCATCGCGGATTTCAGCCACGAATGCGCCGCCCTTGCCGCCGTGCTTCAGGAGCTTGCCGGTCTGGTCGGAATCGCCCGTTGTCTCGAACTTGACGATTTCGACATCGATATCGGGTACGGCCGCCGCGAGACGCCGGGCAATTTCCCCGGTCTGGGCCAGGGCCATGGCGCTCTTACGCGTGCCGATCCGCATTCGAACTGCCACCAGTCAAGCTCCAAATCGATGTCGTGGGCAGGGAAGATAGAACGCGCCGACGCCGAATGCAAAACGCAAGTCCCGCCGCGAGCGCTAGCGCGCATCCTGCAAGATCATGTCGGAGGCTTTCTCCGCGATCATGATGACCGCCGCGTTGGTATTGCCCGACACCAGGTCCGGCATGACCGAGGCATCGACCACGCGCAGGCCCTCGACCCCGCGAAGGCGAAGCCGCTGATCGACGACGGCGAGCGGATCATTTCCCATCCGGCACGTCGAGGTCGGGTGATAAATGGTGCTGCCCCGCGCGCGGCAATAGCTCAAGAGCGCCTCGTCACTTGCGACCTTGGCGCCGGGATCGACCTCTTCGACAACGTAGGGCCGGAGCGCGGGCGCCTTCAATATCTTCCGCAGCATCTTCAAGCCCTCGATATTGGTGGTGCGGTCGACTTCCGTCGAGAGGTAGTTGATCCGTATTTCCGGAGGGACGGCCGGGTTCGCGCTTCGGATACGAAGCGAGCCGCGACTCTCGGGCCGCAACTGACAGACCGAGGCGGTGAAGCCGGAAAACGAATGCAACTTCTCGCCCATCTTGTCGGTGGAGAATGGCAGGAAATGAATCTGGACATCCGGCGTCGCAAGGCGGGGATTGGTCTTGACGAACGCCCCCGACGTGCCCGCGGCGATCGTCAGCGGGCCGGTCCGGAACGCCGCATATTGCAGTCCGGTCAGAACCTTACGGACGGGGTTGTTGACGATGTCGTTGAGCGTGATCGGCTTGGAGCAACGCATGACCACCCTGACCTGCATGTGATCCTGCAAATCGTGGCCTACGCCAGGCGCATCCAGCACGACCTCGATGCCGTGTTGGCGCAACAATTCCGCCGGACCGATGCCGGAGAGCTGCAGCAATTGCGGGGAGTTGAACGCGCCGCCGGAAATAAGGATTTCTTTGCGCGCCCGCGCCGTTTTCAGGACGCCTGCCTGGCGGTACTCGATCGCCTCCGCGCGCCGTCCGGCGAACACGATGCGTTGCCCGAGCGCCGACGTCTCGACGCGCAGATTGCCACGGCCCTTGGCGGGGCGAAGATAGGCGACCGCCGTGCTCGCGCGTCTTCCGTGGCGCGTCGTGGTCTGGAAAAATCCGGCGCCTTCCTGCGACGCGCCGTTGAAATCGCGATTGACCGGTAAGCCAACCTCTGCCGCTGCCGTAATGAAGGCCGCCGAAAGCGGATCGGGGTGCCCCAAATCGGAAACCGGCAGCGGACCGCCGGCGCCATGAAAATCATCCGCGCCGCGCTGCTGGTCCTCGGCCTTCTTGAAATAGGGCAGCACGTCGTCAAAGCCCCAGCCCTGGTTGCCGTGTTGTCGCCAGCGATCATAGTCCTCGTGCTGGCCGCGAACACAAAGCAGGCCGTTGATCGAACTCGATCCGCCCAGAACCTTGCCGCGCGGCTGAAACACGCTGCGCCCCTCCAGTCCCGGCTCCGGCTCGGTCTGGTACATCCAGTTGACGCTCTTTTCCTTGAACAGCCGGCCATAGCCGAGCGGCACGTGAATCCAGAGGTTGGTATCCCTGGGGCCTGCTTCGAGCAGCAGCACGGAATTCTTTCGATCCGCGCTCAAGCGATTGGCGAGCACGCATCCGGCCGAACCCGCGCCGACGATGACGTAGTCGAATTCACTGGTCATCTTCTTGTTGCTTTATGTCTGACGGTTGGAGCGTGCCCGGCATGCGCGGCATTCTCACGCGCTTGCGGCCTGCGGTCCCAACCGCCGTGCGGCAACGCGGCGGATCAGGTCGGCGGTCGCATCGGGCGCGGTCACCGGCAGCATGTGACCGTGCTGGTCCAGCAGCACCAGATCAAGCGCCGGGCATTGTTGTTTCATCGCCTCGCCCTGCCTGCGGTAGTCGAGAATCCGGTCACCCTTCGCAAACAGCATGCCGAGCGGAATGGTCAGCCCGCCATAACGTTTCATCAGGCCAGGCATATCTTCATTGGCTGCGGCGAGGTCGGAGGAGGTGTTGTAGAAACTCTTCGGCCGCAGGCTGAGCAGCCCGGCGCCACGTATCGGAAAATCCGCCGGCACCGCGTCCGGCCCGAACACGACCTTCAACAGCTCCGGTGCGTTCCGGATCGACAGCGGAATGGCGAGCGTCCAGGCGATGATCTTGCGCACCACGGGCGAGTTGACGACCAGCCCCTTGAATGCTTCCGGCACGTCGTCCTGGGCTTGCGTGAACGGCGCGATCAACGCCAGAGCACCAGCACAATCCGGATGATCGAGCGCGATCGCGAGCGACAAACCGCCGCCCAGTGAATGGCCGACCAATAGCGGCCGCTTCAGCCCCAAGGCGCGAATGAACTTTGCCAATGTACCCGCCTGCGCAACGAGATTCGCCGGCGCATCGTCCGGGCGCACCGAATAGCCGGCGCCGGGCCGATCGACCGCGATGACCCGAAACTCGCCCGACAGCTTGTCCACCAGCGCGTAAGTGTAGTTCCACAGCGTGCCGCCGAGGCCGTGGATCATCACAATGGCCGGACCGGTGCCCCCGGTGTCGACGTAGTGCAGCCGCTGGCCATCGATATCGATGAACTTACCGCATGGCGGCACCGCGGCTTCGACCTTCCGCGCGGTGTTGGCGGCGAACACGACCAGACCCACAACGATCAGGGCAACGATTAGAATCAGCGTCAGCAGAATGCTCATATGTGGCCCACTAATGACAATCCGGAGACCTATCAGTACGACACTCGCGCTGGCCGCTCCAGCGCCAAGATCGACTTGCTCGCGCAATGATGCCGCGCTGCGGAATATCTTGGACGGACAGGCAGATGCCTATTCGGCGACGGCGAGTGTTCGGCCGCGGCCTGATAAATGAGAGCCGCCTGATCCAGGTGGGAATCGGACGG
>Ga0209517_10001051_pt1 | contig 43835 bp, 38 predicted proteins | sample PeaSoiMetSII2010_FD_187695 | JGI IMG/M metagenome (GOLD analysis project Ga0209517, IMG submission 187695) | Peat soil microbial communities from Weissenstadt, Germany - SII-2010 (SPAdes) (version 2) | ecosystem: Environmental > Terrestrial > Soil > Wetlands > Peat | place: Germany...
GAGCCGAACCGGAAGCGCGTTCTCCCAACGCAGTCTCAATACAATACCTTGCGGGAGAGACCGGATACTGCGATCATTGCCTCCGGGACCGGTGAAGGGATTCAGGGACACCTTTGGTCCGGTCCCCTTCGCATCCACATTGTCATTACCGATGCCTCGGGGTTGCCCCATTTGTCCCGCTTCCCTGAGTTCATCCTCCGTCAGCCGGCGCGTGATCACGGCTTGTATCGTCTTCGACCAAGGCGACGCAGCCAGCACCTGCTTCGCGTCCTCTTCGGTCCACTCGGGCGTAGGCTTGCTCTTCCATGCCGGATCCGCGGCCATGAGGAGAGCCGCGGCTACGATCACGCAGGACGGTTGGATCAGGACATTACGCATAAGTTACTCCACAAGGAGCGGAGCAGCGACCGGGTTTCCGCCCTGGGCGCTGCTCCGTAATTCAATTCGCACAAGCCGGCGCTAGAACTTCACCATCACGCCGACAGAGAGTTTCGCCTCACCATGGCGAAGGTCCGGGAACCAGACTCCGCCAGAGCTGGCGCAATTCGTGGTCGCGGTCGGGAGATCGGTTGCTCCGGACGGCGCTCCGCTCATACAGGCGAACTGCGCAGGCGCGCCATTCGTTCCGCCGAGAGGGAAGCCGGGAGGCGTGACCCCGCCTCGCCCCGCGAAATACGGAATATCCGAGTGGCGATAGCCAGCCTCCGCCCACCAGGTGATGTACTGTTTGGGCATGTACTGGAGAGTAAGCGTGCTATCCCACATGTGAGCTTTTGAGCCGGGAGTCTCCGGGAAGTACGGCGAACCCGTTACGGCGTCGGCCCCGTTGATCGGCGGCAGCAGCGTCAGATAGCGGCCGGGATTATTCATCATGCCGCCTCCCAAGGTAAGGGCGAGGGTGTCGTGGTGCCACCACACGCGGTTGTATGCCATCCAGCCGAGAAACACATCCTTCGCATCGGTGGACCCGCAGACGCCGCAAATTCCGCCACCGTGCTGGAGTCCCGCGTCTCCCGTGAGCGAGAAAGCCATTTTCGTGATGCCCGTGCTCTTCGGGTTGTTGTAGTACCGGACCTCGATACTATCGTCCGTGTGCAGACGTTCCGTGTGAGGAAGTCCGAGATTATCCTGTCCGAAACCGTACTGGTTCGCGACCAGCTTGAACCATTCCGTCGGCTGCCAGAGTAACTGTCCTCCCAAGCCGGGATGGCCGTTGTACTTGGCGTAGGATTGCCATCCATTGATGAACCAGGGTTCGAGTTTCAACTTGTTGGTGGGGAACCATTGAACGCGCACGCCGTTGAAGAACCAAGGCGTGTTGGACGACACATATGACGGCTGGTACGTCCAGTTGTCGTAATTGTAGTAGCTGAACAGGCCGATGTATGACACGAAGATTCCTGCGTCGACATTAAGCCCGTGATTGACGTTGAAGTGGTACCCGCCGTAAGCTTCCGAGGTGTATTTGTACGCGTCACGGAGGTCCCACTGGCCAACTCCGAAGCTGGCGTCATTACGCGGCGTCGTGGTCGCAAACAGGCCCGACATGTACAGGACGCGGCCGCGGACATTCTGCCAATGGAAGTCGCCGCCGACGCTGACCTGTTCAAGCTGAACTTCACCGGAGCGGAACGACTCCGTCGCCCCGACGATCGTGTGGTCGGTCGGCTGATTGAAGTCTTCCATGTAGTGAGTATCGAAGCGAACTTCCGGCGTGAAGTATTTCGTATCGAGCACGGTGTCTTTGTTGCGGGGAGCGCCGTTGAGCCAGGTAAAGTCGCCGAATGCGAATGGCGTATCGTTGTCCACCGCGGGACCCGGTTCGGGGGCTTGCAGCGCCTCCGGAAGCGTCGGCGCGGGTGCCGCTGGAGCGGCTGCGGCCTGTGGAGCAGGAGCCGGTGACGGGCCCGGAACTGGAACCGGAGGCGTTGGCGACGCCGACGCCAAAGGCCCGAAAGCACCCGGCGTCAAGGAGGCCACCAGGGGCTCAGTCCTCGCGGTAGTCTTGGCGTCTGCCGGCGTCGCATTCGACTCCTTGGCTTCCATCGCGGCGAGGCGTCCTTCCAAACGATCAATGCGGTCGAGCAATTGCTTTTCCCGGTCGGTCAGCGGTGTGTTGTCCGCTTTCTTTGTTGTCGCGGCTGTCGCGCCCAAGTCGGTCGCGACTTCGAGCGGCAGTTCCACGCGGGTGGCCCGAAGGGCGGCTACTTCGACATGCGCCGCGGACTTCTGGAATCCGTTTTTCGTGGCCGCGAATTCATATTGGCCAGGCTCCAGTTTCGTGAACGTGAAGATCCCGTCCGCGTCGGTGACGGTGGAACTGTCCGTGCCTTTGTCCAGATTGTGCGCGACGATTTGCGCTTCCGCCACTGGCTTCCCGCTGGGATCGCGCGCGATGCCGCCGACGATGCCAACTGCCGCCGACCCAACTGCCGCATCGGCGCCTGTGGCCGGCGCATCCGCGAACGCCTTGGCGTAGAGCTCACCACCGCTCTTCTTCACGGCACTGGCTGGCTTGCGCGCTTGAATCCAGTTCGCCCAGAATCCCTTCGATTCCTTTCCCGTGTTGATGACAACGTCCGGTTTCGATGTAGCCGGCTTGGCAGCCGCCGGTTGATCCGCGCTAGCGTCGGCAGTAGCCGCATTGGCATTCGCCAGCGCCAGCATTTGTGTTGTGTTTGGCGTAGCGGGGACGCTCAGGCCGGAGGTGCTGGCCGACTGCGCAGAGACCGATGCGCCCGCGATGAAGGTCAACAACGAAATAGACAATGTATGTTTCATAGCAACAACCAATGGTTTCCTTTGCGCTCCGGGAAGGTCTGACTAACGAAACCTTCTTGAGCTTCGGTCGATTCGATGACTTGTGTAAGTACGACTCGGTGAAATCAGTATGAAGTCCGGTTCCTCAAAAAGGCATGAAAGGAGGAACAGAAATCTCTTATGCGCCCGATCACAAAAGCTAATAAGTTGAAACTTCCGAAGAGACTCGGAGAGGGACTGAAGGGGGCACCGGCGCAGGAATCACAATAGAGGCGGGAACTTGCTGAGAATGAACCTCGACACTCGCCGCGGGACTGGTAAAAGGCGGGATGTGCTGGATATACCCGGTCTCGATCGCGCGCCGTTTCCAGGTCTTCAGGATTTGGGCTACTCGTTGGTGGGCCAGACCGTACCGGACCGCGATGGTTTCATAGCCCCAGCCCAGCATGAAATACAACTGGACAATCCTCCACTGCAGATCGGGCCGGTCGTGACGTTCGAAGGTTGGCACGGGGCTGGGAAAAGTGACCAGGTTGGCGCGTACCGCAGCCCGCAACTGATCGAGACGCAGGCTATCGAGCGTATTTTGGTCGAGCGGCGGAAGAGACGGCCGGGCGCGGCGGTGCGGCCGGCGGCCAGCGGCCACCAGCGAGGCGTAGTACCGCTGCATCGGTGTTACAGCTTGCACACGCCAAGTGTGGCTCTAAAGTCCTAAAAAAGGCATGAAAGAATTAAAACTTTCTATTCTTCGCCATTTTTATTCTTCTTCCGAGGGGCGGGTGGCCTGATCCGGATCCGATGGATTTCGGAACCGGTAGCCGACCCACGGTTCCGTCAGGATGTAGTCCGGCCGGGCGGGATCCTTCTCAATCTTTTTGCGGAGCATCCGCACGTAAGTTCGCAGGTATTCCAGCTCGCTGCCATACTCCGATCCCCAGATCGCGTGCAGGAGCTTCATGTGGGTCAGCGGAACACCCTGGTTCTTCATCAGGAAGGACAGAAGATCGTACTCCTTGGGCGACAGGCGAACCTCTTCGTCTCCCTTCCACAGCAGGCGGCGCTCGAGATCCAGTTTCAGATCGCCCGCCTGCACCAGCCCGGACACCTCCATGTCCGTGTGGGTTCTGCGAAGTACCGCGCCCAGACGCGCAATGAGCTCCCGAAAGCGGAACGGTTTTGTGACATAGTCGTCCGCTCCCGCCTCGAGCGCGCGCACTTTGTCCTCCTCGGCGTCGCGCACCGTCACCATGATGATCCCCGTGCGCGGAGCCAGCTCCCGGATTTGGCGGCAGGCCTCGACTCCGCTCATCCCGGGCATATTCACGTCCAGAAGCACCAGATCGAACGGGCGCCCCCGCACGGCTCCCACGGCTTCCCCTCCCGTTCCCGCTTCTGTCACGGAGTACCCGCTAGCCGCAAGGGAAGCGCGGATGGTTTTCCGCAAGGCAGGCTCGTCATCGACGATCAAAACGCTAAACGACTGCGGCGATTTCACTGCGCTCACTTTCGGGGACCGGCAAGGTCAGGCAGAACGCCACGTCTTTGGATGAGCCAGGCTCGTTGTCAAGATCCAGGTTGCCACCCAGCGCCACGGCGATTTTGCGAGCCACAAACAGACCCAGACCGGAACCATGGCTGGTGTGCCGCCCGTTCTGCCCCCGATAAAACCGGTCGAAAATCTTGTTTTTCTCGCCGGCGGGGATCGGATTCCCGGTGCTCAGAACGCGCAAGGCAATGGCATCGTCCTGACGGGAGATGCTCAGCCGGACAGGCGATCCGGGTGTGGAGTATTTGCAAGCGTTGTCGAGCAGCTGGCTCACCGCCAAACGCAGCAGCTCGCGGTCCGCTAGGACTTCCGTGGACTCGCACTGCTGACTCAGGGAAATACGGTTGGTGCTGGACTTGTTGTACTGATCCACCGTGTCGCTAATCACCGACGCAACGTCAATCAATTCCATCCAGGGCTTTACTTCTTCCCGCTCCAGCCGGGCAGTACGAATCAGGCGTGTGGTCAAGCGGCCCAGCCGCGCCGCCTCCGCCTCCACGGTTTCGGCCATCTCGCGATGATCGGGATCCAACGACTGTACTTCGCGCAGCGCGCCCGCCGCGGCCAGAATGGTCGAAAGCGGTGTTTTGAACTCATGCGCCAGCGCGTCCAGAATCGCGGAGCGATACGACTCGGCTTGGGCGGTAGCCGCCGCCCGGCTGGCGTGAACAAAGGAATGAGTTCTTTCCAGATGGGCCGCCGCCAGAGCCGCCAGCGGACCGGCCGTCAACTCCTGATCTTTCAGCCCTTCAAATCCGATGGCGCCGGTCGTTTTCCCGCCTACGCGAATGACTTGCGTGGTGATTCCTTCCGCGCGGTCGTCGCGGCCCTGGCCGTGGATGAAGGCCTCTCCGGTTCTCTTTTCGAGTTCGGCTTGGGCTTGTCCGGCCAGGTACAGCTCCGAGCGGGCGGCATCGAACAAACACACCGCCTTGAGGCCGAATACCTGCCGAAACGGCTCCAGGAAATTACCCCCGGCGGTGCCGTCCGGTTCGAAGGCGAGCATTTGCTGAGCCACCTCATACAAGCGCTTCAGATTCTCATGCTGCAGGCGCGACGATTCGGTCTTGACCCGCACTTGGGTCACGAGTCGCGTGATGACCAATCCAGTCACCAGGAATGCAGCGAGTCCTAATGTGTCGAGAGGGCTCTCCACCCGGAGAGAAAAAAGCGGCACAACAAAGAAGTAATCCAGGCAGCCGACGGCCAGGATCGCCACAATCGCCGACGAGATGAACTCTCCCGACAGCGATTGCACGACCAGAAGAAGCAGATAACAGAAGCTCGCGCTGACAAGGCTCAGATGCAGGCGGAAGGTGACCTCGGTGAGCAGCACCACGGCCAGGCTGCCGAGGACACTCCACATCGTGGTTCGCCACAACCCGATTCTCGTGAATCGCTGCATTGATAGTCTCTCTTTTGCCTCCCACGCCGGCGCGGGACCCCGATTCGGAAAGGAATCAGGACCCCGGCCAGCACAGGATGGAGCTCCGCAACTGGATTACCTGCTCGCCTGGAGCGACCGCGCCATCTTTTCGTGATCGGCGGCCAGTTTCGTCGCGTTCTCGAACTTGGCGCGATAGGCATCCGCCTGCGATTTCGCGCTCGAGTAGGCGTTCGGCACCTTGGTCCAGTTCTCCATGAAGCTCCAGTGCTTCATCGTGTCCTGGGCGTCGGCCAGCTTCTGCTGCGCTTGCTGGGCTTCGGCCCGGTAATACGCCGCCAGCCGCAGATGGTCGGCTGGAGTCTTGGCTTCCTTCTCCGCCTTCTGAACCTCCCTGGCGGTAAGAGGTTCGATAGTCTTCTGGGGAACTGCTCCCAACTGCAATGGCAGGCTCGCCACCATGATCGTTAGAGCGGTCTTAAAATATGCACGCATGATTTTGATCTCCTTGCTATGCGAGATGAACTGCCCTGCCAAGCCGCCGGACCAACGTTGTCGTGCGGTCGACCTCTTCGATCACCCAGCCCGCGTACATCAGTGGTACGTGGACCCTTTTCGCATCGATTTCGAGTTTGCGGCAGAAACCATTAAAAAGGCATAAAACGCACGAAATGATTTCGAGGCGCAAGTCTCTCATAACTTTTTCACGAATTCCGCGAAATGGACTCGCCGACTGGAACGGGCATCGGTCCAAGCGGCTTTGGCCCATGGAGCGGCCCGGCTCGAACGGTGGCGGTAAAATGGTTAGACGATCTCGATATGAGGCACCAGTACCATCATGGAGTGTGGAAGTCCGCCCGCTACGCCCTGATTGGCAGCGTGGTTGCCGCGCTGCTGACGACTATTTGCTATCGCCTGCATGTTGATTTCGCGTCCGTTATCCCGTTGTACCTGCTCCTGGTCGTTCTGCAATCGCTGACGGGCGATTTCGGTTCGTCCGCCATCGTCGCGGTCCTCTCCACGGCACTCTTGGATCTGTTCTTTACCGAGCCGCTCTTCTCGTTTCGCATGGACCATCCCCTCAATGGCTTGGCGCTGGCGGCTTTCGTTTTCACGTCTTTGGTCATCACGAGGCTGGTTATTCGCGTGCGCGAAGAAGCCAAATCCGCGAAGCTTCAGAAAGAGCGGCTGAATCGCCTTTACCAGCTTGCCCAGCAGCTTCTCGGGCTGGACCCCGACGCGCCTTTGGGGGAGGACTTCCTGGAGCCATTCCGACGCCTTTTTGGCATTAGGGCGGTATCCATTTTCGAGGCGGATAGCGCGGAACTTCATCTCGTCGGTGATACGCGACAGGACCTGGGGTCCAAGACTCGCGACTCGTATATCCGCGGGCTCGACCTCGACGACCACGACTCACAAGTTTCGGTTCGGCGTCTTCAAACGGGCGGGCAAATGAAAGGGGCGATCGGATTTGAAGGGCTCCAGGATCCCGCGGAAACGGCTGGCGCCCTAACGGCGCTCACCGCTGCGCTCCTCGAAAGAAAGATTGCCTTTCAGACCGCAAGCGCCGCCGCGGCGGCTGCACAAACCGAGATTTACCGGTCCGCCATGCTGGACGCCCTGGCGCATGAGTTCAAGACTCCGCTAGCGACCATACTGGCGGGCGTAGGCGGTCTTCGCGAGGCTGGATCTTTAACCGCCGAACAGGAAGGCATGGCCGATGCGGTCGAGAATGAGGCAGCGCGGCTTGGCAGCCTAACCTCCCGGCTGCTTCGTACCGCGCGGCTGGACAATGAGAACATCCGGCCACGGATGGAGTTGGTCGATATCACCTCCATGGTCGCCCGATTGGCCAGGCAGTACTCAGCTCGATCCTCCGACCGGGCGATCTTCTTGACCGAAGGTCAAGAACCCGTGCAGGCCTTAGCAGATCCGGAATTAGTCCGGCTCATGGTCGGCCAGCTGATCGACAATGCCTGTAAGTATTCGCAGCCTGGTTCGGTCGTGACGATTGCGATAGAGCACCAAGGCGACTTTGTCGCGATCCGGGTATCGAACAATGGCAGCTCGATTCCGCGGAATGAACAACGCCGTATTTTTGAGCGGTTCTACCGGGGCGAAGACGCGCGGCGCTCCACCTCCGGTTCTGGCTTGGGTTTGTATGTCGCCCGCAAAATCGCTCTCGCCCATGGAGGAGCCCTGGACCTGGAAACCGGGGAACAGGGCGATCGCGTTACGTTTTGTCTGAAGTTACCGACTACGAAGGATGAGTTACGGCATGTCCTCACGGCCTAGTAGCGTGCTAGTGGTAGACGATGAATCTTCCCTGCGCAAAGCGCTTCGAACTTCCCTGACCGCGAGTGGCTTTGACGTAGAAGAAGCCCGTAGCGGAGAGGAAGCTCTGGGCACAGTCCAGCAACATCAGTTTGATCTAGTGTTGCTGGACGTCAGCATGCCCGGAATGAGCGGGATCGATGCCTGCCGGCGCATCCGCGGAATATCTCCCCAGGCCGGTATCGTCATGGTCACGGTCCGGGACCACGAAGATGATAAGGTTCGAGCTTTGGAAGCAGGAGCGGACGACTACGTCACCAAGCCCTTCAAACTCCGTGAACTGACGGCGCGCCTTCGAGCCGTGCTCCGGCGGATTCGCGCGCCGGAGACGGCCGAGCCGGTGTTTCTTCGCGCAGGTAACTTGGAGATGGATCTTCGCGATCGAATCCTGCGCCGGAACGGAGAAGAAGTTCACCTCTCCCCCAAGGAATTCGATCTCCTGGCATTCATGATGAAGAATGCGGGCGCTCCGCTGACGCACGCCAAACTCCTGCAATCGGTGTGGGGCGTTGAATACGGGAACGAATTGGAGTACTTGCGCTCCTACGTCAGAATGCTCCGGAAGAAAATCGAGAACGATTCGTCGAGCCCGGAATACATTTTGACGGAACCGTGGCTGGGTTATCGCTTCCGCAATCCCTCCGATCCCGATTCACTGCCAGTGGCGACCGAGGATTAATTCGCCCGCTCCAGCCACCAGCGCCGCAGGGCCACCACGGACCATACACCCTCGACCATTCCAAACGGCCAAGCTCCCTGCAGGAAGCCGTAGGCCGACGCGAGCACGCACGAGCCGGCAAAAGCCAGGACGAACCAATGGCTGCGTTTCTCGAGCGCATAACAAACCAACATCGCCGTTACGGCTACAAGTCCAAAGAGGGTCAGGCCAGTCATTCCGCCATTCTTGCGGAGCGCGATCCCCGATGTAAAGCGATCCCTGAATCGCACATCGTTTCAATGAGTTGCCGGGCTTTCATGAACCCTTCACGCCTTTTCCATGACTTTTTCAGGGGTTTCCGGCTACTCTGGAACCGTCATGATCCGACCAATGCCAGATGGTGCGAAAGTAGGGCGCTTGCCGGGTCTGACGGAAAGGAGATTGCGTTCGTCCCAGATGGCGATGCGGTGCAATGTGGGCCCGCACACGACCGGGGATAGGGCGCGCTCTCAATGGATGTTCCCGAACAACCTGGGGCTATGTTCGCCCTGCTTGCGGTTTTCGTGGTTGTAGGTTTTCTGTTTCTGTTAGGACTCGCGAAAGGACGGCTGTCGAATCGGCAGCAGACTGTCGCCTGGGTAGCCTTTACGGTCCTGTTCTTTTCTCTGTGTAGCGTTTTCGTGCGCGGCAACGCGGAGACCACGGCGACGCAGGGAGTAAGCATGACGCCTTCTCTGGTGGACACCAACGCAGTGGACATCTCCAAGTGATCGGCGCGTAGTGGACGCCGCCGGAGTCTCGACACCTGAACCCATCGTTGTGAAGCTGCGCGAGCATCTTCGGCTGGCGGTAGTCAGCGTGCTTTCGCTCACGTTGCTCACTGGATGCATTTTCCCCTTGGTGCTCTTTGCGCTTGGGCGGTTGCTGTTCGCTGGCCAAGCCGCCGGCAGCTTGGTGACGCGCAGCGGCGTCGTGATCGGCTCCCGACTGATCGGCCAGGACTTTACTCGGCCGGAGTACTTTCACCCGCGACCTTCGGCCGCCGGCTCCGGCTATGATGGCGCTTCCTCCGGCGGCACGAATTTTGGCCCGTCCAACCGTAAGCTCATCGAAAGCGTTCGAAAGTTGGCCGAGGATTACCGCAGAAGCAACGGACTGCCGCAAGATGCCACCGTCCCCATCGACGCGGTGACTAGCTCAGGCAGCGGACTCGACCCGCACATCAGTCCTGAAAATGCAGCTTTGCAGGTCCCACGAGTGGCACGCGCGCGCGGCCTCAGCGAGGATGTCGTTCGCCGGCTGCTGGCTGACCACACGCAAGGGCGGCAACTGGGGTTCATGGGGAATCCCCGGGTCTCGGTGCTCGATCTGAATCTTGCTCTCGACCGCACCACCGCGCTCACTCCTCGCTGATAATCCCAATGCGCTGGACAGAATACATCGTCTTTCTGGTGCTCGTCGTCGGGTTGGCTTGGCCTGCCGGCGTTTATCTTGCCCAGGTGTTCGATCGGAAGCCGACATTCCTGGATCGAGTACTTCGCCCGATCGAGTCATTCCTTTATCGGTGGTTGGGGATCCACAGAGCCCGAGAGATGTCCGCAGGTGTGTATGCCCTATGCTTCCTGCTTTTCAGCGCGGTAAGCACGGTGGGGTTGTTCCTTCTACTGCTGGCCCAACATTGGCTCCCCGGCGGGCCGGGCGATCGTTACCTGACCACGCCCATGACCGCTGATCTGGCAGCGAACGCGGCGATCAGTTTCTCGACGACCACAACCTGGCAGGCTTATGGCGGCGAAACCACGCTTCGCTACCTGACCCAAGTTATTGGTTTGGTCTCGCAAAATTTCCTCGCGGGTGCGGCTGGCCTGGCCGTGGGGATCGCCTTCATTCGAGGCTTTGCCCGGGAGCGTTCAGCGACCGTGGGCAACTTCTGGGTGGATCTGGTCCGAGCTCTGCTTTGGGTCCTGATGCCCTTGGCTCTGGTGGGCAGCCTCGCCTTGATTTGGCAAGGTGTGCCCTTCAACCTGGCACCCTACACGGAAGCTCACACTGTGGAAGGCGGAATTCAGACTATCGCTCAAGGGCCGGTGGCTGCGCTCGAGTTCATCAAGAACTTGGGCACCAACGGAGGCGGCTTTTTCAACGCCAACGGCGCCCATCCTTATGAGAACCCGACTCCGTTAGTCGATTTCCTGGTGCTGCTGGCGATCGCCGTGCTGCCAGCGTCGCTCACGGTCACGTTCGGTCGCATGACCGGCAGATCTCGCGCGGGCTGGGTGTTGCTGGCAGTGATGGTGGTGCTGTTCGTTGGCGGCCTGGCCTTGTGCGATTTCGCCGAGGCCGCCACCTCGCCGCAACTCGCGGATCTCCATATCTCTGGCGGGAACATGGAGGGGAAGGAAGTCCGTTTTGGCATCGGCGGCTCGGTGCTGGCGGCGGTGGTCACATCGAACGGAGCGACCGGCTCATACAACTCGATGCATGATTCCTATGAGCCCGTGGGCGTGCTGGTGCCCCTGGTGAATATGCTACTGGGTGAAGTCGTCTTCGGGGGTCTGGGAACCGGCCTGTACAGCATGGTCATGACCGCACTGGTCGCAGTGTTCCTGGGGGGCCTCATGGTCGGCCGCACGCCGGAGTACCTCGGCAAGAAGATTGCCGGTGCCGAGACCAGATTGATTATCTTGTACGCCCTGTTGACGCCAGCAGTGGTGCTGGTATTGACGGCTGTAGCGCTCGTCTCTAAAGCGGGCTTGGCTGGACTGATCACCAACACCGGGACGCGCGGCTTCACCGAAGTGCTCTTCGCCTACGCCTCGTCCATGGCTAATAACGGACAGACCATGGCCGGCCTCAACGCTAACAGCGTGTTTTACAATGCCACCACTGCAATCGCCATGCTGGCCGGCCGATTCGGCTTAGCCGCGCTGGCGTTGGCGCTGGCCGGGCGATTCGCAGCCCAGCGACGCTTGCCCACGACTGCGGGGACGTTGCCCAGCGACTCTGTGACGTTTGGAGCCCTGGTCCTCGGTACGATTCTGCTAGTGGGGGCGCTGTGCTTCCTGCCCGCCATGGCGCTCGGCCCGATCGCGGAAGCGTTGCAGCACTGACTCCACTGGAGAGATTGCCACCTTGCTCCCACGCATCTCCAACGTTTGGTTGATCTCCATTCTGGGCGGAACCATTCTTCTTCGCGGTCAAAATCAGCCTGCTGGCCCATTACCCAGCCCATTACCTAGCGATGAGCCGATCTCGACAGATCGGCCGGCCATTGCCGCCTCCAGCATAGTGGTCCCGAAGGGCAGTTTCCAAGTCGAGAACGGCTTGCTCATCTCGAACGACCAGGGGCAGCGCAGCTTCGACGGTCCCGAGACTTCGGTGAGATTTGGTGTGGCTGGCAATACCGAGCTGCGCTTTTCCGCCCCCGACTACTTTCGCGATGGCGCCTCAGGCTTCGGCGATGTCACGATCGGCGTGAAACGACAGCTCGGCCCGGCACCAGGTGGATTTGATGTATCGGTAATAGTCTTTCTAAACCTCCCCACGGGAGCAGACGCGCTGTCGAGCCATGGATATGACCCGGAGCTGCAATTGCCCTGGTCGCGAAAGCTCTCTGCCAATTGGAGTGCCGCCGGGCAGTTCGCACTGTACTGGCCAACTCTGCCAAGCCAGGAGGGTGATGCGCGCAACCTTACTGGAGAGTCCACATTCCTCTTGGATCGTCAACTCACAAAGTCATCGGACGCGTTCATCGAGTATGCGGGCGACTTTCCTCAGCGCGGGGGCCCGCGACACCTGTTGCATTTCGGCGCTGCGTATAGGATTGCGCCTCGACAGCAGTTCGACATCCATTTCGGAACCGGGCTCTCATCCGCGGCGATCGATCATTTTATCGGGATTGGCTACTCATTCCGGCTTCAGGTTGTTCGCCGCTAGACGCGCTGGCTGGCTTTCGCGAACCTATGCCTTGCTGTCGTGAGCGGGAATCTCTCCCAGCGAGCGCAAAACGGGCGCCACGGTAAGGCCCTGGACAAAGATCGAAAAAGCAACCACCGCGAAACTGACAGTGATGATTTCTTCGCGCCGCGGCACGCCGTCGGGAAGTCCCAACACTAACGCCAGCGCCAGGGCGCCGCGTAGTCCGCCCCAGAACAACACATGCTGGTGTTGCGAACTCACCTGAAAGCGGGACCGGGAGAAAGCCTGGCAGATCGGATAGACAGCGGCTGCCCGGCCGCCCGTGACGAGCAGAATTGCAACCACCGCCGGAAGCCACGCAACGGCGAAATTTCGACTCGCCTCATGCATGCCGATGAGGAGGAACACAATCGAGTTCGCAACAAAGGCTGCATATTCCCAGAAAGCCTGAACAGCTTCCCTACCGCGGTCCGATATGATTCCGAGCGCTCCTCGATTGCCCAGGACCAACCCGGCAGTGAGCGTGGCCAACACACCAGACGCGTGGAGAGTGTCGGCGAGCAGAAAAGAGCCGTACGCGGCGATGGTCGTGCACGTGGTTTCAACCAAGTGGTCCTCGGTCCGCCCTATCAGAAAGAGGACAAGATATCCCACAAGCGCGCCGGCCAGGATCCCGCCACCAGCGGTAACGAGAATCGTGCTCGTTATGGCCAGCGGGCCAAGGTCTTGTCCTGATGCCAGAACCACGACGATACCGAACGCAACCGCCGCTGTGCCGTCGTTAAAGAGACTCTCAGCCTCGACCAGCAGGCGAAGACGGCCATGAACGTTGGCTTCGCGGAAAGTTGCGATCACGGAAACGGGGTCCGTGGCGGCAATCAGGACGCCAAATACCAAAGCGCTGAGCCATTGCCAGTGCGCGACAAGATGCATGCCCAGCATCGTAATCCCCGCTGAAATCAGCACGCCGAGCGTCGCCAAGGCCAGAATGACCGGCAGATCGCGGCGCAGCTCTTTCCAGCGAAGATGAAACGCTGCCTCGAAGATCAGCGGAGGCAGGAGTCCGGTAAAAAGCAGCTCTCTGGTCAGGCTGATTTTCGGTGAGAAAGGCAGAGCCGCCAGGCCCATGCCGGCTGCAACCAAGCCGACGCTGTACGGAAGCCGGAGCCTCCGCGTAAGCATCGCCACCACGGACGCGACGAGGAGCAACAGGACCACGCTATTTCCGAAATTGAGTTCCATTGCCCTGTCAGCGAAGTGCCCCGTGGGAACCTGCGGGGCCGCCCTTCATTACTGCACTTCACGATACTCTCTGGCAAGACGGACGCCAACATGGCGCGTGCGCGGATGCAACTGAAGTGATTGCGGAGCGGACGAGGCCCCGTGTGGGTCAGGTCTAGAATTCGGCGGCTTCCAACTCGGGAGAAAGCTGCGAGCTTCGATCTTCCGCCTTACTGGGAGCAGAACGGGCAGAGTGGCTAAACTCAGCCGCCAAAAACGCGAGTACGGCGGCAGCCGCGAACGCCCATGACAGCGGGAAGCCCTTATGCTCGAATCGCCAGACCAACTCCGTGTTGCCAGCCAGGATGAGAGCAAAACATGCCAGTGTCATGGCCACGCCGACCCAATAAAAGCCAGCCGTCCAAATCCGCTTAGCAGTAGACATCGTGGACCTCCTCAACGGCCTTCCGAAACCGATGACATTAGTTTACATGAATTTTTAATGGATCGTGAAAAAGTTATGAAAGGAGTGGTTGAGATCCGCAGGCGCGGGTAGATTTACTGTTTTTTTTCAGTCGATTAGACCGTCCGCACGGGAGGCCTTGGATTGCGATGGGCGGCTAATCGAGGAGCGTGGATCGCTTTACGCCCCAGATGTCGCGAGCGTACTCTGCGACGGCACGATCGCTCGAAAACTTCCCCATGTGCGCCACATTCAAGATCGACATGCGCATCCAGCGATCCCGGTTGTGGAACGCCTGGCCTGCCCGTTCTTGCGTCTCCAGGTATGTCGCGAGATCCGCAAGGTGAAAATGCTCGTCGTTTGTGTCTAGAACATTTGCAAAGATCCAAGCGAACAGATCAGGCTCCTGAGCGCAGAACAGATTGGAAGAGAAGCTGTCGACGACCCTCTTCACGCGAGGATGGCGAGCGTAATATTCCCATGGCCGGTAGGATTTCCCTTCACGCATGCTTCGGACTTCGGCCGCCTTCAGGCCGAAGATAAACATATTTTCCGCACCCACTTCCTCGAGGATCTCGATGTTGGCGCCGTCAAGAGTTCCGATGGTGACAGCTCCATTCAAGGCCAGCTTCATGTTGCCGGTTCCGGATGCCTCTGTTCCGGCGGTCGAGATCTGCTCGCTGATGTCGGCGGCGGGGATGATCTTCTCCGCCAGCGAGACGCGATAGTCGGGGATGAATGCCACCTTGATCCACTGGCCGGCACGCGAATCGTTATTGATCACCCGCCCAACGTTGTGGATCAACTTAATAACCTGCTTGGCGAGCCAATAGCCAGGCGCGGCCTTTCCCGCGAAGACATACGTCCTCGGCACGCAGGGTTGACGGCCATCTTCGATCAACGAAAGGTATTCGTCAATGATATGCATCACGTTGAGCAACTGCCGCTTGTAGGCGTGGATCCGCTTCACTTGAATGTCGAAGAGCGAATCGGGATCGACGTTCAGGCGGAGGACATCCTTGATGATGCCCGACAGTCTCACTTTGTTCGAACGCTTGACCTTCCCGAACTCAGCCTGGAAGCCTGCATCGTTTGCATGGCGGTCTAACTCCCGCAGCCGGCATAGATCGGTGGTCCAGGAGTCGCCTACGGCAGTCGTGATCAGATTTGCCAACACTGGATTTGCCTTCAGCAGCCAGCGCCGCTGCGTGACGCCATTGGTCTTGTTGTTGAACCGTTCCGGAAACAACTGAAAGAAATCAGGCGCGAGGGACGTCTTGATCAGTTCAGTGTGAATCGCGGAGACGCCGTTGATCGAATGGCTTCCTACCATGGCCAAATTCGCCATACGAACCTGTTGGGGCGTTGACTCCTCAATGATGGACAGCCGCCGGAGGCGCTCGGCATCCCCTGAACAAACAGCCGAAGCTTGATTCAGAAAACGGTGGTTGATCTCAAGAATGATTTGCAAGTGCCTCGGGAGCACCGCTTGGAGCAGCGGAACCGGCCACTTCTCAAGCGCTTCCGGCGCCAGAGTGTGATTGGTGTATCCAAGCGTGGCTTGCGTGGTGGTCCACGCCTCCTCCCACTCGAGGTTTTTTTCGTCCACAAGGATGCGCATCAACTCCGCCACCGCCAGAGCAGGATGGGTATCGTTGAGTTGGATCGCGACCTTGGATGCGAACCCGCGGCATGAGTCGTGATTCTGCTGGAATTTCCGGAGGATGTCCCGCAGGGCACAGGCCACAAGAAAGTATTCCTGGACCAGTCGCAGCTCCCGCCCTGCGACGATGGCGTCCGAAGGATAGAGCACCTTGGAAATCGTTTCGGATGCGATTTTTTGTTCGACGGCCTTGAAATAGTCGCCGTCGTTGAAGATCTGCATGTCAAAGTCGCGGGACGAACGCGCGGAATAAAGCCGCAAGAGATTCACGGTCCGGCCGCCGTAGCCGGAGATGAGCATATCGTGAGGAATACCGATGAGCACCTTCCAGTCCATCCACATCGGGTTATAAGCGCCTTTGCGATCCTCAGAGTGCTCGATCCGTCCGTAGACGGGCACGAAACAAGCCTCATCCGGGCGGGCGATCTCCCAGGGAGTGCCCTGCGCTAGCCAGTTTTCCGGCTTCTCGCGCTGATACCCGTTGTCGATTTCCTGTTTGAACAGGCCGTATTCGTAGTTGATGCCGTAGCCGCAGGCAGGCATTCCCAGCGTAGTCAGCGAATCCAGGAAACAGGCGGCCAGGCGGCCGAGCCCGCCGTTGCCTAAGGCTATGTCCTGTTCACTGTCCTCCACCGCTTCCAGATTCGCTCCCAAATTCCCGAGAGCCTCGCGGTACAGTTCGCGAATCCCGAGGTTGTGAAGATGATTTCCCAGCGATTGTCCCATGAGAAATTCAATGGAGAGGTAGTTAATCCTCTTAGGATCTTCCCGCTGGTATCGCTCTTCCGTTTCGAGCATCGTTTCGACGAGCCGGTCGCGGACCGACAGGGCTACTGCGTTGAACAGGTCCGTTTGCGACAGGTCGCGCCACGCTTTGCCCAGCGAATAGGTTGCATGGCGGCGCACGGAGTCCTCTATCGAGGCGACATCCATACGGTTAGTGCTCAAAGGCATGCACCGCTTCCTCTTTGGTTCCAGCGATATCAAAGATGCGATGCATGCGCACCAGCTCAAACGCCGCGCGTACCTGTTTGGACATGCCGCACAGCTTCAGGTCGCCGTTCTTGGCGCTCAATTGCCGGAGGCAGGAGAGCATGGCGCCGAGCCCGGAACTGTCCACAAAGCGCAGGCGGCTCAAATCGAGCACCAGCTTCGTGTTGGCCTGCAACACGGGGGCGATATCGCGCTTGAATTCGGGCGCGTTGCTGGCGTCCAGCTCGTCCACCGGCACCACAGCCACGGAGACGCCATCCAGCTTATCGACAGATATTTCCATTAGAGTTGACTCCTCGCATTTCTTGTCTTGACCAAGGCGACACAGTTTCGCCCGCGCTCATCGCGGTAATAGCGAACGTGATCCACGCTTTGGGAGATGATGTAAGCCCCGTAACCGGATTCGCGCGAGCCATCCAGGGCCGGCAAAGTCGCCGCCGAAGGATCGAACGGATCCCCGAAATGATGCAGCTGGATGGAAACGTAGCCTGGAAACGCCTCGCCTTCGAGATGAATCCACTGATCGGAGCGGCCGTGATAGGCGTGCTTCATGATGTTGCTGGCCGCCTCGTTGACCGCCAATTCCAGCGCCGCGATGCTCTCTTCATCCAGCCGCCCGCCAGGAAGATTTGAGCAAAACGTGCGCACGAATTCACGAGTCCGGCGGAGTTCCTTGAGGTCGCTCTGGAAGTCGATCTCTTGCCGCATCAGGGGCGCCTGTCTCTCCTCCACTTTGATCGCCACGCTGGTCAGATCATCCGATAACCGCGCGGATTCCGAGAACGTAAAAACCGCCTTACGAATGCCTTCCACCAACGCGGCTGGTTCCAAGTGGCCGTTCACCTTAATATACGCCTGCAGGCGATCTTCGCCGAAAAAGTCGCCGGCGGGATTCCGGGTTTCTGTGATTCCATCGGAATAGAAGAACAGGGAGTCTCCTGGCTCGAACGGAATCGAGATTTGGTCGTAGATTTCGCCTTCCTGCACTCCCAGAGGAAGGTTGTCGCCATGCAACATTTCGCAGGCGCCGGTCTTGGCGTGCCACTGAACGATCCCGGTATGCCCGCAATCGACCAGATCGAGGATTCGCCTGTTAACATCCAGCCGGGCATAACACAGGGTGACAAAGCTGTCCAGATCGATCAGGTGACGAACCAGCTGTGCATGGGCCGACATCACGATTTCCCGCGGCTCCGGGAGCTGGCCGTTCTTGGAGCTGCCCATCAAATCGCTCAGGGCTTTCAGGAAGTGACTTTTCGTTGCGGCTCCCAGAAGTGCCGCTGGGATGCCCCTGCCCATCACGTCGCCGACGATCACATCCAGCGACGAATCGTCGTGTCTGATGAAGATGTAGAAATCGCCGTCGATTCGCTGGGAGGGAATCGTCAGTGCGGCGACTCGCAATCCCGGCAGATCGGCCGGAGGTGGGTCGAGCAACAGGTTTTGCTGAATCTTGAAGCCAATCTCAACTTCGCGTTCGCGGGCCTGCGCCAACTCCTTGTTCGCCGTCTGGAGTTCGGCGGTGCGGACGACCACCCGCTGCTCCAACTCGGCATTAAGAATGTGGATTTCCGATTCGGCCTTTTTGCGCTCGGTGATGTCGAGGAACGTAATCACAGCTCCGACCAGTTCCCCCTCGTGGTACATGGGGTGAGACCAATACTCCACCGGGAAGAAGGTTCCATCCTTTCTCCACATCACCTCCGCGTCCGCGTGCGCGTAGTCGCCCTTCACCAAGGCTCGATATGCCTGGCATTCGTCCTGAGGCATACGCGTCCCGTCCGGCCGGCTGTGATGGGCAAGATTGTGAAAGTTCTGGCTGAGCAACGCGCTGGCAGTGGGATAACCGAGCATCTGTGCGGATGCCTGATTGGCCCAGGTGCACTTTCCTTCAAGATCCACGCCGCAGATGGCTTCGGCCGTCGAGTCCAAAAGAAGCCGGACGTGCTCTTCTTCGTGGCGCAAATCCACTTCCCCTTGGTCACGTTCGGCCCTGGTTCGCAAGGTTCCGATTCCGAAGGCCAGGTCGCTCGCGAGTTCGGTCAGCAGCGCGACTTCCTCAGCGCCGAATGCGTCCGTCTCCGCGGCATAAATCATGATGGCCCCAAACGCCTCCGAGTCGACGATCAGAGGGATGGAAACGCTGGAAGCATAGCCGCGTTTCAACGCCTCTTCCCGCCAGGGGATCATTTTCGGATCCGAGGCAATCTGTTTCGTCACTACGGTTTTGCGTGTGCGGATGCATGTGCCTGTGGGCCCCAAGCCTCGCCCGGTGTCGGCCCAGGTGATGTTCGCCGTGGCCAAGTAACCCGCTTCAAACCCCGCCTGTGCGATGGCGCGTACCGACTTCGCTTCGTCGTTCTCAGCGCGGCCGACCCAGCAGAGGCGATACCCCGCTTCTTCCACGATGAGGTCGCATATGCGCTGTAGCAACCCGGACTCTTCGGTTGCCCGAATCAGGGTTTCGTTGCACTTGCTGAGGACGCGTTGGGCCTGGTTGATCCGCGAGAGGCGCGCCTCAGAGCGCTGCCGTTCGATCACTGATCCGAGGATGTTGGCGACGGACTGCAGAAAGTTGATTTCGTCGGTGGTAAACAGCCGGCGGCTGCGAGTGTGGGCCGCGAGCACTCCATACGGACCGTCGCTGGTGGAAATGACAACGCTCACGCCACTCGTCACCTGATGCTCGCGGAGCAGCGTCGTTCCCGCGAACCGCTTCTCGGTTTGCAGATCTTCGACGACCACCGGCTCGTCGGACAGCAGCGTGTAGCCAGCCTGCGAGTCCTTACCGAGACCGACCGTGGCCTGGCCCACAGTTCCAGGGTTCCAGCCCGCGCCGGATACCATCAGCAGCGCGTCACGATTCGGCAGCAGCTCCAGGATCTTGCAGTAATCGGCGCTGAGAGCCTGAGCAACCTGGTTGGCTGCATCATCCAGCATCTGGGACAAGGGAACGTCCCGCAGCCCGCGCTCGCCGAGCTCGGCCACTACCGACTGCAGGCGCGCGAGCAATCGTGTTTCGTTTTCGGCTTGTTTGAGTTCCGTGACGTCCTGCACAGTGCCACGCACCAGCACGACTTGGCCCTCGGCATCGCGCTCCATTTCTCCTCTGCCGATGACTGACCGGATGACGCCATCGCTACGGACCATCTCCAGGTCGAGTTCATAAGGCGCTCCCGTCTGAATGGCGTTTTGTATGGCCGCATCGAGCCGAATGGTGCTCGGCGTCGTGTAGAAACCGAGGTGTTCTTTATATGCGGGCGGTGGCAGCATGGGACTGCGCCCGGTAATATGAGAAAGTCCGGCCGACCAGGTAACGCTGTCGATCTTCGGATCCCACCACCAACTGCCCATGCGAGCCAGACGCTCCGCTCCTCTTAGCTCCATCTCCCTTCGGTGGAGGACGCCTTCGGCCCTGCGGCGTTCCAAATTGCGGCGATCGACGATGTAGCCATTCGCAATGGCCAGACCGGCCAACAGAGTTATCGTCGTCACAATCATCAGGCTGATCACACTCCACTCGGAGTACCGGCCAGTCGATAAGGCTCTCCACGACAGAGCACCGATCGCGATGGGAATGATGACGGATGCCGGCAGCAACCGCCGTATCAGCCCTCCTCCGGTGGTCGAGCTTGCCAGCAGTGCCGCCAGCCCCCGCTCGGTGCGGGAACATAGCAAAGCCAAAGAAAGCAGAAGCACGGTAATCGCAGTCTGCAGAGCTATGTGAGTGTAGGAAGTGTGAGACCCAAGAATAAAATCAAGAAGCCCCACGATTGACAGAATCGCCGTCAGAGAGGCGAAGTACTCAGCTGGCCAATAACGCCGCGATCCCCACGATACGCTCCGATCCAGCAGGAGCAGGGCCAGTCCCAACAAGAGAAAATCCAAAGCCGTAATTGGAGCAATCAGGCCGGGACGAGCACTAAAGAAAGCGTCGGCGGCGGGTTCGCGCAACAGCAACTGGTCGATTCGCAGGTCCCAACCGGTTACGTATTCGATCACACTCAGCAGGCCCACAACGGCGGCGATCGCCGCCATCAACAGACCGAATAGCTTCCCGATCCGGGAGAAAGCCTGGTGGCCGCCTTTGCGCAGCAACCAGAGGGACAACGCAAGTAACAGCAGACAGACAGCAGCATTGATCTTGATGACGGGTTGCCCCGGAAGGATGCTCTTCAGGACGTCAAAGTGAAACGTCAACCCGGCCAGCGATAAAAGTCCGACAGCGACCGTCAACCAGACGGCAAAACCGACGAAGAGACTCAAGTGCCTAACGACCCGAGGATCCTGCTGCGGGCTTACCGGCTTGCCGGTATACGTTGCGATGGGGCGGGCGGAGGCGACCACGCCGATAACGTTGCCGTCGGCGTCCCGATACAGCGACCCATCGAGCACAACGGAAGTACTATGCCCGCCACGGTGGCGAAGCTCCAAAGCGTAGCCGCGCACCACCTCACCGCGAAACACCTGGTCATATGCTGCTCGCGCCTTGTCAGACTCCCTGAAGTGCTTGGCGAAGTCCGTCCCGATGAGTTCCGCTCGCGAATAACCGGTCACTGTTTCGGCGGCGGCATTCACGTCGCTGATTTTTCCGTCATGACCGATGGTCAGCAGCGGGTCGAGACTGGCCTCGAGGAGGCTTCGATTGTAAGTACTGGCCAAAAGCGCCTGGCTCCGGCTGGCCTCGGCCTCCGCTGCCTCCTGCTTGGCCCAGGTCGAAAGCTGCCCAGCGGTTAGCGCGGTGATGAAGAAGGCGCTGAGCGCGATCCAGTTCTTGGGGTCCGCGATCGTGAAGGTGTAAATCGGCGGCAGGAAGAAATAGTTGAGGCACAGCATGCCCAGAACCGAGGCAACCAGGCCTGGCCAGCGCTCCCAAACGACCGCCACAAACAGTACGACCAGGAGCATCGCCAGTGCCACGGTCATTTCATTGATGTGTCTGCGAAGCAACGCGCAGATCGCGGTGACGGCGGCAATGCCCAGTATCGCGGCTGGGTAACCGAGACCTCGGTTGTGAAGGATTCTGTCCATCTTCTCGGGCCGTGCATCTTCAGAAAAGCATCTGAAGTTCCATCCGAGATGGCGAGATAGGCCCTTTGCCTACATCGAGTTACAGCGTAGGGCCATGCGGCATGCCGCCCACTACAGCTTGGTTGCGGGATTTCACGCAAGCGGCAACGGATAGTCTCCACGCCGGGGCCAACGCGCGGGCAAGCCCGCCGGCCCCGTGCGGTTGGGCATCCTGGTGCAGTACAGCAGTGGAAGAGGAACCCCTTAATGCCCAGAGGAGCACACACCACTGTCGCCTATCACCATGAAAGAGCAGCCAAGTACAGGATGACCGGCCCGTCTTCGCGAAGCAGTATTTCCACGCTCGAAGGCTTCAGATCCTTCTTCACGTACCTTTTCAACGTAGCGTGTTTTTTCAGTTCATCTGCTTGCGCTGCCAAATCATTCGCCATCATCGAACGCGGAGTGCCGTAGATTGCGACTGCGCACGGTGAACCGGTGATCGCCTCTTTGGCATCAGCCTCAGTCCACTCAGAATATTGTTTGTTCTTCCAGGCTTGGTCCGCGGCGATCAACACCAGGCCCCATAGAGCAACCAGCACAAGCCGGGATATGTGGAGTAGGGCAAGGATAGCCGTGCGGCTAGCACCCGTCCTGGTTGCAATTGGGGCAGTGAACAACAGGCCAGCGTGCGTCAAGGTGGCTGACGGAGAGCAAGGAAGGGAAAGGGCCGCGGTAGTAACCACCACCAATGGGGGGTATCTGAAGAAGCGGTTTTGCGGCCCTCAGTCCAGGCTGTTCTCCTTTCAAGGCGGGAGTTCCCGCCACAGCTATCAATCAAACGCGTCCGATTCCCTTCATTTAGAACCGAAACGGAATACCACACCGGCCGAAAAGCGCATGCTGTTCTGATTTCCGTCCGGGCTCCAGATATTCGGAGTCTGCGTCATCAGGTATTCCAGTTGGAAGGGTTTGATGTAAACATGGTCCGTCAACCGGACATCCACGCCACCTCCATACGCCATTGCGAAGCCGTTCTGAGCGAATGCGTTCCCCGTAACCGGGTCCGTGAGGCTGGTGGAAACACGAGCACCACCGAAAAGAGCCTGAGCGTAGGGCGTGATCCTGGACATCCTGAAGTTCACCCTGGGACCGAACAGATAGGTGAACGTGGTGGGATTGAAGTTTACATCCGCAGTATTGTGGTACCCGCCGAGGTCTGCCACGACGCCAAACATGCGGTTGATGTTGTACTCGACTGTTCCGGTTCCACCCATAGAGGTGAATGACGGAACCCCGCTGCCCGGGTACAGGGTTGTCAGGGAGAAGTTCATTCCCGTTTCCACAACCGGTGTCGCGTTCTCTTGAGCACTGGCGACAGCGGCCGCGAACACGAGCGGAATTGCAAGAGCGATCGTTTTCATTGAGACTACCTCCTAGATTCTTTTGGGGACGGACGCTTTCAACGGAACAGTGTGCATTCTCGTAAAAAGCGCTCGCTCCCTTCACTCAATGTCAGACGGGGGCCGAGAGCATCCAGGGTGCTACCGTCTCCGGGGGAGATAGGGACCAAGCCGGAGAGTAGGGGGCGATCGGAGCGGACTGCAATCGCCAGGTGGTCTTTCGGCAATCGGGAAATACTCAACGAACGGTATGGGAAAGAAAGAACGTTTGCGGCATTGTTAAAGCGATCCGATACGACGAGAATCCGTTCAAAAGACCCTTGGAGGCGATGTGAGTTCCAGCATACAAATAGACACCCAAATGGAACTCACGGCGGAACGGAGGACCGCTCAGGTTGCGTACCCGCGGCGCAGGGAGGACAAGCGCCCATACGCAGTGATTCTCGCAGGAGGGGAAGGAACTCGCCTGCGTCCCCTTACTCGGATCTTGGCCGGCGACGATCGTCCGAAGCAATTCTGCGCAGTTACTGGCGGCGAAACGCTGCTGCAACAGACTACCCGCAGAATTAGCTCCTTGGTGCCCCCAACCCGGACGGTCGTCGTCGTGACGCGCGGACAGGAGAGGTTTCTACAACCCGGGATGGTTAACGCGGGCACTTCGGTGATCGTTCAGCCGGCAAACCAGGGCACCGCGCCCGCGATTCTTTACAGCCTGTTCTCGTTGCGCGGTGAACATCCAGAAACGCCGTTGGCATTATTTCCCGCGGACCACCACTTCACGAAGGGCGCGGTGTTCATGAACAAAGTGGCTCAGGCGCTCCAGGTTGTCCGGAGTCGCCCTGAGATGACCGTGTTGCTGGGCGTCGTTCCGACAGGTCCCGAGCCCGATTACGGCTGGATCAGGGCTGGCTCAGCGGTGCCTGACGTTCTGAACGGAACGATCTTTCATATCGACGGTTTCGTAGAGAAGCCGAATCGTGCAGTTGCTCAGGACCTGTTCGCCGCCAGATGCCTGTGGAACAGCTTCGTAGTGGTGAGTTCGGTTCACGCGCTCCGGCGCCTGATTCAACGCGCCCTCCCACAGCTGTTCGAGGCTTTTCAGGACGCCTCAGCGCAAATCGGCAGACCCCATGAGGCTGACATGATCGAAGAACTCTATGCGCGGATTTCGCCGGGCGACTTTTCAAAAGAGGTTCTGTCTGCTTGCCCCGAATCCCTCGCCGTTCTTCCGGTGGCGGGTAGCGGGTGGGTGGATGTAGGCCGTCCGGACCGCGTCTACGGGCTCTTCCCCCACACCCGAGGCTGACCCGGATTGGGTGGATGCGGTCTCTCACTCCAGCGTGAATGAGACATATCCCAAAGTTCTATCGTGCTCGGTAAGCAGAACGACAGGATCTCCGGGTTTCAAGCTCATCAACGCTGTACGCAGTTCTTCAAGAGATTCAACTTTGGCCTTATTCAACGCGTAAATCACATCACCCGGACTCAAGCCCGGATTCAGAGCCGCGAACTCAGCCGGAATCGCAGCGACAACCACGCCGGATAGGCGGCGCGTTTCAGGGAGGTTTGGCGTCACTTTTTCGTCCAGCGTCATCGCGAGAATGCCGAGTTCGCGCACAAGATTGGACTGGCCGTTGACAAGATCTGCCAACGCTAAGGGCGAATTAGGGCGTTCCATGACCGCCACGCTCTTCTGCATTTTTTCACTGCCCCTCAAAATGTCCAGCGTAATTGTGTCGCCGATCGCACGCTGAACGACCTCGGCTTGAACTTGGCGCGCCTCAGTTACAGGCTGGCCCTCGACGGCGAGAACCACATCACCCGGCTCAAGACCGGCCGCTTCAGCCGGGCCATTTGGAAGCACGTCTGACAGAATAACGCCGGGATGACGATTCAGCCCGAGCGCCTGTGACATCAAGAGGTTGATATCTTGCGCCACGACGCTGATGGTTCCGCGATGAACACGGCCTTCCTTGCGGATCTGTTCGTACACATGTCGCGCGATGTTGCCGGGAATCGCAAAACCGATGCCTTCGCTGCCGCCGGATTGCGAGAAGATCATGGTGTTGATTCCGGCTATTTTCCCGTCTATATCCAGAAGCGGCCCTCCGCTGTTGCCGGGATTGATGGGCGCATCGGTCTGAATGTAGGACATCGCCTGATCCGGCTTGAGTTGACGGGATATGGCACTCACATACCCGACGGTGAGCGTGTTCTCGAGTCCCAATGGGCTACCCAAAGCCAGCACGATTTGGCCCTGTTTAAGTTTGTCGGAATCGCGGAAGCTTAAGGTTGGCAGATTCTCCGCGTCGATCTTCAAAACGGCCAGATCAGTCTCCTTGTCGATGCCAACAATACGCGCTGCAAAGTGCTTGTGCGCGTCTTTCCTGGCGGGATCGGATGTATCCGCGACGCTTATATCAATGTCCCTCGATCCCTCAACCACGTGTGCGTTGGTGATGATATAACCACCCGCATCCACTATGACGCCGGAGCCGCTAGCCCATTGTTTGGCAAAGAATCCCGCGCGACGTTCGTCTTCGTTGTTGACCAGTGCTCGCGACCGCGCTTCGATCTCAACAACAGCCGGGCTCGCCGAATCGCATAATTCCTCGACGGCCGTACTGAACTCGGCCAAGACGCTGGCATGCTTATGCACTCCTTGCGCTTGCAGGTTCGTCATCCCTAACAATAAGGAGAGGAATGGCGATGCTGCCAGCCGTCCGCGCCGCCAAGCGAGCGAGTTCCGGCCCCCCCGATGGACTGATATCCGAGGCTGCCCAGCGTCGATTCTGTTTGATTTGCGGTTATCCATGATGGGCAGATTAAGAACGTCCGGCAGCTCGCGTTGTCGACTTCCCGAAGAAACCCTTGTGCAGCGAAGCGCGCTGCGTTGGCGAGGGGTTCGACTGTGTTCCGACCCGCCGCAACCACTCGTCGGTTTTCTCACGCGCTTCTTCCTTCGGCAATCCGAACTGTTCCTGCAGCTTGTCCACGAGGTACTTACGCCAGCTTTTCGATATTTGATCCCGGCTCATTGCTTGGTTCTCCATGTCTCAATCGGCTTCTCGACGCTTTCCAGGCGAGCGCGCTTCAGCCCGGCCGGCCGGCCAGCCTGGGCCAGCCGTCAACCCACCGGAACTCGCTGCCCGCCTCGGTTCGCTCTACGTCGGACGGTTGCGTCACGATATAAAAGCTCAGGATGGCCGTGCCTTCGTCTTCATATTTCTGAAACACTGAATCCAGTCTGGTGGTGTGAAAGACGTCGCTCACGCGCTCCTGTAAGTTCAGCAGCTTCAGCGCACCGTTTAAGCGGACGAGATTCATCCAACTGGCCATCAGGTCGCCAAGGCCCGAACTATCGATATCCGTTACCCCGGCCATATTGAGGAGCACGTGCCTGTAGCCAGCCTCCGCCAGTTCCTGAAGCATTGCTCGTAGCCCAGCGGAATCTCTCCCGATCGTCAACTTTCCGCAGACATCGACGACGACTACGTCGCCTTCCTCTCGAAACGTCAAAGTCTTACTGATAGGTTCGATCATGTTGATCCCAAGGGTTCGAGATATTACTGGCCGAACTCGAGCTTTATCTTGGAGCCGCCCAGCTCGATCGAATCGATTTGCTCAGTGTCGCCATGTTTGGTCGCATCGAGCGTTGTCGCAGCATATTTCTGATCGGCGTTCTCAATCTTGACAGGCACACTCTGCGATTTGTGAGTCTGCACATCGGTGAAGACAACGTTGGAACCGTCGATCCTCAACTTATAGTCTCCCGGCGCCAGTTGGACGCTGCCCGCTTTGAGAGGGTTAGCAAGAAGCAGATCGTACGTCTTTGGGCCTGCAACGGCCACGGTCGAAAGAGCCAGCGTTCCAATCAGAAGCAGTGATTTGTTGGTCATGGTAGATGTGTCCTTTTTAATGTTGCTAAGCCGAATCGACAGTTCGATTCATTCTTTGGCTTGCTTCTTGACAGACGGATGGGCGCATCTACCGGTGACTACTGTCGAGAGGGGATAAGCGGCGCCCGTCAGGACGGGAGCAGGGGCACGCAGCGGCGGGCTAGGGTCGCCAATGGCATTCTCGGGATGCCCGGCCGGAAGCGATTAGGGCTATTCGTGGCGGGCCGTAACCCTAATGGTGGGGGGAGACGTCCAATAGTCGAAGCACTGATCCCATGGGAAAGCCGTGGGTTAGTGCGTGCGGCCATCCGACGTGGCTCGGGCGCCTTGGGGACACACTGCGGATGCAACGGTCCATATCGTCGATTCGAAGCGTAATCGCGGGGTTCGCAGGACTGCTGATCCTAATGGGCGGCCTCGCCGTGGACTCGGCCAGGCAGACTCGCGATGTTTCCGTGACAAGCGCCACGCTTCGAAAGGAATCCAGAAATCGCGATACCGTCCTGGATCAATTGAGCACCGACATTTACCGCTCGGCCACGCTGGCCCGCGACTACCTGCTGGAGCGCGACGAGGTCCTCGCTGCCAGCCAAAAGGCAGAATTGCAGTTGCTTCGATTCCGTGTCGCCCAGGCCCTGAGTCACTACGGGGAGATCGCTCCTCAGAGGGAAAGGGACGCCGTCCAAAGCCTGCAGCGATACGCCGAATCGTATTGGTCTTCCCTGGCGCCCGCACTGGAGTGGACTCACGCCGCCAGGCGCGAGCAGGGCGAACTGTTTCTGCGGAACACCGTCATTCCCAGGCGTGATGAAGTGGTTCAACTCGTGAAACAGATTAATGCTCTCGATGAGAGCGCCCTGGATGCGGAAGAGGAGCGGATTCAGGTTGTGCAGGCGCGATTCCAGAGCCGGGTAAAAGCAATCTCCGCCTTGGCTTTGGTTTTGGGCGGAATCCTGGCGATCGTCGTCGTGCGCCATGTGCACCATCTTGGCGTCGAAGCCGCCACTCGCTTCAACGAAGTGTTGGCTGCTCGGGAGGATCTTGGTCGCCTTTCGGAACGGCTGGTGACGGTTCAGGAAGAAGAGCGGCGGAACCTTTCGCGGGAATTGCACGATGATTTGGGCCAAGCCATGTCCGCGATGCTCATCGAGCTCGGGAAACTGGAATCTTCGCGTCCAGGCCAGGGGATCCGCCAGGATGGGTGGGCAACCGTACGACGACTGGCTGAGGAGAATGTCGCCAAAGTGCGAAACATGGCCCTGCTGCTGCGCCCTGCGATGCTCGATGAGCTAGGCTTGGTTCCCGCGCTCCGCTGGCAGGCGAGGGAGGTTTCGCGGCGCACGGGCCTCAAAGTGAAGATGATCGCCGACGAGCTTAACGACGACCTGCCGGAAGCCACGCGCACGTGCATCTTCCGAGTGGTTCAGGAAGCGCTCAATAACTGCGTCAAACATTCCAAGGCCAAGGAGGTACGTGTCGTTATCCACCGCGAGGCGGATGGCCTTTCGATATCGGTACAAGACGACGGCGTAGGATTCGAGCCGGAGCACAACAAAGGGCTTGGCCTGCTCGGTATGATGGAGCGGGTGACGGGTCTTGGCGGCCGGTTTCATATCGAGTCGCACCCCGGACGCGGCACGATTCTTTCCACGTATTTTCCACTCGAACAGAACCGCTGTCAACCGGAAGAGGAGAGTGTTGTTTGATCAGGATTATTCTTGCCGACGACCACGCCGCGATGCGGCACGGATTGCGGCTGGTTCTGGAACAGCAGGCGGATTTTGAAGTGGTCGGGGAGATCAGTGATGGCCGCGAGGCAGTCGCGCTGGCCGAAACCCTGAAACCCGACGTCGCCGTGCTCGACATTACCATGCCGAATCTCAACGGCATCGAGGCAGCACGTCAGATCACCGCCAAGCAACCCGACGTTTCTGTCATCATTCTGAGCATGCATGCGGACGAATCGTTCGTTCTGCGCGCACTGAAGGCGGGAGCGCGAGGCTATGTGTTGAAGGAGTCCGCGGAAGGAGATCTCATCAATGCCATTCGCCTGGTTTCCGAGGGTAAATCCTTCTTTAGCCCGGCAGTCAGCCGTATGCTGGTGCAGGACTATGTCCGGCAGATGCAGGACAAAGATGTCGAAGACAGTTACGAGCTGCTCACCCCTCGTGAACGCGAGCTGCTGCAACTCGTCGCTGAGGGAAAGAGCAACAAAGACGTCGCCAACATGCTGAACCTGAGTGTCTACACGGTGGAGACTCACAGGGGCAATATCCTGAGCAAGCTCAACCTCCACAGCGTGCCGGAACTAATCCTTTACGCAGTCCGCAAGGGTGTCATCTCGTAGGCGAACACAGTGTGTTCGGCAAAGCCGTGCGGACGTGCTCCTGATGATGCCAGAGCTGCCACGCCCTTTTGACGGCCCAAACCAAATTGTCCCGGCTAACAGGAGTGCGCAGAATATCGGAACCTCCCAGACGCTGCAATTCGTCCCAGAGATTGGCGTCGGAATTCGGGGACAGCAGAATTAAACATGGCCGGGGCGAGGTCTTAGCAAGAAAGCCCACGATCTCGCGCCAGTGGAGTGGAGAGAGTTCACGATCGTAAATGATGATGGGCGGTACATCGGGCTGGCGCCCGGAGGTGAGGCTCGGCGGCGTTTCGGCCAGCGTCAAGGCCCAACCGGCGTCCCGCGATATGGCCTGGAGAAGAAGCCGGCTCGGTCCTTGCGGAACGATGGCCAGTATCCGGGGCGCTTTCTGGCGGGCGCCCTCCGGATACCTTCGGCGAGAGGAAAGCAACCGCACGAGGCCACCAGACAGCGCCTTCCATCCGTTCCGTGCCATGCGACCTCCTCTCTCAGCTTAGGCTTTGAATACACCTTCGGCATATACCGTCCGGCTGGCATTTGTGTCGCCCTGAATAGGGGAACCGTCACTCCCCCCCGAAGGGGCCAAAACCCGGACGTGAGCCACACTCGGTCAGGATCCCGACTGCTCTCCCAGACGACGCTCCAGCCGTAGCTCCTTCTCGTGGGCCTTCTCGAGTTTCAGGTAGTCGTGGAGGATGGTCGAGACCTTGTCGGCGTCCTTAAAGACTTTCGCCGTGTCGTCGACGTAGGAACCAGACCAAAAGAATCCGCCGGGGGTAGTGTCGAAGGTATCGATCGCCTTCTCTGTATTACTTGCAGCGTCATTCATGAGGGGTACAATCTGATCCAGGGCCTTCGCTTCCCATTCGGAAAGCGAGTCCCGCTTCGCTTCGACAGACCGCAACTCGCTGCCAATCTTGTTGATATCTTCCCGCAGGATGTCGAGCCCTTCGATATGCGACTCGCGTTCCACCGGGTTTCTGGCGATTTCGCCGAGCTTGAATGCGGTATCGGCGATGGTGGCAGACTGAGCGTCAATGTGTTCGAAGATGGTCTGAGCCTCGGTTGAGGGCGATTCATCCTTCGATTTCGAAGCCCCAGACACCGGCGCCATGGACCACGCGATCAGTGCGGCTGAAGCCGTCAAGGAATACATACGTTTCATCGATTTTCTCCTTCTCGTCTTTCGGACCCTCGGGGAGTTCCTTCATCTGAAGAGACGGGCAAGTCCGGCGGCGGGCGACTACCGTGGAAACACCATTGTTGACCCGGTCAGGCAGTAGTGGTTTCGCAGCCAGGAACTACCACGCTTGCACCCTAGATACCCGATCGTACGGGAGTTGCCGTTAGACGAATAACTCCGTCAAGGATGGTGAGAGCTCTTGAAAGGCGTGAATCAAAATGATCTACCTCCTTCGAATGGGGATGAAGCTTCCGCCGGAAGCCCTGGGAGTCGTCCGCAACGCCGGGCTCGTCCTGACTGTTTTCGTCGCGGATGCCACGGCCCTCTATCGCTTAGGAGGATTTCTCGGGGTGGTGCTGGGATTCTCGGCGTTGATTTGTGTCTCTCAGACTCGGAGGCTGGGTCGCGGATTCTGAACCCGGACCATCGAACTCATAAGCCATGTGCCTCATCGCTCAGCGTCGTAACTCCTGGGATGTGGGTAGCTGCGCCACGTCCCATCCCCCGCCAAGGGCTTGGATCAAAGACACGCTAGCGGCCATGCGCCGCGTGAGGATACTGACTGCCGTCCGCTGGTTCTCCAGTAAAGTGGTTTGTGATGTGATGACCTGCAGATAGTTTGCTAGACCTCCGCGATATTGGATGGTGGAGATGTCGAGCGACTGCTGCGCGGCTTTGACCGCCCGGTCCGTGATCTCAGCCTCGTCGGAGAGAATGCGTAACTGAGCCAAACTATCCTCCACCTGTTGAAACGACGTGAGCACAGTCTGCCGGTAATTCGCGACGGTCGCGTCGTAGGCAGCTTGCGTTAGCTTGACTTGCGCGCGGAGCTTGCCCGCAGTGAAGAGCGGCTGAGCCAACTGCGGCCCCAAGGACCAGAAGCGGCTAGGCCACGTGAGTAAATCGAGGAAAGCCGTGGTTTGCGAACCCGCGCTGGCGCTGAAGGTCAGGGACGGGTAGAACGCAGCCTTGGCGATTCCGATTTGTTCATTCGCGGCAGCGACCTGACGTTCCGCGGATGCGACGTCGGGCCTTCGTTCCAGCAGCGTGGAAGGAAGCCCGACCAGAGATACCGGCGGCGGAATCTGATTCGGCAAAGCAGGAATCGACAAGTCCGAAGGTGGTCTACCCGCTAGCACTGCGATCGCATGCTCGAATTGGGCCCGCTGAACTCCCAGGTCGACCAATTGCGCGCGTGCTGTTTCCAATTGAGTTTGAGCCAGTGCCACGTCTCCCTGCGACGCGACGCCGCCATCGAACCGGTCTTGGGTTAGTTGCAGGTACTGTTCGTACGACTTCACTGTGGCGTCCAGCAATTGTTGCGAGGCGTCCAGTCCCTGAATCTGGAAGTAATCTCCGGCGAGTTCCGCCTGATACAGCAACTGAGCGTTCTGGAGTTGCGCCGCCGTAGCCTGCGCGACGGCGGAGTTCGCCGCAACTCCGCGCCGGATGCTTCCCCATACGTCGATCTGATAGGACAGATCGATCGGTATGGTGTAAAGGCCGCTTGCACCGGCAGCGCCCGTGCCGGCGCCGGTGGCGGAAGGTGCGGCGGTCACAGTGGGGAATAATCCAGCCCGGGCGACGCTCACTGCCGCTTTGGCCTCGCGAAACTGAGCCTCGGCAATCAATACATTCTGGTTCGAGATGTTCACTTGGTCTTCGAGCGCGTTGAGCCGTGGATCGTTGTAAACCTCCCACCACTTGCCGCGCAGCGCTCCGTCATTGGGTTGTGCTTCCTTCCAGCCGGCGGGCAGACCTTCTTTAAAGGCCGGCGGCGCCGGAGCGGAGGGACGCTGGTATTTCGGACCAATCATGCAAGCGCTCGAAAAGAGCAGAAGGCCAGCTGTCCCGAGATGAATCAGGCTATTCATACCGGAGCGCTTCAATCGGATTCAGGAAGGCCGCTTTGCGCGCTGGATAGTAGCCAAAGAAGACTCCCACCAGCGCGGAGAACAAAAACGACATCAGGACCGATAGCGGGCTGACCACGGTAGACCACTGCGCGAAATGCGAAATCAACAACGAGGCCGTCAACCCGACGACAATCCCGATGATTCCACCCAACAATGAGAGGGTCACCGCCTCCACCAGGAACTGCGAGAGGATGTCCTGCCTCATGGCCCCTACAGACAGCCGCAGGCCGATCTCGCGCGTTCTTTCGGTTACCGAGACCAGCATGATGTTCATGATCCCGATGCCGCCTACGATCAGCGAGACAGAGGCGATGGCGCCCAGCAGGATCGACATGACTTGCGCCGAGCTCTCCTGAGCGGCAAACACCTCGGTGAGGTTGCGGATCGTGAAATCGTCCTCCAGTCCTGGCAGAATCCTATGCCGTTCGCGCAGCAGTGCCTCCATCTCCTGTATCGCCTGGTCCATGGCCTGTGGGCTCATCGCCTGCACCATCAGCGAGCCGACCGCTTTGGCATTGGCCTTGTTGGCGCCGAGCACCTTCTGCGTGGCCGTGGAAATCGGCAGGAGAATAACGTCGTCCTGGTCCTGCCCGGTCGGAGACTGGCCTTTCGGCGTAAGCACACCCGCCACGGTAAACGGCACGTTCTTGATGATCACCACCTGATTGGTGGGATCGCTGCCCGCAAATAGATTCATCGCGACGGTTTCGCCCAGCACGGCGACTTTAGCGGCCGCATCCACGTCCTGTGTTGTGAAAAACTGGCCGGATAGCATTGTGTAATCCCGGATCGTCATGTAATCCGGAGTCACTCCCTGGACAGTGGTGGCCCAGTTGTTGTTTCCGTAGACTACTTGTACTCCGCCGCGCACTGTGGGAGCGGCCAGAGCGACGGACGGACATTCCGTCGCGATAGCCTTCGCATCGTCCTGCGTCAACGAGGCTACGGCTCCGGAACCGAGCCGGACGCCATTGCTGCTGATGCTGCCCGGCAGCACGATGATCAGGTTGCTCCCGATACTCTGGATCTGCTGCTGGATCCGCGCCGTGGCGCCTGCACCAACACCCACCATGGCGATCACCGCCCCGACCCCGATGATGATCCCCAGCATCGTGAGCGCGGAGCGCATGCGGTTCACCTTCAACGCGCGGAGCGCGATCCTCATGCTGATGAAGATCATCGGACTCATGCGGCCGCTACCTCCGGGGGAAGCTCTTCCAGATCTTTGTGTGCATCGCGCGGCTGCTGGCGCTCATCCCCTTGCAGCCTGCCGTCCTTGAACAGGAGATTGCGATTGGAATATTTGGCGATATCCGAATCATGCGTCACCATGATCAGGGTGATCCCTTTGTCGCGGTTCAAACGTTGAAAAATCGCCATGATCTCGATGCCGATTCTCGAGTCCAGAGCTCCGGTAGGCTCGTCCGCCAGGATGATCGCGGGATCATTCACCAGAGACCGTGCAATGGCGACGCGCTGCTGCTGGCCTCCGGAAAGCTGGCTGGGCTGATATTCCTCGCGTCCTGCCAGCCCCACTGCCGCTAGCGCTTTCAGGGCCCGCTCGCGCCGCTCGGCCGCGGGAGTGCGGGAATACAACAGGGGCAATTCCACATTTTCCGTAGCGCTGGTCCTGGCCAGCAGATTGAACTGCTGGAATACAAACCCGATCTTCCGGTTTCGTATCTTCGCCAACTCGTCGCTGGATAGTTCACCGACGCTGATTCCGTCCAGCTTGTAACTCCCGGAGGTAGGGGTGTCGAGGCACCCGAGAATGTTCATCAGGGTGGATTTGCCTGATCCTGAGGGTCCCATGATGGAGACGAAATCTCCGTGGTCAATTTCGAATGAGATGCCTTTTAGGACATGTACCGGCACCTCTCCAAGCTGGAAATCTTTCACCAGATCCTTGATTTCGATGATGGCTGCCATGGCGTTCCCTTTAGAATCCTGGCCCCCTACCGCCACCACCACCGCTGCTGACGGGAGGGGTGGCCGCCTTGGCCAGCGCCGCGACAATCACGCGGTCCCCGTCCTTCAATGCACCCGTCGTAACTTCCGTATACGTGCCATCGCTTTCGCCCGTGGTGACCACGACGCGCTGCTGCTTGTTGTTCGCGTCCAGGGTCCAGACAGCTTTCTCCGGCGCCGCGCCCTTGCCTGCGCCCTTGCCGCCGCCGGCAGCCGACGTCGCGGTCGCCGGGTGATATCGCAGCGCGGCGTTGGGAACTTTCAGCACGTTCAGGCGCTGATTCACCAGAATCTTCACATTCGCCGTCATCCCGGGAAACAGCTTCAGATCGAAGTTGGAAACGCCGATCACCGCGTCGTAGGTGATCACGTTTGCAACATTGATAGGCGCCTGGCGGATCGAGGTCACGGTGCCTGTAAACACCCGCCCGGGATAAGCATCCACCGTGAATGTTGCGGGCTGGTCCACGCTCACACGTCCCACATCGGCTTCCGACACATTGGTATCCACCTGCATCTTGGTCAGGTCCTGAGCGATCAAAAACAGCGTTGGGGCGGCCAGGCTCGCGGCAACGGTTTGTCCGACATCCACGTTCCGCGACACCACGACGCCATCCACCGGCGCTTGGATTTTGGTATGGTCCAGATCGAGCTGAGCCGATTGAAGGCCCGCGGCGAATTGTTTGACCTGCGACTGGTTGGCCGCCAAGACCGAATTCGCCACATTCAACTGAGCCTGTGCCACCTTCACGCTGTCTTCCACCGCATGCTGCTGCGCCACCAATGCGTTATGATCGGCAACCGCCGATTTGTAGGTCGTCTGCGCGGTCTCCAGATCCTCCTTGGAATCCGCGCCCTGGCCGACCATGATCACGCGCCGGTCGACCTTGACCTTGGCATCATCGGTGATGGCCTGCGCTTTCAGGACGTTCGCCTGAGCTGCCGCAAGAGAAGAGTTTGCAGCCTGAATGCCCGCCAAAGCCTGCTGGACGACGGCCTGAGCATTGACTACGGCGGACCGCGCAGCCTCCAGGTTGGCCTGTGCCTGATCGACCCTCGCCTGGAAGGGCGCGGGATCGATCCGCGCGATCAACTGGCCCTTGGTCACTTTGGTGTTGAAATCGGCGAACAAGGCTAGAACGATGCCCGACACTTGCGTGCCCACCTGCACGGTTACGACCGCGTTCGGGTTGCCGGTGGCCGAAACAGCGGTGCTAATGTCGCCATGTTCGACCAGCGCCGTGCGATATTCGATTCCGCCTTGTTCCCTGAGGACAGCCCACGTCCCCACCCCCGCAGCCACGCAGGCCACGGCGGCGACGATGAGGACTGTTTTCCTGTGCATGCTTTAGCTCCGCTTGTTGGTGCTATCGCTTTTCCTGGTGGCCCTTCTGGGGCGCGGGATGTGTTGGCCGCAGCTCATGACGCTCCACACGAGGACCGGCTTGCTGGCGCGGCGCGGTATACGGATGGCTATACGTTTCGTGATTCTCTCTGGTTCGCACCCACGGGCGACCATCGATGATCATGGAATGAGCAGACCATCCGAAACCCGACTTTCCCCAGCCCCACGGCGTGAAGGCAGCACTGATCGCAATGCCGGGGGCAAAGGTGATCCCGACCGCCAAACCTACTCTCGGCCGGCCGAAGACAATCAATGGGTCATAGATCGGTAAGAAATAGAACGCCGGGTCAACGGGTACAATTTCGATGAACCCAGGGCCAGAAACAACCACCCGGTACTGCGGGCAGTCCTGCAGGTAGCCAAAGTCACGCGCTTTTTTCCGCATCCTCTGAACCGCGTCCATGACGCTGGCCCTCTGGCCGAGAACAGCGTCGCCAAGTTGCCGCGTCCAGAAAATGTTGGTTGCCATCATGTCGAGGACTGAGGGAAACGGCAGCAACGCCAGAACGCTCGGGTCCCACGGCAGATTGTCCTGGGTGATGGCGCGCGCCAGATTATCGCCGACGAGGTAGCTGTGCTGGTCCGCCCACTCTGCCGCATCCTGGATCTGTTCTGAATACGTACTCGCGGTCAGAACCTGGGCCAGCAGGGGGTCCGGATACAGGGCAACTCTGGAAACAAGCTGGTCCAACTGTCCGGGGGCCAGCGGAACCTGAGCGGACGCTGGAAACGGATGCACCCCTGCACTCAATGCGAACAAGATGGCTACTCGCGTCACAGGCATGGTTCCGGCCATGTTCATACTGTCACCTCTCGTTGTTTGCCCCAGTTAGGGACGACGCGATTCTTCTGCTCCGAGAAAAAATCCGTGCGCCGAGATCAGCTCAACGGTCGGGAGCGGCGTTCTGAACGCGATTCTCTGGAAGCCTGGCTCACTAACAAGGAGGTCCCGCCCCGCGACAGGCGTGGCAAGAAACGTGATGCGGTACTGGTGGGCGAGGTGTCTGGCCACATCCGCCAGGTACGGATCGAAGGAAGTCGCTGGTTCCAGTTCATTGACATTGAAATACGATTCTCCTCCCGTCTGCTCTGCGATCTCCGCCAAGTAGGCCTGTCCACCACGAATCAACGCGGAGCTATGACCCGCATGACCGGCGCTAGGCGCGAAGAAGCAAAATACCGGTATTCCGGCACGTTGGGCATCGGCAACGCCAATGTCGAGATACATGGTTGCGCCACCGACATCCTCAAAGACGTCGATCCCGTCGGTCACCAACACCACCTCGCGTCGCAGAGCCCCGGTGGGCCAGCCGTTTATCAACGCGCTCAGCGACGTGAACGGGTTGGCCTCGAAGCTGTTGTCGCCCGTGGGCGTTCGGATGGCTTTCGCGGCGAGGGCGTGATCTCTCGTAGGAGTCTGAGCAATACGAGCTTCGCCGGTGTTCATATAAGCGACTCCGACCGCCGTAGTTGCCGGCTGAGAAGAAATGAACCGGCGGAGCTCCTCAAATCGAGCCGTCGCGGTCGGGTCGACCCGTTCATCGATCAGGAAGTAAAGTTCCAGACCGGCCATGTCGCCCTGGAGCGGGAGCCACTCCGTCACAGGTAGTTCAGTCTGACCCTTCAGCGCCCGAACATCGCCCCGGTTGATCGCAGGAATTTGGCTGCCATACAGCGGTTCTGCCGTCACCACCATGTGGACCGGTACGCCGTGTTGTCCCACGGGTGCCTGGGAAACGCTCTGAGCTGACGCTAGCGTGAAGCTCATGGAAATTACTGCCGCGGTTTTTAGAAGAGTTTTCATTTGTCCTTACTCCGTGCCTTGTTAATAGCATGTGTCGCACCTTCCGCTAAGTCATTGCTTTCAAAGGAGCGCCAGCTAGCACGCGTGCAGGCTGAACGCACATTGCGCCATTTGACGCTAGGAGTGGGTCCGACCCCTGCCAGTTCCGTATGTCGTTTTTTCCTCGCCTTCTTTGCTCGGTCGTATGGATAGACGACGCCGTGAGCGAGCGTGTATCTAACCTCAACTGAGTAAATGCGTTATCGATGGGGCTAGCAGGTTGAGTTGGGAATCGAGGAGAGCACTGTCACAAGAACGAGAGGTGGCAACGTCAAGTTGGAAGACTTCGTATCAGCTCCGAGGCAAGCATTGCGTGGAAGGTGCCCAACCGTGCAACCGGAAGATGAACGATAGTTCGCCCGCGGGACCCGGCCGACTTTCACCTCGCCGACTTTCACCTCAAGGAATGAGTAGTAATGCGTCCAAAGAATCTAACGTACCTCACCTGGAGCTCAGTGGGGGTAGCCGCGGGAAAGCTGGCTAGTGCCGAGGTTTCATCCTCGAACGTCTCGAAGACCGTGCATAACTTGGTGAGTTCCAGAAGATCATACGCCCGTTTGGCGAGGTTCAAGAGCTTTATCTGGCCTCCGGCGGCGGTGACTGTCGTGTGCACGGCTACCAATTCTCCGATTCCGGACTGTCGATGTACGTAACATCGGCCAGGTTGAGAAGGATCCGCCTGTATCCTTCCGCCAGTTCCTGCATCTTCTGTAGCAAGGCGCAGGTTCCTTCGCCTAACGTCAGCTTGCCGCTCATGTCGTTCGTTGAAGCGCCGAATTCCCAAATTCTTGCGCCGGTAACTACATGATACTTTTGAGCCGGAGTTTTGCCACGTTCATCAACCTTCCTCGTGTTTTGTCACGGTTCTGCCACGGTCCAGATAGAAGGCCATTGCGAACGCCCGTGAAAGTGGTTTAGAGTCAGGGAAGTGGAAAGTCGGGGCGTAGCGCAGCCTGGTAGCGCACCTGCCTTGGGCGCGTGGAAGCCCCTTCTAATTGCTCTATTCCGTTTCATCCTTTTTCAGTCTTTCCAATAACTTGGGGAATCTGCTCTTCGCTCGACAGTCAACCCAAGTGGCCTCAACAGATGAGGTTTTGGAACAGTTTTGGCTCAGTCGAAGAGCAGGTGCGCTAGCTTGTTCTGTTTGGCGGATAATCGCCTGTTGACAAGTGCCTATCGCATTCGGACGGAGCGCCAATCTGCGATCCCTGGACTCCGAGTTGCTCATGACCTTGCTCAGGCACCTCTTGGCGTGGGCGGAGTGTAATTCGGCTATGCCCGATCCCGCCCGTCGGGCCTAGTGTGCCGCTCTGAGCGCGCCGCTTAAATGTTCAGGCGCTGTTGTGCGGTCGCCAAGACTTTGTAGCCCATGTCGCCGTAGCCCTTCAGTCGCCGGTCGTGCATTCGCGCGAGCATGCGGACGTTAGCGTCGACGTAATCATAAACTTCGACGACACGCTTGCTGTCGTGTAGCCGATGGAGTCGCCCGACGTATTGTTGGAGTGTGCCCTTCCAGGAAATCGGCATAGCCAGGAACAGCGTGTCGAGGCGCGCGTCATCGAACCCTTCGCCGATATAGCTTCCCGTAGCCAGAATTAGGCGTTGGTCGCCTTCCGGTATGCCGGCGAGCGCCTCGCTAACTGCGCGGCGCTGCTTCCGGCCCATTCCTCCCTTGAGCACGATGACATTGCGAACCTTACCCGCGAGAGCAGATTCCAGGCGGCTGAGATGATCGGTTCTACCGGTCAGGACAAGAGGTGACCGGCCAGATTCGACGGCATGAATCACGTCTCGAACGATGGACTCGTTGCGCGCCTCATCCGTAACCAGAGCAGCATAGACATCCTGGATTGTCACATCTGCGCGATCGCCGTCCATTCGAAAGTGTGTGAACTTTGGTAGGACCAGGTGGTCAAAGGGGGTCGAATCGGTCATCGCGCGTGCGCCGAGACTGTATCGCGTCGGCCCACACTGCATGTAGATGATTGGATGATGCCCGTCTTTCCTGGTGGGCGTCGCCGTCAATCCAACCACGAACTTCGCTTTGATCTGGCGCATCACCCGCTCAAATGTGAAAGCCGAGAGGTGGTGGCACTCGTCGACGATGACGTGTCCATATTCGGCCACGAGGTCCTTTACCTCTTGATCGCGGTGCAGGCTCTGAATCACCGCTACGTCGATATTTCCGGTCCGCTTAGTCTTGCCTCCGCCGATTTGCCCGATTTCGTCGATTGGGATTTCGAGGAACATCGCCAGCCGCTCCCGCCATTGATCGAGCAACTGCTGGCGATGCACCATCACCAGCGCGTTGGTTTTCCGTTTCGCGATCAACCATGCCGCAACCGCCGTCTTGCCAAACGCCGTCGGCGCACAAATCAGTCCGTCGTCATGACGCATGACCTTGACGACGGCTTCTTCCTGTGTTGTCCGCAACATCCCGTGAAACTCGGCTTCAATCGGCCTACCCGCAAAGCGCTCGTCGTGCACGATCGTTTTGATGCCGTGCCCTTCCAGAAGCGAAAGAACTTCAGTCAGACAACCGCGAGGCAAGGCCACATGCCGAAGTAAGTCTTCTCCGCACGCGATGACGCGTGGCTTGTCGAAAGTCGAGAGCCGCATTGCCTGTGCCTTGTAAAATTCCGGATTCTGGAACGCCGCGATCCGAAGAAGACAGTTCAGCATTTCCGGCGGCAAGGCCTTCTTCTCGATAAAGACTAGATTAGATCGAACGATCTCGATCGTCGAGGGGAGCGGCCCTTTGATAGGCTTGTCCCGCCGCTTCCGGGAAGGAGGCAACGTCCACGGATCGGGTTCGTTCTCGTCGTCTATGCTGGCGATTCGAACGCCGATCAGGTCGCCATGCTGGAGGGCGTCCGAAATCAGCTGCTCCGCTGCGGACTGGGACATGCGGCGAAGAGACGCGAGGTAACTCCACTGGTCAGCATGCGGCCGCAATTCGTCATCGAGAAATTCCGTGAATCCAGATTCACGAGGGACCTTTTGAAGCGGTAAAGCGATGAGGTTGCCGAAGCCACCTTTGGGCATCGTATCTTGATTGGGGAAAAATCTATCATACGAATCAAGGCCCAATTGGTGACGCCGTTCCATCGTTCGTGTCAGCAGCAACGAACCCAATCTTCGTGCCACGCCGGCGGGAACGGGGCGGTCGAAGAAGAGCCAGATGTGCGCACCGTTGCCGGAACGAGAATGCTCCAACGCCGCGGGCACGCTCAACTCGCGACATGTTGCGACGAACGCCAACGCGTCCTCTTTCCACGTCTTTTTGTCGAAGTCAACTGCGAGAAACCAACAGGTTTCGTCCAGCAGGAGCGGATACACGCCAAGCGTCTGCTTGCCCGCAAGGTGAGCATGAATTGCTTCGTCAGTCAGCGGAATATTCCTGCGGGTCTCTTTATCGACACGTTTTCGGTCTTCGGCCCTGGCCGCGTTGTACGCCTTCCAGTCACGCTCGGTTCGCGGCGAGTAGCCGGAGCGACCGTCGGGGCTCTCCCACCTCTGCGCGTATACGTCATCGCGACCGCGGAAGAGGGACCTGAACAACGCAATCTTCTCCGAGGTGCTGAGCCTGCGCCGGTCCGGGGCCGGCTCAACTGGTCGCTGCGTCGGTCTCGGAGCAGTCCCCGGCGCAACGCCGTGTTGAGCGAGCAGACTCCGGAGCCGTCCGTTTTCCTCCGCCAACTGGCGGCACTTACGGCGGAGGGCGTCGACTTCGGCGCTCTCAAGTTGATCTCCCTTCACCAGTTCATCATCCATCAGAGAACGATTGCCTTGCATTCGAGGTGCAATGCTTTCCCGGCCCCAGCTCCGCTCAGGTGTCTTGGACGCGTTGAAGCCCCTCCAAATTACTCTATTCCGTCTCATCCTTTTTCAGTCTTTCCGATAACTCAGGAAATCTGCTCTTCGCTCGACAGGCAACCCAAGAGTCCTCCGCAGATGGGGTTGTGAACAGTTTTGGTTCAGTCCAGGAGAGCAGGTGTCCTGCTTCAGGTAGAATGCCGACTGCGCTGGACTACCCAGGTGTGGGACGGAGCGCCTAATCAATTCGCCAGATCGGCTTGGGGAAACGAAACGCGGGTTCCGGCTTCCGATATCCGTAGTACGCAACGTGCTCCGACTCGACTTCGCGCGGGCGGTCGAAGATCGAGGCCGGGCTCTCCCTCAGCGGATCAATCCGATTAGCCTGCTGCTCAGCCCACCCTAGCCAATCACCAAACGCGGTCCCCGCGGCGACAGACTGTCCGTTTCGCTCCGCCGACTCGCGGGCAGCCGCAAGGAAAGATCGAACCTGCTCGGCCCGAACCCAGTTCGCTGCAGCGCGATGCAAGGCGCGCACCTTTGAATGTTCCACCTTGATGGATCGCTCCAATTCGGCGCGCTCCGCCTCTCTTTCCCGGCGCGCGCGCTCCTCTGCCGCTCGTTTTTCTTGCTCAGATCGCTTTTTGAGGGCGATCCGAATGAAGCCAGCCGCGACTTGGGGAAGCAATTCCTCTAGCGGGTGCGATTTCCGATCCTTCCATCGTTTGGGGTCGGCATCCCACGGCTGCGAAATCTCGATTGAAAGCTGGCCAGATGGCTCGAACGTGGCAGGTTTGCCACCGTGAGCCAGAACTCGCTCAAGCACGCCTCCTGGCGGAGAAACCGCCAATTCCACGCGATCAACCTTTTCCACCAAGCCGAGCTTCATCTGCTGGCCGTAGACCGTAAGGACCGTTTGTTCGTGGTGGCCATCACCAACTGTAATCGAAAAACCCTCCTCCTCCATCGTCGCAATGAGGCCGGCCATGATTCTTAGTGCTCGATCAAGACTTCCCTTTGAGACGCGAACGTCGAGGCACTGCTGCTGTGTTTGGAGAATATTGCGATTGTTCGCGGTGGCACGCCCCAGAACCCCGCGCGCCTGGACGATCAGGGGATGCGAAAGACCGCCTTTCTTCAAAACAAGTTCGCCGCTCGATCGCTCAAGTTTCTCGATTTGCGCTTGTTCGGCTTCGCTTGCGAAATTCTCAAGAGGCGGCTTCTCCTTGGGAGGTGGCGGCTTCCGAAGCCAGATCTTATCCTTGATTGGTGATAGAGGCACACTCTCGACCGCGTGGCCCGCGTCCTTCTTTGCCCAGTAGCCCCTTCCGGGCAACGGGATCATAAGCTTTCGGCAGACCTTCGCGAGACCCACATCGGAGATCCCGTATTTTGTTGCCAGAGTTCACATAGGAGTCGCCCACACGTCTTTGTACAGCTCGTCCCTGTTCCAGAACTGATCGTCGACACCCAAACTAATTTGTTCCTCCTGATGGATTTGTGTACTACGTTACGCGGCGGCCCGCGCTGATAGAGAATTCTGGACGCATCAAGCTGATGAGTGCGTCTTATTCTGCTTCTGCGGTCGCTTTACCGGATTCGCATACAGCCTCATGCCGAGTTGCGACAAATGCGCTCTCATGCGTGGAGCATCCAATAGTTGCTCAAGCGCATCCTCGGCAGAAACTTTATGGCGAGCAAAGATCTTCACGAGTTCTACGGTGATCGCCGGCTCGCATTTGCAGAGCGTTTGCCGGAGGGAAATCATTTCACGGCGATCTTCTACCCTCCAGAGTGCGCCTTTTTCAACCAGAGCCTGAATACAATCAAGTGTCCCCCTTGCTTCATACTTGGAAACCAGCCGCTTATTGCCGTATGGGTCGAAATGTCCGAATCCCAAGTGCCAGAGGCAGCGATCCAGCGCAGAAGAGCCGCCGTTAGCTTTATTGTTGGGATTGGCTCCCAGCCGCAGTAAATACTGCATGACCTCCTTGGACGTAGACAGCGCCGCACTGTGGAGTAGTGCCGCGAGATCGTCCTGACGCGGATCGACCTTCAGCTTGTTCAATACTTCCAAGTTG
>Ga0209517_10001052_pt1 | contig 43743 bp, 36 predicted proteins | sample PeaSoiMetSII2010_FD_187695 | JGI IMG/M metagenome (GOLD analysis project Ga0209517, IMG submission 187695) | Peat soil microbial communities from Weissenstadt, Germany - SII-2010 (SPAdes) (version 2) | ecosystem: Environmental > Terrestrial > Soil > Wetlands > Peat | place: Germany...
CCCTGGGCAAACTGGCGCGGCTTGGCGAACCTCCGGCGGAGAAAACCCGGCGGAGAATTGGGAGGCCATAGTCTAGCTCGGAAAGCGCGGAGAGAAAAACGTGGGAAACGGGCCTGGGCTTGCGAGTTTAGTGTAAACGAAGCCAAGATCATGGGGGGAATGGAATAGCCCGAGGAGAAGGCATGAAGAAAAAACTGGTGTGGAACGCGCTGGGAGCTCTGGCGTTTCTAGGGATGGGGATATGGGCGCAGGAGCCAGCGGAGAAAAAGGAGCCGATGACGTTTTCTCTGGAGTGCGCCGGAGGAGATTGCGCGCTGCTGAATGGCGCGCCACAGACGGCTGGGATGCGAGCCGGCGCGGTACGTTTGAAGCCCGGACAGAGCGTGGGCTGGCACTCGACCGGGCAGAGCGAAGAGGCACTGGTGATTCTGCGGGGGAGCGGCGTAGCGAATGTGCAGGGTCATGCCGATGTGCCTCTGAGCGCGCACCGGATGGCGTACATTCCTCCGGGTACAAAACACAACGTAACAGACACGGGAAGCAAAGTGCTGGAGTACGTTTGGGTGGTGGCGCCGGTTGCGGGGCGGGCCGGCCATTGATTTCGGCGAGGCGATTATCGCGCCTTGCCAGAGGCGGCCTTGGCAGCGGCGGCGGGTACGCGGATGGTCACGCTGTCAGGCGTGGACCAGATGGGTGAGCCATCCTTGATCTCGACCTTGTGCATGGTGATTTTCACGGCGGTGCGATCGACCTCGACGAGAAGGTAGTGGTAGTTAATGCCCATGTCTTTGTAGAGATCGTCGGGCGCGCGCTGGATGAGATAGGGACGCGCGCCGCCACCGCCTGTGACGAAATAAGTGACGCCGCCGTGTTCGTGGCGCTCGTAGTTGTGGACATGGCCGTTGAAGACGATGAAGCGCGCAGGAGTGCGTTGCTGGCGTTCTTCGAGCATTTTGGCGAGGGCTTGTTCCGTGGGCCGTGCGGAATGGCCACCGCCGAAAATCTTCTCATCGGAAGAGCTGGTGTAAGGCGGGTGGTGGAATACAAAGAACACAAAATCCACATCGGCGGGAAGATGGTCGAGTTGGGCCGCGAGCCAGGCGCCCTGCGGGCCCGTGAGTTCGTCGAGATTGCTATCGAGAACGAGCATCAGCGAATTGGCGATACGCGTGGAATAGAAGCGGCTTTTCTGGATATCCGGGAAGCGCTGGAAATAGTTGGCCAGGGCGTTGTCCAGATTGCCGTGCAGCTCGTGATTGCCGATCGCGGGGTAAACAGGGATTTTGCGTTCCCGCCAGAGTGAGGTTTCCGCGTCCCACACCTGCCAGTCCTTGGCGTTGTCACCATCCAAAACGATGTCTCCGCCGATGGAGATGAAGACGGGGTTTTCCTGGGCAATCGCGGCCACCAGCGCATGGCGGATTTCGGGATTGGCGGGCTTGGTGTCCGCGGGATCGTGAAAGCGCGTGTCGCCGAAGGCCACGAAGCGGAACGGAACGGGAGTCTTGAGATCGAGGGCGACCGGTTGGGACTGCGCGTAAGAGGATAATAAGGAGATGCCGCCCGCGAGGAGTGCGAAAAACAGTCTGTTCAGAGCTCTCATAATGTCCTCAGTCTGCAAATCAAGAATGGGGACAAGTGTAACTGTTTAGAGGGCGAGGGGTGTAAATGGATTTTCAGATGACCGGAAGGCCCCGTGGAGAGCGTGCAAGCAAAGGGCGAGTGCGCTACTGGCCCCGGTCGAAGGGATAGCCCTTGTCAGCCCAGTCCGCGGCGAAATCCGTGGGCAGGAGGAGGACGCGAAGTTTGCTGAAGCCGAGATCGCGAAGCGCGGCGAAAGCAGGGCGGAGGTTGGGGCAGCGATCCATCGGACAGCAGCCGCAATAGATGACCAGCTTGGTGGAGCGGGGCAGCGAGGAGGCCCAAGTCTTGAGTTCCAGCAGGCCCGCTTCATTTCCCGCCATGCCGTGGTTCTGCGCGCCCTTGATGTGGCCGGCAGTGTAGAGGCGATTGAAGCCCACGAAGACAATTGTGGGAGCGGATTTGGAGTCGCTGAGTTCCTTCAGCAAGTCCGCCGGCTGGACGGTTTGCGAGGAAGTCCATGGATCCGAGGCGGCGCGCAGCGCAACGTGCGAGACCATCAGCAGAGCCGCGGCGACCGTCAAAAGAACAGCAAGTGAAGTGATGCGCGCGAAGGTGCGAGGGATCATTCTGAAAGCCTCCACTGAATCGAGATGAGTTTAGTGTAGCGCGGTGCGAATGGACGAATCAGGAAAAATAGAAGCGCCGCCGAGAGTTTGTGAGAGGGGCAGGCCGGGGGCAAGACGCGTGCGAGTTATTTCCTCAGATCGGCGCGGGTGCGCATGAGCTTGCTGGCCGTGGAGCGCAAAGTTTCCGGAATATTCTTGTTCATGGAAAGGCGCTTGAGGTCCAGGGCATTCAGAATGGGAAGCATGTGCAGGGTGACGTCGAGCGGCGTCTTGGGATTGTTCATGAGGTTGCGGACGACGACGTAGTCCTTGCGGAAATTGCGGTTGGTGGCGATCAGGCGAAGAATTTCATCGGTGAGACTGGGCATGGAGGCGAAGGCTTCGACCTCCTGATCGGTGAGGCGCGGAGATTGCAGCACGGCGCGCTGAACGACTTTGTTGGAGTCGCGGATCAAAGTGCGGCGCGCCTCCGACCCGCCTTTGATGGCGAATTGCACGCGCTGGGAAACCGTCATGCGGCTGATCTGCTGGAGCAATGTTTGGCGCTTGACAGGGTCGGGCTCGGCTTCGGCAGCGGCATCGGCAAGGCGGGTCTGGTCAATCGCGGTGCTGCGAAGTTCCTGCAGCGTGCTTTTCTGATCGGCGGTGAGGCCGGCGTAGTGCTCCAGAGCGACGGCAAGTGTGCTGGAAAGCGAGATGCGATCGAGTTCATCAAAAAGCGCTTCGACATGGGCCGGCGTCAAATGCGGCACAACGATGGCAAGTTGCTCGCCGGGACATTTGGGGTTGGCCACGAGCGCGTCTACGATGCCGGGCTTGGCCACGAAATTCTTGGCGACATAAGCGAAGAGTGCCGGCAAGGGGTGTTCGCGGTTCATGGCTTCGATGAAAATTTCCAGCGAACCGGAGATCAGCGCCTCCTGCGCGCGAGAGGAGACCAGTTCATCGGAATCTTGTGCGAGAACGGTGAGGATTTCGGCGCGGTCCATGGGAGGAATATGCGCGCCGGTGCTGCAAACAGCCAGCTTGCGTTCGCGCGGGGCTCGACCGTGGCGCAAATCTTCCAGTACTTCAGGGCTGAGAGTTTCCACTGGATGCCTGCCTAAGGTCCTTACGACCTAAGGTCATTGTACCCGAGGCGCCCGGCGCACCGAGCGGCGGCATGGCCTGGCCGTTCAACTCCAGCAACACCGCACTGGAGTCCGCGGCAGTGACCTCAAACTCATCGGCGGCCTGGAAGTGGCGGTTTTCACCGGACAGGAGTTCACCTTCAAAAAGCAGTCTGCCATCGGCAAGGATGCGTACGCGGGTCGCGGCGCTGGCGGAGAGGAGGAGATCGAGCGGCGGCTCTTGCACGGGTAAAGGAGTGTCTGACCGTGGTTGGGAGGCCTGCGGGCTAGAAGCGGATGTGAGTGGCGTGTTCGCGATGGGCGGGGCGGAAGTGATGGATTGCGTCTGGGTGCGGCGCGCGTCGTGTTGCCGCCAGTAGTAGACGCCGCCGACGACGGCACAGAAAATGAGAACGAGCAAACCGACGAAGAGGAGGAAGGGAATCCACTTGGAGGAGGACATGCGACGTTCGGGCGGAGGGGGGACGGGAGCAACCAGGGTGCCGTGAGCCAAATCGTATTCGCCGAGAAGAGCCTCTTCATCGAGGCCAAGGTAGCGCGCGATGGAACGAACGAAGCCGCGATTGAACACGCCGCCGGGAAGCTTGCTCCACTCTTCGTTTTCCAGGGCTTCCAGGAAGCGCGAGCCGATGCGCGTGGCCGCGGTAATCTCCTCCAGCGTGACTTCGCGAAGCTCGCGCTCACGCTTCAGACGTTCTCCGAAATTCCCCTTAGCCATGCTCTGTCCCTGTAGAGGAGAGTGTAACAGCGCCGGAAGGCTGGACCAATCCGCAGAGAGCGCAACAGCGCCTCGATTCCATAAAAAAAGCGGAAGAGGAGGAAGACGCGGCAAGACAAGTGAAGTGGTGACGCGGCGTCCCTGGGGCTCACTATAGGTGGGGCGGAAGGAAGTGTCAAACGGGGAGCGCGGGGAAGCGAGGCGTGCAGCGTGTTTCTGGTTCATGCGGAGCGTGGGGTTCGAGGAGCGGGCGAGACTCTTTGTCCGATGAGAGTGTTAGTGAGCAATGCGTTGGCGCGGGGAAGGGAGCGCGCACACTTATTGATGGATAGATTACCGTAACCGGTAATAGGGCGGGTACGTCCTACAAGTGCGAAGGGCAAGTGAATCGTTCGGGAGGTGGCCCATGCGCCATACCCAGCCGTTGGTTTCCCTCCTGGTGCTGTGCGGTGCGATAAGTCTAGCTGGTGCAATCGAAACAAATGCAACTGAAACGAGCCAGCCGCAAATTGTGCGGGTGAGCTACGTTCAGGGAGAAGTGAAGCTTTCCACAGGAAGAAATGGCAGTCCGGATCTGGGAACAGACTGGATTGCCGCAGGCGTAAATCTGCCAATCGAAGAAGGGGCCACGCTTGCGACCGAAAATGGAAGGGCCGAGGTGGAATTTGAGAACGGGTCCGTAGCTTATCTGGCGGAGCACTCGGTGTTGCAATTCGAAGGATTGACGAGCAATTCCCAGGGGATGAGCACAGAGGTCACATTGTTGACGGGAAGGGCGACCTTTGCCATTGAATCGAATGGCCACGATGAATTCACAGTGGATGCAGGTGTGGCGGATGTGCACACCATAGCCACCAACGCCCTGCCAACCAAAATCCTGCGGGTGGAGAGCGCACTGGATGGGGCAGTGGTCCACGTGGTGGAAGGATCTCTCCAAATCTCCGAGGGAGCGCCGGCGAGAACGGTCAAGCTGGGACCCGGAGACGCATTTCAGGTCGTGAATGGAGTTCTATCGCCCGTGGAAGGCCTGCAAGACGATCCCGATCAGAGGCCCTGGGACCAATGGGTCAGTGAGGAACGCGCCGCGAGAAAAGCGGATATCGAAGAAGGGCTTAAGCAATCGGGACTCGCGGCGCCCATCCCCGGGCTTGTGGACCTGGTGAGAGAGGGGACATTTACGGATTGTCCGCCGTACGGGAAGTGCTGGGAGCCGAGGGAAGCGTCAGGAGTGCTGCAAGAACAGGGACAAGCAAAGGCGACTCCCGAACCGCGAGCACAAGGTGGCGCAGGACAGGGCTCAGGCGATGCCAGCAAGGCACAGAGTGCGAATGTGCCGTATGTACGAGTCCGAGAGGACGAGGGAACATTCTATTGGGGTGGCGGCCCTTGTGGATGGGGTCCCTGGGCTCAGGGACGGCATTGGGTTGATAAGTTGCTGAAGATCACTCCAGAACATCCGGAGGGCGTGGTTGTGCAAAAGCATTATGGCGAGGATTACTTCGGTAGTCCTGCAGGCTCGAGTTTTGGTTACTATTCCGGTTGGTGGCGGCGGTATCCGTGGGCCACTTGTTACGCGGGGACTTGGTTTTCAGAGAGAAATGAACATGGCTACGGTTGCGCACCGGGCAAAAAGGGCAAGTCGGGAAAATGCCAGCCTCCCAAGAAGAAGTGGGTGGTGGGACCGAAGAGAAAGGGCGGCTCGTTTGTGCGCGTGCGCATGGGAAAGAAAGTGGGGTTCATACCGAAACATCCGCTGGATGTTAAGGGCAAGCCGCCGCTGAACGTGAAAGATGGCGTCCTGATGTTCCACGAAAAAGGAGGCCAAGGAGTCATGAAGATCAAAGCGCCGCCGAAGGACTTGCGAATCGTGGATAATCTGCCGCCTGGACGCGAAGCAAATTGGGCGAAGAACCTGCCGAAAGTGGAGAAGCCCGTGATCGAGGGCTGGCTCCTCAAGGGCGGACTCGGCTCAGAGCGCCTGAACGCGCTGCAGAACGCAAATCAGAAAGATCAGCTCTCCATCCGTTACGACTACAAGGCAAGAGATTTCGCAGTGTTCGCAAATGGTGCGGCAAGCTCGCGAGGGGACGCGCGGCCGTTGGTGCTAGCCTATCTCGGCGCAAACCAAGGTAAGGGAAGCGGTTCACGCTGGGGCAGCAGTGGAGGGGATTCTGGAAACAGCGGCGGGCCGCGTGGTAGCGGGGGCAGCGCACGCTTGGGCAACGCTGGTGGGAAAGCTGGGAGCAGCGGAGGATCGCAAGCAAAGGGGGGCAGCGCGGGAGGAAGTTCGCGCGGTTCCTCGCAGTCTTCCTCGCATGGAAATTCGGGCAGCGGTTCGTCGTCGCGTTCATCCTCCAGTAGCGGAGGTGGTGGCGGAGGCGGAGGATCACATGGCTCCTCGGGTGGAGGTGGTGGATCGAGTTCCTCTTCCAGCGGCGGGGGAGGCGGCGGCTCATCGTCTGGCTCTTCGGGTGGTGGCGGAAGGCCGCGCTGAGAAGCGACGCGGGATTGCAAGAAGAGAAACGGAAGAAGCGGTTCGCCTCAGTGGCGATGCAGAATCAACAGATAGCAAAGGTTAAGAACGATTGGTTTGCCGTTGAGCCAAGGGCGCCTATTCCTTCTCGAGGGTGGGCTCGAAGTGGATGGCGCTTGCAGGAAGCACCTGGATGTTCCGCGTCCAATCCCGATAACCAGCCACTTTAAGCACCAATTGACAGTTGCCGGCAGTCACCTCGAAAGTCCCGGATGTCAAACTGAGTAGTTGACCGTCCGCCTGGATTTCCGGGCCAGCAGGCTCGGAACCAATCGCGAGCGTGGCCGAAGCAGGGCCGGATTGCGAGTCGCTTGTTGAAGCATGGTTGGGGTGGCAGAATTCCACGAAGTGCCCGGGATGGCAAGATGGCCACGCCTGTACCACGAGTGGGTTGCGCGAGTTTTTCAGACGCGCCTATACTGGCGCAGATTAGCTGATGCAGGGATAATTGCGGGAATAGGTGTCTAAACTTGCAGGATTCGCGGGACAATAGTACCTGCGAACAAGGAATTAAACTGGAGAAACGTGGCCCAGTGAGCCTCGAGGAAATCAAGCAGTTTCCGACGGTTGAACGGCGCCGGAATGCCGGGTTGCCCGCAGATCAGCGCGAAGCGGGCGAGGTAGCCGTTTTCCAGGAATTAGGGAAGGCGCTGACGTCTTCGCTGCAGCTCGATCAAGTGCTGCGGACGATCATGGAAAAGATCGACGAATTTTTGAGGCCGGACAACTGGTCGCTGCTGCTGCTGGATGAAGCGAAGCAGGAACTCTACTTTGAGCTGGCCGTCGGGAAAGCCTCGCAGGCGCTGAAGGACGTGCGCATCAAGCTGGGACAGGGAATTGCGGGCTGGGTGGCGCAGCACGGCGAAGTGGTGATTGTGCCGGACACCGCCAAAGATACGCGCTTCTTCGGCAAAGTGGATGAAAAGACGAAGATGGAGACGCGGTCGATCGTGGCCGTGCCGGTGAATTTCCGCGATACCTGCCTGGGCGTGATCGAGCTGATCAATTGCGTGGGACCCGACGGGTTCGACCCCAAGGACCTGAAGTTGCTGGAAGCGCTTTCGGATTTCGCGGCCATCGCCCTGGAAAATGCGCGTCACGTGAAGCGGATTCACGAGCTGACCATCAAGGACGATTGCACCTCGCTGTACAATGCGCGGCACATGGGCTTCATCCTGGATACGGAGATTTACCGGTCGCAGCGCTACAACTACGAGTTTTCCATCGTGTTCATTGACCTGGACCACTTCAAGCTGGTGAATGACACGCACGGCCACCTGGTGGGATCGCGGCTGCTGGCGGAAATTGGGGAAGCGCTGAAGACCAACTGCCGGCTGATTGACTTCGCGTTCCGCTACGGCGGGGACGAGTTCGTAATCCTGCTGCCGCAGACGTCCAAGGAGAACGCCCTGAACGTGGCGCGCCGGCTGCACAAATTGATCCGCGAAACGGTGTGGCTGACGAAAGACGGCTTGAATACGCACATCACACCGAGCGTGGGAGTGGCGGCTTACCCGCTTGATTCGAAGACCAAAGAGGGGCTGCTGCACCTGGCCGATGAAGCGATGTACCTGGTGAAGAACACGCATCGCGACGACGTGGCTGCGGCCAACGTGGGCATTTTGCCGGCGTCCAGCGAGGCCGCGGGGTAAATCGCAAAGATCGGCCAGCTTACCTGTGCGCGGCTATACACACCGTGGGAATTCTGATTAACTGACAACATGAAGAGAAGCGAAGCGGCGCGCTATGCGCGGTGGTCCGCCGTGGTGGCATTCGTACTGGCGGGAATCACCTTCGGAATCTACCTGCAGCGGCGGTGGGTTGCCCATGTGGAGAAGAAGACAGCTCCGCCAGCTTTGACAGAGGACAAAGAGCGCCAGTCGATTGGGCTGACATTCTCAAAGGTGGAAGGGAAGCGGACCATTTTTACCGTGCAAGCCTCCAAGTCGACGGACTTCAAAGGCCAAAACATCAGCCTGCTGGAAGACGTCAAGGTTACGGTGTTCGGGAAATCAGGCGACCGTAACGACGTGATTCACACGCACAGCTGCAATTACTCCAAAAGCGACGGGGCCATTCAATGCAGCGGTGAAGTGCTAATGGAGTTGCAGAGTGCCGCGGAGGCCGAGCGTGCCCGGCATGAATCCTCCAGCGCCCCGAGCGTCGTGAGAGTGGAAACCAGCGGGGTGACCTTCGAACGGGCCACGGGCCGCGCGCAGACCGTGGCCCCGGTAAAGTTTTCATTCCCGGATGGGAGCGGCGAGGGGCTGGGAGCGGTGTACTTCTCCGAAGAAGGCGTGTTGCGGCTGGTGAAGGATGCGCGGTTGAACTTGCAGTCCACTGCCGCAGTGGCCGGAGCGACACCGCAGGGAGCAACGACCCGCGAGGTTGCTGTACGCGGAAGCAGCCTGGAATTTGGGAAAGACTCCAAGACCGTAATGATGCGGGGACCGGTCACGGCCGCGACTGAAGCCCAGCAATTGACCGCCGGGGAGCTGGTTCTTATGCTGGACGCGCAAAACCGCGCGCAGAGGCTGGTGGCGATGCCCGGAGAACTGGGCGAACTTCCGGAGGTCACCTCGCAAAGCGCTCGAGGAAAAAGCAGCCTGAAGGCGGAGAAGCTCACTTGCTATCTGACGCCGGAGCGCTGGATCCAGTTCATCGAAGTGGAGGGAAACGTTCAGGGAAGCTCACCAACGGGAGCGCTTCGGGCCGATCGCGCCGAACTGGAAATGTGGCCACGAGTGAATCAGGCGAAGCTGCTGACCTTGCGAGGCAACGTGCTGCTGCAAACGCAGGATGAGAAGGCTGGGACCTCGCGGAGTCTAAAGACGAATGTCATGCAAATGATGTTTCAGATCGGACAAGAGGGGCAAGCGAGCCGCCTGCAGCGTGCCGAAACACTCGAACACGGTACAACCGAATGGGTCGATGCGGCGGGGGCGCATTCGAAACTGGATGCGGACAAACTGGCGATGGACTATGACGCTTCCGGAAAAGCGCAGCTCCTAACGGCTACGGGATCCGTGCAGACGGAACGACAATTGAAGGGGCGACCCACACAAACGGCGAGCGCTTCGAGAGGAACCGTAAAGTTAGAGCCGACGGGGGAATGGTCGCAGATGAATCTGCAGGGGAGCGTGCACCTCAAGGACGCCGACCGCACGGCCGAGGCGCAGCAAGGGGAATTCGCCAAGGCCGCGCAGACAGCCGTTTTGACCGGCCAGGCCGTGGTCCGGGACGCCAGCAGCGAGACGCGAGCGCCGAAGATCACTTTTTGGCAGGCGACGGGGGATGTCGAGGCGGAGGGCGGAGTGCGTTCGACGGAGTTTTCAGGGCAGAGCGGCGCGATGCACCTAAGCAGCTCGCTGCCCGCGAATATTTCCGCGGATCATTTGCAGGGCAATTCGCAGGCGGGACGCGCGTTGTACACGGGCCACGCGCGGTTATGGCAGGGGCCGTCGGTGCTGGAGGCGGATTCCATCGAGTTGTTGCGAGGGGCCCGGATTATGAACGCGGTGGGCAACGTTCGCGGCGTATTCCAGCAAGGGGTGACGGCATCCGCGGCGAGCAAGAAACCTGGTCTGTGGCATGTCAGCAGCGGGTCACTCACCTATTGGGATGCGGAGAGCCGAGCGCACCTGGAGAAAAATGTAGTCGTGCAGTCGGAGGACCAGCGCATGCGGGGGCCGGTGCTGGATCTCTTTTTCGCTCGCGGAGAGGGCAACGGGGGCGCGTCACAGATCAGCCGGGCCGTCGGCACAGGGGGAGTGATCGTGGAACAAGGGGATCGGCGGGGCACGGCGGAGAAGGGCGTGTACACCGCCGCGGACCAAAAGTTCGTGTTGAGCGGGGGAAAACCCACGCTTTTTGACCCGGAGCAAGGTACCACCAGCGGGCGTGAATTGACCTTCTTTTTAGCGGATGATACGATCGTGGTCGACTCGGGAAATGGTTCGCGCACGCTGACCAGGCACCGGGTCCAGAGATAAGGGGACCGCCAAGCGATCCCGCGTGAAGCGGAATGCCCACACTCCAAGGCGTCGATCTCAGCAAGTCCTACCGGGGACGCAAGGTTGTCGATAACATCGAGTTGGAAATTGGACCAGGGGAAGTGGTGGGTTTGCTGGGGCCAAATGGCGCCGGTAAGACGACCACCTTTTACATGATTGTGGGGTTGGCCCGGCCGGATGCGGGGCGGGTGCTGCTGAATGGCCAGGATATCACCGACCTGCCGATGTACTTGAGGGCGCGCAGCGGCATCAGTTACCTCCCGCAAGAACCCTCGGTTTTCCGGCAACTTACCTGCGAGGAAAACCTTTTGGCGGTGCTGGAGACCCTGCCCTTGACGCCCGAGCAGCAGCGCGACCGCCTGGAAGAACTGCTGGCCCAGATGGGGCTGGAGACGGTACGCCAAAGTAAGGCTTACATGCTTTCGGGGGGCGAACGGCGGCGGCTGGAGATTGCCAGGTCATTGACACTGCAGCCGAGCTTCATCTTGCTGGATGAACCGTTCTCTGGGATTGATCCCCTGACCGTCAAGGATTTGCAGGACCTGATCCGGGAATTGAGCCGGTCGGGCATCGGGGCGCTCATTACCGACCATAACGTGAGGGAAACTCTGAGCGTTACGGACCGCGCCTACATCGTGAATCATGGGAGAATCATGAAGAAGGGTACTCCTGAGGCTCTGAGCAATGACCCGGAAGTCCGGCGGGTCTACCTCGGCGACAATTTCCGGTTGAATTAGGTTTATCCTAAGGGTTGCAAGCGGGGATTGAGAACGGAACCCATGGCCTGGCAGGGACTCAAACTTAACCTCAGAGTACAGCAGAAGCAGATTCTGACGCCTGGGCTTGTGCAAATGGTCAGCGTGTTGGCGCTGAACCGCCTGGAACTTCGCGAGATGATCAACCAGGAGATGATCGCGAATCCCGTTCTGGAAGAGCTTTCCGAAGAACCCACCGTCAGCGACAACTACAGCGACGAAACCTTCCTCAAGGCCGAAACCGAAAAGGTGCCCGAGAAGGAAGTTGCCAATCCCTTCGACGAGTTCGACGTCGGCGCCTTTTTCAACCAGTACCTGGATACCGGGGGAGACGGCGGCAAGTCGCAGGAGCGCGAGATTTCCGAGCGCCCCTCGTTTGAGAAGTTTCTTTCCTCGCCCGCGGGGTTGGCCGACCACCTGGCCTGGCAACTGAGCGTGACGATTTGCTCCGACGCGGTGCGGGAAATCGTCGAGAACATCATCGGCAATCTGGATGAGAATGGCTACCTGACGGCTTCCGTGGAAGAACTTGCGCAGAATGGCAAATACACGCAGGACGATCTGGAGGACGGGCTGGCGGTGGTGCAGGACTTTGACCCCATCGGCGTGGGGTCGCGGGACCTGCGCGAGTGCCTGCTGCTGCAATTGAAGGCCTTCGATCCGCAGAACACGCTGGCGCAGCAGATTGTCTCCGAGCACCTGAAACAGGTGCAGTCCAACCAGATAAAGGAAATTGCGCGCGCGTTGAACCGGCCCATGGATATCATCAAACATGCCATTGATACCATCAAGAAGCTCGATCCGCGCCCGGGGCTGCGCTACAACAAAACGGAACCCCGTCTGGTCGAGCCGGATGTGTACTTCCGCAAGGTGGACGACCAGTGGCAGGTATTCCTGAATGAGGACGACATGCCGCAACTGCGGCTCAGCCCGACGTACCGGAGACTGCTGGTGCGCGACGCCGCGGACAAGGAAGTGCGCAATTACGTGAAGGAACGCTTCACGGCGGCGATCCAATTGATGAAGAACATCGAGCAGAGGAAGCACACCATCCTGCGGGTTTGCCAGTCCATCATTGCGCGCCAGGGCGAATTCCTGGATAAAGGCCCCGACACGTTGAAGCCGATGATGATCAAGGAAGTGGCGGAAGAGGTCGGCGTGCATCCTTCAACGGTGAGCCGCGCCGTGGCCAGCAAATACGCACACACGCCACAGGGCGTGATCGAACTGCGATCGTTTTTCAGCGAGGCGGTGAACGGGCCGGAGGGCGGCGGGATGTCGCTGCTGACGCTGAAGCGCCTGGTGAAGAAAATGATCGACGAAGAAGACACCGCCAAGCCGCTGACCGACGAACAGATTGCCAAGAAGCTGGAAGACAACGGCATCCACGTGACCCGGCGCACGGTGGCGAAGTACCGCGAAGATATGAGGATTCCCAGCACGCACCAGCGCCGGGTGAAAAGCTGACTCTTTGCCTGCCGTGAAACGCATCTCGCCCACAACACGAAACTCGCGAGCTTCCGGACCCCACCTGGTGATCCTGACGGGTTTGTCCGGATCGGGGAAGAGCACGGTCCTCAAGGCGTTTGAGGACATGGGCTACAACTGCGTGGACAATCTGCCGGTGGAACTCATCCCCATTTTCGCGGAGCTGCACGCGGCGGGAGAGGGCGATTACCGGCGGGCGGCCTTGCTCGTGGATGCGCGGGAAGGCTTGCAACTGGAAAAGCTGCCGGGGCTTCTGAAGCACTTGCGGCGCGATCATCCGATTACGCTGGTGTACATCGAAGCGCACGAAGACGCGTTGCTGCGGCGCTATAGTGAGACGCGCAGGCCGCACCCCCTGGGCAAGGATTTTTCGGTGCGCGAAAACCTGGAACACGAGCGCGCGCTGATGGAGCCGATCCGGAAACTCGCGGACGTGGTGATCGACACCTCGCAGTTCAACGTGCACGAGTTGCGGCAATTCGTGAATCAGAGGTTCCGCTCGGAAAGCCAGCGGCCGCTGCTGGTTTCGCTGGTGAGCTTTGGCTACAAGTTTGGGGTGCCGACCGATGCGGACCTGATGTTCGACGTGCGCTTTCTGCCCAATCCCCACTTTGTGCCCAGATTGCGGCGGTATACGGGGCGGGACAGCAAAGTGCGCCGTTACATCCAGTCCTTTCCGCAGACCGGTGAATTCCTCCGCCGCATGGAAGGGTTGTTGACCTACCTGATTCCCCACTACATCGAAGAGGGCAAGAGCTACCTGACGATCGCGTTCGGCTGCACCGGGGGAAGGCACCGCTCGGTGATGATGGCGGAATGGATGAAGAAAGCCCTGGCGCGGCGCGGGCTTGCGACGCGCGTGGTCCATCGCGACATCGACAAGTAGAAGCAAAGTCCAAATGGGATTCCCTCCTCGCCCCGGTGATGGGTTAGTTTTCGATTAGGCGACCAGGCAATAGGCTGGTCCTCTGCTATCCTAAAGGGGCAATGCCACAGGACTCGCGATTGAACCTCACAGTTTTGGGACCCCTTGCTGGTGCCTTTTTAGCGGCGCAATGTGCCTTGGTCGCCTGCAGCAGTGGCCCCGGAGAACAGGGCCGCATCCGTGTCACACCAACTCAAGTAATTGGCTTGTATGAACTGGAACTTGACAGAGGAGTGGAACGACTGGAAATCAAGGCGGACGGGTCGTACTTCCAAGATACTGTTTCGGATTCCAGGCCTATTCATCATTCAGGGCGGTGGAAAATCGTGAGTCACTTTTTGAATGGTAGTGAGGTTCTCCTCCTCAACGCTGTCGTTACGTCCCCCATGACTCCTGACGATAAGAGTCCGCGCGCCGGTTTTGCAGATGTATCACTGTATGCCGACAGTCGCTCAGGCCAAATCGTGCTCGCCCGTAACGAGGTTGCAGACTGGTATTATGAGCGTCCGAAGTGATGCGGTGGTCTTCCGAATCAGTGTCGCTTGACGTATAACGCCGTAACCGGAAACCGACCCACAACTCCCACCCGCGAAAACTTGACACAGTGCAGTACAGCCGAATAGCGTACCAAGAGGGTGTTGCGAAACATTTTTGGGGGAGCAGGAATTGGGCTCTTTTCTTTCACCACAGCTTAGGCGCCTTCTGGGCTACGTCCGGCCTTACCGGTTATCGATGGCCTTCGGTGTAGCTCTATTGGCCGTGGTGGGGGTCGCGGAAGGCGTGATCGTCCTCATGATCGTGCCCATCTTTAGCCGCGTGTTGAATCCCGCGGCTCCGGATTCCAATGTGCTTCTGTTCAGGGTGCCCGGAGGAGGGCCCGCCATCTACCTGAACCGGTTCTTTCCGCACAGTATTCACAATGTATGGACGGTGGTGTCTCTCTCGCTGCTGATTGTCTTTGTTGCAAAATCGCTTGCCGAGTTTGGCGGAAATACGATCATTCAGTTTGCGGGGCACCGGGCGATCAATGATTTACGGAACGCGGTTTACGAAAGGATTATCCGGCAGCCCATCGCTTTTTTCCAGCAGCAACCCACCGGACGCATCATGTCCGCCGTCATCAATGACGTGGAGCGGTCACGCCCCGCCCTCTCCGAATACCTCGCGGACGTGTTCCGCCAGACGTTCACATTCGTGACCCTCATCATCGTGCTTTTGTCGATTGACTGGAAAATGACATTGGCCTGCGGCATCTTTCTTCCCCTCATCGTGTGGCCGATAGGCAAGCTCGGCCGTCACATTCGCCGTTCGGTTGAGAGGAGCCAATCGAAACTCGGCGAATTGAATCAGATTCTGCAGGAAACCATCACCGGCAATCGCATCGTGAAGGCCTTCGGGATGGAAGAATTCGAAATCCGGAAATTCTCGCTGGCGGCGCGGCGCCTGCTGCGGGAGACCATGCGGTGGGTGTCCGCGCAAGTGGGAACCTCGCCGCTGATGGACCTGCTCCAGCCCGTGGTGATTTCCTTGCTCCTGCTCTACGCCCGCGAAAGAATTCTCCACCAGTTGATGACCGTGCCCTTGTTCATCGCTTTTGTCTATGCGCTGTTCAAATCCTATGAGCCGATCAAACGTATGGGCTCCGTGTACCAGCAGTTTCAGCAGGCGCAAGGGGCCACGACGCAGGTCTTCGCGTATCTGGACTTGAAGGAAGAGGAGTCCGACAGGCCCCAGGCTGCCGAGCTGCCGCCGTTTTCGAGCGAAATTGAATTTGAGAACGTCAATTTTTCCTACGACTCCGCGCCGGTGTTAAGGGAAATCGGTTTCAAGGCGCGGAAGGGAGAGATCGTGGCAATCGTAGGCACGAGCGGCGCGGGGAAGACCACGCTTGTGAACCTGATTCCGCGTTTCTATGAGGTGACCGGAGGCGCAATTCGCTTCGACGGGCACGACGTGCGCGAGGTGACCCTGCGCTCGCTGCGGAAACAGATTGCGATGGTCACGCAGGAGAATATCCTGTTCCACGACTCCGTGCTCAACAACATCTGTTATGGGATGAAGGAGGTTCCGCATGCGAGGGTGGAGGAAGCAGCCAGGGCCGCACTGGCGCACGATTTCATCCTGGAATTACCGCAGGGATACGCGACGCTGATCGGCGAACGCGGCACGCGGCTGAGCGGCGGGCAACGCCAGCGGATCGCCATCGCGCGGGCTATTTTGAAGGATTCCCCGATTCTGATCCTGGATGAAGCCACTTCCGAACTCGATTCGGAATCGGAGGCGTACGTGCAAAAAGCCCTGAGCAACCTGATGGTGGGGCGCACCACGTTTGTGATTGCGCATCGCTTGGGAACCATCCGCAAAGCCGATAAGATTCTGGTGTTGGAGGACGGCTCCATTCGCGAGAGCGGCACGCACGCGGAGCTTTTGGAGCAAGGCGGCAGCTACGCGCGCTTGCACGATTTGCAATTTGCGGAAGAGGTCGTGCTGGCGCCCGCAGCCGCGCCGGACCTGAATCCGCCGAATTCGGGAAACAAAGCATGAGCGCACAAAGCACCACCCACGGAGCAACTTCTTCGACGCGGAAGCCCGAGTGCCTTTCCATGACCGGGTACGCCACGGCGCGCTGCGAGCACCAGGGCTGGTCGATCCGCGTCAGCGTGAAAAGCGTGAACCACCGGTTTCTGGATGTGAAGCTGCGCATGCCGGAATCGCTGGAACCCTACGAGATACGCCTGCGGCAGGCCGTGCGGGAGCGCATTCATCGCGGGCATGTGGACATTCATGTCAGCGTAGAGCCGGGGAAAGCCGCACCGGTACACGTGAACCAGGAGCTCCTGCAAGCCTATCTGCGGGCCGCGGACGAATTGCGCCAGCAGACGAAAGCGAAAGCGGAACTCGACCTGGTTTCCTTGCTGCGGCTGCCGGGGGTGATTGGCGGGCTGGCGCCGGAATTGCCGGATTCGGAAGAAGAACAGGAGGAACTCGGCAAAATCCTGGAGACGCAACTCCGAGAAGCCCTCACCCGAATGGACGAAATGCGGCGTGCCGAAGGGCGCCATTTGAGCGAGGAACTGCGCGAGCGCACGATGCGCATCGGCACGCTGGTGGAGCAGGTGCGCGGCCTGGTGGAGGCTCTGAGGCCGGCCTTCGCGCGCCGGCTGGATTCACGGCTTAAGGAGTTGCTCGGCGGCAACAGCATCGATCCCGCGCGCCTGGCGCAGGAGGCCGCCTTGCTTGCCGAACGCAGCGATATCAGTGAAGAATTAGACCGGCTGCGCAGCCATCTGCAGCAATTTACGCAACTCCTGGACGGCGCCGGCGAACTTGGCAAGAAACTCGATTTTCTGCTCCAGGAAATGCAGCGCGAGGCCAACACCATGCTTTCCAAGACGCCCGGCGTGGAAAACGAAGCCCTGGCCATCACGGGAATCGCGCTGGAGATCAAAGCGGAAATCGAGAAATTGCGGGAACAGGTGCAGAACATCGAATGAGCGAGGGAAACGGGATTACGCCGCTGGTGCTGATCGTGTCCGGGCCGTCGGGCTCGGGGAAATCGACGCTGGTGCAGAGGCTATTGGAGCTGCCGGGCACGATGCCTTCGATATCCTGCACCACCAGGCCGCGGCGGGCGACCGAGGCCAGTGGAAAATGTTATGATTTCGTCACCGAGGCGGAGTTTGAGGGCATGGCCGCCCGGGGAGATTTTCTGGAATATGCGCGCGTCTTTGGGAAGCATTCCTACGGCACGCCCAGGAAATGGCTGAACGAATCGCGGGCGCGAGGCCTGGATCTGGTGCTCGAGATTGACGTGCAGGGTGCGGCGCAGGTAAAGAAGAAATTGCCGCAATCCGTGGCGATTTTTATTTTGCCGCCCTCGCGGCAGGAATTGGAACACCGCTTGCGCAGCCGCGGCCAGGACGCCGACGAGGAGATTGCCCGGCGGCTGGCTATGGCGCGCGATGAGATTGCCGCGAGTGAAGAGTTTTACGATTTTTGCGTGGTGAACGACGACATGGAACGTGCCGGCCGCGAAACCCAGGCGATTCTCCTGGCGTTGCGCTGCGGCAGTGACCGCCGCCGGGACCGCGTGAATCAAGTACTGGCATCGTTTGGAGGGTAAGACACTCATGACCGTGCAAACCAAAGCTCCCGAGAGCCAGTTTGCCTATGTCGTGCTGGCCGCGCGACGCGCCCGGCAGATCATGGCGGGCGCACCGCCGCTGGTGGAAAACTTGCGAACCTTGAAGGCGACGCGAATCGCCTGCGAAGAGGTCACCAACGGCTTGATTGAGTACGACTTCACCGAGCCCGGGAGCGACGAGGAAAAGGAAAGCGTCAAGCGGCGCAGGTAGCGCGCCCGCGAGGATTCCATGCGCATCACTCTTGGGGTCACCGGCGGAGTCGCGGCTTACAAGTCCGCGGAACTGGTTCGCCGTTTGCAGCAGGAGGGCCACAGCGTCCAGGTGGTGATGACGCGCGCGGCCTGCGAGTTCGTCACGCCCCTCACGTTTGCGGCCCTGAGCGGCCAGAAAGTCATCACCGAACTTTTCGCCAAATCTCCCACCGGCGAAGCCAACGTCGAATCCGCCATCGAACACATCGCCGTTGCACAGCGCACGGATCTGCTGCTGGTGGCGCCGGCCACCGCGGACATGCTCGCGAAATTTGCGCGCGGCCTGGCCGACGATTTTCTTTCCACGCTGTATCTTGCTTGCACCGCGCCGGTGATAGTGGCCCCGGCGATGAACGTGAACATGTGGCAGCACGCGGCGACGCAGGAAAATCTGGCGGCGCTGAAGGCGCGGGGCGTGCACGTTGTTGAACCCGATGCCGGGTATCTGGCCTGCGGCATGACCGGGCCCGGACGCCTGGCGGAACTCGACGAGATTCTGAAAGCGGTGCAGGAAATCGCGCAGGCCAAGCGCGACCTTGCGGGCGAGACTCTGCTGGTTACCGCGGGGCCCACCTGCGAGGACATTGATCCCGTGCGCTACATCACCAATCGCTCTTCGGGAAAGATGGGCTACGCGGTGGCGGAGGCCGGGGCACGTCGTGGGGCCAAGGTCATTTTGATCACGGGCCCGACGGCGCTGGCGGCTCCCGAGGGGACCGAGCGTGTGGATGTGCGCACTGCGGAGGAAATGCTGGCTGCCGCGCGGAGAAATTTTCCGGCTTGCTCGCTGGCGGTTTTCGCGGCGGCCGTGGCGGACTACCGGCCGGCCGAACCGGCAAGCTCGAAAATCAAACGCAGCAAGGAAGCGCTGACGATTCGCCTGGAGCCCAATACCGACATTCTGGCCACCTTGGGGAGGGAAAAGGGCGAACGGATTGTTGTGGGATTCGCGGCGGAGACGGATCAAGTCGCCGAGAATGCGCGAAAGAAACTTTCCCAGAAAAATGCCGACCTGATCGTTGCCAATGACGTGGGGGCGCAGGGCGCCGGCTTCGATCACGACACCAACATCGTTACCCTCTTCTCCCGCGATGGCCACGATCTCCCGCTGCCTCGCATGAGCAAAGCCGAGGTGGCCGAGCGCATTCTGGACGAGGCGTTGCGGCTCCGCGGCGTTCTCCACAGCAAGCCCGCCACGCACCGGGCTGGCGGCTGAGCGATCATGGCGGACCGCGCTCCGGAATCGCTCCAAGAGAAGATCGAAGAACGCCTGCGGTACTACGAAGATTTGGGCATACGCCTGTTCTATCGGGATCGCACCCCCACTGCAGCCCCGAGTTTCGTTCCAGCCGATTCAACTGTCTTACCCACTCCATCCCTCCAGGAGAATTTCTTGCCTAAGCCCACCACCAGGCCGTTGCCGCCGAAAGCGGCTGCGGCCGCTCCGGCGCCGCACATCGCGCCAGTCGTCGCGCCTTCGGTCCCTTCGCTTTTCGAGAGTGTGGACAAGATTAAGGACGACACGCTGCCAAAGATTCGCGAAGACATCGGCGACTGTACGCGCTGCAAGCTGCACAAGGGCCGCAACAAAATAGTTTTTGGCGATGGCAGTCCCAAGGCCGAGCTCGTGTTTATCGGCGAGGGGCCGGGCGCCGACGAAGATTACCAGGGGCTGCCTTTTGTGGGCCGGGCCGGCAAACTCTTGACGCAGATGATTGAAGCCATGGGCCTGCAGCGCAAAGACGTTTACATCTGCAATGTGGTGAAATGCCGGCCGCCGGAAAATCGCGCGCCGGAGCCGGATGAAGTGGCCACCTGCTCGCCATACCTGCTGCGGCAGATAGACGTGATTCGTCCAAAGGTGATTGTGTGCCTGGGGGCCGTCGCCGCGAAAACACTTTTGCAGACCACGCGGGGCATCTCGCAATTCCGCGGCGAGTGGCTGGAATGGCGCGGACACAAGCTGATCGCCACCTATCACCCCGCGTATCTTCTGCGGAACCCCAACGCGAAGGGCGAGGTGTGGAAAGACCTGCAAAAGGTCATGGCGGAATTGGGTCTGCAGCCTTTGAAGAAATCAAAATCGTCATAGCGTGATGCAAGAAAATTCCCTGCCTTTTCCGCCGTTTGCAGGCAAACTTCTCCTGGACATGTGCCGCTAACTCATTATGGGAATCTTCTACGGCCTGCTGACCGCGCTCACCTGGGGAAGCGCCGACCTGTTTGCGCGCTATGCCACGCGAAAGATCGGCACGCTGCGCACGATGCTGTACATGCAGTTGACGGGATTCATTCTGTTGACGCTTGCGATGCACTGGCTCGGCGGGTGGGGGCATCTCGCGGACGGTTCCGGATGGCGGCCGTGGGCCTGGGGAATTCTGGCGGGCGTACTCAATGCTTCGGGCACGCTGGCGCTGTACCGTTCCTTTGAGATCGGCAAGATGTCGATCGTGGCGCCGCTCTCCGCCAGCTATCCCGTGCTGACGTTGCTGCTTTCCGTGATGACAGGAGAACGGCTCACCCTGGCGCGGCTCGTGGGCATGGCGCTGGCGATCCTCGGTGTCATCCTGGTGGCGCGCGGCGAAACGCAACCCGGCGACGCGAACCCGATTGACGCCGTCAAGCAGCCGGCGAAGAAGCGGCTGGGCGTGGGCTGGGCGCTGACGGCGGCGGTGACCTATGGGGTGATGTTCTGGTTGCTGGGGATTCGCGTGGTGCCGCTACTGGGCGGAACGCCAACGGTCTGGATCATTCGCTTGACGTGCTTTCCTTTTGCGGCGCTGGTCATATTGATTGCAGGAAAATCGATGGCCCCGCCGCCCAGAAAGGACTCGCCCTGGATTCTGGGCGTGGGAATTCTGGATACGAGCGCGTACGTCTTCAATAATCTGGGCATGCAGCTGGAACAAGTTTCCGTGGTCAGCGTGCTCGCTTCGCTCTACGGTGCGGTAACTGTAGGGCTGGCCGCACTCATTCTCCGCGAGCCGGTATCGCGCCTGCAGTGGCTCGGAATTGTTTCCATTTTCGTGGGGATCGTTTTGATCAGCCGGTGAACCTACGCCGGCGTGGTTCCACGTGCATCGGGAAAAGCAGATCCGCTCGGGATGACAAGGAAGGTCCGTTTTTCAACGCGCGATCAGGGAAGAGCATGAAACGTTTCGTCTTGACAACAGTCGTAACAACGACTATAGTCAGGACATGAAGTCTCCCAATCCCAGCTCCTGCCCCGCCGTCGCTCTAGAGGACCATATCTTCGTCACCATCCTCAAGACCGCCGATGCCCTTTCCCAGGAAGCCGAACAACTCATCAAATCCGCCGGCCTGACCATGGCCCAGTACAACGTGCTGCGCATCTTGCGCGGCGCGGAGCCCGAAGGGCTTCTCTGCCGCGGCATCAGCGAGCGCATGATTTCGCGCGACCCGGACATCACACGCCTCCTGGACCGCATGGAAAACCACGGCTGGATCACCCGCCACCGCGAGAAAGAGGACCGGCGCGTGGTGAAAACCCGGATTACGGAAGAAGGCCTGACTGCGCTGAAGAAGTTGGACCAGCCCGTCCGGGATTTGCACAAAAACCAGTTCCGCCACATGCGTGCTGCCCAGCTCAAAAGTCTGGCCAAGTTGCTCGAAGAAGTGAAAGAGCGTGAACCCGCTTAGCGGGCCGGCGCATCCAAAACATTATTTTCGCAGCTAAAAATAAAGGAGAAAGAACAATGAAGTTGAATTTCCATCGGTTAGCAGTGACGGCAGGTCTGGCGGCAGCTCTGGCGTTGCCCGCAAGCGCCGGTACAACCACCTGGCAGATCGATCCCATGCACTCTTCCGCGCAATTCGCCGTGACGCACCTCATGTTGTCCACGGTGCGCGGCGAGTTTCACGGTCTCAAGGGCACCCTCAGCCTCGACGACAAGGACATCACGAAATCCACGGTCGAGGTCACCATTGACGTGAACTCCGTGGATACGCAGGAGCCCAATCGCGATGCGCATCTGAAGAGTCCGGATTTCTTCGATGTGGCCAAGTACCCCACTCTTACCTTCAAATCCACGAAGGTGGAGCAGGTCTCCCCTGGCGAGTTGAAAGTGACTGGCGACCTCACCATCCACGGCGTGACCAAGCAAGTTATTCTGAATGTGGATGGCCCGAAGACGCCGATCAAGGACCCCATGGGAATGCAGCGCACGGCCGTTTCCGCCACCGCCAAGATTAACCGGCAAGACTTCGGCGTGAGCTGGAATAAGACGCTTGATTCCGGCGGGGTCGTCGTGAGCGATGAAGTGCGCATCACCATTGATGTGGAACTCATAATTCCGCCGGCAGGCAAATAAAACGCGCCAGCACTGGACTGCATGGCGAAGTATTGCCGGGCGGCGCGAATCAGCCGCCCACTGCACTCCCGGCTTTGGAAATCCTAAGGAGAAAACAGATGCAGAAGCCAGCAGCCACGCAGCATCCCGTCCATGATCTGATCCGCGAACGCTGGAGCCCACGCGCTTTTTCGGAGAAAGCGGTTTCCCCGGAAATTCTGCGGAGTTTGTTTGAAGCCGCGCGTTGGGCGCCCTCCAGCAATAACGAGCAGCCGTGGGCTTTCGTGGTTGGAATCAGAGGAGAGGGAGACACCTTCAGGAGAATTCTTGGCACCCTCGTCGAGGTCAACCAAACCTGGGCCAGGCACGCACCGGTACTGGCTATCGCCGTTTCGGAACTCGCGTTCGCCAGGAGTGGGCATTCCAATCGAAACGCGTTCTACGATACGGGCGCCGCGGTCTCGCAATTGACCTCGGAAGCCACCTCGAGAGGGCTATTTGTCCATCAAATGGCGGGCTTCGATCCCCACAAGGCCATCGAAGCTTTCTCGATCCCGAACGGATGGGAGCCGATTGCCGTGATGGCCATCGGTTATGCGGGCGACCCGCAAACACTTCCGGACGCGCTGCGCGAGCGCGAATTGGCGCCAGGGACGCGCAAAGCTTTGCACGAATTCGTCATGAGCGGACAATGGGGCAAAGCCGCGCCTTTCACGGAAAAGTAAAAGCGCCGGAGAATCCACGCCACCATGCATGGCACCCTCGAATTCCTTTTGCGTTACGGCTACTTCATGCTGGTGGGCTGGGTGTTCCTGGAACAAGCGGGGCTGCCCCTCCCTTCGATCCCCTTGATGCTTGCAGCGGGCGCGCTGGCGGGGATGGGGCAAATGAATTTCGGGGGTTCCTTGGCCCTTTGCATCTTCGGGGCGGTTGCGGCAGACACGATGTGGTATACCCTGGGACGCACCCGGGGGATCAAAATTCTGCAGTGGCTCTGCAAGATTTCCCTGGAACCCGATTCCTGCGTGCGCCGCACGGAAGGCATGTTTGAAAAGCAGGGCGCAAGGTCGCTCTTATTCGCGAAGTTTTTCCCCGGCCTCAGCAGTGTAGCCACACCCATGGCCGGCATTCTCCACATGCGCCTTCGGAAGTTTTTGTTGTTCGATGCCGTGGGCACATTGTTATGGTCCGGAACTTACCTGGTCCTGGGCTACCTCTTCAGCGGACAAATCGAAAAAATTGCGCAGAGTGCCGCGGCGCTGGGAAGTTGGTTGTTCGTGGTTTTGGTGCTGGGGCTGACCGGTTACATCGCCTACAAATACGTGGCTCGCCGGAATTTCTTGCGCGATTTGCGGATATCCCGCATCAGCGTTGAGGAATTGAAGCGAAAAATAGACGACGGCGAGCAGTTAACCATCGTCGATCTGCGGCATTCCGTCGACTTTGAGGCCGATCCGGAAACCATTCCCGGCGCGTTTCGCATGGATGCACGGAAGTTGAGCGAAAAGAGCGAACCACTCCCGCAAGGCCGCGAAGTCATCCTGTACTGTACTTGACCAAACGAAGCCACCAGCGCCCGTGTGGCGCTGCTACTTCGCAGGCGCGGCATCCAGCACATCCGGCCCCTGCAGGGCGGCTTGGACGCTTGGCGCGAACGCGGCTACCCGCTGCAATCGCTTTCCCGTTGAGTTGTTGGTAGACGCTGCGAGAAGCGCCTTGGCGCAAGAGAGTCTACAGCCGTGGCAGGACGATGCCGCCCTGTGCCTGATACTTCCCTTTTTTGTCTTTGTAGCTGACTTCGCAGTCTTCGTCACTCTCGAAAAAGATCACCTGGCAAAGGCCTTCGTTGGCGTAGATTTTCGCCGGCAGCGGTGTGGTGTTGCTGATTTCCAGCGTCACGAAGCCTTCCCATTCCGGCTCGAACGGCGTGACGTTCACGATGATGCCGCAGCGCGCGTAGGTGGATTTGCCCAGGCAAATGGTCAGCACATTGCGCGGGATGCGGAAATACTCCACCGACCGCGCCAACGCGAACGAATTAGGCGGAATGATGCAAACGTCGCCCTTGTAATCCACCAGCGAGCGCGAGTCGAAGTGTTTCGGATCGACGATCGTCGAGTTCACATTGGTGAAAATACGGAACTCGTCCGCCACCCGGATGTCGTACCCATACGAGGAGACGCCGTAGCTGATGACGCCTTCCCGCATCTGCCGGTCGGTAAACGGCTCGATCATTCTGTGCTCCAGCGCCATCTTGCGAATCCAACGGTCGGGCTTAACAGACATCCACTCCTCCTCACACAGATATGAAAAAATTGTGTTCTTGAAAGGTAAGAGTCTAGTCGAGCGAACACGTCTTGACAACCCGCGCCGCACCCAATAGCATCGGGCCACGTAGAGCTCCGGAGGCCGGCGTGATCAAGCTCGATATTGTAAACGCGGTGGTAGGCAAGACCAACATCAGTCGCACCAAAGCGGAACAAGCCGTGGAAACGGTCTTTGAATCGCTGAAAGGCGCCCTGGGCAAGGGGCAACGCATCGAATTGCGCAAGTTCGGCGTCTTCAGCGTGAAGCCGCGCAAGACCGGCATTGGGCGGAATCCTCGCACGGGAGAAGAGGTCAGCATTCCTCCCGGCAAAGCGGTGCGCTTCAAGCCCGGCAAGGAACTGCAGGGCCTGGAAGGTACCGTCGCGGGTGCGGCCAAGTAAAATTTCGTGACCCCACCGGAAACAGAGCAGCGCGCTCCCGCTCTTCTGGATGCCAATACCTGGCGCGATTTGGCCTCGTACGGGCCTTACTACGCAGCAACTCCTCCGCATCCTCCAACACGTTCGCTTATCCTGGCGGCGTTTCTGTTTTTCCTTACGCTGATCACGTGTCTCCTGGCGGGCACGCATTTCGCCGCGGCCTATGCGCACAATCAGGCCGCTTCGCTGGACGCCTTTGCCCAGACGTTCACTCTCGCCTATCGCCATCCTGCCGCGCTTCTGGCCGGGCTGCCCTTTGCGGTGACGCTGCTGACGATTCTGCTGGCGCACGAATTGGGGCATTACTTCGCCTGCCGCTATCACCATATCCGCTCCAGCTACCCGATGTTTATTCCTGCGCCCACGCTGATCGGGACGTTCGGCGCGTTCATTCTGATTCGTTCGCCGATACGTTCGGCGCGCGCGCTTTTCGATGTTGGCGCTTCCGGGCCCATCGTGGGCTTTGTCCTGGCGATTCCCGCGATGACGTATGGGGTGCTTCACGCGAAAATTGTGCCTTCGCTCGCGAGTGATGGCAGCGCAGACCTGGTTTTCGGCGTGCCTTGGGCGATGCGGTTAATCTCCGCCGTGATTCAATCGAACGCCCATGCGGGAGATTTGCTGTTGCATCCCGTGGGCCGCGCTGCCTGGGTTGGCCTCTTCGCCACAGCGTTGAATTTGTTGCCGGTGGGGCAGCTCGATGGCGGCCACATTCTGCGCTCCGTCAGCCCGCGGCTACATCGCGTAGTTTCTTTGATCTTGCCGCTAATTTTGGTGCCGATGGGATTGTTCCTGTGGAGAGGCTGGCTAATCTGGGCCGCGCTTTTGTTTGGCGTACGCTACTTCCGCGCCGCCCCGATTTACGATCCCACGCCGCTGGACCCCAACCGCAGGTTCGGCGCGCTCCTCGCGCTGCTCGTCTTTCTGCTGTGCTTCATGGCGAATCCGCTGTAATTGCCTTTCCATACTCCATTGCTCAGGATCGTAATAGAATCGGGACCATGAAAGGTCTCATCCCTAGGTGCGGTACATGCCAAAACACGCTGAAGTAGTATTGTTCTCCGCCTTGATTGTTAGTTCGCTTGCCATGGTTCACGCGCAAGACAATCCCACTGCGGCGAACCTCGAGAACCTCAAGACTGTGATTGTTGCGACCGAGACGAAATCGGATTCGGTGATTGCAGTCCCTCCAGTGACGTTCGTAACCGTGAATTTGAGGAGTGGGAAAAAGGCAGCAGGCTCAGACGCCGTTGATTTGCCAAACTGGCTTAACAAAGAGGCAGCCCTGAACGGGCTGCAATCGACAGACATACGCCCATGGCACATCGTGGTGACCTATGATCAGTTTGATGAGGATGGCGACAACGTGCACAGCGGCGTGTACGAGGAGTTCTGGGTTGGGGCAAAAAAGTACAAACGCATCTATAAGAGCGATAACTTCAATCAAACGGACTATGCCAGCGACAAGGATTTGTATCGCCATGGGGACCAACAGTGGCCTGACCACGCGCAAGCACAGGTTCGGGCGGAGGTAATTGCCCCGTTTTCGTACGCAGCTACGCTACAGGGTTTTCATGGAAGAAACGTGGAGCGCAGTTTTAGCGGCTACACACTTCAGTGCGTCTTGATTGAAAGAGACTCGGAGATTAGCACCCCAACCCAGTATTGTTTTGAACCCCAGAGTTCTGTCCTTCGTTACAACAGCGGATTCGGCTGGTTCCAGACCGTCTACAATCGAATCGTGCCGTTTCAGGGACGTAACCTGGCGCGGGAAGTGGATGTCACTGATGGAGGGAAGCCGTACCTGAAATTGCGCGTGGAAACCGTCGAATTGCTCTCCCATGTAGACGACGTGGATTTCTTGCCGCCGTCCGATGCGGTTGGCCCGCTCGGTGATCGGGTCTCCGGTGTAAGTCCGCAGCCGGTTGATATGTCGAGGCTTCCTCAATGGCCAACATCGTTAAGAGCACAGCATTTTACGGTGAAAGTGGATATTGTGATTGGAAAAGACGGACGTGTCATAAGTGCACATGGAATCTCCGGCCCTTTGGAAGGCTACAAGGCATGCGAAGATTCAGTGCGCAAATGGGTTTTTAAGCCCTATCTCGTGCTCGACCAGCCAGTCGAGGTGGAAGCGAAAGTAGAGTGCAGCAACAATTAGGCTGGGATTTCCTACCTTAAGTGATCACAGCAACGTCAGCGGGTCCATATCCACGAGCACAGCGGTTTGCGGGATTTCGTGGGCATCGCAAAAGGCCAGCGCGCCGGTGAGCACCTTGGTCAGCAGCGTGCGTTTCGGCGACTTCAATAGGAACTGGAAGCGATGCTCCTTTTTCAGGCGGGCCAGCGGGGCCGAAGCAGGCCCGAGGATGCGCAGGCCTTTCCCATCCTGCGGCGAAAAATATTCCGATAGCTGCCGCGACCAGCGGATTACGTTCTCCAACTTCGCATCCCGCACAATCACATTGGCCAGCGACGTGAACGGCGGATAGGCCATCATGCGGCGAAAATGCAATTCGCGCTCAAAGAACGACGCATAGTCCTGGCGAACCGCGTCCTGAATCGCGTAATGCTCCGGGTAATACGTCTGAATGAGCACACGCCCGGGCAGATCGCCGCGCCCCGCACGCCCCGCCACCTGCGTGAGCAACTGAAACGTGCGTTCCGCGGCGCGAAAGTCGGGCAAGCTCAGCCCGGAATCCGCGGAGATTACGCCGACCAGCGTGACGCGCTGGAAGTCGTGCCCCTTGGCGAGCATTTGCGTGCCCACCAGAATGTCCAGCGCGCCCCCGGCGAACGCGCCCAGCGTTTCCTGGTATTGCCGTTTGGTGCGCGCGGTGTCGCGGTCCAGCCGCGCAATCCGCGCCCCGGGAAATTCCTTGCGCAGGCGCTCTTCCAGGTGCTCGGAGCCTTCGCCGAAAAAATAGACGTACTTCGAGTCGCACTTCGGGCACGTCTTCGGCACGGCCTGCGTCGAGCCGCAATAGTGGCATTCCAAACGGTTGCGGCTCTTGTGATAAGTCATCGAAATGCTGCAATTGGCGCACTGCACGGAAGCACCGCAACTCCGGCAGAGCACCGACCAGGAATAGCCGCGGCGATTGATCAGAATGAGCGCTTGCGTCTGGAACGAGAGGCACTCCGTGATTCCCGCGTGCAGCACCTGCGAAATGGGGCTGGCCTGATGAGTCTGCTGAAATTCCTGGCGCAGATCCACGATCTCCACGGCGGCCAGCGAGCGATTTTCGACGCGTTCGGCCAAAGTGAGCAGTTCGTATTTTCCGTTGACGGCGTGGTGATACGTCTCCAGCGAAGGCGTTGCAGAACCCAGCAGCGCCGCGGCATTTTCGAGCTTGGCGCGCACGATGGCGACGTCGCGCCCGTGATACCGCGGCGTTTCTTCCTGCTTGTAGCTGTTCTCCTGCTCCTCATCCACGATCAGCAAACCAAGATTTTCAAGCGGGGCAAATACCGCGGACCGCGTGCCCACGACGACGCGCGCCTGGCCATTGCGCACGCGCCACCATTCGCGCGCGCGCTCCACGTCGCTGAGCGCCGAATGCAGCACCGCGACGCCCTCGAAGCTCGCGCCAAACCACGCGCGGCACTGCCGCCCGATCCACAGCGTCAGCGCGATTTCCGGCACCAGAATCAGCGCGGTTTTCCCGCGCGCCAGCGTGTCCTGCACCGCGCGCAAGTACACTTCCGTCTTGCCGCTGCCGGTAACGCCATGCAAGAGTTGCACGCCAAATTCGCCCAGTTCAAAACGCGCGCGGATGGCGCCGAACACCCGCTCCTGGGCTTCATTCAACGAATGCGCCGGCGGCAGGTAACCGGCATCGAACGGATCTTCAGCGGGATCGATGGCCTCATCCCAACTTTCCAACAGCCCTTCGCGCAGCAGGCGCTCGATCACCGCGCGGGAAAGATGCGCGAGCTTCAGGAGTTGCTGCATTGGCAGAGGGCCGCGCTCGGTTTGCAGCAGCGCGCGCAACCGCTCTTCCTTTTCGCCAAGCGGCTTTGTTTCCGCTTGCTCGCCCGCGCTTCTCCACGCGACAACGCGTTGCGTCTTCCGCTTGCGACCCTGCAGCGTTTCCTGAATTTGCAGATAACCGCGCCTCTGCAGCCGTTGTAAACCCTCGGGCGAAATTCCCAGCTTCGCCGCCGGGCCAACCTGCCACGTTCCTTTTTTTTCGAGGAGTTTTTGCAGGAACGCGGTCTCGTCATCTCCCAGATCGGTTACAGTCGCGCCCTGCTGAAGTTTCTCCGCGAGCGCGCGGCCCGCTTCCGTAAGCGCGAGTTCGCGCCGTGCCGCCAGCTCCGTGACCGGCGGCATCATCGCCCGGAACACTTCGCCAACGGGAGCCAGGTAGTAGCCCGCAATCCAACGGCCCAGCTCGATGAGCTTCGGCGTCAGCGCCGGTGCAAGATCGATCAGCCTGCTCACTTCGCGGATAGTGGCGCATTCGGGCGGCGCGTCGGTCATCTCGAGCACCACACCGACCAGCGCTTTCTTGCGGAACGGCACCAGCACGCGCGAACCGGGCTGCAACTGCGCGCGAAGTGCCTGCGGCACGCCATAGGTGAACGTCGCACGCAGTGGAACCGGCAAGGCTACATTGCAGTAGGAAGCAGGCATCCCGCGTGTAGTTTAGCAGGTTGCCGTAAAAGGGTAGTTCGTTGCCATCCTGGGCAGTAATTCTCGCTCATCCCGCGTGGCAATTCGTTGTCATCCCAAGGAGTAGTTCTTTGTTGTCATCCCGAGCGAAGCGAGGATGTGGATTCACATTTCAAGTGCAACAGCAGGGAGGAAAAGATCTCGGCGGGAGTTTGGAAGCCGAGGCATTTCCGGGGAGTGTGATTATGGCGCTTGGTGAGGGCGTCGATGTTGCTCTGCGTCAGTCGGCTAGGGTGGATTTTTCTGGGCAGCAGACGGCGCAGCCGGCCGATGGCATTTTCGATGCCGCCTTTCTGCCACGGGGCGTGGGTGTCGCAGAAGTAGGTTTGCATGTGCAGACTGGTGTGCAACTGCTGGTGGTGCGAGAACTCCGCGCCGTTATCGAAGGTGACGGTCTGGCGCAGCGGTTGCGGCAGCGGCGCGAAGTTGCGCTGTAGTTCCTGGACGATGGGGGTGGCCGCTTTGCTGTGCTGACGGCGGATAAGCAGCAACCGCGAAGCGCGTTCCTGGGCCACCAGCAGCACCCCGCCGGGGTCGCTGAACAGCATCAGGTCGGCCTCCCAATGGCCCCCGTCGGAGCGCTGCAAAACCTCCGCAGGCCGCTCTGCCAACGACACGCGCTGCGGGATGAGCCGCAGTGGAGAGCGGTCTCGGGCCGGGCGGCGATAGCCGCGTTTGTACTTGCGTTGCGGCAGATAGTTGCGCCAGTCGGTATCGTCGGTGCGACGGATCTGCGCATAGATGAAACGGTAGATGGATTCGGCGGAAAGCACCGCACGCCCCTGTTCCAGCCGCAAGCGGCCGGCGACTTGTTCCGGAGAGTGCCCTTGCGCCAACCGCTGCAGCACCACTTCGCGCAACTCCGGTCGCCGCGCCAGCGCCGCGCCCAAGCCTGATCCTCCGCGTAGGCCGGCCGGTAGCCGACCTGGGCACCAGCGTTGCGCTTTAGTTCCCGGCAGATCGTCGATGCCGAGCGATCCACAGCTGCAGCGATTTGCCGACACGATTGCCCGGCTTCCTGAAGCCGGGCAATCGTACAACGCTCTTCCAGTGACAGTTGTCCGTAGGTTCCCATGGCAACACGACCTTATCAGCCTGTTGCACTTCGTTTGTGAACTTACTGGGATCTGCTTTTCGCAAAGGCCCAGAGAAAAAGCAGGTTCCTCGACCCGTTCAATAAGCGAACGGGTCTCGGAATGACAGTTGCCGGGTGTTTCACCAGCCGGTTAGGGCTTCCTTACCGGGCGCAGGTGCACCTCGCTGATGAAACTCTGTGGCCCCTGCACCGCTACCATGCCCACCGCGTGCGCCACGTCTTCCGCCGTCAAAACTTTCTTCGGGTCCTTCGGCCCGCCCCCGGAGAATTCTGTTGCCACGCTTCCGGGACAAACGACGCTCACGCGAATCCCATAGCCGCGCAAGTCTTCCGCCATGCAACCGCTCAAGCCCTGCAAGCCCCACTTCGAAGCGCAATAAACTCCGCCGCCCGCAAACGTGTTTTTCCCAGCCAGGGAACTGATGTTGATGATGTCCCCGCCGCCGCGCCGCATCATCGAAGGCGCCACGGCCCGCGCAACCAGGAAGACGCTCTTCAGGTTCGTGTTGAGGACGCGGTCCCACTCTTCTTCGCTCTTCTCGTGGAAAGGGCCGAAGCCGCCGATACCCGCGTTGTTCACCAGGATGGTGATGGGCCCCAGCTCTTTTTCCGTGGATTCCACCAGTGAGGCAATATCGCCAGGCTTGGTCACGTCGGCGGTCTGCGCGTGCACACGCACCCCAAGCGCCCGCAATTCCTGCGCGGTTCTCATGAGCGATTCCTCAGTGCGGCCGCAGATGCTCACCGCAGCTCCCAGTTTTGCCAGCCGCTGCGCGATGGCCTTGCCGATGCCTCGGCCGCCTCCCGTGACGAGCGCCACTGCCCCCGCCAGCGGTTTTTCTCTGCCGGCGCCGCTATTTGCCCAGCTCATATCGGTCATCTGATTTCTCCCTCGCCGAAGCCCCACATTTTATGCGACACTCATCTTAATCCCAAGGATGCTGCCCTGCTTCGGATGTCTCGGAGGTACGCCAGGTTGCTGTCGTAAGATTCGCGAAGGCCTTTTGTCCGGCCATAGAGTTTTCCGGTATTGTGCCGGAAGCGACTTGCGAACGGGAGTCAAGTGCACCTATAATTCAGCAGTTTCCGAAAGAGCATTGCCGGTCCGCAGGGAAATTCAGGGTTTCCGGTCAGCGCCGTGGGTTGCTGCCGGATTGTGTGATTTCATTTCATTGGTTGCAGCGAGGAGATAAGGGAATGAACGCTACACGTAGGATGGCAAGCCTTGCAGTGCTTGGGACGCTTTGCCTCTTCTGTATCTCGGTGACTCCGGCGATGGCGCAGGGCACAGGAGGTGCCGCTGGAGGTCCGCAGAAGTACACGATGGCGGAGTACAACGCTTACCAGGCTTGCGCCGCTGAGACGAACCCCGCGGCGCAAATCAAGTGCCTCGACGATTTCATTGCGAAGTATCCGACCTCGGCTCTTCTGAACTACATCTATCCGCTTTATTACAAGAATTACGGCGCACAAAAGAATTTTCCCAAGACCATCGAATATTGCGACAAGCAGATCGCTCTCGGCGACAAGGCCAGTGTCTCGGAAAGGTACGAGGCTCTCTCGATCCGGGCCTTCGCCTACGACAATATTCCCAATCCCGACCCCCAGACCGCCAAGGCCGCCCATGATGCCGCTCTCGCCGGGGTCAAGATCGTCGATTTGGTGCCCAAGCCCGATGGTGTGGACGACGCCAAGTTTACCGAAGATAAGAAGAGGTCCATCATCTTCTTCTATGGAACAGCAGCGAATGCCGCCCTCGCCGCCAAGGATTGCGCGGGCGCCGTGGAATCCTACAAGGCCGTCCTGGCGGTGACCCCCGAGGACCTGACGTCTAATTACAGCCTGGGCAAAGCCTACGCCTGCACGACTCCGCCGCAGCCACTCGATTCTCTTTGGTCCTATGCGCGCGCGGCCACCTCCAAGAGTGCTACGGAGACGCAGTCCAAGTCCGTCAAGACGTACTTGCGCAAGCTGATCGTGAACTTCCAGGGTGGCACGGTTTGCGATACGTTGACCGACGCGGAAATGAACGAACTGCTGCAGTTGGCCTCAAGTTCCGTGGACCGCCCGGCCAGCTACAAGCTCCCCAGCAGCGCCGATCTCGACGCGGCGCGCGCGAGCATGACCATCGCCTCCGTTTTCGCCGACCTGAAGGCCGGCGGGGACAAGGCCAAACTCACATGGACGGCATCGTGCGGCCTGGAGTTCCCGGACGTTCCCGGCAAGGTGATTGAAGTGGTTGGCGGAGCGGACCCGGTGGTAATCAAGACCGCGTTCGTGACCACAAATGAGGAATTTGATGCCGCGACGACGGCCAACATGGAGTTTAAGATTCCGGGCCAGCCCGACGCAGGCAAACTCGCAAAGGATGCCTTCGTGCATACGACGGGAACTTTGACCTCCTATGAACCCGAACCCGCCTTCATGATCCATCTGGAAAAGGGCAAAGTGAGTGTCGACGATCTGCCGAAGGAAAAGCCGGCAGTGAAAAAGCCGGTTCACAAGCCTGCTCCGAAGCCACAGTAATTAACGTTTTCGAGGGAAAGATCAAGGGGCCTCGAGTTCGACTCGGGGCCTCTTTTTTCTTTTGAATTGTACGGAGTTTCTTCTCTGGGAGTCTCGCGAAGGGCTCTCGCCGCTTGGGCCAGTGCCGATCTAGCGGCCGCGCCCGCGGCGGTGGTCCAGTTTGTATTCCGTCATCTTGCGGCTCAGGGTGTTACGGTGGATCCCCAGAACTTCGGCGGCACGAGACTGGTTGCCGTTGGTGCGTTCGAGCACGCGCTTAATGAAACGCTTCTCAAACTCACCTACAGCCTCGTCAAACAGGATTCCGCGCTCCACCATCTGCGTCACAAGCCCTTCCAATTGGTCTTTCACGTGCGCACTCTCCGCTGACTTGCGTATTTCGACGGGGCCGTCTTGCTATTCCAATTCGTGCCCCACCAGGATGCGGTACGCTTCCCGGTATTTGGCACGCGTCGCGGCGACGACGTCGGGGGGCAGGTCTGGTCCAGGTGGCGTTTTGGGCCACTGGATCCTTTCGAGGTAGTCGCGCACAAACTGTTTGTCGAAGGAAGGCTGAGCGCCGCCGGGCTGGTACTGCGCGGCAGGCCAGAATCGCGAGGAATCCGGCGTCAGCGCTTCATCGATCCAGAGGAGCTGGCCGTTGAGCAACCCAAATTCGAATTTGGTGTCCGCCAGCAGGATTCCCCGCGGCTCGGCATAGGCGGCCGCGCGGCTGTAAAGTTCCAGAGTGATGTCGCGCGCCTGCTCGGCAAGTTCCTTGCCGAGGATTCCCGCGGCTTGCTCGAAGGGGATATTTTCATCGTGGCCGGTAACCGCTTTAGTCGCGGGCGTAAATATCGGCTCGGGCAGCTTGTCGGATTCCCGCAAGCCGTCCGGCAGGGAAAGGCCGCAAATCTTTCCCGAAGCGCGGTACTCCTTCCAGCCGGAGCCGGATAAATATCCTCGCGCGACGCACTCGATCGGCAAGGGTTTGGTCTTGCGCACCAACATGGTGCGTCCCGCAAGGTCGTCCATGTATTTGTCGAAAGGGGCCGGGAATTCCGTCGAGCTGAGCAGGTGATGCGGGATGACGTCTTTCAGAAGATTGAACCAGAATAGCGAGAGTTGTGTAAGGACGCGGCCCTTATCTGGGATTGGCGTCGGCATCACCACATCGAAGGCGGACAGGCGGTCGGTCGCAACGATCAAGAGGCGATCGCCGAGATCGTAAATATCCCGCACCTTGCCGCGCGCGGCTGGCGCGAGGCCGGGAAAATTCGTTTCACGAATTACTTTCGCTGCTGAAGCTGCACTCACGGAAAGCTTCCCCTGAGAAGTGTCCTGCATTTTATCTTAGCCCACGCCGATGTCAATGTTTGTCGTCACGTTCCCCTGCTGCAGACAAACATGCGGTCCGGGAGAGCTGCTGAAAAACAAATGGGGCGGAAGAGATTCCGCCCCGATACGGCAATGCTGAGAATTTTCTTAAGCTGCGGTGGCTGCGGCGGCACGCTGTCTTCGTGCGGGCGTTGCCTCCTCCCCTTCCCAACGGACACTGACGAGCTTGGAGACGCCGGGCTCTTGCATCGTGACGCCGTAGAGCACGCTCCCGGTCTCCATGGTCTTGCGGTTGTGGGTGACAATGATGAATTGCGTCTGCGTGCTCATGTCCCCGATCAAACGCGTGAACCGCCCGACGTTCGCTTCATCGAGGGGTGCATCGACTTCGTCCAGGATGCAGAAGGGGCTCGGCTGGTAGCGGAAAATAGCGATCAGCAACGCCAGCGCGGTCATGGCCTTCTCGCCGCCCGAAAGCAGCAAAACGTTCTGCAAACGCTTGCCTGGCGGCGAGGCCACAATGTCGATGCCAGCATCGCCGGAGCTGTCCGGTTCGGTCAAGCGCATCTCCGCCATGCCGCCGCCGAAAATGGTGTGAAAGGCGGTTGAGAAATTGGCGTTGATGGCCGCGAAAGCCTGTTCAAATTTTTCCTTGGTGATGACGTCGAGTTCCTTGATGGCCTGCTGGGTATCGGCGATGGACTGCAGCAGATCGTCGCGCTCGCGGGTCAGGAAGGTGAACCGCTGTTCGCACTCGTTGAATTCTTCCAGGGCCATCATGTTCACGGCGCCCATGTTTTCGATGCGCTGCTTCATTTCGCGGTAGTTTGCTTCGGCCAGAGCCAGCTCTTCGCCGGACATGAAGGCGGTTTCCGAGGCGATCAGGTCCTCGGGTTGCGCGTTCACTTCGGCGAGGCAATTTTCGCGCAAGTGCTGGCGGTCGGAATCGTTGCGCGCTTTGTCCACTTCAAAACGGCCGCGCTCCTCGCGCATGTCTTGCAACGATTGCCGGTCCGCGCGCAGATGATCTTCGGCCTGCGTTACGCGCGCGCGGCCTTCCTCCCATTCCCGCTCAAGCTGCTTCTGGTTTTCTTCCAAGCGCGTCTTTTCGGCACGCAGCACTTCCAATTGCCGCGTTAGGTCTTCCGTTTGCCGGGCCATTGCCGCGGTTTCTTCGGTGATGGACGCTTCCTGTTGCCGCAGAGCCGCCTCACGGCGTTCCAGATCGGTCCGCTCCTCTTGCAGGCGATGGGCAATGGCTTCCACGGAGGCCATGCGCTCGTTCATGGCGGCGAGTTCCGCCCTTGCCGTGGCCAACTCTTCCTGTTCGGTCTGCACCCTGGCGCGAAGCTGCACAACCTCATCCGCCAGGCGCGCGCTTTCGGCTTCCGCCTCGGCCCGGGAGCTCGCCGCGGTTTCATGCTGCAGCCGGGCGCGTTTCGCGCGCTCCTGCACGGTATCGATCTCCTTGCGCACGTGCGCCAGTTCGCTCTGGCAGACGGTCAGCTCCAATCCCAACCTTGCCAACTCGCCTTGCATCTGCTCGTGACGGTGTTTCGTGGCGAAAAGGTTGCGCTCCGCTTCGCGTTGTTGCGCCGAAAGCTCGTCGTTAGCCTGTTCGGATGCGCGGAGTTCCACACTGATGGATTCGAGTTCCGCCTGAATCAGCTGCGTCTCGTGCTCCAGATGTCCTACTACCGCATCCATGGCGCGCAGTTCGCGTTTCATTCCCAGCGGCCCGGCATCGTCCGGCTTGCCGCCCGTGACCATGCGTCCCTGGTAGCACGTGCCCTCAGGCGTAACGAATGCATATTGCGGGTATTCGCGCGCCAGCTTCTCCGCGGCAACCGCGCTGTCTGTCAGATAGCCCGAACGCAGCCGCGGCAGGAACTGCTTCGCGGCGGGCCCCAGCGGATCGCGGAATTCCACCAACCTGTCCAGCCGGGAGATCACGCCGTCTTCTGACCGGAAATGCACGAGGGGCTCGTATTCGTCGAGTTTCAGGTTGCGCAACGAATCGACAAAAAATGTGGCGCGGCCTCCGACTTCATTACGCAGCAGCGAAACGCCGGCGCGGGCGTGGTCGTAGGTCTCCACCACGACGTATTCCAGTTCATCGCGCATGTATTGCTCGAAGGCGGCTTCGTGCTGTTCCTGCACCTCGGCGTAATCCGCAAGCACGCCGACGGCCCGGAAATTCCCGCCGCCGTGGCGCTCGTTCGCCGCGAAGAGCTTCTGCACGGCTTCGCCCGTGTAAGAGTGATCATTCAGAATTTGTGTGAGGGTGGAGTGGCGCGCGCGCACCCCGGCCAGGGCGTCGCGCAACGCTTCCGCCTGTTTGCCTGTTTCTTCGCGCTTCCTGCGCAAATCGGCCATGCGCGCCTGGAGCTCCACGGCCTTCTGCTGCAGGGCACCCTGCTGGTTCGTGGCGCTCTGCCATTCCTGGGCGCCGCGTTCCGCGTCATCGCGCACGCGGATGGATGATTCGAGCAACACTCCCTCACGTTCTTCCAGTTTGCGGAGCGACTCGCTCTGGTGGACCAAGGCCTCTTCGGCCTGCTTCTGCTCGCCGTGCAGCCAAAGCAGACTGTCATTCGCTTGCGTCGCGGCCCGGCGCAGCGCCTCAACACGCGCTTCCGATTCCGCGATTTGCGTTGCGCGGAAGGAGGCGCGCGCCGCCAACTCTTCCACGCGAGCGGTTACGCTGACGGATTCCGTACGAACATTTTCCACGACCTGCTGCTGCGCCGTGTTACGCCCTTCCCACTCAGAGGTTTGCGCCGTGACGGCCTGGCGTTCCGCGGCAAGCTGGTCGTTGCGGCCGGCCAATTCCGCGCTGCGCGTCTGGTTAAACGCAATGCGGTTTTCATTGCGGTCCACTTCCAGGGCGGTGTGATTCAGCACATTCTGGTTCTGGCGGATCTCCGCGTCCAACGAGTAAATCCGCTGGTTCAGGCGATCCTGTTCCCCTTCCTTTTCCTGTATGGATTGCGCCTGCTGCGTTTCCGCCGTGGTCAATTCCGCCAGCCGCCCGCCCAGGCGTTCCGCCTCGGCGTCGAGTTCGCGCGCTTTTCCCGCCAGCATCTGGCGGACAATTCCGCGCATCTGCTCGCGAAGCTCCGAATAGCGGCGGGCTTTGGAGGCTTGCCGCTTCAGCGACCCCAACTGTTTTTCGACTTCCACGACAATGTCGTTGACGCGCGCGAGGTTCAGCTTGGAGGATTCCAGCTTGGCCTCGCTCAGCCGCTTCTTGGTCTTGAACCGGGTTACGCCCGCGGCTTCTTCGATAATGGCGCGCCGCTCCATGGGCTTCGTGGCGAGGATCAGGCCGATGCGCCCCTGTTCGATGATGGCGTAGGAGTCTGGTCCGAGGCCCACGCCCATGAACATTTCCTGGATGTCACGCAAGCGGGCCACGCGGCCGTTGATCAGGTATTCACTTTGTCCGCTGCGATAGAGCCTGCGGCTGACCACAACTTCGCCGGGTTTGCTCACCAGGGCGGGTTTTTCCGTCTTCTTCTTGCGTTTGCTCTTGAAGACTGCTTCGCCTGCCTCGTCTAGGGGTTCGGCTTGGAGGGGCGTCTCCAAGCGCAACTCTTCCGCGGCCAGGGCATCTTCGCCGCCTTGCATTTGGGTTTCCCCGGCCATCGGGTTATCCGTGCTATCAGCAGAAAGGTTTTCCTCCTCAGACCGTTCTTCCGCCTCCAGGACAAACCGTGCTGCTTCGGCGAGTTCCAGGTCTTCCATCGTGATAGTGACTTCGGCCATGCCCAGGGGGGGGCGTTTGGTTGTGCCGTTGAAAATGCAGTCAGACATGCGTTCCGCGCGCAGAGTCTTGTGGCTTTGTTCGCCCAGCACCCAACTGATGGCGTCCACGACGTTGGATTTTCCGCAGCCATTCGGCCCGACAATGCAGGTGCTGCCCATTCCGCTGAACGTGACCACCGTCCGCTCGCAGAAGGACTTGAAACCTACAATTTCCACTTTTCGGAGCTTAAGCAAGGTGTCCCCTTTTGTCGTGAACTTCCACTTCGCGGCTTACCTTAATCCCCAAACCCGGCGCGCGACCCCACCACCATCCATACTCCGGCGCGATCTTGTTGAAAAGTCACAGTTCTTCCGCGCGAAGAGAGACGACTTTCCTTTCCTCGAGGGGAGGGGTTTTCCAGCGACGCTTTCGTCCGTAACAGACAGAAAGCAAACACGTTTGGCAGGTTCTCGTTCAGAGGCCCAGCCGCCTGGCGCTAAGATGGCGGTACGGGAGCTAAGACTACCACGCCCCCCTATCCCTGTAAAGGCCTACTCTACCTATAGTGGCGTTTTCGTTCACGCCACAAGCTCTTAGCTGCCAGGACGCTTCTGCGGGGGGCCAGAACAATCCAGGTTGGAATCGAATGCCGTGGCGCCGCTACTTCGATGATTGATTATTAAGGTCGCACACCGGCCGCGCCACACCTCCGTCGGCGTTTGGGGCTGGTACTACGCGCGTGGGAACGGTTTCGAGGAGGCGGATGAATTAGTTGCTATTTCGCCGGCTTGAGCGAAGCGACCTGCGGAAATGAGCTCGCGCTCGTAAAAATGCATTCTGGCGGCTGTTGCCCTGTCCTAAACGACGTAACCAGCGCCTTTATCGCCTGACCGGCATTGGCAGGAATGACGATCGTGGCCGCAAGAAGACCACGGTGTACATAAGCCTGCCCGGTGTTGCGGAGACCGTCGCAGCCAATGTAAGGCAAGCTCAACCAACGATCGCGTTCGGGTCCGGTAGTGAGTTCCTGAAATGCCCGGCGTGCTCCGAGAGCCATGGCGTCATTCTGGCCCGCCACAAGTCCGAATGTCACATCCTTAGCGACATTGAGCTTCAGCCAGGACCCCACGGCATTGTAAGCGCTCTCCTCCGTCCAAAGCCCTTTCAGTACACGCACTTCGACGTTGGCGGGTTTCGCCGCCTGCATGGCGGTAGCGCGCCGCACAGCGGCTTTGTTGTCGGAGGGCCCATGGATATAAAGGACTGCGCCTCCACGGGGGAGCAAGTGGGCAATCTGTTCGCCCTGGATGCGGCCGACCTCTTCGTGATTGGTCGTGACGCAGAAAAGCGGGGTGGCCGGGTACAGGCGGCGAAGTTCGCCCAGATAGTCGACCTCCCGGTTCAACACGACCCATCCGACTCCAGAGGACGCGGCGATTTTCGCGGGTTGGCCAAGTGGCGTGCCCACGGGTTCGAAGAAAATCCCGTGCGGGCGAGTCCCCTCCGGGCTATAGAGAAGTTTGAGGACTTGCTGGCTCTGCACGACCGCGTCGTGCTCCGTTTGTATGACTTGCAGGTCGGCCTCGCACTCGTGCGCCGCTTGTTTCGCGGAGATGGTCTGTTCGGCTTGATAATCATTATTCTCAACGACCAAAAGGGCAAGGCTGAGTCTTTTCATCCGAGATCTCCTTGCAACCCGGCGAGTTGCCTTGATAGTTCATTGTGTTCGCTGCGCTCTTCTCGTGTTCGAAGCGGCGCGCATGGGGAGGGAAGAAAGAAAAAGGAGCGGGCAACTCTTGCAGCAAATCGACGCAATTGGGGCGAGGGTTTCAAGTTTGAGAGAATTCGCTCGCACTCTGGTTGTCAACAAAATCGACGCGATCGCGGGGACGGAACTCGCTGTCGAGCTTCCTTCTATCGGCTGGTTGATGCTGGCCAGAATTTCCGATTTCAACTCTATCTCTCCGCGAGAACCATACGCCCGCCGTCCGCCCGCGTCAAGTTCCGGTGGACAAAATGGAAAGTGTGTTCCAGCGCGTTAATGCAGACACTACTTGACGGCGCCTTGAAAATGTCGCTCCATTAGGCAGGAGTCCTTCTTGCCGTCACTTCGGTTCGTACCTCAGTGGTGGAAATCGGCAAGGGCATCCCGCCGCAATTTACTTGCAGCATCAGGCGGTCCGGGCCACGATGCGCAACCGCCGATAGTCCATCACCCACTGGCCATCCTTGGACAATTTGCCGCGTGCTTGCCGCTCGATCTCTTCCACCAACCGCTCGCGCTGCTCCAAAGGGAGCTTTCCCGTCATTCTGCCGGCGAACATTTCCAGCCAGTTGCGCAGGCCGCGCTCGCCATCCTCCAGCGGAGTTGGCCGGTCGAACAAGAGCGCATAGGTCACTTCCAGGCCGTGCTGTTCCAGGAGGCCGGTGTACTCGGCCACGCTCGGATAGAACCAAGGGCTATCAAATGGCGTTCCGGGCCGAACCTTTTTCCAGGCGCTTTCTGCTGCCTCCATCAATCCTGCGACATTGCCCTTGCCGCCGAATTCGGCCACGAAACGCCCGCCGGGTTTCAGCACCTTCACGATTCCGCGGATGACACGCTCGGGTTCTTTGATCCAATGGAGAGTCGCATTGGAAAAGACGGCGTCGAAGGACTCCTCCAGCGAAATCTCGCGCGCATCCATCACTTCGAACCGCAACTCCGGGAATTTCTCGCGCGCTTGCCGAATCATTTCCGGAGACTGGTCTATCCCGCAGGTGAGCGCTCCGCTCGCTGCGATTTGCGCCGTCAAGTGGCCTGTTCCGCATCCGACATCCAGGATGCGTTCACCCGCCTTGGGATCCAGCAATTCCACCAAGCCTGCGGCCATCTTCCACACAAACGAATGCTTGTCGTCGTACAGCCCCGCATCCCACTTGGCCGTACTCCCCATTTTCGCTTCCCCTGCTCTTTTTTAGACGCTCCCAACCTTGCTTCCTAGATGACTGATATCTGATCGCTGTTAACTGATATCAGTAATCAGATATCAGGAACCATGAGCCCACAAATCACTTCCCAGGCTGCAAATACCGGTCAAACCAATCCACCAGCCGTGTCAGCATGTCCACGCGGTGCTTGGGCTCGCGGAAACCGTGGGGCTCTCGGGGGTACATCACCAACTCCGTCGCCACTCCATAGCGCTTCAGCCCGCGATAGAGTTCCTGGCTCTGGCCCGGCGGATCGATTGTGTCCGCCTCGCCTTGTAAGATCAGTGTCGGCGTCTTCGCGTTCTTCACATAAAGGATCGGCGAACCATTCAGGAATCCCTCGGGCTTCTCATACGGCGTGCCCCAGAACCATTCGTCACTCGAGGGGCCGTCCTCCGTGCCATACTCCGAAATCAGATCGGACATTCCCGCGCCTGCAACGGCCGCCTTGAAACGCGTCGTTTGCGTCACAGCCCAGGCCGCCATGTAGCCACCATAGGACCAGCCGCCAATCCCCAGGCGCTCCGGGTCGGCGATCCCTTTGGTGATCAGATCATCCACGCCCGCCATCACGTCCTTGAAGTCGCCCCCGCCCCAGTCCGAGCGATTCATTTCAGTGCATTTCTGGCCGTAGCCGATCGATCCGCGCACATTGGGATAAAGCACGGCATAGCCGCGCGCCGCCAGCAGTTGACCCCACGATTCGATGCTGTCTCTCCACCGGCCGGTTGGCCCGCCATGGACACGAACCACCAGAGGCAATTTCGCTTTGCCGTCGTAGCCTGGCGGCTTCAACAAGGCTGCTTCGATTTCCAAGCCGTCAAACGATTTGTATTTGTAGAATTCCGGGGCGGCCACAGCGAAGTCCTTCAAGCCATCATTCAGGTGACTCACAGGCCGTGCGTCGCCCTTGGTGTCCCGCATCCATAGCTCCGGCATGGCCGTCGAATTCCAGCCCACAAACGCGATTTCCCCCGTTGCTGCCACCGAAAACTCATTCGGATTCGTCGGCAATTGCCCCGACTCCTTCTTCTCTCCCTCGCCGCTATAGCCCACAAATTTGCTGCTGAACCCATCCGCGTAGACGGCAATCAGCCAACCGCCCTTGGCCCAGTGGTAGTTCATGATCTGCCGATCGAGACTCGCGCCGGTCAAATTGCGCGCCGCCCCGGCGATCATAGGAAGCAGAAAGAGGTCATGCGCGTCTGGCCCATCGTCGCGGCAACCCACGAAACTCAGGGTAATTCCATTCGGAGAAACACGCAGATCTCCCACCGGTCCACTCGGGGCCAGCAGTTCCCGGGTCTTTCCGTGTTCCGTGTTGACCACGTAGATGCGGTCCGTGAATTGGTCGGAAGCCGGACGATCCGTTGCGATCACGGCAATCCCCTGCCCGTCGGGAAGCCAGGCAAGTTCCTTCACTTCCCAGTGGGGATCGGTCAGCGCACGCGATTCGTGACTCGCGAGATGCAGCAACCGCAGGCGCGCGCGCCTATCCTCTTTGTCCACCACCCGCGCGTCGTCCTTCTCTTTTTCTTTCTTTTCCTGCGCTTCGCTCTTGGAATCCGGCGCAAGATACGCAATCGTTTGTCCGTCCGGCGACCATTCAAACGCCGTCACCCCGGCCTTCTCCTTTGTCACTGCGGCGGCTTCGCCGAATTCGCTGCGCAGAATGAAAATCTGCTCTTCGTCTCCTCCGCGGTCGGAGAGAAACGCCAGCTCTTTTCCGTCCGGCGACCACCGCGGCGATGACTCCGATTTCTCCGAGTAGGTGAATTGCCGCGTCCCGTTGCTGCTCTTGTCGTAGAGCCAGATGTGGCTCGTGCGTTTTTCTCCCTTCGGCGGGTCGCTTGCCACAAAAGCAACCCTTGCACCGTCGGGGGAGAATTGCGGGTCCCGCACGTCGCGCCATTCCAGAAAACTCGCGGGGGTAAGCGGCTTCTTCCCTGGCGCCGCGACCTTATCCTGCGCCCACCCCGCAAACCCTGCGCACAGCAGCACCGCGCAGGTTGCCCCCAGTCTCAGTTTACGCATCACCTTCTCCTCCCAAATCGCCCTCTTGCTCGAATCTCTGGACTCTATGCGCCATCATCAAATTCTGTCAATCGAGCAGAGTAGCCGCGTGCCCCACACGCCGATTTTGCGTGCGGGCTCTTGGCTCACTTCTGTTTCTGCTCGAGTTC
>Ga0209517_10001053_pt1 | contig 43718 bp, 33 predicted proteins | sample PeaSoiMetSII2010_FD_187695 | JGI IMG/M metagenome (GOLD analysis project Ga0209517, IMG submission 187695) | Peat soil microbial communities from Weissenstadt, Germany - SII-2010 (SPAdes) (version 2) | ecosystem: Environmental > Terrestrial > Soil > Wetlands > Peat | place: Germany...
CGCAAGCCGCGTCTGGCCTTCGCCGCCCAAAAACTTCCGCAGCAATCCATCCTGAAATCGCGGCGAGTACGCCAGCCCCAATCGCGGCGCAAAATTGGTGTGTTTCGTCGGCGCCAGTGTCGCCGGAATCCCCGGATCGCCCGGATATACCAGGCCCTTAGGCGCCCAGGGAAAAGTAAGCGACTGCTCCCCAAGCACCAACCCCGGAAACTGGTTGTACTTTTCCCGCCACGCCGGCAACACATCCCAGCGCAATCCATAGTTCCAAGTGAGATTCTTCGTTATCCGCCAGGTGTCTTGTGCGAAGAGCCCCACATATTTATTCCGCGGATAGAAACTCTTCGAGTCGCCTTGCGAATAGCTGCTCGCGACTCCCAGCAGGAAGTCGGCGAAGTCCAGCCCCGTCTCCGTCCCCCGGAACGCGAACGAACCGTTCGATAATGTGTCCGGATTGGTATTGATCTGGTCCAGATGGAACGACGCGCCGAATTTCCAAATGTGCCGACCAAGGATTCTCGTGAAATTGTCGGACCACTGGTAGGTGTTACTGGCCTGCGTCAGGCCCGTCACGTCTATGCCAAACGTAAGATCGTTCAGGGAAATGTTCTCGATGCCTTCGATTGAGGGGTTAAGCGGCACGATCCCCACGGTGCCTTCCCCTGTCAGAAATCCCTGCGAAGCCAGCGTCGGCCCCACGCCACCCACGGGCGCGCCAATATTGTTGGCGCTGCGCATAAAACTGAAGTGGAATTCATTAATCGCATTCGCGCTGAAAATTTTCATGAACCCCAGGCTTAGTAATTGCGCGCGCCCTTGGGAAATGGCGTTGAAGCCCGGGACGTTTGCGCCCCCTTGCCCGGTCGGATACGGATTATCCAGACGGTAGTCATCGGCAAAGTAGTAGCCGGAAAGCGAACCCCAGCGCGTCGCAGCATCCATCCGGATCGCGCCTTTATCGTCACGCAGCGACTCGTTTTCCGACGACGAGGAGAAAATCGTGGCGCCCTGGTTGGCCTGCGGGATGTGCTGCAGCAGCGCCAGCGCGGGTGCCGACCACGCGCTCCGCGGTATCTGCGCATTGGGGAAAACACACTGCGAAACGCTGGTGCATTCTGAAAAATAGTATTGCTCGCCGGAACTCACGGCGTAGCCCAGCTTCTGCGCCAGCAACCCCGCAAGATACGGCCCGCTGACGTTTCCCGTCAGGGAACTCGCCCGGTCGGATAAATCTCCCATGCGTTCCTGTTCCGATGGAACGGAGATCAATCCGGTCTCGACTCCCTGGGTCATCCGCGTTCCCTGGTAGTCGGCAAAGAAATGAATCGCTTGTTTGCGCACCGGACCACCAATCGTACCGCCAAACTGATTGCGATCGAACGCGGCGCGCTCCGGCGAATAGTAGTTCTTCGCATCCAGGTTGGTGTTGCGCAGGAACTCAAACACACTCCCATGGAATGAATCGGTCCCGGACTTTGTCGTCAGCAAAACCTGCCCGCCGCTGTAGTTGCCGTATTGCGCATCGAAATTCCCCGTCAGCACGCGAAGCTCCTGGATCGAATCTAGGTTCGGCACAATCGCCGTGCCCATGTTCACATCTTCCTCGACATCGCTCTCATTGACAGCAAACCCGTTCGAGGTCTCGCGCTGCCCGCTGACTGACACATTTCCCGCATTCAGGTCCCCCGAGGGTGGGGTGCTCGTCACGCCAGACATCACCACGGCGTTGGGCTGGGCGCTGCTCGCAGGCACGATCCCAGGCTGCAGGCTCATCAAATCCGCAAAATTGCGTCCGTTTAACGGTATGGAAGAAATCTTCTTCTCCGCAAGTTCCTCGCCTGACTGCGTCGAGGATGGATCGGGGATAAGGACTTCTTCCAGCACGATGACCTGTTCCGTGTGCGATTCCAGGGACAGCCGCGCATCCACCCGCAGGGAACTCGCGCCATCCAGAACAAGGCCCATCTGATGGTAGGGATGGAAGGCAGGGGCGGAAATCTCCAAATCGTACCCGCCCGAAGGCGCAATAAAAGAATAGTAGCCCGCGTCATTCGTCTTGATTGTTAGCTGCTTTACGGAATTGAGCGCGCGGAGAACAACCGTAGCTCCCACAATGGCAGACCCGCTTGGATCGGTCACCGTTCCCGATAGGGTAGGGGAGTCAGTCGCAAGAGCAACGCCGGTAAGGAATACCAACAAAAGGAACATCGCGATAACTCGTGGGCCTGCAGTCCGGGTTTGTGTGGTCAAGGGCTCTCTCTATATGCAAATAAGTTGCAATTATACATGCAAATAATTGTCAACTACAAGCCACCGCTCGTCTGTGACATTGGTCACGTGGCTCCTAGCCCACAACTACCCATCGCGCCCTCCAATTCTCCCCGGGCCCGCCAAACAACTCCAGACAAGGGCAAAGAGCCACCAACATGGACGGCTGGTTTTGAACTCTCCCTCCGCTGACCATTCGCCCGCAATACAGGGCCACATATGGCAAAAGACGAACCGACAGACTCTGGTTCAGCGCCAAAGGCGCGTGTCGCCAGCCTGTGTTACGTTTATTCAATGCGTTCTACTCCGCCTGTGGGCCGCGCACTCTTGCTGTTCTTTCTCTTTTTTCTCGCAACTGCGCGTCCCACGCTTGCGGAAGGCCAGAGCATTTCCGGCAAGGTGACCGACCCGCAGGGCAGGGCGGTAGTGAACGCCTCGGTGAGCCTCTTCTCTGATGATGCAAAACTGCTCCAGCAGAAGACCACTAATGCGGATGGCCAGTTCTCCTTTCAGAGTATCCCGCCCGGTAAGTACACGCTGAGACTGAGTGTGGCCGGCTTCGACCCGGTAAATCAGCCGCTTGTCGTTCGCTACGCCGAACCTCTCGTACTCGACATTCAATTGAAGCTCGCGGCCGCCAGGCAGGAAGTCCGTGTCTCCACCGATGTCCTCGATGTAAATGTCGCTTCCCCCGATCCGGCGCAACGGTTGCTCATTCGCCAGGAAACACTCGACGCCAATCCGGGCCGCCCCGGAGCGCCCGTCTCCATTCCTGGCGTACCCATCGAGACCGCTTCGGGCGGTATCAAGGCTCCTCAATATTTCGCTCCTGGCGTAGCAGGAGACCATGGCGAACCCATCGCATCCTATCTCCAGGTCGGAAGCTACCTCGTTTCCAACAATCTCTCCGCCAACGCGCACGGCAATGGCTACGCTGACCCAAACATCCTCGTTCCCCAGGTCATTGAAAGCGTTCAAGTGGATGGCGGCGCGTTCAACGTGCGGGAAGGGAATCATTCGCAGGATCTCTCCGCCACTTACGGATTGCGTCCGCAGCTGGACCCATTCCTCACTCTAACCGGCGACTATCGCGACCTCGATCTTGTATCCGGATGGAGCCCCGAAGGCAGCGGCAAGCGTTCGTGGATTGTCGTCCAGGCCTCTTATGGAAACGGCTTTCTGGACCGCCTGGAACACCGCCAGCAATACAAGTTCAACGCTTTTCGCGAATTTCAATTTGGCAAACATGACCTCACGCTCTTTGCCATCGGTTACTACGGCTTTTCCTATGTACCCGGTCTTGTCCCCGTCGGCATCCCGGATTTGCACGACACCATTGATCCTCGCCAGAAGGACCAGACCCATACCGGCTTGCTCGCTCTCAATGATGTCTGGCGTCTCACCAGCTCCCAACAGCTTCAGCTCTCCGCGTTCTTCCGCACCTACGATCTTTCGCTGTTTTCCAATTTCGGCGAGGGACTGATCCGTCAAAGCGAATTTCGCACGGTGACCGGCAGCAATGCCACCTACACCAATAAGTTCCGCGATTTTCTCTCTCTACTTGCCGGAGTGGATTTTCAGCGCGACGCTCCTCGCCGCGACGATCTCGATCATTACGCCTCCACCGATCCCGCCATCTACGGCCCCTTCGACAAAGTTGCCGCCAATAATCTCACGATTTCGGATCTGTCCCCCTACCTCGCGCTCCAAGGCGCTCTCGCCCGCTATCTGCGTTACTATTTCGGTTGGCGCCGCGACGAAATTGCTATCAACAACGATGATTTGCTGGTTCCTGTCCATTCCTTCCAAGCCTGGGCCGGCGTTAATAATCCCAAGGCCACCGTTTCCTTCCTTCCCAAGGACCATTCCTGGTTGCCCATCGTCTCCCTCAGCGCCGGCGAGGCCTTCTTCACCAATGATCCAAGAATCGGCACGGGCACAACGCAAGGTACTCTTGTAAGCCGCTCCCACTCCTATCAACTGGTAGCCAGTAAAACGCTAGCCGCAACCGAATTCCGCCTCACCCTGGCCCACACCACCACGGAAGCTTCCCTCGCAAAAATCGATCCCGATACCGGCCTGCAGTACAACGAAGGCCCCGGCCGTTTGCGTTACATGACGCTGGCGGCTCGCCGTTATTTCGGCTTTGGGATGTTGCAGGCATCCTATTCCCAAGCCGACGCGCGCGATTTGTCCGATGGCACGCCAACTCCGGAAGCCCCGCGCCTGATCGTGGACGCCCTCGCCACCTTCGATCGTCTTCCGTTTCATCTACGCGCCCGCAGCGAATTTGAATATGTAGGAGCGAAACCACTGGGCGACGGCTTCATTGGCGTTCCAAACACAGAAGTACGCGGTGCCCTTCTTCGTTCCTTCCGCCAAGGCCGCATGGACCTCGGCGTGAACTTCTTAATCGCCCGCGGTTACACCGGCCAAACCACCGAAGTCCTCGCCCTCCCCGATGACCCCGCTCCCTTCGAGCGCGTCGTCGGCGTGCGCCTGCCCTCCTATGTAAGCCTCTCCTATACCTATCGCTTCCAGCCTCGCCAATCCCAGTAGCCGGCTTCTCTCCTTAGCGGGGATTTCTCACAAGCCATGTCTTGTCCCTCGTGCACTATCGCCTGGCCATTGTCATCCTGAGGCGATCCGATGAGGATCGCCGAAGGATCTCAACTTGAAATCCGTGCGTGGCGTAGGTTGAGGTCCTTCGGCGCACAAACGGCGCGCGCCTCAGGATGACAACGTTATGCCATATTTTCGTGCTCGGTGAATCCGTACCCTGTGAGGATTCCAGGCTTAGCGAAAGACGCGGCTCGGATAATCCAGGAACGACTGGTTACGGCTCCTGGGCACTTTCCCGAGCCCAATTTGCCGCATCCCCCGCCGGTTTGCCATCTCCCTTAATTATCTGACCGCCTAAGCGGCTCGCTGCCAAACTGCCTCGAACGCTGTTTCTGCTCAATGATCGGCACTCGATGCGCCCAAGACAAGCCTGACTCTTTCGTGGTTGGCCGAAGACTGGTGGTTGGTGGCGAACTATGAGCTGGCACCCGGTGTTACGAATACTTTCTTATACGTTCGTTTTGCTTCGATGCTGGTGTTATCATCTGCGGTATCGCGCTGGTTGCTGAACTTCACCATTTCAGGAGCGCCCATGGACCGACGCAGCTTATTCAAGTTCGCCGCCGCTACAGGATTCGCCGTTGGATTCGGCAAGGCCACGGCCAACGCCACCATTCCGGAGCACAACTGGGACAAATACGATTGGGGACCGGGACCTGCGGTTCCCGACCGGCTCTATCAAGGACCGTTCCCGCAGTATGGCCCTTGCGCGGTCGTTCCGGACAGCGATGTGGCGATGGTCACGACGCCATCCAAGGAGATCGTGAGCAACTATGGCATGGGCCTCATTGTCTATGTGTCCGACGACACCGGACCGATTCAGGTGCCGGGTCAGACGATGGAACGAACGCTGGAAGATTTGATCAAGCTGCCGTTCGTGCAGAAGATCTACCTGCGCCCCAACTGGCGCGAAGTGCAGAAGCAACCGGGCCGGCTTGACTTTCCGGAGTGGTGGAAGATCACCTTCGACCTTGCTCGCCGTTACAACAAGGCGACCGGCTTCCGCGTCATGCTGGAGAACCCCGACGTTATGGGGCCCGGTGTCCCGGATTTTCTTCTGGACAAGGTTCCGTACGTAAAGCTGAAAGGCGAGTGGAAGGGCAACCCCGCGGAGGTGCGCTACCGCAAAGATATTCGCGTACCGCGCTACGATCACCCAGCCTATCAAGCAGCGTTTCGCGAGTTGAATGGGCTGCTGGCCGCCGAACTGAACGGCCATCCGCTGGTCGAGTTCGCGGACACCATGATGTACGGGTTCTGGGGTGAAGGGCATACCTGGCCATTTGAAGGCAATCCCTTCCCAAGCCAACTGGTTGCGGAGCAGACCTGGTCGGCCATGTTCGAGATGCAGATCGAGCAGTGGACCAAGGTGCCGCTGGCCACAAATACGCAACCGGATTTCAGCAACGTCGGCAACGCTGATTTGCTCGAACGGACGGTGCGAAGCAATAACTGGTTGCGTACCGATACAATCTTCATCGAGAACACGCAAATCGAAGCGCTGAGCAACCGTCCCCCTTGGGCCGCCACGATCTGCGAGGTTGGTTTCACCACCGGCGATCCGAAAGAACTTCGCACCGACGAAGACGGAGTCACCATGAACGAACAGATCATTTCCCACGCGGCGGATATTGGCGTTAATTATCTGTCCGTTTGGAGTTGGCACAATGAGACCGCCGGCAGCATCCTGAGTTACTACAACAAATTTCCCGAACCGATGGATCAGATGGCTCGCCGGATCGGCTACCGCATCCGGCCGTCGTTTCTCTGGACTTTCCAGCGGGACGGAGTCCCCGGGCTGGTGATCGGACTTGCCAACGACGGGATCGCGGGAGTCCCCGGGGTGCTTCGACTAAGCGTGTTCAGCGAGGATAAGAAGGTAAATGTATCCGGTTGCGTTGACGCCGGCTATCCGAAGCCAACTGGAATTCGTCAGGCGATGCTGATGCTGCCGCCCGGGGCCAAATGGGAAGGGCTGCGGCTGAAAGCGGAACTGGAAGTGAAGGGCATGCGTTATCCAGTCCGTTGGGCTTGCCGGCAAAAGGTCAATCCCGATGGCTCATTGACGCTGCGCCACAACTACAATCCTGAGCAACCGTTGGTCTAAACGAGAAGGCATGGCGCGCGGGCCCATCCCGCAGGCAATGGAAATGCCACCGTGCAGCCGTGCAAGCGATATCAAAGACAGTAGGAGCAACCGATGTTGAAATCGGATGTGAATCGCCGCGAATTCCTGAAGATCACCGCCGGAGCAGGCGCTGCCTTGGCCATGCCCGTTCCCGGACATCCCGCGGTATCTTCCAAAATGATCGGCATCCAAATTGGAGCCGTTTCGTTTGTGGATGAAGGCACCGAGAAAGTTCTGGATGTGCTTCAGGGACGCGCCTGCGTGAATACGCTTTTTCTTGCGGTATTTACCTATGGTCGAGGTATTGCTGGAAGACAGATCCCCGGCCAGCCGCTACCCGATCACGGCAAGCAGGAGTACGACCTCAACTTCCATGGCGGGAACTTCGCCACCCCACATCCGCAGTACTACAAAAACACCGTTCTCAAGGACACGCGCGCGCCCGACCATGGCGACCTGGATATCCTCGCCGAAGTACTTCCTGCCGCCAAGAAACGCGGCATGAAAGTCGTGTGCTGGCTTGAAGACGTGTTTCGCAACGACTTGCCGAACATTGAGAAATTGCAGGAGCGCGATCTGTACGGGCGAAATGCCGAGACGCTGTGCGTGAACAATCCGGACTACCGGAATTTCCTGACCGGGTTGGTCGAGGACTATGTCCGTTCCTATGACATTGATGGACTTATGTGGGGTTCGGAGCGGCAGGGTGCGCTTTGCGACAGCTTGGGCGCCACCCATGACGTACCGCCGGTCGATCCAGGCCAGGTCACTTGCTTCTGCGAGTTTTGCCGGAGCAAAGCAAAACTGCGCGGCATCAATGTGGAGCGCGCCCGGCAAGGCTTCCTGGAATTGGAAAAATTCGTTCGTTCCGCTCGGAGCGGCAATCGCCCCGTGGACGGCTACTACGTTCAATTCTGGCGGCTCCTGTTGCGGTATCCCGAACTAGCCGCCTGGGAAATGCTCTGGACGGACAGCCTTCGCGAGACCTACGCCGCAATCTACAAAACGGTAAAGACAGCGAAGCCGGCTGTGCCGGTGGGTTGGCACATCTGGCACAACAATTCCTTCAATCCCATCTACCGCGCGGAACAGGACCTCCATGAGCTCTCGAATTATTCGGATTTCATAAAGGTCGTGATGTACAACAACGTCGGGGGCGAGCGTATGGCCCTCTATGCGGACAATAGTGGCTCGACACTTTATGGAGATCTCTCGAAACAGAGCCTCCTCGATTTTAACTATGCGGTGATGGGATTTAAGGAACGCAGCTACGATCAGATTCCTCACACGGGCCTCTCGGCCGATTACGTCTTTCGCGAAACCAAACGATCGCTGGAGGGGGTTGCCGGCACAAAAACGCTCATTTGGCCAGGCATTGATATTGATATCCCGACTGAGCCCAGTAACAGCAAGTGCACGCCGCAAAGCGTCAAGGAAGCGGTTCTCGCGGCCTTTCGCGCTGGCGCGCCAGGCGTGATTCTATCGCGCAAGTACTCCGAGATGCGGCTCGCCAATCTCAGCGGTGCTGGAGACGCGATTCGTGAATTGAAACTATTTGGTTGAGAACGCCTTGTTGAGACAGCGATGACTCCCCGGAAGTCCAGTTGGAGGACGCGAGTTGATATAGTGGACTGCCGGCGTTCCGATCTCCTCGAACGCCGTTTCTGGCCAACTTTCCATTTGCCGACCATTTGGCCAAAACCTGGGTGGCTTCCTACTGCGAGCTTTAGTTCATTGGAGGGCGGCGCGCCCATGAACGCCAGAGCCTGTCCGGAATCGTAGCGCCCACGCCACTAATGCCCCCGCCGCGCCACTCAAAGGCACTACGGCGGTGTGCCACACAAGTACGTGGGTGGCCTGGAAATTCGCGCAATGCAACTCCAGGACTCCCACACCCGCCAATCCCGCAAGTGTGCCTGCTACCAATCCCGCAGAAACAGAATTCACCGCGAAGCCGCGTCGCAGCAGCAACCAACTCAGCAACGCAGCGGGGATGGCATGGAGAAGGCCGGTCAGCAGGCAGACCATACCCGCAGAGACGAAGTGGTCGGTTCGGTAATCGTGGAACAGCGACGCAAACATACCAAGCAGCACGACGCTGCCCATTCCCAAAACCGCGCCCGCGGAGAGCCTTCGGCGACTACCAGGGATGCTTTCATTGACGAACTCAGTCCCTACCACCCATACGAGTAGTCCTAGCATCGGAAAGATCAGCGCTCGCTGCAGTAAACCCATCTTTTCAATTCCGTAAAATCCTGCTCGGGCTGCTCCTGCTAGAGCAACGGCCATGCAGATGAGAGCCAAGCCGCTGGCCAAAATCCATGTCGGCGGCAGCGGCCGTACGGGCCACAACGACGATTTGATCGAGCCGGCAATGCGTCCGAGCAACGCCGGCTCAAGCTCATGCGGAGTCTGCGCAATTCTCTCCAGGGCTTCGTCAATCTCTCTATCAGTCACGATTGCCCTCCGCTTTGCCCTTTCCTGCTGCCCATCGCGTTCATCGTTTCCCTCAACTTCCTGTAAGCCCGGTGCACTTTTTGCTTCACCGACCCCACGCTCGATGATGTCGCGCGCGCTACCTCCTCCAACGACATCCCTGCCACCTTCAACATCTCAATCACCTCCCGCTGGCTTTCCGGAAGGGGTGCCAACAGAATCCCCAGGTTATCAGCCTGCCCCGATTTGCCTGAAGCAGTTGCCGCTGCAGTGGAGCTTTCCTCCAATCTCTGCTCGTGGGCCCTGGTCCGCATTGCTTTTCGATAGTGGTCTACGCGAACGTGCCGGGCAATCGCATAAAACCATGGCAGCACCGGCTCGCCCGGTCGATAGGTGTGCCGCACTCTGTGAATGCGAAGCCAGGTTTCCTGCAGCAGGTCATCCGCATCGCTGCGGCTGGCAAATTGCCCAACAAAAAACCGATATAGTTGCGGGCTAAGGCCTTCGATTAGGGCCGTGGCCGCGGCGAAATCACCCTCTTGATAGCGGGCCATCAGCATCTCCAAATTGCTGTCGGGGCACATGGGGCGGATAGTCTTCGTCCAATCTTTACCTGTATGGGCGTGTTTGTGCAAACCGCGTCCTGTCATAAAACCCGGCAGACCCATCTCCGTCCCCCCTAAGAGTATTCGCTGGGGAGCGTGAGAAAGTTACGCTCTCGCTTTCAATTTGAAAATTTCTTAACTGCAGGCCGCCACGCCACCAAACCGTAACTTTTTGCCGCCTCAAATCGAATACCCACGTGTGAACATGCTCCGGTTAACGAGTCTTGAAGGTCGTGGCCGGGGCGCCCATTCACCACAAACTCTAAGGAGATCGAGATGAATTTTGAAAGGTTCCAAAAGTCTTATCTGTGGCGCGTCGGCGTTACGCTGGCGGCTCTATTTCTCACCACCGCACTGGCGGTTGCGGGTCAGCAGGAACGCAGCGTGTTCGTACTCACGAGTACGAATAATCCAAGCGGCAACGATGTTGTCGTGTTCAAGCTGGATACTGAGGGGACGCCTTCGCTATCTTTGGCGGGCACATTGCCCACGGGTGGTAAGGGCGGCGCGAGCACGAACGCCGGAATTCTACAGTTCAAGGACGATCTGGGAGCAGTAGCGAACTACGGATCAAATAGCGTCAGCCAGTTGCTGCGGTATGACAATTTCATTGCTATCGGAAGAACGATCAATCTGGCGCCGGACTGCGTGAAGCCCGATTCTGTCGCGCTGACCAGGGAACATCTCTTCGTCGTCGGCGCCAATTGTGCCGAGAGTCATGCGTGGCCATCCGGCAATGTGGATGGAAGCGTTGTCAGCCTCTCCGATCCTTCCGCTGCGCAAATAGCGGTTGGCAAAAACTGGGCAGCTGTCACGCTGACCTCAGGATCCGTCCTTCAACTCCCGCTCACCCAGAATGAAGGGGCGCTCAGCGGGACGAGTGCCACCGTAACACTCCCTAGCAACGCGAACAGCGTCCCGCTCGGGGCCGCGTTCTGGGGAAACATCTTGGGGTTCACTCCAGCCCACAGTTCCGATAGCTTCGCAATCGTGGACGAGAGCCGCAACATTTTCCCGATCGTTGGACCGACCCCTCCGTACCCCTCTAACGCCCCCTGCTGGGTGGCCAAAGGCCCGGGGAGCGCTTGGTACACGGGTAATTCCCCGGGTCACGCTATCTCCGTATTCTTCAGCGACGGCCAAGGTGGGGTGTTCTACAAATCAGTGCCCCTGCCAGGCGCGCCCACGGACATATCGGTGTCGCGTGATGGCAAATGGCTCGCCGTCATTGACACTGCCGACGGCGACGCTTACGTCGCTGTCTTTGCCATCGACGCCTATGGCGACCTCACACCAGTAGCGACATCAAACTCAATCGGCGTTGCCGCTTTTAGCGGCGTGGCAATCAGCCAATAGCCGTTTCATACACTGTCGTTTGCCCGGCGGGCATAGCCCGCCGGGCAACCAACGATTCGACCATCCCCTATGGCTCTACCGTCTCCTCTTCCCCTCTGTAACTAGCCGGACATCATTCAAGACGCTGCCGTTGAGGCGTCACTGGCCGCGCTTCCGAACTGAAAACTCTTATTTTCGGTGAATCTTACTTTGCTGGGCCGTTTTGTCTGCAATGCAAGTCTTGCGGCAGGTGGGTTACCTTTGCCCGTGTGTTGATTGTTTCTGGCTCAACGGCCACTCGGAAGTTATTCCGCTCCCGAAGTCCGGTTATGGGATGTTGCGATGGGCTTTGCCAAGCGTACTTCGTTGCGAATTTGGTTGCCTGCGCCGCCAATTTGCCCCTTCGTCCAACGAGTCGTATACTTTGAAGTTTAGGCAGCACGCGAAAAGCGTGCTGACTGAGCTTCCCTTTGGCCACGAACGAAACCATCGCTCCCACCCTCCAGCAACAAGAAGTTCTCCGCGTGCGCGGCGCCCGCGTCCACAACCTGAAGAACATCACTGTCGAAATCCCTCACGAAGCCCTTACCGTCGTCACCGGCGTCAGCGGTTCCGGCAAATCCTCCCTCGCCTTTGATACCATCTACGCGGAAGGCCAGCGCCGCTACGTCGAATCTCTCTCCGCCTATGCCCGCCAGTTCCTCGAGCGCATGGAAAAGCCCGACGTGGACGAAGTCACCGGCATAGCCCCGGCCGTCGCCATCCGTCAGAAAAACGCCACGCGCAATCCTCGTTCGACCGTCGCCACGGCCACCGAAGTTTACGATTATCTGCGCCTGTTCTTTGCCCGCTGCGGCCAAACCTTCTGCATCAAATGCGGCGCGGAAGTCCGCCGCGATTCACCCGACCAGATCGCCGACCGCGTCCTCGCGCACGCCCCCGGCCGCCGCTTCTACGTCCTTTATCTCCTCCATGCCGCCATCCCCGAGCCAGCCGCTGCGGCCAAAAAAGTTTCCCGCAAGAAAGTAGTCGCCCCGCCTCCCGAGGACACTTTGCGCCTGATGCTCCAGGACCTGCAGAAGCGCGGCTTCAATCGCCTCTACCAGGATGGCCGCATCCACGAATTCTCCTCGCCCGAATCCCTCCTCGACGTGGATTTCGCCAAGCCTGTTTACATTCTTGTCGACCGACTCGCCGCCACTCCTGAGTCCCGCTCGCGCCTGGTCGACTCCATTGAAATCTGCTACCGCGAAGGCGGCGGTGAAGCCATCCTCGAATTTCCCTCCGACTCCGCAGGCACTCCCGCCGAACGCCTCACCTTCAATGAGCGCTTCGAGTGCAAAAACGACGGCACCCTCTATCAAGAGCCCGAGCCGCGCCTCTTTTCCTTCAATAATCCTTATGGCGCGTGTCCCCGCTGCCAGGGTTTTGGCAACACCATCGATTTCGATCTCAACCTCGTTGTCCCCGATCCCAGCAAGTCTCTGGACGATGGCGCCATCGAGCCCTGGACCAAACCCCGTTACCGCATTCTTTACCAGGAAGCACGCAAATGGGCTCGCGTTCGCGACATCCCCACCAACATCCCCTGGCGTCAACTCTCCGCCGAGCACCGCCGGCTAATATTAGAAGGCGATCCCGAAAATGATTTCGACGGCGTGAAGGGCTTCTTCACCTACCTTGAACGCAAAAAGTACAAGCTCCATGTGCGCGTCTTCCTGAGCCGTTTCCGCGGCTATGCCACCTGCTCCGAATGCAGCGGCACACGCCTCCGCGCCGAAGCCCGCGCCGTGCGTATCACAGGCAAATCCATCACCGAACTGTGCAAGCTCACCGTGAAAGAAGCGCGCAAGTTCTTTCTGGAACTCCGCCTCACCGACGCGCAATCCAAAATCGCAGATAAAATCCTGGAAGAAATTCGTTTCCGCCTGCAATTTCTCGATGAGGTCGGCCTCGACTACCTCACACTCGATCGCCTCACCTCCACGCTCTCCGGCGGCGAATCCCAGCGCATTCAACTGGCCACTTCCCTTGGCTCGCATCTTGTAGGCGCTCTCTACGTCCTCGACGAGCCTTCCATCGGACTGCACCCCCGCGACACCCAGCGCCTTATTGACATCCTCAAGAGCCTCCGCGATCTCGGCAACACCGTCCTCGTCGTCGAGCATGATCCGGACACCATTCAGTCCGCCGACCGCATCCTCGATCTCGGTCCCGGCGCGGGCGAACTCGGTGGCCGGTTGCTCTTCTCCGGCAACTATGACGAAATCCTGAAGGATCCCAAATCCATTACCGGTCGCTATCTCAACGGCGAACTTCGCATCCCCGTCCCTGCAAATCGCCGCAAGTCCGCTGGGAAATTTCTCCGCTTAAGTGGCGCAACGCTTCACAATCTACAGAATGTGGACCTCATGCTTCCCCTCGGCGTCCTCACCGTCGTCACCGGCGTCAGCGGTTCTGGCAAATCCACCCTCGTTCACAACGTCCTCTATAAGGCGCTTGCCGCCAAACGCACCGGCGCGAGCATCAAGGAATTCTGCGATCGCCTCGATGGCGACGAGTACATTCAAGACCTCGTCATCGTGGATCAATCACCCATCGGCCGCACCCCGCGCTCCAATCCCGCCACTTACCTGAAAGCTTTCGACGCCATTCGCGATGTTTTCGCCGATACTCCCGACGCCAAGCGCCGCGGCTACTCCGCAGGGCATTTCTCCTTCAACGTTCCCGGCGGGCGTTGCGAAACCTGCCAGGGTGATGGCACCGTCACCGTCGAAATGCAATTCCTCGCCGATGTCGAGCTGATCTGCGAAGAGTGCCGCGGCCAGCGCTTCAAAAGCAGCGTCCTCGACGTTCGCTACCACGGCAAGAACGTCCACGATGTCCTTCAGATGACCGTGCGCGAAGCCCTCGCCTTCTTCGTCAACGTTCCCAAGGTCGTCTCCAAACTCCGCATCCTCAATGAAATTGGTCTCGGTTATCTGCGCCTCGGCCAATCGGCCACCACGCTTTCCGGCGGCGAAGCTCAGCGCCTCAAGCTCGCCTCCCACCTCACACGCACCGAAAACCGCGGCATCCTTTATATCCTTGACGAACCCACTACCGGCCTCCACTTCGACGACATCAACAAGCTGCTCGCCGCTTTCCGGAAACTCCTCGAATCCGGCGGCTCCCTCCTCGTCATTGAACACAATCTCGACGTCATCAAATGCGCCGATTGGCTCATTGATCTTGGTCCCGAAGGCGGCGATCAAGGCGGCAAAATCATTGCCACCGGCACTCCCGAACAGGTAGCCCGCAACCCCCAATCGCATACTGGCCGATATCTTGCGCGCGTCCTCGGCAACGGCTCTGGTAACGGCAATGGCCAGGCAAAACGTCCCTCCAACGGCGCATCCAAAACTCCAGGCGTCTCCCCCGCAAAGGCTGACGCAGGGAAGCAGCCTCCCAAAGAGCCATGAAGCCGCTTCATTGCATCCACCCGCTCTGTTTCGTGGTCGTGGCCACCGCCGCAATTTTCGTTTCGCAAGCCGCCGCGACCATCGCTGCATTTCCAATCCCACTTGCTCTGCACTCTCAGGACGCGTCCAATAAAACCGCGCAGGCCAAACCGCAAAAGCTTCGCAATCCCCTCAACGATCTCCTCGATGAAGCTCAGGCCGACCTCGACAAAAATGATTTCGCCGCCGCCATCGTTCCACTCCAGAAATTCCTCGCCGAAAAGCCTGATGTCGCCTTCGCTCATTTCCAGTTAGCCTACGCCTTCACCGCTCTAAAACGCACCGACGAAGCCCGCGCCGAATACCTGAAAACCACCGATCTCGATCCGAAAATGGCCGAAGCCTACCTGAACCTGGGCATCCTTCAACTGGATAAGGATCCCGCCGCGGCTGTCGCTCCTCTTCGCAAAGCCACGGAACTTTTGCCCGCGCAATCTCGTCCTCGCGTATTACTGGGCCTCGCTCTGGAACGCTCCGGAGATTCCGCAGACGCCGCCGCGTCCTTTGAAGCCGCTTCTCGCCTCGATCCAAATGACGTTGAGGCCATCACCCATCTCGCCGCCATGTATCTCCGCAATTCCCGCCCCGCCGACGCCGAACTCAAATTCCGCCAGTCACTCGAGCTGCAGCCCAAATCACCATTCGCCTTGCAGGGCTTGGCCCAAAGCCTCGACGCCCAGAAGAAGCCGGAGGCCGCCGAGGCTTATCGCAATTACCTCGCCGTGCAGCCCAACGACGTTGCCGCTCGCAATCGTCTCACTCGAATATTGATCGATCAGCAGCAGTACGACGCAGCGCTAACCGAAATCGATCGCGCCTCCACAGGCCAACCGCCCACTGCGGACACCCTGAAGCTCCGCGCTGACGTTCAAATCGCCCAGAAAAAACTCGACGACGCCATCGTTACCCTCCGCCAGACCATCGCTTTGGCTCCCAATGACCCGCAACTCCACGGCGGCTTGGGCCGCCTGCTCCTCCAAAAACACGATTTCTCCGCCGCTGAAATCGAGCTCAAAGCCGCGCTTCAGCTCGATCGCAACAATCTCTCTTATTGGAAGGATCTCAGCTCCACCTACTACCTCGGTGGCAACTACCCGGCTGCTTTGTCCACCTTCGATCTCATCGCCAAAGTGGAAACACCCAACGCGGGGCAGTGGTTTATTCGCGCGCTTTGTTACGATAAGCTGGATCAGGTCCAACCTGCTCTCGATGCGTATCGAAAATTTTTGGAACTCGATCAAAACAAGAACCCTGACCAGGTGTGGCAGGCGAATCAGCGTATCCATGTTCTCGAGAAACGGGCCGAAAAAAAGAAATAGGGCAGGGAACGCAAGCCTTGCCATTCCCGTCTTTGCCTTTATCCTCTTCCTGTTTTTTTGTTCAGTCCTTCTTGCCGCGGACAAGGTACAGGAATTGCAGGATCATTTTGATCGCGATCCCCATGCCGATAGCAGGGTCAAGACGCTCGACAAGCTCAGCCTGGCTCAATTTGAATCCGCCGCCAAAGCGGGCGAGGCTGGTGATTATTCGACCGTCGGCCTCATTTTAGAAAAGTACCGGGACAACGTTCGCACGGTTTTTGAGCTTCTTAAGAAGCAGCAGCCGGATGCCGATCGCCACGCTAACCCCTATCGCCAGCTCGAACTTCAGGTGCGGCGCGGCGTTCGCGAAGTGGAGGAAACCATTCTCGTCGCTCCCGATCCTGTCCGCCCGCCCCTGGAAATTGTCCGGCAGGATCTCGTTGCCACGGACGATGAGTTGATTCGTCTCCTGTTCCCTCGCCGTACCAAGGAACCTACGAAGGTTCCTGCGCCACCGGAGGTCAAACCATGAGCTCGCCACGCTCCATCTTCTTGTTCGCCGTTCTCCTGCTCCTACCCCTCTGTCTTCCCGGCGTGGCCCGCGCGCAACGCCCCGACAAGGACTACCTGTCCGCAATTGAAGCCGACAAGATTCGCGACGCCGAAACCACCAACGAGCGCATTAAGCTTTTCCTCGAATTCGCCGACGATCGCTTGAAAAAGTTTCAGTACGAACTCGAACACCCGTCACCCACTAAACACAGCGAGATGCTCAACTACCTGATGAACTCGTATATTGGGTGTGTGGACGACGCTGCCGATCTGATTCAGTTGGGCCTCGAGAAGCAGGACAATATTCGCCAGGGCATCGATCTCATGGCCTCCAAGACCAAGGAGTTCCTTCCCATTCTGCAGAAATACCAGAAGGAAGGGCCTGATCTGGAAATCTACAAAGATAATCTCGACGATGCCATCGAAGGCACGCAGGACGCCTCCAACGAGGCGGAGAAGGCCAAGCACAAGGCCGCGCCGCCGCCAGTGAGGCGCAAGAATTGAGCCCCAAGTCCCACAACCCAAATCGTCTTCCCGGCGGTGAAGCGCTCTTTCAGCGCGTCTTCACCCGCATTGGCTGCGAGGGCCGTCCTCCGCGTTTTCAGGTGGAATTCTATCCGTACAGCAGCCTCGTGCTCACCATTCGACGTCGTCACGATATTCTTGTCGTGCGTTTTTCCGATCTACTCAGCCGCGCGCCTGCCGCTGTTGTGGAAAGCGCCGCCGCGCTTCTCCTGGCGCGTGTTTACCGCCGCAGGCTGCCGCAATCTCTCGTTCAGCCCTATGTCACGTATGCGCGTTCCGATCGTACGCGTTCCCGCATCAGCCGCATGCGCAGCCGCCGCGTGCGCCTGAAACACACCGCGCCTCAGGGCCGCCAGTACGATCTCGCCGCCCTTTTCGAGCAACTCAATGCAAAGTATTTTTCTGGTGAACTGCGCCGGCCTAACATTGGTTGGAGCGTTCGCGGTTGGCGCCGCCAATTCGGCTGTTATGATCCCGGCCCCAATCAAATACTTTTAAATCGCCGCATGGACCGCCCCGGCATCCCGCAATTTGTCGTCGAGTACGTTCTGTACCACGAGATGCTCCACGTCAAACATCCCACACGCCGCTCCGGTTGCTCCCTCGTATCCCACTCCCCCGAATTCCGCGCCGAAGAAAAACGCTTCGAACACTTCTCCCTAGCCCGCAAAGTCCTCGACCACCTGGCTCGCTAAGGTCGTCTCTCCCCTCTGCTCTCTTCAGTTCTTCTGCCTCTTGAGTTTCTTGTGTGGTGGCCGATCTTCAGATCGGTCTCTTGGGTTTTCCCGCTCATGTAGCGCAGGGCGATTCCGCGAGCCCCGCGGCTTTTCTCTTCGATTTGCCTTTGTAGCGGCGGCCTTCTACCCGCCCGCCGTAGGAGGAAGTCGCGTTGTCTGCGCCCCATCTAAGCAAGATCAATTCACCTACGTCATTCCGAACGGAGTCTGCGAAGTGAGGAATCTCTCTTCTGATCCCCCGGTTCTCTCATCCCCGTGCCTTATCAATCTCCTCGTGCAATTTCTCAATTTTCTTCCGGATCTTGTCTCCATCTTCCGCGTGCGGGAACAAATCCAGATACCGCTGGTACGCTTTCACCGCCTGCTTCTTTCTTCCTTTTTTCTCGTATGCCTCGCCCAAATACAGGAAGGGAATCGCGTACCCGGGTTTCGCCTCCGCGGCATCCTGAAAACGGTCGATCGCCGCGTCTACGTCCCCCTTCTTCAAATAATATTTCCCAACTTCCATGTCCTTTTCCGCGCGCAACGGATCCCACTTCGGCTGGTCCGGCGCGGATTGCACCGCCGAATCGGTGTTGGGTTTCGGTTTGGGCGCGTCCTGTTTTGGAGGCGGAGCACCCGCCGGCGGATCCTGCGCCAGAGCGGGCCATGCCGCAAGGCACAGCACCGCTCCAACCAACAGATATACCGCGCTCAATCGTTGATATTGCTTCACGTTCTTCAATTCTCCCTCTTCTGCGATTCCAAAAACCGCAGAAGAAGTTGCCTGGGCACTCTATTTGCCCAGCAGTTCGTCGACCAGCGCCTGTGCTCCGTAGAGCTTGATCAGCGCTTCGGTCATCGCCCCCGTGTGTACCGCGACGGTGCGATTCGCCGTGCTGTCATACACAAAATCGCCCACCAGCGATTCGATGTTTCCATCGAACACCAGACCCACGATGTCCCCGTTGCGATTTACAACTGGTGACCCCGAATTCCCGCCGATGATGTCATTCGTCGTCACAAAGTCCAGCGGAGTCGAGAGGTCCAGCTTCTCTCTTCCATCCACATAGCGCTTCGGCAATTCAAACGGTCCTTTGTTGTCAAAGCCCAAGGAGCGGTCGTACAAGCCGTAAAACGTAGTCTTGTACGGCGCCTTCGTTCCGTTCATCGGATAGCCCTGTACCTGTCCATAGGACAGACGCAGCGTGAATGTCGCGTCAGGATAAGTCGTCTTCCCATAAGCCGCGAACCGCGCCTTGCCCAACTGCTCGCCAGCGCTCTGTTCCACGCTTTGCACGTTGTCTTCGTTCCACTTGATCATTTCGCGGCGAATTGGATCGATTCTTCGCGCCATCGCGATCATCGGATCATTTGAAGCGTCCACGGCGGCCTTCCCGCCCTCTACCAGACTCTTGCGAAACGCCGGGTCGCCCACCTTTGTACCGGTAATCAGTTGCGTTGCCGCATCCTTCGGAGTGCGCCCGTCCAGCACCGCCTTCAAAAAGGCATCGTTCGGTCCGAGTTCCTTCACACCCGCTTCCAGAGCGCTGGTCATCCGCGCGAGTTCCATCTCCGGATAAATCGGCGCCGGTGAAAACAGCCGCAACTTCAGCGAGTCCAATTGAGAAGCGTGAAATCCCGCCAACCGCTCGCCATCGGGTTTCGTGATTTCCGTTACGTACGTCACCAGTGTGACCGCCAGCCCCGAAAGCGATGAATCCGTGGAACGGAAATACTGCTCCTTGATGCGCGGCTTCTCCAGTTCAAGCACATGAGCGATCGCATCCCACGCGCCTCCATACTCCTTCTGCCACTCGGGATTCGCCTTCACCTTGGCGCGGAACTCCTCTTCATCCTTCCGCTTCTTGTCCATCACGTTCTTGTCCAGCAATCCTTCGTAGCGCCCCTGCCACGCCTTCAAACTGTTCTCCAGACCAAATATCAAGGTTGCGGACTGGCGCGCCTGCTCCGGCCCCCGCGCCGAATAGTCCTTCAGCATCGCGATGCGCCGTTTCAGGCTCTGCAAAACATAAGGCGCTTCGTTGTCGCGCAGGCTCTCCAATTGCGCGTAGGTATCCAGCCGCGAAGTCGAACCCGGATGCCCGGAAACAAACACCAGTTCGCCGTCGCCCGCGCCTTTCGGGTTCCACTTCAAATAATCCTTGCTGTCCACCGGTTTGCCATTCTCGTAAACGCGGAACAACGCCATATCCAGGTCGTACCGCGGAAACGTGAAATTGTCCGGGTCCCCGCCATAAAATGCCGCCTGCTGCTCTGGCGCAAATACCAGCCGCACATCCGTGTATTTCTTGTAGCGATATAGCCAATATTCCCCGCCCTGGTACAGCGTCACCACGTCCGAACGAAAGCCCGTCTTCTCCGTGCTCTCTCGCTCGATATCCGCGATCACCGCTCTGCGCTTGGCGAATTCCTCGTCCGCATTCTTCGCGCCCTTCACGGCTGCGCTCACCCGGTCCGTCACATTCTCCAGGGACACCAGTACGTTTACTTCCAGGTCTTGCGACTTCATCTCCTGCTCCGGCGTCGCCGCATAAAAGCCATCACGAATGTAATCGTGCTCCGCGGTCGAGTTCTTTTGCAGTTGCCCGCGCGCCACGTGGTGATTCGTCAGCAAAAGCCCGTGCGCGCTTACGAATGACCCCGAACCGCCGTCATTCAGCCGCACGCTCGCCAGCCGCAAATGATCCAGCCACTGCTGCGTCGGCGTGAAATTGTAGCGTTCCTGCAGTTGTTTCACTGGCGGGTTATCGAAAGTCCACATTCCTTCGTCGGAGCGCACGGCGGGGCACAACATTACCGTGGCGAGGAGCGCTGTCGACGCGTAACGCAACACAAAATTTACTTTCACGGCGGGAATCCTCTTTTCTCAGGGGGTGATGCCGCATCTGGCGGCAGCTTCCAGTATAGTACGACTCTGCGGGTAACCGCATTTCCACAGGCGCGCCGCAAACGCAGCGAATTCATATCGCAGTACGATATACTGATGCCAGGGAGCTTGCGCCAGGCCATGTCAGAAAACCTGCCCGAAGGCGGATCTTGGAAGGCGCCGCTGCGCCGGTGGACTTCGCTCGTCCAGGACCGCGAGGAACAGGTCTTCCTCATCCTCACTCTTCTCATCGGCGCGCTCGTCGGCCTGCTCGTCGTCGCGTTTATCCTTATCACGGAGCGCTTTGGTGCCCACCTCTATCCCGCCGGCGGCGCGCCTTGGCGCCGTCTCGTCGTCCCGGTCGTCGGCTCTCTCGGCATGGGCTATCTCCTCTACCGCTTCTTCCCCAATGCTCGCGGCAGCGGTGTTCCCCAAACCAAAGCCGCCCTCTACGCTCACGAAGGCCGTATCACCCTGCGCACCGTTTTCGGCAAATTTTTCTGCACCTCGGTCACACTGGCCAGCGGCATTCCCCTCGGTCGTGAAGGTCCTGCGGTCCAGGTTGGTTCGGGGATTGCCTCCGTTCTCGGACGAACTCTTGGTTTGCGCCCTGAAAGAGTAAAAGCCCTGATTCCCGTCGGCGCTGCTGCTGCCGTCGCTGCGGCTTTCAATACGCCTCTCGCTGCCGTCCTCTTCGCCCTCGAGGAAGTTGTCGGCGATCTACATGCTCCCGTCCTCGGTTCCGTCGTTCTGGCCTCCGCCACTTCTTGGGCCATGCTTCGCCTGCTCCTAGGCAACAATCCCCTCTTTCAGGTGCCGCAATATCAACTCGTGAGCCCCTTTGAATTTGCTATCTACGCTGTCTTGGGTGTCGTTGGAGGATTTGTCTCCGTCGCGTTCACCAAGGTGCTCACAGGCCTCCGCGAACGTTTCCTGAATCTCCCCCGCAAAACGCTCTGGTTTCAGCCAGTCGCCGGCGGTCTTCTCGTCGGCATCATGGGCTGGTTCGTGCCTCAGGTCCTCGGCGTGGGTTACCAGCACGTCGGCGGCGCGCTGAACGGCAGCATGGCTCTGAAGCTCATGGTTCTTCTCCTCGTCCTTAAGTTTTTTGCCGTCACCCTCAGCTACGCGTCCGGCAATGCGGGCGGCATCTTCGGTCCCAGCCTTTTTCTTGGCGCCATGCTGGGCGGCATCGTTGGAACTCTGGCAAACAGGTTTCTTCCCGGTCAAGTCGCTTCTCCCGGAGCGTATGCCCTCGTCGGCATGGGCACGGCCTTCGCCGGAATCGTCCGCGCTCCCATGACCTCGGTGGTGATGATATTTGAGACCACGCGTGACTACGCCGTCATCGTCCCCCTGATGATCTCCAACCTCGTCAGTTTCTTTATCTCTTCGCGCTTCCAGAAGGAACCCATCTATGAAGTCCTTGCACGCCAGGACGGCATTCACCTCCCCAGCGCCCATTCGCGCAGCCGGGAAGGGCAGCCTCAGGTGTTCCGGACCATGAAGCCGGCCAAGGAGACTCTGTTCGCGCAACTCACTCTTCAGGAAGCCGCGGACCATACGCGTCTTAATTCACTGCATACCTGGCCCGTACTCGATGATTCTGGAGTTATCGGCGTGCTCGACGCCCGTTCGCTGCAAAAGGCCTTGGCTGAAGGTCCGCCCACTCGTCCTATTCGTGACATCGTGGATTCTGAATCCTTTCCGCATGTCCATGCCGATCATCTCTTGTCGTTCGCCCTCGAACGCATGGGCGCCACGCAACTCGATCTGCTCCCCGTGGTCAGCCGCGCCAACGTCCACAAACTCGAAGGCGTCATCACCTTCCAGGACATCCTCGACGCTTACGGCCTCGCTCCGCCAAAGACCAACGAACAGTAAAGCGCCATTCGCATTGCACCGCCCCTCGCCGTAAAATGACTGTTGCGGCCAATCTTACGCCGCGCTCCCAATTGCATGGAACCCCGCGAAAAAGCCGCTCAACTGCCAGAACAGCCCGGCGTGTATCTCTTCAAGGATGCTGGCGGCACCGTCATCTATGTAGGAAAAGCCCGCTCTCTGCGCAATCGCGTGCGTTCCTATTTCCTTGAATCGCGCTGGGCCGACGCCAAAACCGGCTCCCTCGCTCGCGAAATCGCCGATCTCGAGACCATCGTCGTCGACAATGAACGCGAAGCCCTCGCCCTCGAGCACAATTTCATCAAGCAGTACAAACCCAAGTTCAACGTCGTCCTTCGCGACGACAAAACCTATCCCTATATCAAGCTCACCCTCTCCGAAAAATATCCCCGCGTCTATTTCACTCGCCGCGTGAAAAAAGACGGCGCGCTCTATTTTGGCCCCTACTTTCCATCAAGCCTTGCGCGCCGCATCTTGCATTTCATACACAAACGCTTTCTCATCCCCTCCTGCTTCGTCGATCTCACCAAAACTCATCCCCGCCCCTGCCTCCAGTACTACATTCACCGCTGCCTTGGCCCTTGCGTTGCCGGTCTCACCACCGATGCCCGCTACGCCGAAGCCGTCCATGACGTTCGCATGTTCCTCGATGGCCGCCGCCACGACCTCATGAAAAGCATTGAAGAGCGCATGAACGCCGCCGCCGAGCTGGAGCACTTCGAGGAAGCCGCCTCCTATCGCGATCTCCTCCGCACTATCGAGGACATCGAGGAGCGCCAACGCATCGCCTCCGCCCAAGGAGACGATACGGACGTGCTCGGCTACTACGCCGAGCCTCCTCTCGTCGCCGCCAATCTATTCCATTTGCGCGGAGGCCGCGTTGTCGACCGCCGCGAATTCTACTGGGAAGAATTGGAAGCCTTCGATCCCCACGAATTCGTCCCCTCCCTCCTCAAGCAGCTCTACCTCGATGCTGAGTACCTCCCCAAGATGATTCACGTCCCGCTCGATTTTGAAGATCGCGAGCTCCTCGAAGTCACTCTCAGCGAACGCGCCGGCCACAAAGTGGAAATTCACACCCCCATGCGTGGCAGCAAGCGCGCCTTCCTCGACCTCGTCGAAAACAACGCCAAGCATTGTTTCGAGCAGCGTTTCCGCGTCCTGAAGCCCACCTCCAAGTCCATCACCGAAGCCCTGCAAAACACCCTGAATCTCCCGGAAGAGCCCAAGCGTATCGAGAGCTTCGATATCTCCCACATCCAGGGTACCGACACGGTTGCGTCCATGGTCGTTTGGGAAAATGGCCGCATGAAAAAATCCGACTATCGCAAGTTCATCATTCGCGGTGATGAAACTCCCGCTGGCCGCCCGCGTGTTCTTAACGACGACTTCGCCAGCATGTACGAAGCCGTGCTTCGTCGATATCGTCGCCTCCAGGAAGAAAAAAAGTCCCTCCCCGGACTCATTCTGATTGACGGCGGCCTCGGCCAGCTTCACGCCGCGGCCCACGCCCTGGAAGCCCTGCAAATCATCAATCAGCCCATGGCCAGCATTGCCAAGCAGGAAGAAATTCTCTACGTTCTCGGCCTTGAAAACGAACCCATCACCCTGGATCGCCACTCTCCTGTCCTCCATCTCATCCAGCAGATTCGCGACGAAACCCACCGCTTCGCTGTCACGTTTCATCGCCGTCGCCGCGCCGCCCGCCAGACCACCAGTGCCCTCCTGGAGATCCCCGGCATCGGCCCCCGCACTACCCAACTCCTCCTGCAGCGCTATGGGAGCATCGCCAATCTGCAACGCGCCACCTTGGAAGAGTTAAGCCGTGTAGTTTCAAAGAAAAGTGCCGAGAAAATCCTCCAGCATTTTGCACAACTAACCAAAACAACATAACCGCCATAACTACATATACTGGTTAATGCGTGTTGCGGCCCCATCTCCTCTATGCTACGTTTGCCTTGGAGGTTTTTTCCCATGGCTGACAACGTTGGTTCCAAAGTCTCTTATTTCCTCGTTGGTCTCGGCGTCGGCGCATTGCTGGGAGTGCTCTTTGCTCCCAAATCCGGCGAAGAAACACGCGAGTATCTGACGAAGCGCGCCGATGAGGGCCGCGAATTTGCCCAGAAGAAGGCGAAGGAATTGCGTGATCGCGCCGATGATTTGATCGAGCGTGGCAAAGACGTTGCCACTCGCAAGCGTGATTCGATCGCCGCCGCTGTTGACGCCGGCCGCGAAGCTTTCCTGCGCGAAACGAAGTCCTAGGGCCCGGTTGTATTTCGGGGAATTTCCGTGGGGTGATGCGGAGAGGGCGGGGTGTGTATGCAATTCTGGATGGAATTCTTCAGTATTGTTGCTGCGATTGCGCTCGTTGTGCAGGTTGGCATTCTCATTGGCTTGTTCGTCCAGTTGAAGCGCACCACGGAATCCATCAATCGCATGGTTAACGATCTGCACTCGCGCATGGGCCCGATTCTTACGCGCACGCAGATCCTGCTGGACGATACGCAGCCGAAAATCGCCAATCTTGTGGAAGATGCTTCGCACATCGTGTATCTCGCGCGCGGCCAGGCGCAGCGCCTCGATCGCGTCGTCGGCGAAGCCTCCGATCGTTTGCGCGGCCAGCTTGTTCGCGTGGACCGCATCTTGACCGGAACTCTCGAAGCCGTCGAGGATGCGGGGACGCAAGTGCGCCGCACGTTCTGGGGACCGGTGCACAAAATGTCCGCGCTGGTTCAGGGCATCAAGATTGGATTGGATGTTCTGCGTTCGCGCCGCGATCCGGAACCGACCGGAGAAAAGCTCGAGCAGGAAGACGAACTCTTTATTTAAATTTGTAGTGCTGCAAGAACCTCCGGCGGCGCGGATCTCAACAAGGTTCGCGCCGCTTTCTTATTTGATCCAGCCGCCCGCCAGTACCACATCGCCGTCATAAACTACCGCTGCCTGACCCGGCGTAATCGCGCGCTGCGGCGCATCAAACGTGATCCGCGCACGCAATCCTGGCAAAGCCTCCACCGTCGCCGCAGCGGGCTCATGCTTGTGGCGAATCTTGGCCAGAGCACGGAAAGGCTCGGCCGGTTCCGCAATCGAAATCCAATTCACTTCCGCAATTTCAAATGTGCTGGTGCGTAGCGCTTCATCTTCGCCCACAATGATGCGGTTGTTCGCCGTATCAATCGCCAGCACATACACCGGCTTTCCCGCCGCGAACCCCAGCCCCTTGCGTTGCCCAATCGTGTAGTTGTGCACGCCGGTGTGGCGTCCAATCACCGCGCCATCTTCGGTCACTATATCGCCAGCCGCATCGTGAATCGGCTCGCCACGTTCGTGCGTATATGCGTGAATGAACTGCACGTAATCTCCGTTGGGCACGAAGCATAGCTCCATGCTTTCGGGTTTTTCCGCCACCGGCAATTTCACTTCGCGGGCCAGCGCCCGCACTTCTTCCTTCGTCAATTCGCCCAGCGGGAATTCGCTGCGCGAAAGCTGCTCCTGCGACAGGCCCCAAAGGAAATACGATTGGTCCTTGGTGTCATCGCGCGCCCGCAGCAATTCGCAGCGCCCCGTCTTCTCATGCCGGCGAATCCGCGCGTAGTGCCCCGTCGCCAGCCGCTCCGCGCCGATCTGCCGCGCCATGCGCAACAGCGGCTCAAACTTCACGTCGGTATTGCAATTCGTGCAGGCAATCGGCGTGCGCCCCGCCAGATATTGCTGCACAAACGGCCGCACCACGCGCTCTTCAAACTGCTCCTCAAAATTCACCACATAGTGCGGAAAGCTCAGGTGCTGCGCTACACGTTTTGCATCGTACACATCATCCAGCGAACAGCAGCGGTGCTGCGCCGGGCCATCTCCCTGCAATTCCGGCAAGCGCCGCTGATTCCACAACTGCATCGTCAATCCGACAATCGGCCGCCCCTGCCGCTGCAGCACCGCCGCCACGGTGGACGAGTCCACGCCGCCAGACATGGCCACAGCCACAAGCCCGGGCTGCACTTCCTGAGCCGCGGGCAAACTCTCGAGTTGTACTTCGCTGTACATTTCTTTTCTTCAACCCTTCAATAGCTGCTCACGGCTTATGGACAGAGCACCAACCCGTCATTCCGAGTGGAGTCTGCGGAGTGAGGAATCTCTCTGCTCTTGGGTCTGTCGCCCAGCTTTCACGCCGACACCTCTCTCCGGTACGTCGGCGAAAGCTGCCGAAGTTGCGCCACCGCGGCGGGCACAATTTCCAGCGCCGCTGCAATCTCCTCTTCGCTGGTGTGCCGCCCCAGGCTAAATCGTATCGTCGCCCGAGCATCCGCCGCCGTCATCCCAATCGCCGTCAACACGTGGGAAGGTTCCAACGCGCCCGAAGAGCAGGCCGCTCCGGTTGAACACGCCAGCCCTCTCAGGTCCAGCGCGATGATCAGCGCCTCTCCTTCAATTCCAGGAAACGTGATGTTGCACGTGTTGGGTGTGCGCGGGGCACCACTCGCATTCGCTCGAGCAACCGGCACGCGCGCAAGCAATCCCTGCTCCAGCCGCTCACGCAGCGAAGCAATCCGCGCCGAATCATTCTGCAGATTCATGCGCGCCAGCTCCACCGCTTTTCCCAGCCCCACAATCCCCGGCACATTTTCGGTCCCCGGACGGAATCCGCGCTGGTGATGTCCCCCATACAGAAATTGCCGCAGCGGCGTGCCGCTCTTGATAAAAAGAGCGCCAACACCTTTCGGCGCGTATAGCTTGTGCCCGGAAAGCGAAAGCAGATCGAGCTGCAGCGCCTTCACGTCCACGGGGATTTTCCCCACCGATTGCACCGCGTCGGTGTGGAAATAAACGTCCGCCTCCGCCGCGATGCGCCCAATTTCATCCAGCGGCTGCACGGTCCCTAACTCGTTGTTCGCGTGCATCACCGTAATCAAAATCGTCTCCGGCCGAATCGCACGCCGCACCGCCTCCGGGTCCAGCAATCCCGCGCCATCCACGGGAAGATAGCTCATCGCAACGCCTTGCTTCTCCAGCGCCTGACAAGCATTCAGCACCGCCTCGTGCTCAATCGCGGAAGTAACAATGTGAGGCGCCGGCCCCCTAGCGGTGAGCGATTGCGATACCGCCGCGACCACTCCGAAGATCGCGTGATTGTCCGATTCCGTGCCCCCGCTGGTGAACACAATCTCCTGCGCCCGCGCATTCAGCAGCCCTGCCACCTGCTCCCGCGCCGTTTCCACTCCCGCCCGCGCCCGCTGCCCAAACGTGTGAATCGACGAAGCATTGCCAAATTCGCCCGCAAAGAAGGGCAGCATTGCCTCCAGCACCGCCGGCTCGACGGCCGTCGTCGCGTTGTGATCCAAATAGATGCGCTTCATAAGGTCGAGCATTCAGAATAGAAGGGAAGGGAGTTGCGCGCAACATGGGTGCGCCGGTTCCCTCCTTCTTTTGTAGGGCCCGTCCTTCTGAGGCGGGCCGCTCTTCTCCTCGACTTTGTAGTGGCCGGTCTTCAGACCGGTGCTTTGAAGTTGTCTTTGCGGCGCGCAGGACAATAATGTCGGCGCTCCGACCGAAAATGTTTTTTTAAGGATGTGTTGCAGGAGAAGGAGTTAGGGGAAACGAGGTCCGTATGTGTGGGAACCGCAGGGGTTATAGGCGGCCTGGAATCAGACAGATGTGCATGTGTTGAACGCAGAGGGGTTGCGAGGGGGAATTACACAAGTGTTGAAAATGGGAGGGTTGCAGCGGAAATATGGGAAGCGGGCCGCTTTTCTCTCCGGGTGCCCTACCTTATGCGGTGTGTGCAAAAGGGTTGCGTTTTGTTACGACCGATCTGTTTCATGCTTTGCCTGTAAGTTAAGTGACGACTGCGACACCAAGAAAGTGCTAAAATCGCCTTCCCCTTCGCTCAGGCTTATACTTGCTTTGAATAATAACCCACGGGAAAAGCAGGGGATTCAAGGGCACGCAGCTAGGTGCAAATTGGAGGAGTCGTGGCTGAAGCAAAAATTGAACTTAAAGTTGGAGCGGTGTCATTCATGGGCGAGGGTGAGAGCAATTGGGTTTCGGGTCAATTGGATAAATTCTTAGGAAAGATCGGCGAATTGACGAAGATCGCGCCGCAAGAACCTTCTGATGGCAAGGATAAGACGCCGAAAAATCCCAAGAGCGCAACTGGCACATTGGCAAGTTTTTTGAAAGTGAAGGGCGCATCCAGTAATCAAATCCGAAGATTCCTCGCAACTGCCACATGGCTACATGACCGCGAAAACAAGGATCGACTTAATACGCGGGACATTTCAAAAGCATTGTCTGCAAACAGCCAGCCGAAATTAACCAACCCAGCAGATTGCCTGAACAAAAATGTGGCCAAAGGTTGTTGCGAGAAAGATGGGAATGATTTTTTTGTGACCCCAGAAGGACGCGCTGAGATCGGTTAATGATTACCGCTGCGCAGGCGCTGTCCAGCATTCCTCCGGGACTACGCGATCCCCTGATCGCGGAATACCAATTAATCGTGCAAAACTTTTTGGAGCGCCGATGGTTGCCTACAGAATTGAGCGGCGGTCGCTTCGCTGAAATCGTTTTCACGATCCTGCAGGGGCACGCGAGTGGGACGTATGCGACGGCTCCAAGTAAACCCGCTTATTTTGTGACAGCCTGCAAAACGCTTGAAACCAACACACATGTTCCTCACAGTTTTCAAATCCTGATTCCCCGCATGCTCCCAGCCTTGTATGACATCCGAAACAATCGAAGTGTTGGGCATGTTGGTGGCGACGTGGACCCGAATCACATGGATTCTGTGGCAGTGCTCTTGATGTGCAACTGGATTATGGCGGAACTGGTTCGCGTATTTCACAATTTGACCATTACCGGAGCTCAAACAGTGGTTGAACTGCTGGCTGAAATCCGGATCCCGGTAATTTGGACAGATGGGAACATAAAGCGTGTATTGCGGCCAGAATTGAAAGTAAACGAACAGTTATTGCTGCTTGTGGCGAGTTCAGTGCCTCACGCTACCACGACTGACTTATTGAAATGGCTTGAAAAAACCAACAAACACGTTATGAATACGATCAGGTTCCTGCATTCCAAGCGATTGCTGGAATACGATTCCCAATCCGGCACTGTGAAGATCCTTCCTCCCGGATCGGCCTTCGTGGCGGAACTCGTTAAGAAGAAGAACCTAAAGGGCATTGCCTGACACAGAAGATTACTTCGCGACCCTCGTGGCAATGGCGGGCGGCATAGACGTAGAGTCGTAAGACGAATTTGGGTGCCGCACGGATTACAGAAGGGCGCCCCTTTGAATTTCGTTTACAAAGGGTGCGGGTTTTGACTTCTCTTTTCCTGGACGTTGCTCCGAGTACCAGTTTCGAATGTAGTACCCACTAAATAATAGTAGACAAACGGTAAACAATGTGATAAGCTCTATCCGCTATGCTGAGGGGACGCTGCTCTTGTGCCATTTCGGTTCGTCCCACCCCTTTGTCCCGAGCGCTTGTCGCCAAGCCTGCTCTCTGTATTCCCGTTCCTCCTTCTTCTCGAGCTCGGGGCTGTAGGCCGTCGGCTGCTTTTCGCCGCATTTCCCGTACACCTTTTTTCCCAACTCTCTTCTTTTCTGTCGCTTCCCCAGTTCGTACCGAAAAAACCTTGGGGGGGTACCCCCTGTCCGGCTTCCCTCGTTCGCCAAGGGGAGTCTCGAAGGGCTCCTCTAGCATGACCAACCGTTCCACTTCGGATTTTCTTGCGCGCCTGTCGACCGCGCCGTCAAACAAAATTGTCGGCGCGCCGACATTTCCGTTCTTGTGCGCGCATGGGGCGCAGCACTGCTGCGCCCCTACGACCGCGAGAGAAACGCGGGATGATGCCGCGGAGACCGCGTTTCTCGCTTGCGCGCGCCGGGCACTTCGTCTACACGTGTTTTTCTTTCTTGCTCCACTCGCGGATCGTGCGGATTTCGTCCTTGGGGATGTGGAGGAACGCCAGGAATTCCTGGTGTTCTTCCGGCGCGGAACGCTCGAATTCCGCGTGCCACTTGTGCATATCGGCTTCGCTGAATCCGGACGCTTTCATGATGGCAACCCACTTTTCCTTGGTGATCACTTTCTTCCTCCCAAAAGAGATTTTGTGCTGCAACAGCTTCAGGATGGCGCGCTGGTGGCCGCGAAGGGCTTGAATCTCCGCGTTCAACTCCACCAAGCGGCGCTTCAAGATGCCGGACGCGTCACTTTCGGGGCGGTCCAGAATCGCACGGATGTCCGCGAGCCCGAGGCCTGCGTTGCGATAAACGCAAACCTGCTCGAGACGCGCCACGTCTCTTTCGCCGTAGGCACGATAGTTCGACGAAGTCCGCAATGGGGGTTTCAGCAGACCCACGGATTCGTAATAAAGAATCGTGCTGCGGCTGAGATGGCAGCGCCGCGCGAGTTGGGTAACGGTCATCATCCCTGCCTTCTTAGACTCAACCCTGAAGCGGTAGACAGGTCGACAAGGAAAAAACGAGGCTTTGCGGATCGCCCCGACCGAGTGCCGATTTTGGGGATTCACGAGGGCAGAATAGCACTCCTGAGATGGACCGAACTCGCCAAATTCGCAAGGGCAAGAGAGATGCATCGCACAAAAGACGTGCGATGCAAGACCGTCCCTCGCTCCGCTCGGAATGACGTACCAGGTCACACAAAAATTGGTGGTAAAGTAAGGATGAATACAGAGACGCGTCGAAATCATGATGATCACCATTTCCAAGGAAAATTATCTAAAGGCGATTGCTGAAGCCGAGGCGGAAGGGCAGATCGTGATCCCCGCTCTGCTGGCGCATTGGCTATCCGTGACGCCGCCGGCCGTCACCGCTGCGCTGAAACGGCTGAGAAGAGACGGCCTGGTCACGATGGAAAAAGGCGGCATTCAACTTACTTCCGAAGGGCGGAAAGTTGCGGAGCGCACGATTCTCCGCCACCACCTGATCGAACGCATGCTCTTCGAGATTTTCGGCATGGGCTGGTTTGAGGTTCACGAAGAGGCTGAGCGGCTGGAGCACGCGGTCTCCCCTGCATTTGAGAAAAAACTTGTCGCGATGTTGGGGCACAAAGAAAACTGCCCTCACGGGAACGGCCTGGCTGTCATGAGCCCCAAGCAACGGCGCAAAAAGGGGCAGCGGCTGCTCAGCGAAGCCGAAGCGGGATCCAGCTACCGGGTGTTCAGCGTTTACGAACGGGACCGCAAGCTATTGGAATTTCTGGAAGAACGAGGCATTCGTCCCGGCACGCAACTGAAAGTGGAATCGCGGAACTACGACGGAACGGCCATCCTGAAAGTGGCAAAGAAACGCATCGCGCTGGGTTCTCCAGCCGCAGAGAAGATCTGGGTGGCGCGGGAACGCTAAGCAAACAGTTGTTAACCCCAGTTAATAAATTCTGATATACTGCGCTTTATTGCGCGGAACTGCATTCGTATTTTCCGCGGATTACGAAGGGAACGTTGATGGGCGAAGGACCTCAGTCCAGGTTGACGCAGCAAAGCGCCGGCCAACAAGACGTCGTCATCACCCACGAAGACGTGGACCGCGCCCACGATCGCGTGCGCGTTTCCGCGGCGCGCGCCCAGCGCGGCTTCTCCTCCAGGTTCCGTCTGTTGTGGCTGCTCGTTGGCCCCGGCATCCTTGTCATGCTGGGAGAGAACGATGGACCCAGCATGATTTCGTACGCCGCGACCGGCGCGCGATTTGGAATTGGTTTCTTTCTCCCCTTCGTTATTCTCACGTTCTGCATGGCCATCGTCGTACAAGAAATGACCATGCGTCTCGGTTCGGCCACGCACCGCGGCCATGCGGAGTTGATCTTCGACCGCTTCGGGCCGTTCTGGGGCTGGTTCTCGATGATCGATCTGGGCATCGGCAACTTCCTGACGCTGATTACCGAGTTCATTGCCATCCGAGCAGGCCTGGGATTCTTTGGCGTGCCACCGTGGGCGGCGGTCGGCAGCGCGCTGGTGTTCTTGTACCTGGCCGTAGCGATGCACCGTTATTGGACGTGGGAACGGACGCTGCTGGCCATCGCCATATTCAATCTCATCTTCGTCCCGGTGGCCCTGCTTACGCACCCGCACTGGCATTCGGTGGGTCACGCGCTGATCACCTGGATGCCGCTTCCTGGCGGCTTGAGCCAAGACACGTTAATCATCGTGCTGGCGGACATCGGGGCGACAGTAACGCCGTGGATGCTGTTCTTCCAACAGAGCGCCACGGTTGATAAGGGCCTTACGACGAAAGACATCCATCTTGGCCGCATTGATACGGTTGTGGGTGCAGCGTTGGCCGCGATTGCCGCGGTCGCTACGATTCTTGCCACCGCACCGTTATTTGCGCATCACATGACGGCCGAGAACTTTCAGGGAGCCGAATTCGCGCAGGCGCTCCAGCCGCTGATCGGGCGATTCGGCGCGGCCTTGTTTGCACTGGGCATCGTGGAAGCGGGAATGGTTGCCTCCGTCACAATTTCCATCTCCTCGGCGTATGCGTTTGGAGAAGTGGCACGCAGGCCGCACAGCTTGAACCTGCCCGTGACGCAGGGAAAATCCTTCTACACCGTGTTGTTCTTGTGCGCGGCAACTGCCGGAGCGATCGTGTTAATCCCCGGGCTGCCACTGGTCTATGTAGTTTTGCTGGTGAACGTGGTCGCGGTGCTGGCGATGCCGCCCGCGCTGGTGTTCCTGTTCATGCTTGCGAACGACAGGGAAGTGATGGGCGATCTCGTGAGTCCGTTGTGGGCGAATGTACTCGCTACCTGCGTGGTCGTCTTCCTGACACTGGCGGGGTTGCTTTTTGGCATCAGCGTGATTGCGCCAAAGGCATTTGCGTTTATGGGCGGGAGTTAGGGGGAACGAAGCATGCCTTCAAAAGACAAAGGACACAATGCAATTACCTCCTCCGATCAAGAACTGGTGCTGGCTTCGCTGGAGCCGGAACAGCTCGCGGGGCTGAAGAAGCACCTGATTCCCCGGCGGCACCTGAATGGGACGGAGAGATTCGTGATGTGGTCGCTGCGAATCTATCTGCTGTTCATGATCGTGGTGGTCGTTTACCAGGTTTTGACGAGTGCGCGCTAAAGAAGATTTGCGAGCGATTGGCGGATAGCCAGCTCATAGCAGAGCGCGTCTGATTGAAGGTTGCTAGAGAGATTGGGGAATTGCGCGCCTGCGACGCGCTTGGGTTGACGGACGAAGCCACACTTTTCCAGCACGCGGTAAGAGGCGCTGTGATCGGGATGGCATAAAGCGAAGAGTTCCGGGATCGGGAGAGTTTCCGCAAGGCCCACAATCGCGCACAATGCTTCCGTGGCATAGCCGAATCCCCAGGCATCTTTCGCGAGCACGTAGCCAGTCATGGCGCGCTGCGGGCTCTCGAACGCAAAACCCGTGCTGCCCAGCAGGCGACATTCTTTCAGATCTTCAATCAGATAAGGACCGGCGGGCCATCGCTCCCATTCGCGATCGCTGTATTCCAGAAACGCGTGAGTCTGCTCGATGGAAACATGCCGCGGCCAACTGAGAAATTTCGTCACCTCGGGGTCGGAAGCGTAGCGGCTGAAGATGAGTTCCGCATCCGCGCGGCGCGGTTTGCGCAGCAGCAAACGCGCGGTTTTCAACTGCTCTGGTGCATTCATGATGACAGTGGCTCGCGCATGAGTTGGAGAGAGATCTGCGGCTGAAAGTGCCAAGATACCACTTTAGAAAAGGGTTGGCGGTTAGAAGAGAAAAGGGCGGCGTTTGCCAGAGCAAAGGCCGCCCCAATTTGTCTCCGTAATTCAGTTGTGTGTTATGGCTTGGGTTGATCGGCAGGTTTCGCGGCCGGTGCGTCTGCCGGTTTTTCAACGGGATTCACGACCGGCTTTCCGCCGGGCTGTTCCAATGCAGGCTTCGGCGTGGGCTTTTCGGGAGCAGGAGGCTTGATGGACATTAACTCCACCTCAAAGACGAGGGTAGAATTCGGAGTGATGTCGGGGCCGGCGCTGCGTTCGCCATAGGCCAAGCTAGCAGGCAAAACGAGTTGCCACTTGGAACCGACCGGCATGAGTTGCAGCGCTTCCGTCCAGCCGGGTATCACTTGTTTCACGGGAAAAGTGGCCGGCTGGCCGCGCTTGTAAGAGCTATCGAACTCCTTGCCATTCAGCAGCGTGCCGCGGTAGTTGCACACCACCGTGTCGTCAGCGGTCGGCTTAGGGCCGCTGCCTCGCTGGAGGATTTTGTATTGCAAACCGCTGGAAGTCGTGACGACGCCGTCTTTTGTTTTGTTCGCGGCAAGGAACGCGTCACCTTCTTTCTTGTTCACTTCGCCCTGAGCCTTGGCGACTTCTTCCTGCTTCTTCTTTACTTCCGCTTGCAAAGCGATGAGCGCGGCCTTTGCTTCCTCGTCGGTCATGAGGGTATTGCCGCCAGCTAGCCCGTCTTTTAGCCCGCGCAACAGGATCGCGGGATCCACATCCACAGATTGCTGGTGCATGCCCTTGCCGATGTTCATGCCGATGGCGTAGCTGGCCTTGTCCTTTGGAGTTGTCAGGACCAACGGAGTGACAGGCTTTTTCGCGGTGGAAGTGGTTGCGGGCTTTTTCGCCGCGGGAGTCGTCTGCGCCTTGGTCGCCGGAGCCGGCGTCGCGGCAGGAGTTTGTTGAGTTGTGGGCGCCGGGGTTTGTTGCGCCGCGGCGTGGCCGGAGAGAAACAAACCGGCCGTTAAGATTGTAAGGGCGGAAAAATGAATTTTTCGCATATAAGGTATTGTTACATTGACGGGCACGCTGCGCAAATGAATGCTGTGCGATCGCCAGGAATTTTGCCGAGTGTAGTGGCCAATCTTTAGATTGGCGCCTTTTCTTTCCAAGGGGCTGACCACGACGACTCGGATGCGGCGCATCGCATCCATTCGATGGTTTGCGAGCCGGAAAATGGAAAATCGGAAGGGGAGGCGCATAGTTTCTTGCGCACCGGATTCTGCCAAATGTAACAGGCGACATCCTCGATGGCATCGGCTTGCCGGAGCGTGTGATCGTAATAGCTCTTCTCCCAAAGTCTCGCGCCGCAGGATTTCTTAAATTCAAATGCGGTGCTGAGTTTGAAGACCCGTACGAATTCCAGAAGGTCGCATGTGGCACTCGTGCCTTGCACCAGCAAGTGAACGTGATCGGGCATTAGGCAATACGCGTGAAGCTGGAAGGACCGTTTGGCGGCGCATTGTTCGAGAGTGGCGAGAACTGATTGCGCGGTAGCTCTTTCGCCCAGATAGGTTTTGCGCTGATTGCAGCAAATGGTGACAAAATGGTTGCGCTGGCCGCGATAAAACTCCGGCGAGAGGCGGGTACTTTTGCGGTTAATGGGCATACCAGAAGACAATCTATCAGATTAGATAAGACATGAGTATGAGGGAAGATTAGAGTATTGGGCGGAAAAGCGCCAGTCTAAAGACTGGCCACTACACAAGGCAAGAAGCGGACTCACGTTGAGGGACGAAGAGTTTTTGCGCGCTCGTTAGGGGGCGTGGTAGTGTGAGCGTTCGGAACGCTGTGGAAGCGAAGTGCGGAGGGATGAAGTGGGGTATCGCGATTTGCGGGAATTTGTGCGGAAGTTGGAGAGTGAAGGCGAACTGCGCCGCGTGAAGACGGAAGTCGATCCGGTGCTGGAGATTGCGGAAGTGGTGCAGCGCTTGCGCCGTGAGGCCATTCACGGAGAAAACTCCATGGCGCAAAAAAGCAAAGAAAATGCTCCGGGCGCGCACGCCGGGCCGATCCCCGCAGGATTGGGGCCCGCGCTGCTGTTTGAAAAGCCAAAGGGTTCGCGGTATCCGCTGCTGATCAATGCCTTCGGCAGCGTTCGCCGGATGGAGTTGGCGTTTGAAGTTGAGAAATTGCAGGATGTCGCGGCGCGGATTCGCGGCTTTCTGGACATGCAGACGCCGCAAGGGCTGTTCGACAAATTAAAGATGCTGCCGAAGCTGGCGGAATTGGGTTCGTTTTTCCCGCGGGTTGTGAAGGACGGCGCGTGCAAGGAAGTGGTGCGCAAGGGCGATGACGTCAACCTGCTGGATTTTCCGATTTTGAAATGCTGGCCGCAGGATGGCGGGCGGTTTATTACGTTTCCGCTGGTGTTCACGAAAAATCCGGAAACAGGGAAGCGCAACGTGGGCATGTACCGCATGCAAATTTATGACGAACGCACCACGGGCATGCACTGGCAGACGCAGAAGCATGGCGCGGAACATTTCCGGCGCGCGCGCGCGAAGAATCCCGAGGGGCGCATTCCGGTGAGCGTGGCAATTGGCGCTGATCCGGCCACTACGCTTGGCGGCATATTGCCGATTCCGCCAGACCTGGACGAAATGATGTTCAGCGGCTTCTTGAAACGGGAACCGGTGGAAATGGTGTCCTGCGAAACGAATGAACTGGAAGTCCCGGCCAACGCGGAAATTGTATTGGAAGGCTACGTCAACCTTAGCGAGATGCGCACGGAAGGCCCCTTCGGCGATCACACGGGTTTTTATTCGCTGGAGGGAGAATACCCGGTATTCCATGTGGAGTGCGTGACGCACCGCAAGGAGCCCATCTATTTGACGACGGTGGTGGGGCCGCCGCCGCAGGAAGATTTTTTTATGGGTTACGCGATCGAGCGGGTGTTCCTGCCACTGATGAAGATGACGCACCCGGAGATTGTGGATGTGTCGCTGCCCGCGGAAGGGATTGTGCATAACCTGATGGTGGTCTCGATCCGGAAGTCGTTTCCAGGGCACGCGCGGAAGGTGATGAACGCGATCTGGTCGCTGGGGCAGGCGATGTTCACCAAAGTGATCGTGGTGGTGGATCACGATGTGAACGTGCACGATTATCGCGAGGTGGTGTGGAAGGCGCTGTGCGCCATTGATCCGGAGCGCGATGTGCAGTTCATGTTTGGGCCCATGGACACGCTGGACCACGCGGCACGGATGCAGGATTTCGGGTCGAAGATGGGCATTGATGCCACGCGTAAATGGGCCAGCGAGGGATTTACACGCCCCTGGCCGGATGAGATTTTGATGGACGAGAAAACAAAGGCGCGCGTGGAGAACCTCTGGAAGAGCTTGGGGATTTGAACGGACTTTCGCCACAGAGGACACAGAGAGCACAGAGAAAAGAGCGGGAAAGAAAGAACAAGATTTCACCACAGAGTTAGCGGAGGACCGCAGAGGAAGCGGGGGAGGCGGTGAGGTGTAGCCTGGATCCCTCGACCTCGCGACCCGATGCGCCAAACGGCGGCCCGTCAGAAAAAGTCGGGTCGCTTTGCTCGGGATGACATTGGCTGGAGCGGCGTGGACCCGGTGGGTTAGATGAGGAGTTGGCGCTTGCGTCCGGCGATGGCCAGGACGAACAGGATCGCGGTGAACGCAAGGTAGTAGAGCGGATAGTGCGTGGTGGCGGTGGCGGGCGAAGAGCCCATGAAGTCAAACGCGGGCATTGCGTGCATTGGGCCGATATACCACAGAAGAGTGTAGAGAATTTCAAAGGGCTTGCTGCTGCTCGACCATACTCCCAGGAAGAGCGCAGCGGTGGGAATGAATAACGCGCCAACCGTCCAGGCGAATAATCCAGGCAGATTTCTATCCAACAGCAGACGAAGGGCGAACCCGCTTCCTGTCACCACAGCCAGCAAAACTCCCGCGAGCCAAACCGCCGGAAGTTGCCGGGCCAAGGGATGCGGCGCAGCGAACAGGATTTGGTGAGTCTGGTGGCGCTGTTCGCGCACGCCCATGGAAGACCACAACAGGATCGGCCATATCCAGGCGAAGGCGAGAACCATGCCTCGCGCATCCGGCTTTGGAACCAATGCCTGGGCGAGAACTAATCCTGCCGCAATTGAATACCACCACCAACGCTGACCTTTGAAAAGCAATCGTAGCTCTGCGGCGAGGACTGCCGGGAAGCGGAATCTCTGCGCTTTCGTAACAAGCGGCGAGAGCTTTGTTGTTGGGGCCGGTGACGCGATGGGAATGGACACAGTCACAGGAAGGGCGGGAGTTGGAGAGGCGCGTAAGACTCGATAACCCCGCGCGGGATCAAAGCGATCAAAGAGCGTGGCGGCAAGCACGCAGAGCAGCAAGGCTACAGCGCACAAAAGCAGGCGCGTGAATAGGGTTTCGGCGGTCCAGGGAATGCCTTCCCAGCGGAAAGTGGAGGCTGCCTTGAACTGGCCCGAATCAATGGAAAGAGAAAAACTATTCTCGGCCTGGGGCGCAGCGCCGCTGGCAATGATGCTCTGTCGCAATATAAACAGGCCACCGAGGTCGAAGAGGGGAGAGTTACCGAGAATGGGCGCAATGAGAATGGCGGTCCACAAAAAAAAGTAGGCGACGTTCCCGAAACCGCCGCGCAGGAAGGGAATCGTCTCAAATACGATTGCCAGGGCGGCCACTACCGCCATCGCCGGGAGCGAGAGGAGAAGGAAGGGAGAGAGGAGCTTCCAAAGATGAATGTGCATGTCTTCCGCGCTGACGAGCTGCATGACGATGGAAGAGAGTGCGAGGATGCCGATCATCGAAGCGAGGACTGCAAAGTTGCTGGTGAACTTGCCGAGGATATAGGCGAAACGGGAAATGGGAGTGGCCGCGAGAATCTGGCCGACACGCGTCTCGGTGTCGCGCTGCAGCGTGTTCTTGACGAAGTAGAATCCGGCGAGCGAAATAAAGGTGCTGCCCACGACGGCGAGCAGACCGCCAATCCAGGCCGAATTGTAGATGCCGCGGGAATCTCCAATGCGCAGAGTCAGCCTGCCAACGGTGGCCATGTAACCGAAGTAAAGCGCTAGTCCCAGCGTAAAGAGGAAACTGTAGCGGCGGACGCGCTCGAGGAAGTCCGCCCTGGCCGCGGCCAACACGACAGTTGCCGCGATCATGCCGCTGCTCCCGCTTGCGTGGCGCGCCCTGCAGCGATTGTGGCGAGATAGGCATCTTCGAGAGAGGGCTCGAGAGGCGAAGAATTGGGAAACGGGGCGGAGTCCGCAACCACACGCGCGTGCACGCCGTCGGTGCGATGAGCGACGCTGCTGACAAGATGGCGCTGCTGGAGAGCGGGCAGATCAGCACTGGGGAGAAGGACTTCCCAGACTTTGCCGTTGATGGAGGCAAGCAGGGCTTCGGGGGAAGCGTGAGAGAGGAGCCGGCCGTGAGAAAGGATGGCGATGTCAGTGGCGACGGCTTCAACGTCGGAGACGATGTGCGTAGAGAGGATGACGATGCGCTCGCCAGAAAGTTCGGAGAGAAGATTGCGAAAGCGGACACGCTCTTCCGGGTCCAGACCGGCAGTGGGTTCATCCACGATGAGGAGTTGCGGGTCATTCAGAAGGGCTTGCGCGATGCCGACGCGCTGGCGCATGCCGCCGGAAAAGCCGCCGAGAGGGCGATTGCGCGCGTCACTGAGATTTACTACGGATAGGAGTTCCTCGATGCGGCGGCGCGCGGCGGGGCCATCGAGGCCCTTGACGGCGGCAAGGTAGGCGAGGAATTCATACGCAGTGAGATGGGGATAAACACCGAAATCCTGCGGCAAATAACCAAGGACAGCGCGAAGCGGGTCGGGCGAAGAGAGCATATCGAGGTCATTCCAGCGGATGGAGCCACTGGAGGGACGCGTGACGGTGGCAAGGATGCGCATGAGGGTGGACTTGCCGGCGCCGTTTGGTCCCAACAGTCCGAGGACGCCGGTGTTTAATTCCAAGTTGCAATCAAGCAGGCCCCAGACATTGCCAGAGTATTTTTTGCTGAGCGAGCGGATGGAAAGTTTCATAGAACGCGCCTCTTAGGATACGTAGTACTAGAGCGAAGGCTGGAAACGAACGGCAACCGGGCAACACTGAAGTTACGAACGAAGACAGGATAATGTTTCGATGGCAGCGAAGTAATGGGTTGGAGGCAAAGAGAAGATCCTCTGGAACTATAGGCGTTCAATTGGTGGATGCAAGGAAGTCCAGGCCGTCGACACCGGGCGTAAACTTCAGCGGTTCATCCAACTTCCAAGTCTGCAGATCGAGGATTTCGACTGTGGCAGCTCGGGGGCAACTGACAAAAGCGCGCGAGCCATCCGGTGTGATAAGGACCTCCCCGGTGGCCTGCGGAATATCGAAGGAATGCGCGACTTTACCACTAGCGGTATCCACGACAAACAATTTGCCTGCTGGGGAAACGGCCACCAACCAGCGGCCATCGGGAGTAGACGCGGAAGAATAAACGGTGCTGGGCAGGGCGATCCAACCGGTGACAGCGTTGGTGGCGGTATCAATTACGGCGATGCGCGTGGAAGCCTGGTCATGGGTGTAAACGCGGCGGCCATCCGGCGAAATGGAGATACGCTGAACTATTTTGCTGATGGGGATGGTGGTAATTAAAGAGCGTTTTTGCAGGTCCAGGACGCTTACACTGCCCGCATCCACGTTTGCGGTATACGCACGGTGGCCGTCCGGAGTGATCACCAGCATGTGCGATTCGATCTGGCCGGTGGGGATTTCGCCAACGACTTTGCGAGCGGCAGTATCAATGATATACACGGCGTTGGCCAGTTCCGCGGAAACGTACAGCAAGCCGTCGGGGCCAAACTTGGCGCAGTGAGGACGAACGGGCTTGCCAAGGGCGATGTGTCCGGCGAGTTTGCGTTCTTTCAGATCGACGATGTCAATCGAATCGCCATCGGTGCCGGGTTTGCCGACGCCGGAATTGCCGTAGATGGGAACGTAAGCAAAGTGTCCGTCGGGAGAAACGACGAGTTCATGGCCATTGATACCGACTTCGACGCGCATCAAGGTTTGGTGCGTGGCGAGGTCCACCAACAAGGCGGTGTGGTCGCCCTGATTGGCGATCACCAGGAATCCCGCGCTGTGCGGCGCAGGCGAAGGTGCGTCGCCGCGCGCTTGTTGGAATAATGTTGTGGCCAGGAGAACAAAAAGGGCGAGGAGCACAATGGCGATTCCTTGCGAGCGATTCATAGGAACCTCGACGATGCGTTGCCAATGAGAAAGATTCGAGCTGGCAGATTGTAGCGCGTGAAAGGACGGCAAGCGCGCGATTTTTTTGGAAAGCGTGGAAGGGGATGGAGGCAGTCCAGGAAACCCGGAGAAAACCGGGTGATTGCCGGTCATTGCATGCAAAGGATAACCGTCCCACAGGACAGGGAGGGAAGCGGGGGAAAATACAATCTATAGTGGTACCAGTAGCTATGCGGCTCTACATATTGGAGTACCTGCCTACAATACCAGGCGAATAGCCTAGGATTCCTTGCATTGTAAGCACAAATACAGGAGAGAAGTGCTTGACGGTCGGCGGCAGTCGGTGACATAAAGTTCACACGGGCGGCACTCTCTGGATTATTATTAGCAGCAAATGAGGGTGTGGCGCACGCCGGGTCCTTTGGCGTGAAATAAACAGGGTGGACGTTCCTCGTGAGCGAATCGCGTGAAGTGATGAACGTACGGCAAGCGTCCCAGTATTTGGGCATCAGCCCGGATACTCTGTACCGGTACATCACAGAGGGCGAAATACCTGCATTCAAGCTAGGCAATCGTTGGAAACTAAGGAAGACGATCCTGGACCGCTGGATGGAACGCAAGATGAGCCAAGTGGTGGCAAGGCGCCGCTAGGTTTGCTCTGGCGTGAGGGAAAGAGGCCGCGATATGTGGTTACTCGGGGGTAAGAAAGCAAAGCAGTTGGTGGGACTGGATATCGGCTCCAGTTCGATCAAGGCCGTCGAATTGAAATCGACGAAGGCCGGGTACGAGCTCGTCAGTTTCGGGATGGAGCCGCTGGCGCAGGACACCGTGGTGGACGGAGCGATCATGGACGCGCCGCAGGTGGCCAACGCGATCACGAAGATTTTCGACACCGAACATATCAAGACCAAGAACGTGGCCACTTCCGTATCCGGGCATTCGGTGATCGTGAAGAGGGTTCCACTGCCACTGATGACGGAAGAAGAGTTGTATGACCGCATTCCATCGGAAGCCAGCCAGCACATACCCTTTGACATCGCGGACGTGAATTTGAGCTATCAGCTTCTGGAAGCCATGGACGCGCAGATGGACGTCCTGCTGGTGGCCGTGAAGAAAGACAAGATTCTGAACCACACCAACGTGCTGGCGCAGGCAGGGAAGACGCCGGTGGTGGTGGACATAGACGCGTTTGGCTTGCAGAACTGCTTTGAAGTGAACTACGAGCCGGATGCGGGACAGACGGTGGCGTTGCTGAACATCGGCGCCAGCGTGATGAACATTAATATCGTGCGCGGAGGCGTGCCGCTGTTTACGCGCGACGTCAGCGTGGGCGGCAACCAGTACACGGACGCGCTGCAGAAGGAACTGGACTTGAGCTTCGATGACGCGGAACGCCTGAAGAAGGGCGATACCCTGCCCAGCGTGACCGACGAGCAAAAAAGCCAGATTTTGCGCAGCGTTTCGGATATTCTTACGCTGGAAATCCAGAAGACGTTCGACTTTTTCCGGGCCACTGCCAGCGGTGAGAATATTCAGCGCATCATGGTTGCCGGGGGAACGGCGCGAGTGCCGGGCCTGGTGGACCTGCTGCGAGAAGAGTTTGCCATGCCGGTGGAGGAGTTGAATCCATTCCGGAAAGTCCTGATCAATCCGGGCAAGCACAGCGAGGACCAGATCCGGGATTTGGCGCCAAAGTTGGTTGTCGCGGTGGGACTGGCACTTAGGAGCTTCGACTAGCCATGATCCGCATAAACTTATTGGGACAAATACGGCCGAAGACCGCACGACGGCCGGTAGACACCGGGGCGGCCCTGCCGCTGGTGTTCATCGGCGCAGGCGTGCTGCTTGGCGGCCTCTTCCTGTTTTACTTCTACCACTCCTGGCAGACGCAGCTGAACGAAGAGAACGGCCGCATCAAGCAGCTCCAGGCGCAGAAGACGGAACTCGAGCAGATCAAATTGCAGGTGGATGCTTT
>Ga0209517_10001054_pt1 | contig 43699 bp, 34 predicted proteins | sample PeaSoiMetSII2010_FD_187695 | JGI IMG/M metagenome (GOLD analysis project Ga0209517, IMG submission 187695) | Peat soil microbial communities from Weissenstadt, Germany - SII-2010 (SPAdes) (version 2) | ecosystem: Environmental > Terrestrial > Soil > Wetlands > Peat | place: Germany...
TGGCTGGCGAACTGGGTTCGGGAGCGGATGCATGGGGACAAGGCTTACTTCAACGTCAATCGGCATATCAATCCTACGAATGTTTGCGTGGCGGCTTGCCGGTTGTGCGCTTTTGGGCGCAAGAAGGATACTCCGGGCGCTTACACTATGGCGCTTGAGGAGGCTTTCGCGACGGCTGCTTCCGGTTACACCGAGGCGGTCACTGAGTTTCACATTGTCGGCGGGCTGCATCCTGATTTGCCGTTTCAATATTTTCTTGACCTGGTTTCCGGATTGAAAGAGCGCTTTCCGCAAGTCCACATGAAGGCCTTCACCATGGTGGAAGTCGCGTATCTGGCTAAGCGGGCTATGTTGACGATTCGCGAGACGCTGGAAAAAATGAAAGAAGCGGGGGTCGATTCGCTGCCCGGCGGTGGAGCCGAAATTTTTGCCGATCGGGTGCGGCACATTATTTGCGATCACAAGATTGATGGCGGTCAATGGCTCGATACCGCGCGCCTTGCCCACCAGATCGGGCTTAAATCGAACGCCACCATGCTCTACGGGCACATCGAAGACGACGAGGACCGCGTCGATCACCTGCTGAAACTGCGCGCCTTGCAAGATGAGACTGGCGGGTTCCAGACTTTTATTCCACTTGCCTTTCATCCGGCGAACACGCCTTTGCAGCATCTTTTCACGACTACCGGCATGACCGACATCAAGCAGATTGCGGTCAGCCGGCTGGTGCTTGATAACTTTCCGCATATTAAGTCTTACTGGCAGATGATGACTCCTAAGATTGCGCAGATCTCGCTGCGCTTTGGAGCGGACGATATTGACGGGACCGTGGTCGAGGAAAAGATTTATCACGACGCGGGCGCTACTACTCCTCAAGGGCTGCGGCGACACGATCTGGTGCGCTTGATCACGGAAGCGGGGCGCGAACCGATCGAGCGCGACACGCTCTACCGGCCAGTTACGCGGACGGAGACCTCTTTTACGGTGTCGGTGTAGGGGGAAAGTTCTCGGTTCTCAGTTTCAATCGGTGAAGCCGAGTCTGAAAACAGGCCGACTATCGCAGCCTTAAAGAGTGTGCGTGAAAGCTCGGTCCCTTCGACTTCGCTCAGGGCAGGCTCTCCGGGACTTGAATCATTTTCTTTCACTTTACCCAGCGCTGAAGCGCTGGGCTAAGTTAGTTCGCCCCTCCGGGGCTGGATTCTCGGGCATTCCGCTCCACCGGATTCTGCGGCATCGCGAATTCAAATACATGGGTCCTTCGCTTCGCTCAGGATGACAGCGTAGATTTATATCGCGAACTTGTTGGAGACGACACTGAGAACTGAGAACTGATAACTGATAACTGATAACTGATAACTGGGAACCTTCTCCAAGCAGGCGCATCTAATCTTCATGGCAAAAGAGCAAACAGCAGTTTTCGGCGGCGGATGCTTCTGGTGTATTGAGGCCATTTTTCAACGTCTGACGGGCGTCACCCACGTCGAGTCCGGCTACATGGGCGGACGCGCCGACCAGGCGACTTATCGCCAGGTGTGCAGCGGCGGCACCGGGCATGTGGAAGTCGTGCGCGTCACCTTCGATCCCGACCAGATCAATTATCGTGAACTGCTGGACGTATTCTTCACGGTGCACGATCCGACCACGCTGAATCGGCAGGGAAACGATGAGGGCGAGCAATATCGCTCCGTCATCTTCTACACCGATGAAGAGCAGCAGCGGATTGCGGAGGATGTGATTGCGGAGATGACGGCGGCGAAAGTGTTTCCTGAACCGATCGTGACCGTAGTCGAGCCGGCCGCGGAATTTTATGTAGCCGAAGACTACCATCAGAACTACTACAACGAAAACTCGCGCCAGTCTTATTGCATGTTCACGATCTCGCCGAAGCTGGCGAAGTTGGAAAAGAAGTTTGCCGAAAAATTGAGAGCGTGAAGGTATAGCCCTGCTCGAATAGAGGCCGGAATCTATTCCTCAGAATTCCGGACAATTCCGGTCGGGCTGGCCTTGGTGGGTTCGGGCCGTTCGTCCAACAGAAGTCGTCGCAAGGTGCGCAGGTCGTTGAGCAGTCGACTGCTGCTTTGCAGGTGCTGCTCCAGTTTGTCCAACTTGAATTGCACGATTTGCAGCGCCTGCACCCGGCGGTCCGACTTGGCTTGGGCGGCCGCGCTTAGATCGGCTGCGATCTCGCTCTTGGCTTCGGTGATGGCCTCGACCAATAATCGTACGTATTGATGGGCATTCTCGACACTATCAAACGGGGTTTGGAGGGGACTTTCCACGTTGAGAGGTCCTTAGCAAATGCTAGCAGCCTGTGGCGAAACTCGAGCGCCCAAGACGGCGCCTAAAGGCGCATTCATAACACGGTTCCTACGGTATGCCTAAAGGCATACCCTGATACGAATCGTACCATCTCGGCGATGGGATCGCCGAGAACACTACGCCTTTGAAGTGGTCGTTAATTAGGTTAGGGATTTCATGGCAGACGTCTCGCCGAGGTCTCTTACTGCTTGTATGGGCTGACGCCCAGCTTCTTCACTTGCTCCGTGAAGTCTCTCACCACCTGCCCAAATCTCGGGCCTTCGGCGGCCGAAACCCATTCCAAGCGAAAGCGCTCTTCCTCGATACCGAAATCGGCGAGCATCAGCTTGATGGCTTCCGCGCGTTTTTCGGTTTTGTAATTGCCTTCCTGATAGTGGCAATCTCCCAGATGGCAGCCGCAGATGAGGACGCCGTCCGCCCCCTTGGTGAAGGCATCAATCACCAGGTTGGGATGCACCATTCCGGAACACATGACGCGGACGATGCGGATGCTGGGCGGGTATTGGGTCCGGGAAACGCCTGCTAAGTCTGCGCCGGCGTAGGCGCACCAGTTGCAGCACAGGGCGATGATCAGGGGCTCAAAATTATCTTCCATTACGATGCTCCATTACGACACTCCCATTACGACACTCCCAATGCAGCGTGGATCTGGGCCTCGATTTCAGCGAGGGTAAATCCGTAGACGAATATGCCATTCTTTGGACACGTAGCCTGGCAGCAGCCGCAGCCCTTGCAGGAGGAGTCGTTGGTTTCGACGACTTTCTTGATCCCCCCCTGCCACATGTACTCGATAAGGGTGATGGCTTTGTAGGGGCAGGTGTCCACGCAGTAGGCGCAACCGTCGCAGCTGGCGTCGACGACATGCGATATGTTGCCTTCCAGCTCAATGCGGTCCCGGCTGAGGATGGTGGATGCTCTGGCGGCGGCGGCCTGAGCCTGCAAAATGGTTTCCTCGATGTTCTTGGGAGAATGCGCCAGCCCGCACAGGAAGGCGCCATCGGTCATGAAATCGACCGGGCGAAGCTTCATGTGGGCTTCGAGGAAAAAGCCTTCGCTATTCAATGGAACCTTGATCAGCTGCGCGAGCTGTTTATTGTCCTCGTGCGGCTGAATGCCCGCCGACAACACCACCGCATCGGCGGCGATGGTGAACGGCATGCCGAGCGTCTGGTCGAAGACGGAAACCTGGAGTCCTTGCCCATTCGACGCTACTTCAGGCTTGCGATCTTCCTCGTAGCGGACGAATGCTACGCCGAGCTTCCGCGCCCGGGTGTAGTACTCTTCCTTGAAGCCATAGGTACGGATGTCGCGGTAGAGGACGTACACATGCGTGTGCGGCGAGAGTTCTTTAATCTTCAGCGCATTCTTGATCGCCTGGGCGCAGCACACGCGCGAACAGTAGGGCCGTTCTTTGTCGCGTGAACCGACGCATTGGATCATCACAACTGTCTTTTGTTTCCCGTTCGGTTTCAGGAAGCCATCGTCAGTGACGAGACGCTCTTCTAGTTCTCGCTGGGTTATTACCCTTTTGTCCTGGCCATACAGGTACTCGGTGGGCTGGTGCTCGCGCGCTCCGGTTGCAACTATGATCGTGCCATGCTTGACCGTGGTGGTCTGGCCGTCGACGGCAATGGTCGTGCTAAAGTCGCCGATTGAGCCCTCGATCTTCTCCAGCTTGGCTCCGGTATAGACACAGATCAGGTCGTTGCGGCCGATCTCCTCGCGCAGCCGACTTAGCTCGGCTTGCGGTTGGTTCCCGCCCAGCAGGTAATGGAGGTGCTTCAGGTTCCCGCCGAGTTCGTTCTGCTTTTCGACCAGGTGAACGTTGAATCCCTGATGTGCGAGCGAAAGCGCAGCCGTCATGCCGGCGAGCCCGCCACCGATTACCAAGCCCGACTTGTTGACTGGGATCGACCTCTGGGCGAGCGGCTCCAGCAGCCGTGCTTTGGCCACCGCCATCCTCACCAAGTCCTTGGATTTCTCGGTCGCCTTCGCTGGCTCCTGCATGTGGACCCAGGAACATTGGTCGCGGATGTTCGCCATCTCGAAAAGATAAGGATTGAGTCCCGCCTCGCGGAGGGTATTCCGGAACAGGGGCTCGTGGGTACGGGGTGTGCAGGAGGCGACGATCACGCGGTTCAGATGGTGTTCGTCGATCTTTTCCTTGATCGCTTCCTGCGTGTCATTGGAGCAGGTGTAGAGATTGGCCCCGGCGTATACCACATTGGGCAGCGTCTTCGCATACTCCGTCACCGAGGGGACGTTGACCACACCGGCAATGTTCGTTCCGCAGTGACAGACAAAGACCCCGATGCGAGGCTCTTCTCCGGTCACATCTCTCTCCGGGGGATATACCTTGGGTGTCATCTGCGTTCCGCGGGCGTCCTTTAGCAGCGAAAGCACTTGCCCGGCTGCTGCCGATGCCTGCATCACTGTTTCCGGGATGTCCTTGGGTTCGGCAAACGGGCCCGCCACATAGATCGCTTCCCGGGAAGATTCCGCGGGCTTGAACACGGAGGTGTGGCAGAAATCGTGGGGATTGAGGGCGATGCCGAATGTTTCTGCGAACGCCTTCACCTCTTTCGGAGGCTGCATGCCCACAGACAGGACGACCAAGTCGTACTCCCGCGAGACTTTCTTGTCGTTTTCGGCCAGATACTTGATGATGAGGTTCTTGGTCTCGGGTACTTCCTCGATTTTGGGCACGCGGCAACGGATATACTGGACGCCCTGTTCCCGGGCGCGGTTGTAATACTGCTCAAATCCCTTGCTGAAGGCGCGCAGATCCATGAAGAAGATGTCGCACTGGAGATTCTCGCCGAGATGCTCCTTGGCGATGAGGGCTTCTTTGGTGGCGTACATACAGCAGACGGAGGAGCAGTAATCCCTCTCCGAGTCCCGCGACCCGACGCATTGGATGAAGCCGATGCGCTTCGGGGTTTGCCCGTCGCTCGGCCGCAGCACATGACCGGAATACGGTCCCGACGCCGACAGAATCCGCTCGAACTCCATGGCGTTAATCACATTCGGGAGTCGGCCATATCCCAGATCTTTGCTGCCCCGGGCATCGTAGGTCTGGTAGCCGGGAGAGAGAATGATGGCCCCTACGTTAAGCTCAACGGTTGACGGTTTCTGGTCAAAATTTATTGCCTCGGCCTCGCACACTTCCTCGCAGATTCCGCAGTCGTCGTAATTCAAATGGATGCAGGTGTCACGATCAATGATGGCCTTGTTGGGAACGGCCTGCGGGTAGGGAATGTACGTGGCGGGCCTGGAGTCGAGATTCAGGTTGAAGATGTTGCGAATGGGGTCGAAAGTACCCGCCGTCGCCAGGGATGAAACCTGTTTGCCGGTGGGGCAAATGAAATTGCATGCCCCGCAGGTCCAACAGACCGAATTGTGTTTGCCGAAGGGCGCCTGTAGTTTTTTCTTTGGTCCCCTGCCGGTGAAGCCGATGGCGGCCCTTCCCATCCGTTCCTCGCACATGCGAACGCACAGGCCGCAGTAGATGCAGTCGTCGTTTTTCTTCTTGATCCGAGTATCCAGGACTCCCAGCTCGGCGGCGATGCGCTTGACGATTTCGGACTCGGGACAGCGCGCCAGCAGAAGCTCGGCCACGATACGCCGTGCGCGCAAGACCCTCTCGCTATGGGTTGTGACACTGATCCCGTCCAAAGCGGGGTAGGAGCAGGCAGCCTGCACAGAGGCCGGCCTGCCCGGAGTGGCGACCTCAACGACGCAGAGCCGGCAGGCGCCATAGGGCGTCAGTGCTTTGTGGTGGCAGAGGGTGGGGAGCTTGACGCCGGCTTTTTCTACGGCGTGGAGGAGTTTTGTCCCCTCCTCAACTTCTATCTGCGCGTTATTGATTGTGAGACGTACCATCGCACCCACCTCAATCGGTTTCTATAGTCTCGAAGCGAAAGCAAACCTCGGGATGCGTCGCTTCCAGGCAATACAGCGTCTTCTTGATATCCCCCAAGGGCCTGCGGTCAATATGGCTCAGCCCAAAGGTGGCAATCACCCTCGTGCCCTGGCCCGGTGCGCTCTCCACTTCGAGAGTCCCCCCGGCTTCTTCCGCGGCTTGCGCCAGCAATGGCAAGCCGAGACCGATTCGCCTGCCTTGCTTCGTCGTGAAGAAGGGGTCCAGAGATCGTCTTTTGGTCTCTTCGTCCATTCCTTTACCGTCGTCGATCACTTCGAGCACGAGCCGATCCGCTTGCTTGCGCTGGGCCAGCCGTATGACGATGTGCTTGGCCCGGGCCCTCAGGGCGTTCTCAACGATGTCGAGGATATGTAGTGATACATCCTCCATCGCTAGATCCTCATCCTTCTTCCCTCCATTCCGGACAAGCACCGCCTTATCTCGACGGTGTCCGCCGTCTCCATCCAGAACTTCGTCGATCTCCTCCCGACATCTTCCAACTTGTGGGCGTCAGAGGAGCTAATGAAGGGCAGGGGCTTTGCCTGCCGGATGCTATCCCGTTTCGACGGATCGGCCAGCTCCAGGGCGTCCAGGAGCAGACCCTCGGGAATAAACCCCAACTGCCCGACAATGCCGAAACCCTCCCGATCCACATGCGCGGCAATGGCCAGACCATCCCGCTCGTGGATCAATGCGACAAGCTGCTCAATAGTGATTTCGGTGGCTCCGATGAGGAGTTTGTCGCTGAAGCCGAGGACGTTCTCCTCCTCGTCGACAACCACCTGCTCTCCGTACAGCTTTTCATCGTTGGTTCCGTGAAGATTCTCATAGACGATTTCCTGAAGAGAGAACAGGCTCTCGTGAGTACCGAACAAAGCGAGGATGTGAACCTCCTCTCGGGTCGTCACCTCCATTCCGCCAATCACGGTTATGCCTTCTCGCGCGGCGTTTTTCTCGACGGCGGGGACGTTCTCGGCTGAGTTGTGGTCGCAAATGCCGATCATCTGCAGTCCTTTTCGCTTCGCCTCGCTCACGATATTGCGTGGTGACATATCCAAGCCCGCGCAGGGTGACAAACAACTATGAATGTGCAAATCGGCCCTAAACTCCTTCACGATTCGTGACTCCCAGCTCGCACAATCGGGCCACAACGTCGTAGCTCGAGAGCGGACTGACCAGGATAGGAATGTGTTCCTGCTCCGCCTTCTGGAGCGTTGCTGCTTCTGGTGTCCTGCCATTGACGACAATGATTCCGCAGAGCTCCTTACCGCTGGCCACCGCAACGATGTTGGTGTGGGTCTGCAGCGTGACCCACACTTGTCCTTTTCGGGCATGGGCAAGAACGTCGCTCAGCATGTCCCCGGCATATCCGCCGGTTACGGTGCGACACGACAAGAGATCCCCACCGGTGCTCACCGCAAGCTTCAGTGCGTCCGCGATATCCTGCAGCGTCTTCATCACGTATGGACCGTAAACTGGAGATTGGTGCCCACTCCGACCTTCGACTCCAGTTTCATCTCATCAGAGCACTTCTTAATGTTGGGAAGTCCCATGCCGGCGCCGAAGCCGAGCTCGCGCACCCAGTCCGGCGCAGTCGAATAACCCGGTTGCATAGCCAACTCGATATCGGGGATTCCCGGGCCGATATCGACGGCGTTGATCGTCACTTTCCTTGGCTCGACGCAGGCAACCAGCTCACCTCCCTCGGTGAAAACAACGAGATTCATCTCGGCTTCGTACGAGGCGATACAGATTCGTCGGGCAAAATCGGGAGAGATGCCGAGTGCATGCAGATTCCGCTTCAGCTGGCTGCTAGCCTCCCCTGCGTGGTCGAAGTTCCCTCCCTTGATGCAATAGTGCATCGTCAGAGTGGTTCGGTCGGATACAAGTACCTCGAACCAATCGCAGGGTCTGTATCGCCGAACCTCTAGCTGGCGAAAATCCATCTCCAAATGGCGGACCAAGTTGCGGAGGATGTCTCCTTGTGACAGGATGCCGACCATGGCCCCGGTCTTCCGGTCGACCACTGGGAACCGCCCGTGACGATACCGCTCAAACTTCCGTACCGCGTGAACCAGGGGCTCATCCGCAAACAGTGTAGCGACGTTTGTTTTCATCCACTGCTTCACAAGTTGTTTGCCATTTCCCGCCAGCAGGGACCGGATAAGGTCCGCAATGCTGACGATCCCTACCAAATCTCCTTCCTTGATAACGGGCGTTCCGGTTAGCCGCTTTTCTTTGAGGATCCCAAGGACCTCAGCCATCGAGCTCTCCGGTTCAACCGTGATCACCTCCCTCGACATGGCTTCCTCCACCCGCACCTCATAGATCAGCTCCTGGGTTCGGGTTGCCTCGGGCGTCTGGTTGAGGTCGCTGCTCGTCATGTTTCCGAGCCACCTTTCAGACCTTGCCGGTACAATCGTCCGCAGCTCTCATACATGGGGAGGTCTGTGCTGAGGAGAACGATGCCTCTCTGCTCAGCGAGTTCTAGCGTTTGCGCGTCTGGCCTCTTCCCGCGGACATAGCAAACCACCACCACGTCGGCCATCTCGGCCGTATAAACGCTTTGGCGAGTGGTCAGTCCGGTCAACAGCAACGCCCTGGCCTTGCCTCCCTTCCACAGCACGTCACTCATCAGATCGGAAGCACGCGCCCGCTCCACCACCACCTCACCTCCAACCTTATCCAGCACTACCTTGGCCTCTAGTGTCTCAATAATCTCTCGAAGCTTCATGCGCAGTCCTTGTGCCCGAGGTCACGCTTGCACGTGTTCCCCTTCCAGCCTATCCCCCTTCTTCTTCCGTTCCACTTTGATTCCGTGTTCAACCGACGGCACGGGCACGCCGGAGAGTTTCTTCACGGCGTCAAAACGCGGCGGACAGACGTCGAAGCAAACTCCGCATTTCGTACATTTGCCCTGCTCGATGACATGGATGATATTCTTTTCCCCGTAGATCGATTGCCCGGGGCATTCCCGCATGCAGATCAGGCATGCCTGGCACAATTTCGGATCGATCCAGTAGGCGGTCAGGCTCTTACACGCCTTCGCCGGGCAGCGCTTTTCCTTGATGTGCGCCTCGTATTCATCGCGGAAATATCGGATTGTGCTGAGAACGGGGTTGGGAAGCGTGGTCCCAAGACCGCACATGGAGGCATCTTTTACCGCTGCCCCCAGTTCTTCCAGGAACTCCACGTCGCCTTCGCGCCCCTCTCCTTCAGTGATTCGTGTCAAGACCTCCAGCAGCGCATCGCTGCCGTCGCGGCACGCGCTGCACTTCCCGCAGGACTCGTCATTGGTGAACTGAACGAAGAACTTGGAGACATCGACCATGCAGGTGTCTTCATCCATCACAATCATTCCGCCGGAACCCATCATGGAGCCCACTTCCTTCAGGCTCTCGTAGTCAATAGGGAGATCGATGTGGCTAGACGGGATGCAGCCCCCCGAAGGACCGCCCGTCTGCACCGCCTTGAACTGTTTGCCGCCCGGGATGCCGCCGCCGATGTCGTGGATGATCTCGCGCAGTGTGATCCCCATGGGAACCTCGATCAGACCCGTGTTGTTAATCTTTCCCACCAGAGAGAAGATCTTGGTTCCCTTGCTGGTCTCCGTGCCGATGCCCGCGAACCAGTCCGCGCCGCGGCTGATGATCTGCGGCACGTTGGCCAGCGTCTCCACGTTGTTGATGACCGTGGGGCAGCCCCACAGGCCAACCTGTGCAGGGAAGGGGGGCCGCTGGCGCGGTTCCGGGCTTTCGCCTTCGATTGAGTGGATTAGCGAGGTCTCTTCGCCGCACACGAACGCCCCCGAACCCTGGCGGATCTCGAGTTCGAAGTCGAACCCGAAGCCGAGAATGTCCTTCCCTATCAGCCCGTACTCGCGAGCCTGCTCAATGGCAAGCTGCAGGCGCTGGATGGCCAGGGGGTATTCCGTCCGGATGTACACGAATCCTTGCGAAGCGCCGATGGCAAACGCCGCGATGGTGATGCCTTCCACTACTGCGTGCGGGTCGGACTCCATCAGACTGCGGTCCATGTAGGCGCCGGGATCGCCCTCGTCGCAGTTGCCGATGATGTACTTCGGCGTCTTCTTCTCGGCGCGGCATACCCTCCACTTCACGCCGGTGGGGAAACCGGCACCGCCGCGACCTCTCAACCCGGACCGGGTGATCTCCTCGATCACATCCTCAGGGCTCATGGAAGTGAACACTTTTTCCAGCGCCGTATAGCCATCCCGGGCGAGGTACTCAGTAATCTTCTCCGGGTCAATGACTCCCTTGTTGCGCAATACCAGGAGCATCTGTTTCTTGAAGAACGGGATGTCGCCAAGCAGCGGAATCCGCTCCTTCTTTTCCGGGGGCAAGAACATCAGCCGCGGGACCGGTCTGCCCTTCAAGAAATGCTCTTGGACAAGGAATGGAATGTCGTCCGTTTTGAGAGAACTATAGAAGATCTGATCCGGCAGCACGACCAGCAACGGCCCTTGGCCGCAGAAACCGTTGCAACCAGTCGGCACGACAGAGACCTCATCCGGGAGGCCGTGGCGTGCAAGTTCTCCTTCCAGAGCCTGCTTGATGTGAAGCGCGCCGCCCGCCACGCAGCCCGTGCCAGTGCACAGCATCAGTTCAATCCTTCGCGCAGGCATTGCCTTATGCTCCCCTTTCTGAACCAATTCCAAGAGCGTATTCGGCCGCAGCCGTGCCGCCGACAACGTGATCGTTGAATATCTTTCTCGCCTTCTCAGGCGTGAGTTCCCCGTACCTTACGGGAGCCGAATTCCGCATCTCGACCGTGGCCATCGGCTCCTTCGAGCACAGTCCGGCGCATCCTGAGGTCGTGACCTGTATGTCTTTTGTCCCGCTTCGTTCCAGTTCCTCGAGAAAGGCGGCGACGATACTTCTCGCCCCGGCGGCAATGCCGCATGTGCCCATGTGCACAATGATCTTGCCGCGGAACTCACCCTCCCGGAGGTAGACACCCTTTTGTGCTTCCGCTCGTTTTTGTCTGAGCTCATCCAGCGTTAGCTTTGCCATCGCCATTGCCTCCAGCGTACTTCTTGGCTATGCCGGCAACTTCCTTGACCGTGAGCTTTCCATAGACCGAATCGCCCACCATCACGGCTGGCGCCAGCCCGCAGCATCCAATACACCTGACCGACTTCAGCGTGACGAGCATGTCCGGTGTGGTTTCATCCGGCCGGATCTTCAATGTATCGGCAAAACGGTCCATCAGCCGCTCGCTTCCCCGCACGTAACACGTGGTTCCCATGCAGACGTTGATCAGGTACTTGCCCCTTGGCACAACGCTGAACGCGCTGTAGAACGTCGCGATGCGATAAACGTCAGCGACCGAGTAGCCGGTCTCCTGCGCGACGTAGCGCAGAGCGCCCTCGGGGAAATAGTTGAGGGCGGTATTGACCTCCTGCAGAATGGGCATCAGCGGTCCCGGCCGGTGCTTGTGGCGAGCGACGATGCCGGCGAGGGTTGCGCGGGTAGCGGGCTCCAACTCCACGGGCGGAGTGGGCATGGGTTGTACATGGTTGCGGGTGGGACAATTGGAGACGCACGTCCCGCAACCCGTGCACTTCTTTTCATCCACGTAGCGCGGTTGCCGGTTCAGAGTGACGGTGAAATTCCCGGGAGTTCCCCGGACGCTTTGCACCTCGCTCAGAGTGAGGACCTCAATGTCGCGATGGCGGCCGACCTCGACCAAGCGCGGGGCCATGGTGCACATGGCGCAATCATTGGTGGGAAAGGTCTTGTCCAGTTGAGACATGACCCCGCCGATCGCCGGTCCGCGGTCGCTCAGGTAAACCTTAATGCCAGCACCAGTGAGATCCAGCGCGGCCTGCATGCCGCCGATGCCGCCACCAACGACCAGTGCGGCACCGACCGGATGGGGCTGGATCAGGTTAGACGACATGGCCGATGGCCTCCCCGGCGGGCGCTAGCTGCGCGGCCCGCTCCTTGACCGCCTGGAAGTACAAAGCCAGAGGTCGATAGATCATGTGTGCCCAGTTGCCGAACGGCATCTCTACCACCAGCATCGGCGTGGCGATAATCACGTGCACGCCGTAGGTGATGAGAGCGGCGTAACCCAAGCCTGAATAGCGCAGGATGTGTGCGGCGAAACCGCTGAGCGCCGTGAGCAGGAGCAGGACGGGGAAGATCAGATCCTCCATCCGCGTTTCCTTGTAGATTTCCTTATTGGCCTTCACTCGTTGTACGAGGATGTCGCCGACGCCGTAGAAGATGAAGCCGGCCGCGAGGTATCCCAGCCAGCGCTGCGGGTTGTACAAGGGATAAATATTGTCGGTTTGAAACCAACGCAGAGCGAAGACCTTGATGGTCAGCATCATGACCGTGCCCAGGGCGAGCAGCCAATGCCCCAGCCACCGGCCTTTTTCCGGACACTTCTTCATCAGCGCGTGGGACACTGACTGGTGCACGTAGGTCCACGCCTCGCCGACATAGACAGAAAAGGGGATGGACGGCCGTTCCTCTCCGCCCATGGTGAACCGCCAGACGCGGAGGACGCGGGTGAGCAGGAGAAGGAACGGAAAGAGCATCACCGTGAGCGTGTAATACATCATGATGGGGAACATGTGTTCCAGCCCCATCGCTGTGGTCAGGCCGGAAAGGGGCAGTCCCACATACCAAAGGTGGTAGCAGAGGATCAGCGCCACGACGAGCACCGCAGCGAAGGCCAGCGAGGCGAGGTGCCACGCCCGGGACCTGAGCAGCCCTCCCCCTATGCCCGTCCACTCATACTGGGCGCACAGGAAGCGCCGCAGGGTTTGCATGGAAATCCTGGGCTCGGCGTGGCGCGGACAGGCGGTGGAACAATCGCCGCAGTCGTGGCAGATCCAGGGCTCGAGGCTTCCTTGGAGCGGTGCTCTCAGCCCGAGAAGAGCGTAGCGGATGCTTCTGCGAGGAAAGTTTGCGAAGTCCGTGGCCAGCTCACAGGAGATGGTGCAAGTGCCGCACTGATAACAGCCCTCTGTGTCGAACTTCCCATACCGCCGAATGTCTTCCAGCAGCGTCGGATCGCTTTGAACCGGCAATATGCCCACGGCCATTTGCCACCTCTGCGCAGGGTGCGCGCTACTGCGTAGCGGCTACCCATTCCTTGATGAGCCTCCGGGTGTACACCAGGAACTTCCCGTCTTCCTCTACCACCTGGACCTGAAAGTTTTCGTTCTGATATGACTGCGCCGCGCCCGATGCCGCTTCTTTGCTGTCGTAGGGCTGCCCATCCCACAGGAACTTCTTTCCATCGCTGATCATCGCCAGATTCGGGCTCATACGATGCCACCAGCCTGTCTACACGGGTCCTGCCAAAGGCCTTCTCATAGTGGGGGTATTGTCGCGGCTGCGCTGTGACCGCCCTCACGCCTCTTCGTGACGTTAGACACGCAAGCGACGCGAATCGCCAGGTGGCCGACTGGAATTACGCGCTGGCTTGGCCTGGGTCACGGCGCGACGCAGTGCCGCCGGGGAAATACTCGCGGATCAGCCACTCTGCCGCTTGCGGCACGGCGCGGCTGACGGCTTTCGACAAACCCTGGGAGATCTCTTCCGGCAATGGTCCCGTTTGGCAGGCCAGTACCCGCACCTCGACGCCGCAGGTTTCTTGTAACTCGCGCAGCAGGTTGGACGTGGGCAACTGGTGCATGGAGAAATCGTCGAGTTTGACTGGGGGGATCTCGGCGGGATTGATCTCGAAGATCTCCCCAATCTTGCGTCCGGCATCGATCGCATCCAAGATGAGCAAGCGCCGCGGACGCGCGGAGCTCAGGCAGAGAGTGAATAACAGGCTGCGCACGCCGGTGCCGGCGTCCAGCAAGCAGACCGCTTCGGGCACCTGGTAGTGTGCCTCGATGTAGTTAACGACCGCGCACCCGAAGCCGTCATCTCCAAACAGAATGTTCCCAATGCCGAGCACCAAGGTTGGCGTCCGACAGTACACGGGGAGATCGGATGGATCGATCTCCCCGAGGCTTTCTGCTTTTCGCTGTGGTTCAGTTGGCAAGCGTGCCGACCAACTTGCCGTCCGCGTCGAAAATATCCAGCTTGACCGACAGCTTCCCATCCAACCGGTGGGTCGCGCAGGAGAAGCACGGATCGTAGGCACGGATTGACATTTCTACCGTGTTCAACACTCCCTGGTCGTACTTGCCGTCCTTAATTAAACTCTTGGCGGCTTGTGTGACCGACATATTGATGGGAGCGTTGTTGTGGGTGGTGCCGACGATCAGGTTGACGTTGGTGATCAGGCCGTTGGCATCGGTGGTGTAGTCGTGAATGAGCGTGCCGCGCGGCGCTTCGGTGCAGCCTACGCCCCGCGCTGCCCGCGGCGTAACCTTTACCCGGGTTTCGGTGCTGGTGATTTCGGGATCGTCCAGCAAGCGGATGGTATTTTCGGCGTTGTAGAGCAGTTCGATCAGCCGCGCCCAGTGATAGAGCAGCGTGAGCTGTGCCGGCCGCCCGAACTTCGCGCGAAACTCCTCGAGTTCGGCCTGCGCCAGCGGCGTGTCGATAAAGTCGCAGACGTTGATGCGCGCCAGCGTGTTGGCGCGATAGACGCCCTTGGGATTGGCGGCATCCATGGAGAACCCTTCGCCCCACTGTTTGGCGTATGGGAACTTCAAGTAGCTCCACGATTCAATGTGCTCGGAGAGGAACTCCGTATAGCGATCGTACGGAAAATCCTGGTGTGTGCCATTGGGCGCCATCAGGCGAAGCTTTCCGTCGTAGAGGTTGAGCGCGCCGTTTTCTTTGACGGTGCCGAGGAAGCCGGTGTTGATCACTCCCAGCGACTTCACCACTTCGAGGTACTTGGGGAAGACGTTCTCCTTGGCAAAAGCGATGGAGAACTTGGCGAGTTCGAGCGCCTCATCGGCGTTCTTGCGCAGTTGGTCGCGCTCGGCAGGAGCCAGTGGTTTGCTGAATCCGCCAGGAATAGCGGCCTGGGGATGGATCGCCTTGCCCGCCAGGACCTCCAGCATATGGGCACACATGTGGCGTACCTTCACCACTTTTCTGGCAACGTCCGGCGATGCTTGCAGCACGCCGATTACATTACGGATGGAATAGTCAGCATCCGGACCGAGCAGGAAATCGGCTCCCGCCAGGAAATAGAAGTGCAAAATGTGCTCTTCCATGTAGGCGATGCTGTTGCACAGCTCGCGCAGCTTCTTTCCCGCCGGGGGCGGCTCGACTCCAAAGACCGCGTCGCAAGCCTTGGCGGAGGCCAGGTGATGCGACCATGGGCACACACCGCAAATGCGCGGCGTGATGCGTGGAAGGTCTTCGACCGGGCGTCCGATGCAGAACTTCTCGAACCCGCGCAGTTCAATGACGTTGACCCGGGCGGTGTCCACATTGCCCGCGTCGTTGAGTTGAATGGTCACTTTGGCGTGGCCCTCAACGCGCGTGACAGGTTGAATGACTAGTGTCTTTGCCATGGATCACCTCTTGGGCATCGGCCGCAGACGGCCCGAGCCAGCAAAGCGGTTGAAGGTTGCGGCCCGATCCGGAATCTGCTTGGGATCGAGTCCGATGGAAGAAAGCGCTCCCATCATGTCCACCATGGGGTTGGCTTTTTCCGACAGCGGGCCAAAGCAACCCTCGCATGGCATGTAGGCGCGGATGCAGCGCGGGTTGCCGTTGCTGCCACCGCAACCGGCACGGGTCGCTGGGCCCAGGCACAGGATGCCCTGCTCCATCAGGCAGCGCATTTCGGTCAGTGGCGCCCCAAACTTAAATTCCGGAGGATCGAGGTGGCCCTTCAGCGTGGAGACCGCCTTCTTTTCACGCCGGGTGGGACACTCGTCGCAAACGCTCTTCGACGCCAGCGCGGGCAGCGGCTTGCCTTCAAGAAGAGCGAGCAATGCGTTGGCCACCATCTCTGGCGTGGTTGGACATCCGGGCAGATAGGCATCCACCTTCACCACTTCGTGGAGGGCATAGACTCGGTCGGTCAGAGCGGGAATCTGCTCGTGGGGTAAGCCGTTCTTCTCGGTGGTCACGCTGTCCCGGTAGACCTTCTCCATCAACTCTTCTGTGCTGTACTGATTCGCCAGCGCCGGTACGCCGCCAAAGCAGGCGCAAGAACCTAGAGAGATCAGGATCTTGCACTTCTTACGCATCTCCAGCGCCAGTTTCTTATGTTCTTCGTTGCGGATTCCTCCCGATATAAGGCCGACGTCCGCTGCGGGGATATCCATCTCTGCATTTTCGCCAGTCTGACCAAAAAGCTTGTGGTCCATCAGGACTGGCATGTGCACGATTTCTACTTGTTTGAGTACGTCGATAAGCGGTTCACCGATATCGAGGATGGTGACTTCACAACCTCCGCATATGGCAAACCATTCTTCGGCAAGTCGAGCTGCCATGTTGAACCTCCTACCGGACTTGAATTAGTAGTGCGTCGTTCTCATCCCCACAATCTGTAATTACTGCGTTCGATACGGGCTTGGACCGGGCTTCCTTGCCTTCCACACCTGCTCCACGATTTCTGGAACCCTTGGGCAAATGTATCAATACTTATCGTCCTACCAGCGACGCCGCGTCAGTGACTCAAATCACCCACCAGTGTGACCGAAATGCGATGTGCGGGTGAAAACCGAGGACCGGTGCGAACGTGGGAACGGTTTAACCAGGCAGTGACGATCATCACAGTGGGGAGCGGGCCGCGCCCGAAGAAAAGGGGTGGGTGAATCAGGAGAAAGAGCTAAGAATTTCAGGAACGGCGTTCGATAGATGAAAATCTGCCGAGTCGAAAGAGGGTTTCCGCCGCTCGCTCATACTGATCCACCAAGGGCGGAAGCGATCGGCTTTGGAGGTCAGGCAACAGGATTTCGGTCAGCAGGTGAGGGCAAGCCCTGACGGTTTGCAATCGAAGCCGAAAAGCACTCTCAGCCACCTGAACGCCGGACGCTGCGATCTTTGGGTCGGAGCTCCGTTGCGCAGCTTGACCAATCTTTGCCAACGCCGTCGCGGCCCTTCCCGCTTCCCAGGCATAGATGAGTGCTGCCCACGCACGTTGCCGCTTAATTTCGCGGAACTTCTTTGGCGATAAATTATCGCGAAGAAACGCTTCCTCGGCGGAGTCGAGCAGGTTTCTGAAGGCCTCAATGTCGAGAGATCGGAACGCCTGGACAGCTTTTTCTAAATCAACCAGACGCGTGCGACTGCGGATGGCAACATACACCAGGATCGCCAGCGCGAAGAAGGCAACCGCGACGAGAGTCCAAGCGGCGATCATTGCCGGAGAAATCAATCCCTGAGCAAATGTTGCAACTCCGTGTTCCAAGTCTCCACCTCATCATGGGGAACAACTGCGAGAGACGCAGGTTGAGGTTCGGGCGCCAGCAAATACCCGATCCAGATCGAAACGCAAACGAGGTAAGTGCCGGTTGCCAGGAAATTCAAGAAGGCCGCGCCTACCCGATTGGTGAATTCCGCGCGAAGAGCGTAAATAGCAAGGTTGACGCTGGTCAGAACCCCGAGACCCAGCGTGATCCCGAATGCAGGGCGACGCCAGGTCAGACCTAAGAAACGGGAAAAGAGCAGCAAGGTAAGGAGCAAGCCACATTGAACCAGAGCCGCTCCCCGGGTGACGACGGATGCACCGGCAACCCACTTGACGCTAATATCCCCAGGGGCATAGACAGCGAGCGCAACACCCATTGCAAGCAACAAGCCGGTTATGCATTGCAGCGATCGCCGCGCCGCCACCTTCAGAAACTGGGATTCACGAAACAAATCTTTAGAAACCTCATTAATCACCCCGAAGCGCAGAACGAGGCTAAACATCAGCGTGGCGTAATAGGCATACGCATATTGGTTGGCAGTCGCGCTTAGGACCGAATACAAAGCGAAGATGTACAAAGTGAACATCAGAATGAACTCGGCAATCTCGAAAAGCACATAGGCGAGAAAGCACGGGAATTCGCGGTATAAGCGGCGCTTGCAAAAAACGACCACAAGTACACCGAGAAGCACATGCGGCGAGATCCACAGGAAAAGAAACAGCACCTTGTGCCAAGTGAAGGGCAGCATTGTCAGTGCACTATAGCTCTGAATTTGCTCCTTTTCAACTGAGAAACCCTTCGCTGGAACCCCGCCGCAGTTCTTTTCTTACCCCGGCAGGGTGCAGCCGGCAGGGGTACAAACGGGAGCGGGGCTCTCGGCCAGACTTGGAAGCGCCGCGGTTGTCAGAAACAGGGTGATTACAGCCAATGCCAGCATGAGTCGTTTCACGGTGGTTCTCCTTTGCGAAAGAATTCGCACCGTGATACATTGCTGGCGACAGAGGAGTTTTCTGCATTTAGTTAACTTCTGATGTCTTTTCGGAATTCGTAAATTCGATGAGACTGAAATCCGCTAACGAGGATTTTGAAGCGAATACCCTAGGCGCTGTCCCGGGGTTGTTGGGCAGACTTTCCTACGTGGGCAGATTGCGTGGCGGCAATGCAACAACGGGCAATGGAAGGTATGAACACTGGGGCTTGGCGAAGGTGTATGGCGACGATGCCGCACAATGCGCCATCCGTGCGTCGCATCGGGCACTACTCTCCGAGGTCTTGAAGAAACCCTTGGCTGTGCTGCTCAAAGACGTGCCAGAGTCAAGCTCGAACGAGCATCTAACGGAAAGGGAGTTCCTGGCTTCGCTGACGCAATGTCCACCTAAGCCCCTCTCCCCAGCTGCCCTGGCGCATCTGAGGTCAGTACTGAGCGCGCTTTCGGCGTTAGTTGAAAGTCGGGATGATGCCAATCTCCGAGGCGCATCGCGACCCCGACAACCTGCCCCAGAACCTCGGCCTCCTGCGGGTGTCTAAGAACTCGCACCTCAACGTGTGACAGGGGATGCGGTTGCAAGACGATGGAGTCACGCTTCATCGAGCACCAGCAACACGTATATCCGTCGCGCATTTCCACAAAGTAAATAGGACGCTCGAACTCCGAACGCCATGTTCCATCGCTTACCTTTTTCTTGGCTTCGTCTACTTGCACGAAACTGCCCGGCGGAAGAATGGGGTACATCGTGAAATCTTCCGATCCAATATACCCGTAGGTGTAGCGATCGTCCGCAAACTGCGCCAGATAAGACAACGGCACAATACCCCATTGCTCGATGGCGCGTCCCAAGTCCGTCGTTTTCTGGAGCGAGAATCCGGGATCGAGCCTGGTCGGCATCCGCACTTGTCCAACGTTGCTCAAAGCTTCGGACACGTGCGACTTCTGCGGACGCCCAAAGCTGATATCCGCTGAGATGCCATCAAGTTCGAGGCCATAGAAGGATAGCAACTCCCGATATTCTCGCCGATAAATAGCGGCAAACGAATAGAGCCGAAAAATGCTCGGGATTATGCCTTTGGTCTCGATGTCGGACAAGCGACTGGGCGGAATGGCGAATTCCTCACTCTCAAATCTCTGCGCGATCTGACTACTGGCCAGTTCCACGTCCCGCATACGATATCCGAGGGACTCCCTTAGCGCCCGCAGCCTCTGGCCACCATTATGTTGCACGCCCGTTGACCTCTGGGCATATTCTATCATCGGTTCCGAGGGCGCAACGACCACCCGCTTCCACCTGGATTTCCGGATTTTGGAACCGAAAGGCCCGCGTGGTTACAGTGCAGTCTCTTCAGAATGAATCCGGACGGACATCACCCGTCGCACCAAGCGGGCAGGCCTCCGCAGCGTCTGTTCGGTTTTCGTAACAGGAAAGCTCGCTGCCTTGCTTATGAGCGGGAGATGGGATAACAATTACTTTCCGGGAAGGCACCAATCCTGGAAAGCGGTGACGCAGAACCTGAAGGGTTCCCCGACCGGGGAGAAGGAGATTGGTTCCCAAGTAAAGGAACCGACGACTGCGTCTAACCGCGATGTTGAACTGTAGTCCCGCAGTTTGGCAAGCTGCGAAGATCCCCAGTTCCTGCTCAAAGCAAGCTGTCCGACATATCCCACGTGGCAGGTGCAGGAGGTCTGCATGTCTGAAAGCGGAGTCGCGCCCGGCAAAGATGCCTCGCCGGAACGCAACCGGTATCGGGGGTTACTTGAGATCACAGACGTGGTAGCGCGAGCCAAGAGCCTGCCCGACGCATTCAAAGAGCTGGCCCCCCCGGTGCTGGCGCTGACATCGGGCGAATTGCTGAATTATTCCCTGCATGACCCGCATCGAGATTGCATGGTGACTCACTACTGGAAAAGGAACGAGGAAAGTGGAGCGTTCGACGTTTTGCCGGTGGACGAAGCCGCGACCGGGTGGGTATGGAAGCATCAGGAGCCGATCGCCATTCCCGATACCGAGCGCGAGCAGCGCTTTCCCGGCTTTGTGCCGGCGCTGCTCAATCACGGCATCCGATCCTACGTCGCCCTTCCCGTGAGCACGCCGGCGAACCGTTTTGGAGCACTTGGCCTGGGCAAGAACGTTCCCGAGGCCTTGAACGACGATGACATCGAATTACTCTCTCGCGTTGCACTGATGGGAGCGCTGGTGTTGGAGAGGGAGCGAGCCAACCGCGCCTTGGAAGATCAGCAGAGCCTGGTCGCGATCAGCCGTGAACTGAGTTCCAGCCTGGAGCTGGAAAAGCTGTTGCCGGTCATTCTTTCGAGCGTCCGGAGCATCGCGCGCTACGACCGAGCCGTCCTGTCCCTGCTGGGCGAGGATGGCAAGAACGTGCACCCGTATGGAGACGCTCTGGAGTGGGAGTCTTTCCTTAACCACGGAAATGAGGTTCCGCTCGAGCAATCACTCTCGGCATGGGCGATCCATACGCGAAAGGTTGCGTTCCTCACCGCAGGCGATTTGCACGACATAAACGAACCCCTGGCGAAAGCGATGTATGAAGGCGGTGTGCGGTCCGTTTGCAGTGTGCCCCTGATCGCCGGCAATCGGATCTGGGGAACGCTGAATCCGAGCAGCATGATCGAGAATGCTTTCGGCCCGTTGGAGGTTGAATATTTGCAGCAAGTAGCCAGCCAGATCGCGGCTGCGCTCCAGAATGCGCATGCCTATCGCGAGATCGCGCAACTCAAGGACCGCCTGGCCCAGGAAAAGCGCTATTTGGAGTACGAAATCCAGAGCGCGAACCGGTCCGACGATATCGTTGGCAACAGCCCCGCCTTGCAACGCGTGCTGGACTACGCTGCCATCGTCGCCGACACCGATTCCACCGTCCTCATCACCGGCGAAACCGGTACCGGCAAAGAACGCATAGCTCGCTTGATTCATGGCATGAGCCGGCGCAAGGACCGCAACTTTATCAAGGTAAACTGCGCCGCCATTCCCACGGGACTGCTGGAAAGCGAGTTGTTCGGCCACGAAAAGCGAGCGTTCACCGGAGCGGTAAGCCAGAAGATCGGCCGGCTGGAATTAGCGGATAAGGGCACTTTGCTGCTCGACGAGGTTGGAGAAATTCCTCTGGAGTTGCAACCCAAGTTGCTGCGTGTTCTGCAGGACCAGGAGTTCGAGCGATTGGGAGGCACGAAGACGATTCGGGTAGACGTGCGGCTGATCGCCGCCACCAATCGCGATCTGGTTCGCGCGGTGGAAGAGAAAGAATTCCGCGGGGACTTGTTCTACCGCTTACACGTGTTTCCCCTGCATCTGCCGGCGTTGCGCGACCGGCGCGAGGACATCCCCATGCTGATTCGCCATTTCGTAGAAAAATGCGCGGTCCGGCTGCACAAGCGAATCGACGTTATCCCCGATGAGGTCGTCCAAGCCATGATGCGCTGGAGATGGCCGGGAAACATCCGCGAGCTGGAGAATTTTATCGAGCGCTCGGTGATTCTTTCGGAAGGCAACCGCTTGAGCCCGCCGCTCGACGAGTTGCGTGACGAAATCTCACGGCAGGCTTCCGAGTCCGACGGTACGTTGCGCGAGAAAGAACGCGAACACATCATCGAAATTCTTCGCCAGACCCGGGGCGCGCTGTCGGGTCCGGCAGGCGCGGCGGCCCGGCTTGGACTCAAGCGCACCACTCTGCAGTACAAAATGCAGCGGCTGGGAATCAATCGCCTGGACTATTTGAGCTAGCCTCTGCTGCTCTTCACGAGGCCCGGGCAAATTGGGAAAAGATCTACAACACGTGCGCCCTCATCAGGCCCTCTGCTGCTTGACCCCGCAGCAATTCCTGCAGCGGTACTCATCTCAACGGAAGGAAGCAAAGGTGTCACCTTCTACAGCTTCGTTGTTTGCAAAGATCGGGGAAATCCCCTATAGTTTCGTTTTTGATTTTCTTTGTAAGTTCCCTTTATACCTTCCTTATAGTTTCTACTCATTATAGTTGTCCTCTGGTGCCAATAACTTACAGTTATCGGGCCAGTCAGCGATGTGATGCAGAGCGGGGTATCGATGGGACCCGAAGGCACAAGGCAAGCGAGAATGACAGTTTTGAGTCAAGAGATTGACTCCATCCATCACGCCAATAGACTATTTTGGGAACAGGGGACGGCCCACGGCCGCAACGCCAAAGTCGAATATTATTGCAGGCAAGATCGGTTGGTAGAAATCCGAAGCGAAATGGCTGAACTGAGCGACTTAGGGGAATGGAGTTGACCCTGATTTGCTGTTTTCAGAATTCTACGGTCGCCCGCCACGGCGCCTTTCAAAACTTGATTCTCAAACTGGGTCCTACACCCAAGTTCACGATTGGGTAACTGCGGAAGAGTGCCGCAGATCTTCTCGAGAAACGCGCCTTGACAGGCGACCGCTGATGAAGTCCAATTAAAAGCCAGTTGCCACGCTGTCGCAACTAGCTGAAGAAGGGAAACGCATGTCAGTGGGCGCCGTTGTTGCGAAGGACTCGCATCTAGGGAGATCGAAGGGCTCTACGGCAATCACCCGACCTTCTCTCATGAAGGAGTTAGCTGCGCGGCGGGTACGCATCACGGTTCAGAGACGCCTGCTGGTCGGCATTATTCAAGACTCGCCTCGACATCTGGACGCGGCCACGCTGCTCGAGATCGCCAAGAAACAGGATCCGGATATTGATCGCGCCACCGTCTATCGAACCATTGCGTTGCTCAAGAATCGCGGGTTGATCGATGAGTTGGATCTTATGCACATCGAGGGCGAGAAGCACTATTACGAGGCCAAGACGAATCGCGATCACTGCCACATGGCTTGTTTCCGATGTGGCGCCATCATGGAATACGCGAGCTCGTCTTTCGAGAAACTAAAGGAAGAGATGGTCAAGCAGAGCGGTTTTCAGATCCGGGTCGTGCGCCTGGAAGTGGGCGGATTTTGCAAACGATGCCAAAAGGCTGCGAGCTGAGCGGGCATTTTTTTTGGGCCATCTATATGCGACCAGGTCGCAACTAGGAAACTAACCGAAATCGCGAGCCTGTTGGGCTGACGGCCGAGACGATGGTACGGGAATCCATGGGTTTCGAAAAGACAGAAGGAAGGATGGTTGGTGGGCGGCAGGGTTGTGGCCTCAGCTTCTCGTCCTCGCTGACAAGGTGCTTCCGGCGCAGTCCCTTATTTCTTTCTGTCCTATTTCTCATGTTCTTTGGGGTGAATTCCTGGGCTGGAGTTGGCGGGAGCGTCTCGGGCACAATCAAGGATACGAGTAATGCCGTAGTTCCGAACGCCACCGTAAACGCAACCAATGTCGAAACCGGGGTCCAGCATCAGGCCGCCACCAACGGTCAGGGATTCTACTCTCTCACCAACCTTCCCATCGGACGCTACAACATTACGATCCAAAAAGCGGGATTCAAACCGCATCAGCGGACCGGGGTCACGGTTGACGCCGACAGCGCGGCGACGGTTGACGCGGTTTTGGCGGTAGGCGAGAGATCCGATGTCGTTACCGTCGTCGAAAGCCAACTCGTGGTTGAAACGACGAGTACACAGATGGGCGAGGTCATCACCAGTGCGCGGATGACGGCGGCGCCCCTCAACGGACGGAGCTTTACGGATTTGCTTTCCCTTCAGCCCGGGGTTGCGCCGGCCACTTCCATCACCTCTGAGATGGTGCAGGACGTGGGCGCGACCGCGCTCTCTCCCTCCGGAGATTTGAATCCCGGCACCATCTCGATTAACGGCCAGCGGGAATTTGCCAACAGCTTTATGGTCAACGGTAGCGATGTCGAAGAGGACGTCAACATGGGGGCGGCGATCGTCCCCAACCTCGATTCCATTGATGAATTTCGGATTCTCACCAATAACTTCGATGCCGAATACGGCGAGTTCAGCGGCGGCCAGATCAACGTCGTAACCAAGTCCGGTACCAACGCATTTCACGGCGATGGGTTCGAGTTTCTGCGCAACACAGACCTCGATGCGCGCAATTACTTTTCTCCCACGCGTGGGGTATTTAAGCAAAATCAGTTTGGGGGGACTTTCGGCGGACCGATCCGAAGGAACAAACTTTTCTTCTTCGGAGATTATCAGGGGACGCGAGCGACCCAGGGAGTGGACACGAGTAAGATTGCAGTCCCTTCGCTCGCCGAACGCAATGGCAACTTTCTCGATCTTACCGGAAGTGTAAGTGGCGCCTACCTCGCATCCTTACTGACACGGGAGCTTGGTTATCCGGTCACTTCGGGAGAGGCTTACTCCGCCGTTTTTTTGAATGGCGTTATTCCGAAAAGCGCATGGTCCGCGCCCGCGATCAATCTGCTGAAATTTATCCCCACTCCGAATAACTCTGACGGCACATTCTCCACCTCAGCATTTAACAAAACTGCGCGGGACGATAAAGGCGCCTACCGCCTTGATGCCAATACGCGCTGGGGGCTGATGTCCGCTTATTACTTTCTCGACGACTGGGCGCAGAACAATCCCTACCCGGTCGCTCAAGGCGGAGCGAACGTTCCGGGATTCAATGCGCTTTATACGGGCCGTGCGCAATTGCTTGGCCTCGGCAACACCAAGACGCTCAGCCCGACCGCCGTCAATGAATTTCGTTTCAGCTATTTGCGCGACTCGAATGACCTCGGCAAACCGATCGGAGGAGTCGGCGTCAGTCTGGCCTCTCAGGGCTTCGAGGTCGATCCAGGAAAAGGGGGAATCGTTCCGCTGTCTCCCAAAACGGAGGGAGTAGAGAGTGTCGGCTTTAACAGCTTCACGATGGGAACCAACACGAATGAACTAAAGGAGGTTGGCAACACCTTCCAGTTGCTCGACAACTTTTCTAAAGTAATCGGAACCCACACCATCAAAGGGGGGGGAGAGTTCCACTACGATCAGATCAATGTCAATGCGGTCGCTCAGTTTAATGGCAGCTTCCTGTTCTTTGGGAGCGAGACTGGTTCTGACTTCGCAGATTTCCTGTTAGGAGTTCCGAGCCAGTACAACCAGAGCCAGCTTCAGCCCTTTTACGGCCGGAACAAATATTTAGGCATCTATGGGCAGGATAGCTGGCGTGTGACCCATAGCATCACATTGAATTATGGTTTGCGCTGGGATCGCATAGAGCCCTGGTATGAGAAGTACAACCAGATCGCGACATTCGTGCCGGGTAAGCAGTCGGTTGTTTTTCCAGGAGCTCCCGCCGGCATCCTTTTTCCTACTGACCCGGGAGTGCCGCGGACTCTGGCGCCTCGAGGAAATTGCGACTTTGCTCCGCGCATCGGCTTGGCCTATTCGCCAAGCGCCAGTGGCGATGGTCTGCTGGCACGAATAGTCGGAGGCCCGGCCAAGACCAGTGTAAGAGCGAGTTATGGGATGTTCTACACTGCGATCGAAGCACTTACAATTGGAGTCATGAGTGCCAATGCGCCATACGGCACTACTTACACGAGTCCCGCGCCGCCGCTGTTCTCCACACCGTTTATAGCGGCAGCAAACGGCCAGAATCTGGGCCAAGTTTTCCCGGTTACACTCGCTCCATTAAACAGCAGCGCCAGCCACCCCGACTCCAACATTAACTGGGCGCAGTTCGAGCCCATTACGGGTCTTCCAAACTACCCCACCACTAATCGGATACCGTACACCGAAGAATATATGCTCTCGCTGGAGCGCGGGTTCGGAGCCCACACCGTACTTAGCATGAATTATGTAGGCAGCCAGGGACATCGACTGCTGGTGCTGGAGGAGGCCAACCCCGGCAATCCATCGCTCTGTCTGTTCTTGGGCAATCCCGTTAACCTCAAACAGGGACAAACCTTGTGCGGCCCCTTCGGCGAAGGTACTTCTTACACGACTGTTACGGGTAAGACATACAAGGGCACCCGAGGACCGCTGGGATCCAATTTCGGCAGCGATGCCAACCAGGCCACGATCGGTAATTCCAATTACAACGCTTTGCAGATCACCTTGCGCCACAGCAGTAAACGCCTAAGTGTGTTGGCGGGATACACCTATAGCAAATCGGAAGATCAGTCTTCGAACATCGGGGAAGAGGTCAATCCGCTTGATCCCTCGCTCAGCAAAGCCCTATCCGCCTTTGATGTGAAGCATAACTTCGTCGTCAGCTATAGCTATAAAATTCCGTTCGAGATCCTCTCGCGCAATTCGAATCGCTGGACGGAAGGATGGGAAATCTCTGGTATTACCCATTTCACTTCGGGTCTGCCCGTGACTCTCGTCAATTACGGCGACAATTCTCTGCTCGGGGCGGAACCGAATGGCGTCAATAACTATGGTGTTGACGAGCCGGACTACAGAGGGGGCGCTCTGGATCTGAATCATAATCCGCGCAACGGGCGTTCTTATTTCAACACCGCACAGTTCAGCGAGAACGCCTTGGGGACACCGGGCACAGCCAAACGGCGCTTTTTTTACGGGCCGGGAATGGACAATTACGATATCGCGCTTCTCAAGAATGTACGTTTGACGGAATCGAAGTCACTGCAGTTCCGGCTCGAAGGTTTCAACATTTTCAACCACGCTCAGTTTTTCGGGCCGCAGTCCGTGGATGGCAATATCGGCAGTTCCTCCTTCGGCCAAGTCGTCAGTGCTGATTCGCCCCGCCTCGTTCAGTTAGGCGCAAAGTTCTTTTTCTAGGATAAGCGGACAGGCGGCTCTGCGCGATTCGGGTGCCTGCTGGCGCGACATTGCGGGTGAGCGTCATTATTCTCCAACGGCTCGCCGCTACTTATTTTCTTTGTCTTTGTCTTTATCTCTATCTTTGGGGTCCTCCGCGGGTTCCAGTGCTCCGGGCATTACCTTGAGCGGAGCGGAGCGCTGCTCTTCGAGTTCGGGATGCGGCAGTGGCTTGCGCGGCAACATCTGGTCGCGCATGGCAGTGTTGTATACGAAGATCGCCTCCACGGTTGCCGCCTGCGCCAGGTCGGCGGGCTGCAAGCGTTCGTACGTGTCCATGTTCGAATGGTGCGTGCGCGATTCGTAGTCGAGGCCGTCCTGAATGAACTGGAAGCCGGGGATCCCGACCGCATCGAACGATAGGTGGTCGGTGCCCATGGTGTTGCGCGCGGTGATGGTGGTGACGCCGAGATCTTTCAGCGGCTCCATCCATTGCGAAAAGATGGGGGCGATCGCGGTGTTTCCCTGCAGATAAATTCCCAGGATTTTTCCCGTACCATTGTCCACGTTGAAGTAGCCGGAAACTTCCGGCTGTTCAGGTTTGAGTACGACCGGACCGGTAGGTTTGCGCTGCGACTCTGGCTTCTCCAATTGATCGGGAGCGGTCGAGCGTGGCACGTATCCGAAATGCTGCTTCACGTAGCCGCGGGAACCAAGAAGTCCCTGCTCTTCTCCCGTCCAGAGACCGATGCGGATGGTGCGCCGCGGCTTGACTTGCAGCGTGTTGAAAATCCGCATGACTTCCATCGCAACCACCGTGCCGGCGCCATTGTCGGTTGCACCGGTCGCCGCCGCCCACGAGTCAAGATGGCCACCCACCATGACCACCTCATCTTTCAGCTTGGGATCAGTGCCGGGAATTTCGGCGATGGTATCGAAGCCATGCTCATGGTCATCGAAGTACTTAACATCCACATTCATTTCAATGCCAACCGGCACATTGGCTTTGAGCAGCCGGTAAACGCGTCCATAGTTTTCTATCGCGGCGACCACTACGGGCAGGGGATTGGCGCGATCGCGCTTGTAGGTAAATCTTCCCAGACCGCCGTCGTCGAAGATGGTGCCGCCGGAGCCGCCGCTGCCGCGGCCGTCGCGGCTGGGGAGAATAACCGCCAGCGCATGCTCCGAGGCAAGAAACTTTCCGGCTTTATCGAGCAGGGCCGCGCGCTTTATATATTCCTGGATCCTGTCTTGGTAGGCCTTCTGCTTTTCCAGGGGGAACTCGGAAAGCTTGGCGAGATCCTTGTCGTCCATGCGCGTGAACAGCGGCTTGTCCACCGGATTCACCTCGCGCATTTCTCCCAACAGAACGATTTTGCCGGTCAGCTTGCCTTTGTATTTGTCGAAATCTTTCTCGTCCTTGATATCAACCCAAATGGCTTGGCCATTGACCGCGCCGTTGGTGGAAGGCGACCAGGGCGCCGCTTGGGCGATGAAAACAGCCGTGTCCGGCGATGTCATCCGTACCCAGGTGTTGAGCTGCTGCCAGCCCATGCCAAACTCACCCCAGTCTTCGAGATGGGCATTGCTGCAACCCATCGCCGCCAATTGAGCGCGCGTCCACTCGTTGGCCCGGCGCAGGTTGGGTGAACCGGTCAGGCGTGGGCCAATGCCATCCATCAGAGCGGATGCGAAGTCCATCACGTGCGAATGGGTCAGGCCTTCTTCGCGAATGCGCTGATACGTGGTGTAGTCGAGATTCTCTTTTGCAGGCTGGGGAAGTTCGTATGATGGCTGGTCAGCTTCGGCCGCCGCTGCCTTCGCTTTTTTCTTGTCGGCGGCCGAGATGGAGAGTGGCAGAACAAAGCAGAGAAATAAAGCAAATCTAACTCTGAAAAAGCTGTGGAATCGCATGGATCGGTTTCCCTCGGGAAAGGTTCCAAAGCAGAGTAGCAGATATGGGCTGCACTAAGTAGCTACCACGAATCGCTGGGGGAAGATGCGTTGGAGGTGCCAGCCATAGACATTCGACACCAGCTACGGTACTCCGAGAGCGGATAGCGCAAAACGAATTACTTTCCTGCGGCCAAGGTTCCTTATAATAAGCGGGTAGTCGGCGGGAAAGGTTGTATGCCGTCGGCGAGTATACGCAGTTCCTATTTCCGGTCTCTTGGTCGTTGGGCCAAGCCGCGGTCATTACAGCGTGACCGCAACGAAAGCTAACGTTTTCCGGGTGAATGTTTCTTAGCGGAGATGACACCATGCCTTTTGAGTTTGTGATTAACGGGCGCTCCACCCGCGTGGATGTGCCCGCCAACATGCCTCTGTTGTGGGTGATCCGCGATGTTCTGAATCTGCGCGGCACGAAGTATGGGTGCGGTATGGCGCTGTGCGGGGCTTGCACAGTGCATATTGACGGCCAGGCAACGCGGTCGTGCATCACGCCGATTTCAGAAGCCGCCGGGAAGAAGGTGACTACGATCGAGGGACTCTCGGCCGATCTGAGCCATCCGGTGCAGAAGGCGTGGATCGAGCTGGACGTGCCGCAGTGCGGCTACTGCCAGTCCGGGCAAATCATGTCTGCGGCGGCGCTGCTGGCGAAAAAGCCGCGGCCCACCGATGCGGAGGTTGACGACGCAATGAGCGGGATCATCTGCCGGTGCGGTACTTATCAAAGAATTCGCGAAGCGATTCACCGCGCGGCGCAGATGCATGCGGCGCCCGCGCGGCAGAAAGCGTCGCCCGTGAAGAAGGCGAACAAGCCGGGAGAGACAGCTGCGATGACGGATGAACTGGCTGCAAATAGAGCGACGGGCGTCCCCGCCCCTCCCGCTGCGCCCTCCGGACGGGCGAGGACGCCCGTCGCTCCACAAACAACAGCCGCTGTGGGCGCGGCTACGGGAGGTGCGGAATGAGCAGCGCGACGATCAAAGTGGATCGGCGGGAATTTTTGCAGAGCGCAGCGGCGGGAGCGACTGGGCTGGTGATTGGATTCTATCTGCCGAATCGGATCGATGCGCGTGCGGCGACGGCTGAGGCGGTGACATTTGCGCCAAACGCGTGGATCCGGATCGGGACCGACGATGCGGTCACGCTGGTGATTGACAAATCGGAGATGGGGCAAGGAGTGGTGACGTCGCTTTCGATGCTGATGGCCGAAGATCTGGAGTGCGACTGGAAAAAGATTCGCACTGTGTTTGCGCCGGCGGCGAAAGAATATGCGAACCCCGTCTTTGGAATGCAGGGAACGGGCGGGAGCACGAGCGTGAGAGGGATGTGGATGCCGCTGCGGACGGCCGGAGCGCAGGCGCGAGAGATGTTGATCGCAGCGGCTGCGGAAAAGTGGACCGTGGATAAAGCGCTGTGCCGCGCGGAAAACAGCCAGGTGATCCACACGCAGACCAAGGAGCGCCTGAGTTATGGAAGCCTTGCGGAAGCGGCGGGAAAACTGCCGGTGCCGAGCGACGTAAAGCTCAAGGACCCGAAGCAATTCCGGATCGTGGGTAAGGCGACGAAGCGGCTGGATGCGGCGGACAAAAGTTGCGGGCGCGCAGAGTTTGGCATCGACGTGCGCCAGCCGGGAATGCTGCACGCGGTGGTGGCGCGGTGTCCGGTGAGTGGAGGGAAGGTGGCGAGCTTCAATGCGGACAAGGCGAAGGCAGTGCGCGGCGTGAAGCTGGCAGTGCAGATTTCGAGCGGAGTGGCCGTGGTGGCGGACAACACGTGGTCGGCGATGCAGGGGCGGGACGCGCTTGAAATCAAGTGGGAAGAAGGGCCGAACGCTGCGCTGACCAGCGCGGCAATCCGCAAGACGCTCGAGGAGGGAGCGAGCAAGCCGGGCGGAGCCGTGGCGCGGAAGGAAGGCGACGTGACTTCGGGACTTGCCAGCGCGGCGAAGAAAATCGAAGCGGTGTACCAGGCGCCGTTCCTGGCGCACGCCACGATGGAGCCGATGAACTGCGCGGCGCACGTGCGCGCGGACGGGTGCGATGTCTGGGCGCCGACGCAATTTCAAGGCGTCAACCAGATGACGGCTGCGAAGATCGCCGGGCTGAAGCCCGAGCAGGTGAATATTCACACGACGTATCTCGGCGGAGGATTCGGACGGAGAGCGGAGCAGGATTTTGTGATCGAGGCAGTGGAGATTTCGCGAGCTGCGGGCGCGCCGGTGCAGGTAACGTGGTCGCGCGAGGACGACATGCAGCATGATTTCTACCGGCCAGCGTCGTACAGCCGGTTCGAGGCGGGGCTGGATGCTGAAGGTTGGCCGGTGGCGTGGTCGAACCGGATCGCCTGCCCTTCGATCATGTCGCGGTTCTTTCCGGGTTCGGTGAAGGACGGGCTGGATAGTTCGAGCGTGGAGGGAGCAGCGGAATTGCCGTATGCCATTCCGAATATTCTCGTGGACTACCAACTGACGGAGACGGGGATTCCGGTGGGGTTCTGGCGGTCGGTGGGAAATTCGCAAAACGGGTTTTTCAGCGAGTGCTTTTTGGATGAGCTGGCGGCGGCAGGCGGAAAAGATCCGTATGAGTTCCGGCGGCGGCTGCTTCAGAAAGCGCCGCGGCATTTGGCCGTGCTCGAACTGGCGGCGACGAAGGCGGGCTGGGGTGAAACGTTGCCGGCCGGGCGATACCGCGGGATCGCAGTGTTGAGTTCGTTTGGGAGCTACGTGGCGCAAGTCGCCGAAGTGTCGGTGGACAAGAAAAGCGGCAAGGTGCAGGTGCATCGCGTGGTTTGCGCGGTGGATTGCGGGAGGACGGTGAATCCGCTGACGATTGAGGCGCAGATGCAGAGCGCAGTCGTTTTCGGGCTGACGGCCGCGCTGAAAGGAGAAATCACAATCAATAAGGGGCGCGTGGAGCAAGGGAATTTCGACGATTACCAGATGCTCCGCATGAATGAGATGCCGAAGGTCGAGGTGCACATCGTGCCGAGCGATCAGCCTTCGGGCGGGATCGGAGAGCCTGGGACGCCGCTGATTGCACCGGCGGTGTGCAACGCGATTTTTGCAGCGACCAGGAAGCGCATCCGGCGGCTGCCGATCCGGGCGGAAGATCTTGTGTGAGGGGTGCGACCTATTAGGAGTGGTGGACCTGGTAGGCGACGACCTTGTCGCCGTCCGGCGGAATCTGCGCCGTGAATTGGGTCTGGAACGCAACGCACACAACCGTGCCTAATTCTGTACGGTTGTTTGCTTCGGCCAAGTCAGCAGCAACCACGCCCATACGGGCAAGGCCAGCAGCAAGGGAATGTACAAGTCCAGATTGTTCAGCAGCACGTCGACATACATATGGAGAGACACCGCAACCACCACTGAGCGAGAGCGTTCGGCGGCATATCCGATGATGAAGGTAAGAAGAATCACGGCCGCATAGGAAATCAACAACGTTACCGCGATCCTCAGCGCAGACCCGTGGGTGGTCCTGGTCGTGAAGTGCCAAAACTCCCACAACGCGCCAATCAGGACAAACCTTCTGACCGGCGACAAGGGGCGAAGCGCGTCTTGAAGAAAGCCGCGCCATCCCAGCTCTTCTCCAAGAATTGAGACAAACATAGGAAGAGCAGCAACCAGGGGAGGCAGGTCGTATCCGTACAACACATGTGCTCGGAACGCGGCCAGCAGGAGAAAGGGCGCGGCGCAGAACAGGATACTTCTACCCCACGAATTCCCCCCAAGAGTGATGACGCGACGGTGTGAGCGCCGGAAGACGACCATGCACACTAGTGCCGCTATACCGGGTCCCCACATCATTCCCCAGTGGATCAGCAACTTCGAGATGGAAGTGATGGGTGTATCAGGAACATGGAGAATATCCCGACGCCAGAAGAAAGGCCACGACCATAGACATGCGACGGCGTAATAAACTGCGACGCTTTTCCAGTTGACACGTCCGCTGGGTGCGTTCTCCATGCCGAGAGCCTAGCAGAATCTGGGGACCGTCAGTCGTGGTTACGTCGCGATCCAATTTTTTCTTCCACCAGCCATCTCAAGCATCCCGCACGGGATCTACCGAGATCGAGTGCACATCGCTCACTAAGCTCGCCGCGCCGGGTGCTTGACCCATATCACATCTTCTGGTGAGATTCCTGGGGGACTATGTACCAAAAAATGCTAAGCTCCCCAGCCAGGGATACAGAGCGTGCCTCCGCAAGCCACGGCCAGCCCCGGTACACGAAGAGACGAACAGGAGATGCGCGACGCGCGCTTCGCCATGCGTCTTTCCCTGATCTTTGGATTGGCCATGCTGGTCGGCAAGACCACAGTTTATTTCATGACGCATTCGGCAGCCATTTTTTCCGACGCGGCTGAATCGGTAGTCCACGTGATCGCCGTGGGGTTTGCCAGTTTTAGTCTTCGGCTCAGCACCAGATCAGCTTCTCCTCAATTCCTGTACGGTTACGAACGGATCACGTTCTTCTCCGCTGGATTTGAAGGCGCAATGATCGTTGTGGCTGCGATCGCAATTCTTTATGAATCCATCCGGAAGTGGATCGCGGGGCTACAGCTGGAGCACCTGGGAGCTGGCGCATTGCTGATCCTCATGGCTGGAATCCTCAATGCGGGTCTCGGTTACTATCTCCTGCGGACCGGCCGGCGGACCAATTCACTCATTCTCGAAGCCGATGGCAAACATGTTTTGACCGATAGCTGGACCAGCTTTGGCGTTGTGGGAGGACTGGGACTGGTGCTGCTGACGCACTGGAAACCGTTCGATCCGCTGGTGGCCATCGCTGTCGCCGTAAATATTCTTTGGTCGGGAGGGCACTTGGTATGGCGCTCGGCAGTCGGACTGCTGGATTATTCGGATCCGAAAGCCGGCCGGAAGATTCGGGACAAACTGGATGCAATCTGCTCGGAACTGGCCATTCAATACCATGGCGTACGCTTCCGAACCACCGGATACCGCCAGATCATCGAAGTACACTTGCTGTTCCCGCGTTTGACATCGGTCAGCGAAGCTCACCGGCTGGCGACAATTCTGGAAGAACGCTTGCCGGCCGAACTGGGGACGCCCGCCGAGGTCATAACTCACCTGGAGTCCTTGGAAGACCACGGCGATGTCCACCGCGAGCAACACTACACCGGCAAACCGGAGTGAGCTCTGCCGTGCGCGGGAGTTCGTCTCGGGCGATTCGCGATTCTCAGCGACCGACTTACAGTCCTGAAGTCTGGTAGCGCAGGACTGACAAGGCCAAGCGGTATTGATATCCGGCCTGCGCGTTTTCGATCTCGGCCTGCGTCTGCTGGAGCTGTGCCTGGCTGAGTTCTACGATCGAACTGAGGCCTAGCTTGTATCTTGTCTGGGCCAGATCAAGCGCCAGGTTTGCCTGGGCCAGCAACTGTTCGCTCACATTCACGCGGTCGAATGCCGTGCTTGCAGCCAGCCAGCTTGTACGTACATCGCGCGAGATCCGATTTCGAAGGTCGATCAGACGTTGCCGCGTGGCTTGGGCGCGCAAGTCGGCTTCGCGCGACTGCGCGGCGTAGAGGAATCCATTGAAGACCGGAATCTCGAGGTTCACCCCCGCGGCCGCGTAAGGCCCATAGATGATATCGTTACGCACCGGAGAATCTCCAAAAGCTCCGAGGGCACTGATGGTCGGATAGAACTGGTCATGCTCGGCTTGGTGCCGCTTCTCCGCGGACTCCGACTGAAATTCCAGTCCAAGAATCTCGGGACGCTTGGCAAAAGCCTCGGCGATCAACGGGTCGACATCGGCTGGGGGTGGCGCCAGCGGCTCGGTGTCGTTCACCAGGTCAAAGGCTTGGAGAGTGGGAAATCCCAGAATCGCCGAAAGGGACGCCGCGGAAGCCTTGTCGTTGTTTACCGCGTCCAGGTAGAGAAGTTTGGCCTGCGCCAGATTCACGTTGGCAAAGCTCAAGTCCAGTTCCGACTTTAGTTTGCTCCTGGTGAGAGCGGAAACCTGGTCAGATAACAACTGCCGCGAGGCTACGGTCTGCTCGGCCACTTGCAGCACAGCATGAGTCTGCAGCGTATTGTAAAAGGCCTGGTCCACGGCCAGTAGGATTTCCTCTTTGGTTGCTGCCGCGTTCTGTTCGTCGGCTCTTGCCTGGAGGCGGGCGCTGGCGACCAGGTTCGTGGTGTGGCCAAAGTCCGTGATGAGTTGGGTCACCGTAAAGCCTCCGGCGGCACGGGCGTAGACGGTTGGATTGTTCAATGCCCCAGCCGTGATGCGGCTATTGTTTTCGGCATCGACCGCCGTCAGGTTGGCATAAGTTTGCGGCCAGAGATTCGAGCTCACCTCCCGCGTCACTTGCTTCGAAGCCAAGGCACTGAGACGCGCTACGGAAATCGCTGGGTTGTTTTTCAACGCGAGCGCCTCTGCGTCTTTCACGGTGAGCCGCACAACGCTCGGGGACGTCGGGCTCTGCGATCCGGGAACCGACTGCGCCAGACATTGAGTTGAGAGCCAATGGGTTGAGAGCGCGAGGGTTCCGAGTAGAAGTGCTAGCGCGTTTTTCGTTATGGTGTGCGATGCGTTACCCCCAGCGGCTGAAGCCGAAACCCGTTGCAGCCCCTGGCGGCACGGCTGAACAGTCTGCGGAAAAAGTCGATTCTCGATGCCAGCCCCTAAAGGGGCATCTGGTTTCGGAGGACCTACGGTATCGCTAAAGCGATACCCTGATACGAAGCCCGAGTTTTCCCGCAGCCTCTGAAGCCGTGCCCTAGCCGTTCCTGCCGTCCCCGTACAGCAAATCGAGAATTGCGCTAGTCTCCACGTCATGCCGGCTGTTCCTCCTGTTTCTCATTCTTCCCATCTTCTTCTTTGCCGTGGACCATCAGATAGACTGCAGGTACGAGAAAAACTGTGACGACCACAGAAACCGCGAGGCCTCCGATTACGGCGCGCGCCAGAGGAGCGTATTGCTCGCTGCCCGTCTCCACGCCCAAGGCCATCGGAAGCATGCCCAACAAAGTGGCGAGCGAGGTCATCAGAATGGGGCGCAGCCTGATCTTGCATGCCCGCACCAGGGCCTGCTGGAGCGAGAAGTCCTCCTTGCGCAGCTGGCGCGCAAACTCGACGATCAAGATGCTGTTGGAAACGACGATTCCAGTCATCATAATCACGCCCATGAGAGACATGATGTTGAAGGTGCTGTGCGTGAGCCAAAGAATCAGCACTACTCCCGCCAAGCCTGGGGGGATCGCCACCAGGATGATCAGCGGGTCGATGAAAGAAGTGAACTGCGCCATCAGAATCAGATAGACGAGCACGATGGACAGCACAAGACCGATGGAAAAGCGTTTGAACGATTCCTGCATGCCGACCACGGACCCGAGCACATTGACCCGTATGTTTTCCGGCAAAGACAGGTGTCCGACGATGTCGTTGACTTCGCGATTGATTACACCTAATGCCTCACCCGAAGGCATCACATAGATGTCGATGACGCGCTGAAGCTGATAGTGATCGACTTCTGTCGGAGTATTCATCGGCGTGATGTCAGCCACGGATTGCAGCGGCGTGTAACTCTTGATACCCGGAGCACGCAAAGGGATCTGTTTGAAATCCTCCATGCTCATGTTCTGGATCTGCTTATCGAAGTACTGCACGGTAAGCATGTAGTTATTGCCAGTCTTGGGATCGATCCAGTAACTCGGCTCGATCATGCCGTTGGAGGTTAGAGCAGTGATCACATTGTCCACCACCTGTTTAGGGTTGAGTCCAATCAGGCCGGCGCGTTCGCGATCGATATTCAGCTGCAGTCCGGGATAAAGAAGATTCTGGGGAATGAGGATGCTGCCCACGCCCTTGCGGCTTCGGATCTGCTTGGCGATATTCGTCGCCACTTTATAAGTTCCGTCGAGGTCGTTGCCTCGGACTTGAACATCGATGGGCGCGGGTAATCCCAGGTTGATCACGGCATCGACCAATCCGCCCGCCTTAAAATAGGTACCGAGTTCCGGCAAGTCTTCGGACAGTTTGCGGCGAACGCGCCCCATGTATTCATAGCTGCCGAGCTTGTGGTCTTCTTTCAAGCTCACCAGGACAAATGCCGTATCCATGGACGAGTTGCTGGTGTACATGGCGGAGAGGTCGGGGGTAATCCCGATATTGGAGACGATCATCCCCAGGTCGTGGGGGTCAACTACCTGCCGAATATCGTTCTCGACGCGCGCGATGTATTGATTGGTGACCTCAATCCGGGAACCGCTAGGCGCCTTGACGTCGATGACGAACTGACCCGGATCGGTGCGTGGAAAGTACGCTGTCCCCACGAATGGAAAAATTACCGCTAGGACCAAGACGATGCCCGCGGAAATCCACGCCACGGTTCTCCCCGGGCGGGCCAGAGCGCGAGTCACATAATGCTCGTAGTGGTCCAAGAGCTTCTGGAAATTTTCATTGAAGCGGCCAAGGAACCTCATGTAGAGGGATCGCGCAGCGGACTTGTTCTCTGACTCGCGTTCAATCTCCTCCTCAACGTCCGGGAGGCGGATGAAGTTCGCGCAATAGAGCGGCACCACCGTCATGGCGAAGATGTACGAGGCAAAAATAGACAGCACTACGCCCAGAGCGAGATCGATGAAAAGGTAGCGGCTGACGCCATAGAAAAACGTTACAGGGAAAAACACGATCGAGGTGGTAGACGTGGCCGCCAGAACTGCCAGCGAGACCTCCATGCCTCCCTTTTCCGCTGCTATTCTTGGGCTTTCGCCGATTTCCATGTAACGGAAGATGTTTTCCAGCACCACGACCGAGTCGTCAATCAGCCGGGAAAAAGCCAGCGCCAAACCGCTCAACAGCATGACATTGATCGACCCGCCCATGGCATTCATGAGCAAGAAGCACACCAACGCGGAAAGAGGAATGGAGAGGAGCACGGCAAAAGTGGCTCGCGGGCTGCCCAGGAAAATGAGAATCATGATGCCGGTCAGCACCAGCCCGATTCCGCCTTCCTTCATTACGTTCTTGATGGCACTCTTGACAAAGATGGACTGATCGAAGACGACTGCCGTCTTGAGCGATTTCGGAATGTCCAACAGATCCACGATCGCCGCTTTGATTCCGTTCACAATCGTGATGGTATTGCTGTCGCCGCCTTGCTTCAGCACAGGGATGTAGACGGATTGCTGTCCGTCGATACGGACGATGTTGGTTTGGATCGCGCCGGAGTCCTTGGCCTCACCCACATCGGCAACCATCACCGACGCGTCGCCCACGGTCTTCAGCGGTATGCGGTTGAGCTCCTCTACGTTGGGCAACTGCGCATTGGCGTAGATGTTGTAATCTCTGGGACCGATGCGAACGTCCCCGGCGGGAAGAATCAGGTTGGAATCATTCACCGCGCGAACCACGTCCATCAGGCTAAGCTGGTGCGCCTCCAATTTGACGGGGTCCACATAAACCATGATCTGGCGATAGCGTCCGCCAAAGGGCTGAGGCACAGAGGCGCCGGGTACGTTGGCGATCTGGTTACGAACCTGGAATTGCGCCAGATCTTTGAGCCGGGTCTCATCCAGGCCTTCCCCTTTTAGCGTTACCAAACAAACGGGAAGGCTTGAGGCATCGAACTTGAGCACCACAGGTGGCAAAGTACCTGGAGGCAGACGCCGCAGATCGGCCATCGCCAGGTTCGCGATATTGCTAAGAGCGGCATTGGCATCGCTCCCCGGCTTGAAGTAAATCTTGATCAGGCTTACGCCCGTCAGAGAGCGGGACTCGATATGGTCGATGTTGCTGCCGAGGGTAAAAAAACGCTCGAACGTATCGGTAATGTCAGCCTCGACTTGCTCCGGAGGCATCCCCGCGTAGAAGGTCGCCACCACCACTACCGGAATCTTGATCTGCGGGAACAGATCCACCGGCATCCGAACCACGGTCGTCACACCGACCACGGCGACCACCAGACAAAGCATGATCACGAAGAATGGGTAGTTCAGAGCGAATCTCGGCATTACTTTCGCTCTCCCGTGTGACCATCGCTCGCACCAGGGGAGCCTGGTTCCAACTTCTGCTCCAACTTTGGCGTCACCACCTCGCCGATCGCGTAGTCGGACTGACCGGCACTGATCACTCGCTCCTTTTCCGCGAGACCGTGAACGATTTCCACGGTAGTGGAGGTCTGCTCCCCTAGCTCCACGTTCCGCTTCTGCACACGATTCCGATCGTCCAGGGCCAGCACGTAATGATTGTTGCCTTCCTGGATCACGGCTTGGACGGGAACGGTGAGCGCGTCCTCTTTCCCGTGCAACACCAGCTTGACCTCGGCGTACATGCCGTCGGTCAAAGTGTTTTGCGGATTCTCCACGTCAATCTCGGTGTGCATGGTCCGCGTCTCATCATTAAGTGCGTCGGCGAAGCGGGCCACGCGCCCCTGGAAGTCTCGATTCAAATCGAGAACATGCACTTGCACTACGCTGCCCAGGTGCAACAGGGGCACGGAGGATGCGGGAACCGGGATGACCAACCGCAGCAGCGACCACTCCGCTAGTTGGACCACCGGCTGTGATTGGGTCTCCGATGCGGTTCCGGCTGAGATCAGGGCGCCGGTATCGACGTAGCGCTTGGTGACCACACCCGCGAAGGGAGCGGTGATGTGCGAATAAGCCTGCAAGGCGGACAGGCGCGCGAGAGCAGCTTGCGCCATCCCGAGCTGGCCCTGCGATTCAGCCAGAGCGGCGCGAGTGCTGTCGATCTGTGCCTCGGTCTCTTTATCTTTTGCCATCGCGTCGTCCAATTCCTGCTCGGCGACCAACCCGGGACGCTCCTCGGACGCCTGCTTGAGCCGTGTATATGCTGCGTGGTAAGCCCGGTGCGTAGACTCCGCTCGTTCAATTTCACTCTGGGCGCGGCGAATCGCGTCTTGACTGCGTCGGATGTCCGCCTCGGCGCCCATGACCTGCGCATTCAGTTCGGGGACCTCCAAAACGGCCAGCTCCTGCCCCGTACTAACCTTGTCCCCCACGTCCACAAAGATGTGGCGGATGTAGCCCGAAACCTTGGCGTGAACATCGACTTGCTGGAAGGGACGGAATTCACCCGTGAGAGTGATGGCGTTTTCGAGTGGACTGCGAGTGGCGAATACGACCGGAGCGAGGCGTCGCGGAGGTTCATCGGCCTTCTTGGCTTTCGCGTCACCCAGCGAATGCATGAGCAGTGTGATCGCGATAATCGCGGCAAGCACTACAACTCCAATCACTATGTGGCTGCGTTGCAGCGTCATTTTTACTCCAAAACCCGCACGCCTGAGGCCAGTACAATGAGCCATAATACAGCTTCCACCAGACTTAGCTCTCTTCGAATTCACCAGGCTTGGCGCCAGTCGTGGCAGAGCCACGTCGCCTCAATCGTCGCCTCGTTCAGTGACTGAGCTGGAGTTCAGTTGCAGTGACTAGCTTTTGACAACGGAGGAAAAAGATCAGCAGGCGGGAGGTGGTCGAGTGTAGACATTCTCCTCGATAAGGAAAGTTGGAACAGGCGGGCCGGCCAGCGCCACGCGAGGATAGAACGTGGGAACCGGCGCCACGGTGATTTTGGCTACGGGCACAGCCCAACGAACCGCATCGCGATCCATGTGCTGCCGCATAGCCTGCGGCGAGTTGGACTGAACCGTTGTCGAATGCGGAACCGCAAGGGGGAAGGTTCGTGTAGCCAGCGTGATAACCAGAGAAAACATGACAACGCCGACAAACGCCCCGCGCCACCACGGCACCGAACGAAGCCCCACGTCTGGTTTTCCCGCTTTCGCCATGACCCTCTGAGAATGACTATACCAATAAATGACTATACAATCCACGCGCCCCAAAACAACGTTATCGGCAGCCATGGAAGTAATCTAATCCCAGATCGCTACCGCGCCATGGGGGTTTCATCACCTGCAAGTTATTTTGAAAACATGGCGGAGAGGGTGGGATTTGAACCCACCTAACTTAAAAATGGCCCGTTGATTCCAAAGTTACTTACGCTGTTTCGGACGCAATTTTAGCGTGTTTTGACCCATGATTTTGCGGCGTTTTGCGGCGAAATCAGAATTTTGCGGTGAAGGTGCGGCGAACAATTTCAGCTCAAAAAATTCCCGATGTTCCCGGTCAGCTTTCTCAGCGTTGTAATTTAATACTCCTTGTCTTTATGTCGGCTTCCGATATGAGTGAGTAACGCGGCAACCCATTTAGACAAACGCTCCGGCTGCGGATCACCAAGACATCGGTAAAAGGCGATTATTGTACTGGCCAAGTGCGATGTCAGGAAAAACGCCGTCAGGTGGCTCATATCCTGTCCTTGGCCGCTACGCACGAGGAAGGGATCGTGGCCGGGTTTGACGATGTGATTTCGTAAACAGATGATCGTCGGGTGTACATAGTGCGATGTCCATTGAAATATCAGGCGATACCCAAGGTCGTTGACAAAGGGCTTTCCAGTCCGGGGATCAATCTCCGCCGTGTGAGGTTCCAGAGCCATATCGCTCAGTGGCTTGCCCGACCAACTATGCGGGCGTGGGTATTTTGCGAGGTCCACCGTGGTTAGCGACGAAGCCTTGGGATGTAGAAGTTGCGGCCAGTACTTTCGTACCACAGTGGTGATGTCCCTAATGTTCTTGGCGTGAAATTGATAGAACAACTTCGCTCGCTCCTCCGAATCCTTGTTAGCGAGATAGTGCATAGTGAACGAAATGTCGACCATCGTCCGAGTCATACCAAACGCTTCGTCGCCAAATCCTGACTCAAGCAGTACGAGCGTAGCCTCAGCGACAGTGAGACACTTCGAGTACAGAGATAGGGCAACAAGGTAGCGGTAGGCGTTTAGCGGAGGATATATCCTCGCCTCATTTAACTGCCGCTTGGCGTATTCGAGGAACTTCCGAAGGTGTTCAACTTCGGACCGTCTGCAAACCCGGATTGACTTGGCCATAGTCAATTATGACCCATCGCCTTAAAGGGTCAACGCCGCATTACCGCCAGCCCAAGTGCGGCGCCCCGCTGCCAGCGCGGCTGTGATCGCAAAAGCGCGGTAATTCTTTTTGGGTTGGCCCGGCTACGGGTGTGACTTGAAGCCCGGTTGCTCGCCAATCGCCATATCGCTTACGCCTTGAATTACCTGAGAAAGCTTGGCGGCAAAATCATTTCTCCACTGCTGAGCTAGAGCTGCGTCCGACATCACCTGCACTTGTGATTTGAGCGAAGAAAGCAGCCTTCCCGGAATACTGTCTGCGAGCCCAAGCTCAGAGAGGTGGTGGTAACACTGAGTTAACCCGTGGAAAATTCTTTCCTTCGGCCCTGCGCCGTACACTTTTTGCGTTGTCCAAACAAGATCGTGGCCAAGCCAAAATATATCAGCGACGTTTTCCCACTTTGGGCCCACCGCCGCATCTATCTGCTTGACGACCGATCCGGGAAGTTTTTCAACTGGGATATCAGGGGTTCGCGCCTCATTGAATAATCCCAGCAGCCGCGCTCTGAGACGCGAGAATGGCGAATTGTTGCTAATTCGTTTTAGACGCATTTGATGGATGCAAGCACCAACTACCGAAGCCGTTATCATGATGCAGAGCACCAGAAACGGGATAAGAAACCACCACCGACGCTCTGGTTGCCAAGTAGCAACCCAATCCGTTGCGGCAAGAAATGCAACAAGACCGGCACCGGCTCCGAAAAATCCGCCAATGTATACGTCACGACTGGACTTCTCCTCCCCCACTCCACCCTCGCACAAAATATCGAACTCTTCGCGGCGCAAGGGAACGACAATCTCATCAGGGCGCGGAAAGGCAACCAATCCACCAGCGTTATAGCCTCTGCTCGTCACCGACTGCTCATTCGCACTTTTATTTTCCGACATGCTGCACCACCCGCACGACGACGCGACCATCTATCGTGTTTTCTTTTTGAACGTCATACCCCGTAACATGTCCACCAGTTAGGTACTTCTGAGCGCGCGACTCGAAAGCGAGAATATAGTTGTCAACTTCGTCCGGAAAGAATTCAGTCGCGAGTTTCCTGTCTGGGAACAAGGTGAGCGTCTGTTCGGTCATCCCATATCCCAAGTAAGCATTGGGGCTTATGTGGATCAGGGGCAGTACGGCGAGGAAGAGCTCATTGCTTGAATCGTCAGCGTCGAGTATTTCGATTGATGTGCTCTCCTTACCAGATTCAAAATCAGATTTGACCCGTTTGATAACTTCAGGAAAAGCACCAAGGCTTAACAGACGCTGCTCCATTGCTTCCCAACTGTTGTACGAAGGCGCGGCTACCACGTGTGCCCCTCTTCCCTTGGGCACTTCTGTTTCGATGTACTGCGTACCAGCTTTTTGCAGGATGAATTTTTTGCTCAAGATTATTTTCCTCCGTGGTTACAACTACGTGCGGCGTTCTGCGGTGAATTTGGCTAGTAGGTCCTTAGCTGTCAACTAGATAATGGCGGAGAGGGTGGGATTTGAACCCACGATACCCGTTAAGGTATGTCCGCTTTCGAGGCGGATCGTTTCAACCGCTCACGCACCTCTCCGGAAAATTAGTTGTTCGTAGACGGGGTCTCACCCTG
>Ga0209517_10001056_pt1 | contig 43628 bp, 38 predicted proteins | sample PeaSoiMetSII2010_FD_187695 | JGI IMG/M metagenome (GOLD analysis project Ga0209517, IMG submission 187695) | Peat soil microbial communities from Weissenstadt, Germany - SII-2010 (SPAdes) (version 2) | ecosystem: Environmental > Terrestrial > Soil > Wetlands > Peat | place: Germany...
CGGTCCGACTTCCGGCCAACCGCTCCAACTCCTGCCGGTCTTCGGAACCACAACTAATGGTGGGTGCATTGCGTGCCATGAGCGGCACTATACAATATATCGCATATCATTGCAAGTAAGCACTAGCACAACATTGCGGCTTAGGAAAGGATCAGGTTGTGAAGGGCCTGGGCTATGTTCCGGAAGGCTGCACCGGGCGGTTGAGTTGGGGCGGACACCACCACTGGCAGCCCGCGGTCTCCACCTTCTCGGATCTCCACGAAAATAGGCACTTCCCCCAAGAAAGGAACTTTCTGTCGCTCGGCCTCGGCACGGCCCCCGCCGTGACCAAAGATTTCCACTCGCTCGCCCGCCGGGGACGTGTAATAGCTCATGTTCTCCACGATCCCAAGGATGGGTACGTTGACCTTTTGGAACATCGCGATGCCCTTGCGCACTACCCCCAGAGAGGCTTCTTGCGGGGTGGTGACAATGACGCCGCCATCCAGGGGAACGGTTTGGCACAGAGAGAGCTGGGCGTCCCCGGTGCCAGGCGGCAAATCGACCAGCAAGACGTCCAACTGCCCCCATTCGACGGAGCCGACGAACTGCTGGATCGTTTTCATGATCATCGGGCCGCGCCAGATGACCGGTTGATCCCCGTCGATCAGGAAACCAATGCTCATCAGCCGCACTCCGAAATTGGCGGGGGGCACCATCTTCTCGTCGGGGCTAAGCGTCGGCCGTTCGTTGATTCCCATCATAAGAGGGATGCTCGGGCCATAGATATCGCAGTCGAGCAAGCCCACCTGCGCACCGAGTTGCTGCAAGGCGCAGGCGAGGTTCACCGAGACCGTGGATTTGCCGACTCCGCCTTTGCCGCTGGCCACCGCCACGATGTGCCGAATGCCGGGGACCCGGTTCTGATTCGCCAGATGGCCTGGCCCCGCTCCGCCAGACGGCGCGGCTTGGTACTTGACTTCCACATGCACCAGGTTGACTCCTGGCAAAGCCTTGAGCACACGCTCACTTTCGGCTTTGATTTGAGCGGCGATCTCGGCTGAGCCCGCGGTGAGTTGCATCGAAACACTAACCGCGCCCTCGTTGGCCGCGATCTGCTTCACCAACCCGAAGGAGACGATGTCGCGGCTGAAGCCGGGATATTTCACGGCCGTCAGCGCGTCTTTGATGTCCTGTTCACTTAACATATTTGGCAACTATGCATTCCACCGCAGCCCGCCCGCGTTTAGGCTAAGGAAAAATACAACTCTTCAGCGCCAAGGTACTCCCTCGGCGAAGCGAGGTCTAACGTCAGAAAGAAATTAGCGCCGACTCACGTCGGCGGCTACGAAAATCTCGATCCGCGGGCAGAGTTCATCGAAGCCGCGCACGCCCACGCGCCGCCGGACGTGTCGTGGGTGTGATCCATCAGGAAATCCCAGGAAATCCCAGGACAGAGATTCCGCTTGCATTTCGCGAAATCTGGTGTTTTTTAGGAGAAGTGAACGTGCGGATAACAGCGCCTCATCGCTGGAGGCTCGCTCAGGCCGTTGCCGGCTTGATGCTGGGCTTATGGCTAAGCGTCTGGGCGCTCGCCGCGTCACCGCAGCTTCACCGGCTGCTCCACCAAGATGCCCAAGCCCCGGCCCACCAGTGCCTAATCACACAAATCCAGCAGCAACCATTGCTGGTGGGTTTCGTCGTGGCGCTGGTCCCCGTTCCGGCGCTGGTGAGGTTCTCTGAGGTTTTCCGGCCCGGTTTCCATTTTCTTCCCGTCTCGGATTTTCGGCTCGCACCCACCCGCGGGCCTCCCGCCATTGGTTAGCTTGTTCCGCGCTGCTCAGATCCCTTTTACGGGCCGGGCTGCGCGCTTCTCTGGACTGGCTTGCTTGGTGCAACCCCGCTGATGCGGGGCCTTTCCCCAAGTTCTAAGGGTCGTACCGGCCCAAATATCAGGCAGTTGAACTAACAGCAGAACCATATCAATTATCCGAAAAAAGTTTGTCAGTCATGAAAACGAACTCATTAATCCTGGGAACACAAAAGGGGAAGGGCAGCGCGACTGCGCGGCCGCGATTCTTCTCCAGGTGGCATGCTCCGCGTCGGACGAGACGTTGTTGCGCCGCGACTGGGCTGGCGTGCTTGGCTTGTTCGAGCCAGCTTTTGGCCCAAACCAATGCCGCCTCCGCGGTCACTAATGCGACCTCTACCGCCACCAATGCCACGTCCGGCTCCTCAACCAACGTCCCTCAATTTGAAACCACCGTCTATGGGCGCTTAGACGTGGCGCGCAACCAAATCATGCCCGATTTGGGCGCGACGGTTTATAACTTCAGCCAGAGCCAGATCCAAGCGCTGCCGGGGGGTGAGAACACGCCCTTCAACGAGATCATTTTGCACGCACCGGGCGTGGCTCAGGATTCCGCCGTCAATGGCGACCTGCATTTACGCGGCGAGCACGCCAACATTCAGTATCGCATCAACGACGTGCTGTTGCCCGAAGGCATTACCGGATTCGGCTTGGAATTAGATACGCGCTTCGCAGAAAGCGTTCGCCTCATCACGGGATCGCTGCCGGCGGAGTACGGCTTCCGCACCGCCGGGATAGTGGACATCCGGACCAAGAGCGGGGCGTTGGAACCGGGGGGTGAAGTCTCGATGTATGGCGGCAGCTTCGACACCCTGAAGCCCAGCTTTGAATATGGCGGCTCGAAGGGCAAGTGGAACTGGTTCGTCGATGGCAGCTATCTGCACGACGATATCGGCATTGAGAATCCTACCCCCAGTTATAACGCCATCCATGACACCACCGACCAATATAAGGCCTTCCTGCTTGGATCTTATTTAATCGACGATACCAGCCGGCTCACGCTGATGGGCAGTGTTTCGTATTCGGATTACGAGGTGCCCAACACTCCGGGCTTGCCCCCAGCCGCCCCCAGTGTGCCGGCCAATGTTACGGCCATCCCCTGGTATCAAGGCGTTCCCAATCTTCCGGCCTCCGGCACTAATTCCGCGGACCTCAACGAGCGGCAAAACGAGCAGAATTATTACGCGGTGCTGGCTTACCAGAAGTCGGCCGGCAACCTCAATTTTCAGATTGCGCCCTTCCTCAGAGAGAGCAGCGTGCATTTCATGCCCGACCCCATCGGAGACCTGGTCTTCAACGGTGTCTCCAGCGATGTCAAGCGCACGCTTTACTCGGGCGGGCTGCAATGCGATGCCAGTTATCAACTCGGGGACAAGCACACGTTGCGCGGCGGGATCATGCTGCTGGACGAGAGCCTTTCGGCACATACGACTACCAGCGCTTTCAACGTGGATGCCAACGGCAACCCGGTGCTCGATGCCAGCGGCAACGTGGCGCCCCCGACCAACATCGTGAATAACAGCATGGGCCACGCCCTATTCGCCGGGATTTATGTGCAAGATGAATGGAAAATTCTGCCCAAGGTAACCATCAATTTCGGCGCGCGTTTCGACGAGTTCTATGCGTCCTTCGATCATGAGAATCAGCCCAGCCCTCGCGTAAATATCATCTGGGAGGCCACGGACTCGACGACACTGCACGCCGGTTACGCGCGCTATTTCACGCCGCCTCCGCTCGAGAACGTCCCCTCGAGCACGGTTCACCAGTTCGACGGCACCTCCAACGCCTCGGGAACCGACCAGGATGATCACGTCAAGGCGGAGCGCGCCAATTATTTCGATGTGGGCATCAGCCAAAAGGTGCTGCCAGGGCTGCAGGTGGGGCTGGACGGCTACTACAAAGCGGCCAGAGAGCAACTGGACGACGGGTTGTTCGGCCAGACGCTTATCCTCTCGGCCTTCAATTACACTTATGGCGAAGTTTATGGCTCCGAATTCACAGCCAGTTACACTCACGAGGGGTTTTCCACATACGCCAACCTCGCCTACTCGGAGGCCAAGGGGAAGGATTGGTCCTCTGCCCAGTTCCTTTTTAATCCGGACGATGCAGCGTACGTCAAAAACAATTGGATCCATCTGGACCACGATCAAACCGTCAGCGGGTCCTTCGGCGCCTCGTATCGTTGGAAGCATACCTGCGGCAGCACGCGGGTGTTCGTGGATGCTATCTACGGCAGTGGTTTGCGCACCGACGGCTTTCTACCCAACGGCACGAAAGTGCCCAACGGTGCTACCGTGCCGGCCTATTACTCGGTGAGTATGGGCGTCCAGGAGGGATTTAACATCCGGGGCAAGGAGCGTTTGCGGGCCAGGTTGGATGTGGTCAATATCACTGACAACACCTACGAACTGCGCAACGGCAGTGGCGTAGGCGTCAACGCCGCCCAGTTCGGCATGCGGCTGGGCTTTTTCGGCACGCTCAGCTACATATTTTGAGCCAAGGCTTTTCCATTGTGACTCCCATGGGTGCAGATCGAACGCTAGCAGGCAGTAACCATCGGGCGCGGTTGCCTCGCTTCTGCCTGCCCGCGCCCAAGCGCGACCCCGAGCGCACGCTGGCCTGGACCAATTCGATCTGCACCCTCATCCTGCTCATCGGGATTTTCGGCGCCAAGTCCGCCGCTATGCGGATTCGGCCTTTGCCCCCGGTGCAGGATACCAGTGCCGTCCTGGTCGAACCGCTGCCGCCGCCGCCGTCCGCACCCGCAGCGCCACAGCAACAGGACCAGAGCGACGAGGAAAAATCCGACGCGCCGCAAGTCGTGGTGGTGACGCCGAACGCCCCGAGCATTAGCTTTTCGGTCCCGACGATTGGAAACCTAGTGGTTCCCAACGCGGTGGCCGTTGCGCCGCCTAGCGTGCCCCTCAAGCAGGTCGAGCCTCTGCATGCCCAACCGCTGGTCATCAGCAGCACGGGCGCGGGCGGCGAGCGACCCCAGCCGCCTTATCCGACCCTCGCGCTCGAACAAGGCCAGCAGGGCTCCGTCGTGCTCCAGCTCACCGTGGATGACTCCGGGACCGTGACGCACATCGAAGTGAAGGAATCCTCGGGGTTTCCGGTCCTGGACCGCAGCGCGCTGGATTTCGTGAAACGCCGTTGGGTCATTCCCCCCGGTCAGCCCGGAGCCCGGACGTACGAGGCAAAAATCAATTATCGACTAAAACTGAGTGACTGATGGCGGGTCGGCCCGCCGCAAATGAAACTAACTAATTAATACTGATTCACATGTTTGCTAACGTTGTTTTTCAAACCTTCCGGCAAGGCGGTCTCGTCATGTGGCCGATCCTTCTTTGCGCCCTCGTCGCCGTGGCGGTGTTGGGCGAACGCACTTTTTGGTGGTGGCGGGAGAGCCGCCGGCGCGAGCCGGAAAAGCTCGAGAAGCTGCTCAACGCTCTTGAGGCCTGCGATGTGGAAGCCGCGTCGCAGATGGCCGAGGGGTCCAAGGACCCGGTCATTCGCATGATTTACAATAGCCTCAGCCACATGCACAGCTCCGTGTCGGTCGCCTTGCAGATGGCGGCCGGTATCGAACTGGAGCGCGCCGGTCGCTTTCTTAACGTCATGGATACGCTGGTCACCCTGGCGCCCTTGCTTGGGCTCTTTGGCACGGTTACCGGCCTCATGCGCGCCTTCTTCAAAGTCGGCGATGCCGAACTGGCGGTGGGCGCGGTCACCGGCGGCATTGCGGAGGCCCTGATCGCCACCGCCTGCGGGTTGGCCATCGCGATGATCGCCTTGGTGCCGCTCAATTATTTCTCCGCCAAACTGGCCCGGCTGCAATTCGAGCTGGAGACCGCTGCCAGCAATGTGGAAGTCCTCGCCAACGCGGGAAAACTCAACCGGGCCGTCGAGTCATGAACCTGGGCTCTCCTGTTCGACGCAAGCGCGCGCGCATCGAGATCATTCCACTCATCGACATCATGTTCTTTTTGCTCGCCGCGTTCATGATGGTCAGCTTGCGGATGGACCGGACACAAAACATCCGGGTCAACCTGCCGCCCGCCACCCAGGCCAGCCATGATTTCAAGCCGGACATGCTCAACCTGGCGGTCGATAAGAGCGGTGGGGTGTGGCTCGAGAAAAAGCCCGTCACGTTGCCCGCCCTCAGCCAGGTGCTGAGCAACCGCTTCAAAATGGATACGAACGTGCCAGTGTATATTAGCGGCGACCGCGACACCCCCCACGGCGCCATGGCCGATGTGTATGAAATTGTGCGCCGCGCCGGCGTGCAAAAGGTCGCCTTCCTGGTCGGCGGCCCGGAGAACAGCCGCAAATGAAACTGCGCTCTCCCCTCCGGCGACGAAAGACGCGGCTGGAAATCATTCCGCTGATCGACATCATGTTCTTCCTGCTGGCCTCGTTCATGATGGTCAGCCTCAAGGCGCAAAAGGTGCTGTCGCTCAAGGCCAGTTTGCCCACCGCCACCCTCGCCACCTCGACGGCCAAACCGGATATGATCAACCTGAACGTGGACAAGTACGGGCAGGTGACGCTGGACAAAAAAGCCATCTCGATCGCCGATCTGGAAACGGTTTTGACCAATCGTTACGCCTTGAATACCAATGTGCCGGTTTACATCAGCGGCAACCGCGATGCGACCCACGGCTCGATGATGTACGTCCTGGATTTGGTGCGGCGCGCGGGCGTTCAGCGCGTGGCCATCGCCGTCAAAGCCGCCCCCGGCCATTCTTGATCCCGCTGTGAAAACCTTCCAACAGAATCTCCTGATCGTCCTGGCACTGGCCCTGTGTGTCCTGTGCGTCTATCAATGGTACGGGCAGACGCTCGAGCGCAAACAAATTGAGGGCCTCAACCAGGTGCTCTACCAAAAGTCCCTCGCCATCCAGAGCTACACCAATTCCATCGCGACCATGGACCAGCAGATCGCGCAGATGGACGCGCACATCACTGAGTTAAAGGACACGGCCAAAACCAATGCGCTTCTCCTGGCGGCACAGAAACGCGAGGTGACCCGGCTGCAAAGCGCCAATGAGGGCCTCACCAATGCAGTAGCCGAATATAAAAAGGGTGTGGATAGCCTCGAAGCCAAGTTGAAAGAGGCCTACGACGGCATCCAAAAACAGAATCAAGCGCTCAAGGAACTCGCCGCCCAGCGCGATGATTTTGTCAAAAAGTACAACGACGCCACGACCGAGCGCAATGATGTCGTCACTAAGTACAACGACTTGGTCGAGCAGGTGGAAAAACTCCAAAACGCCAGCGCCAAGAAGTAGTTCCAGCAAGCTCGTGCCACGCGACCGATAAAAAGCGCGTTCTTGACATGGGACATTCCGTTTGCAATAGTGGCTACGTGTTCCAGCGATTAGGTCATGCGCTCATGGTTTTCGCGCTTCTTGGCGCAATTGGAGCGCACTGGCTGCTGCTGCAATCGGTGGCCTGGACCTCGATGCTGGCGGACAATCTTCGCACGTCTTCACTGACTGAGGCGGTTCAGCGAACGTTCGATGGTCGCCACCCGTGCGCGCTTTGCCAACAAATTGCCGCCGGCAAAAAATCAGAAAAGAGGACGGAATTCCCACTCACGCTTCAGAAATTCGAATTCGTCAACGCAACCACACGCTTTGTTTTCGCTGCCCCGGCAGACTTCTATCTCCTGCCCCAGGCCTATCCCTCTGCCGAATCGGTTTCCCGTACACCGCCCACGCCCCCGCCGCGGCTCGCCCTCGGTTAGCTCATCCTGGTTCCCTTGCCCGTGCCCGGTCGGCGCGGGCGGCTCGCTTTTCCCTTTGAAACTGAGACCCGCGCTTGCGGAGTGCTCAAAACCTTGGATTTTAAAAATGAAGATTGAACAATTAACGATGGTTCCTTGCAGTGAATTCCGCGCCGAGTCCTCCCCTGGCCGGCAACGGTCGAAAACGCTCCTTCCCATCCCAGACCCTTCTGGCCGTTCCCCGGCCACACTCAAACGACCTGTCCCGCAAGTGCTCGGCGCAGCGGCCTTGCTGACTGTGCTGGCGGCGCCCCGAGTTGCCTGGGCGTGTGCCTGCGGCTGCGGCGTTTTCGACGTCGGCACCAGCTCGATGTTTCCCCAAGGCCCCGGCGGAATGGCCTTCCTTCAGTATGACTATCAAGATCAGAACCGCAACTGGAGCGGCGCATCGGAGGCGCCGGCGGCCAATAATGGCGACAAGGAAATCGAGACGCACTTCGTCACTGCTGGTCTGCAATATATGTTCAATAACAGTTGGGGGGTCCGGCTCGAAGTGCCTTACGATTATCGATCCTTCAAGACCACGAGTGCCGCTCCCGGCAATCCTGTCACCACCATCGACTGGGGCGCGCTGGGGGACATTCGAATCGAGGGCCTGTACACGGGCTTCTCCCCGGATCTTTCCAGCGGCGTGAGTCTCGGGTTAAAGCTTCCGACGGGTGATTTTACCCACAACGACGCCTATGGGGACGTGGACCGCGACAGCGAGATCGGAACCGGCAGCACGGACATTTTGCTCGGCGGTTTTTATCGCGGCTTCCTGACCAAGGACAACCATTGGAATTGGTTTGCGCAGTTGCAACTGGATGTACCGGTGTTGATCCAAGATGAATACCGTCCGGGCGTCGAGCTCGATACAGCGGCGGGGGTTGTTTACAATGGGTTGTCCATCGGGCGCTTGAGCATTTCACCTGTGGCGCAGGTAATCTTTTCCGAGCGCACGAGTGACAGCGGCTCCGCCGCATCGAATCCCGTGGCCTCCGGCTATCAGCGCTTCATGCTCTCGCCGGGAATCGAATTTCACGTTGACCCGGTGGTAATTTATGCTGACGCCGAATTTCCCGTTTATCAGAACTTCACGGGCAACCAACTGGCTGCGTCCGTGCTGTTCAAGCTGAGCCTGAGCTTTATGTTTTGAGGCTCATTGAGGGATCTGTGGGTGACCTCCCGCCCCGGCGATAGGCCGACCGTTGGAGAGCGGCAACCCAGGGGGCTTGCCTAGCCCGACCTGTGCCGCAAAGCCATCTTGAAGGCCGCCAGCGTATCCGGACTGACGTGATGCTCGATTCCCTCGGCATCCATTTCCGCCACACGCTCGGGAATGCCCAGCGAGCGAAGGAACGCTACGACAGTCTCATGCCGGCTTTTGGACGTCGCCGCCAAATGCCGCCCCTTGTCAGTTAGAAAAATAGCGCGATAGGGTCGGGCAGTGACGAATCCCGCCTTCTGCAATCGGCCGATCGTGCGGTTGACGGTTACATGCGTGACCCCCAGGCGTTTAGCCAGGTCCACCACGCGAGCTTCGCCCGTTTCCGCCATTAAATCGGCGATGGCTTCCACGTAATCTTCCGCGATTTCATTGGCGTGCTCGCGCCGGGTTTGCCAAAGGTTGTCCGCCTGCTGTTTCGCGTTCAGCCGATCCAGCGCCGGCTGGGGTGAAGATCTCTTGGTCGCGGCCATTTGCTTTTTCCCCCATTTGAGCCAAGGGTTGCCCGAGAGTCGAGGAAAAGGTGGTCGCCTCTTTGGCCGCACGAAAATTGCTATTACGACCGCAAAAACGGGTTGCCTAGCCCGCGAAGCGATGTAGTCTATACTACATTATGCATGAGATACAACGTAGTAGAGCCATTGCTACATCCGGCCCGGAACGGCCAGGCGCAGCGCGCCGCCAAATCCCGCGGACGCAGAAGCAGCGTTTCGGCGCGAGCGTTGCTCTTGCGAGTGTGAAAGAGAAGTTCGCAACCGGCTGTACTGGCGCAGTGGTAGGGGCCCTCTGTTCCGCCGCGCTGGCGAGCGAGCCAGCCGTCCCGGCATCCTCCACGCCAGGCGCGGGCAAAACGCCCACTCCGCCATCAGCCGGCCAAAAGGACGCGGCGGAAGGAACCAATTCCCCGCTCGCGCTGCCGACGGTGACAGTGGTCGGGGATTTGGACCAGGCGCGTGACCGGATTGCGCCGAGTCTCGGAGCGGTGACATACACGATTGGCCCCAACCAGATTCAGGCAACGGGTCAGGGTGAGAACGCCTCCTTTCAGCAGATCCTGCTTCAGGCGCCGGGCGTGGTGCAGGATGAATTCGGGGAAGTGCATGTGCGTGGCGATCACGGCAACGTGCAGTACCGCCTCAACGGGGTTTTGCTGCCAGAGGGACTCAATGGTTTTGCGCAGGCAATTGAGCCGCACTTGATTCGTTCCGTCACCCTAATCACCGGAACTTTGCCGGCGCAGTATGGCGACCGCACGGCCGGTATTTTTGACATTACCACCAAGGCGGGCGCTCAACTCAATGGCAATGAAATTTCGCTTTACGGCGGCAGCTATGACACCATCCATCCTTCCGCGTCGTTCGGCGGCACGACCAGCAATCTGGATTATTTTGTCACCGCCTCCTATTTGCACAATAACCTTGGCATTGATAATACCACCGCCAGCCCCACTCCGGTGCATGATCAGACCGACCAGGAAAAACTCTTTGGTTATTTCTCCCATCGCTTCGATCAAACCAGCCGACTGACCCTGCTGTTGAGTGGTTCTTACGCGGATTTTGAAATTCCCGATACGCCGGGACCTTCCCCGAACTACCAGTTGACGAACGGTCCGCCGGCGGATGCGTCCAGCGTCAATGAAAACCAGAAGGAGCAGAATTATTACGCCGTGCTTTCCTATCAGAAATCCGCTGGCAACTTCACCGCTCAGGTTTCGGCTTTTTCCCGATATACGGACATCCGGTTCAGCCCCGACCCGGTGCAGGACCTTCTCTTCAACGGCAACGCGGGGCAGGTGAAAAACACTGATTTAGCCAACGGAATCCAGGCGGATACGTCTTACATCCTCGGCGATCATCACACGCTTCGCGCCGGAATGGTTGCAACTTATGACATCGAAAAGCTCGATAACACCTCGGTTGTCTTTCCCTCCGCGACGCAGTTTGCCCCCAGTCCCTCCGGCGAGGTTGAGGCGGGTCCCATACCGCAATCGTCCTCCACGCCGTTTACCATAACTGCCAACGCTCGAAACAGCGGCTGGAAATCCGGTATTTATTTGCAGGACGAGTGGCAACTGAACGACCGACTGACCCTGAATTACGGCTTGCGCTATGACCGCTTCGATGTGTCATTCGACCACGAAGACCAGTTCAGTCCGCGCGCAAATCTGGTTTGGCAAATTGACGACGCCACTTCCGCCCACATCGGCTATGCGCGTTACTTCCAGCCGCCGACGCTGCAATACGTTCCACCGTCATTCGTCAAAGCTTTTGAATTTTCCACCGGCGCGCCGTTCAATGATAAGGACGATCCTCAAAAAGTCGAACGCGACCACTATTTTGATGCTGGCATTTCCCGGCAAATCACACCCGCCTGGCAAGTCACCTTGGATTCCTACTGCAAGCTCGCTAAGAATCTCCTGGATGATGGACAGTTTGGCAGCGCCGTCATTCTTAACAATTTTAATTACGCGTCCGGCACGGTCTATGGCGCGGAATTAAGCAGCACCTACAAGAAGGGGCCATTCTCTGCGTACGGCAACTTCTCGTACGTCCAGACCTGGGCAACAGATATTAACTCGGTTCAAAATGAATTCGCCAACAACCAACTTGATTATATCGCAAACCACCACATCCAACTGGATCACCAGGGCCAGTTCACCGGTTCGGGCGGCCTAGCTTATACTTTGTTTAAGGACACCCAACTTCATTCCGATTTCCTTTATGGGTACGGCCTGCGCAGAGGCTTTGCGAATCTCGAAAAGAACCCCTCTTATGTGACGGTGAATGTCGGCGTGGAACACGTCTGGCGCTTGCATTCGGCGGGCATCAGCGAATTGAAGCTGCGTTTTGACTGCCTTAACCTGTTCGACGGGATTGTTAAGCTTCGCGACGGCAGCGGCCTCGGTATTGTCGCCCCCGCCTACGGTCCCCGCCGGGCCTTCTATGGCGGGATCACCCTGGTGTTTTAGCCCGCCTCTACAGCCCCGGACTCCCGGCCCTGGCAAGTTGACCGGCGCTTCAGCATCGGCCCGGAGATTTGCGCAGGGCCTTGACATATACCCCCATAGGGTATATTATAAAAACCGTGAACGCTGGCCTATGGCCCATACCGTCAAGCACAAGACCCGTTTAATCCATCGAGTGCGCCGCCTATCCGGGCAATTGAAGGCAGTCGAGCGAGCGCTGGAAGAGGAACGCGAATGCTCCTCCGTCCTGCTCACGCTGGCCGCGTGCAGGGGCGCCATGGATTCCCTGATGGCTGAAATCATCGAAGGCCATATCCGTTTTCATATCCTCGACCCGAAACAGGGCTCAGCGGAACAGAGAAAGGCGGCGCAGGAAGTTATCAGCGTGGTTCGCCGCTACCTCAAATGAGCGGCTGAACCACCCGGCAAGAGCCTATGAAAACCTTGGTCTCCCAATCAAACAGCGAGCCGATGGCTAAGCCTAATCCCACGCCCAACCGCACCCCGCCGGAGCCGAACCCGGCTGTAGCAGCCAGCAATCCCCCCCGCCGCCCGCATGAACCCTGGTGGCGGGCCTATCGCGAGGTGCTCGGTTCCATCGAAACCCGCGCTTCGCTCGCCGGCTTGGCGCTCCTCGCCGCCGGTTGGGTGATGAGCGCCTCGGGCGTAGCGCTGGCTCGGTGGGCTTACCTCGCGGCGGCGGTGACAGCGGGCTTGCCGATTTTGCGAACCTGCTTTGAGAGCCTTCGCGACCGGCGCATCAGCGTGGAAGTGCTGGTGGCGGCGGCGATCCTGACTTCGCTCGCAGTGAGCCAATTTCAGGCGGGGGCAGTCGTCGCGGTGATGCTCCTGGGGGGCGGTGTGCTCGAGCAACTGACCATTGCCCGCGCGCGGCGTTCGCTGGCGAATTTGTTGGTCACCATGCCCGAAACGGCCCTCGTGCGGCGCGGTGGCCAGGAGGTCGAATTGCCCGTGAGCGAGCTCTGCGTCGGCGACCGCGTGATTACGCGTCCCGGCGAGCGCCTGGCGGTGGATGGCACGGTCGTTTCGGGCGAGTCCGCGGTGGACGAAAGTCCGGTGACCGGCGAATCCGTGCCGCTAGACAAAGGGGAGGGGGACAAGGTGTTTGCGGGCACCATAAACCAGACGGGGATGCTCGAGGTCGAGGCGCAAAAAGTTGGGCAGGAGACCACCGTGGCGCGCATCGTGCAACTGGTCGAAGAAGCCCAGGCCTCGCAAGCGCCGATTCAGCGCGTTGCTGACAAAGCCGCGCAATGGTATGTGCCGGTGGCGCTCGCGCTGGCGGCCCTCGTTTGGGCGCTGACCGGCCACATTTCGCGCGGCATCACCGTGCTGATCGTCTTCTGCCCCTGCGCGCTGGTCCTGGCCACTCCAACGGCCATCATCGCCAGCATCGGACACGCGGCGCGGCGCGTGATCCTCGTCAAGGGGGGCGAGTTCGCCGAGGCCGTTGGCACCATTGACGTCGTTGCTTTCGACAAAACGGGCACGCTCACCCTGGGCAAGCCCGCCGTCACCGGAATTGTCCCGCTGAACTCGGAGAACGTCGCAGGTCTGCTTCGGTTGGCGGCCAGCGCCGAACGCTACAGCGAACATCCGTTGGGCGTCGCCATCCGCCGTGCGGCGGAGGAGCGACAAATCGCATTGTTCGAACCCGGCGGCTTCCGCGCGGTAACCGGCTGCGGCGTCGAAGCCCAAGTCGATGGGAAGCGCGTTCAGGTTGGACGCGCCGAGTGGATGTCGAAACAAGCGGCCACTTTCTCTTCGGAAGCCCTTGGGAGGGTCGCCGAATTGGAGACCGCCGGCCACACCGTGATCGCCGTGGCTGTGGACGGCCTGGTGGGCGGCCTCATCGCGTTGCGGGACGTGCCACGCCCCGAAGCCCGGGAAGCGGTCGCTCGCCTCGAGCGCCAGGCGATACGCCTAGTGATGCTCACCGGGGACAACGAGCGCGTGGCCAAAGCGATTGGCGCTGAAGTCGGCATCGAGGCCGTCCACGCCCGCCTGCTGCCGGAAGACAAGCTGCGGCTGGTGCGCCAGTGGCAGCAACAGGGCAAACGCGTGGCTTACATTGGCGACGGCATCAACGATGGTCCGGCCCTGGCGGCGGCGGACATCGGCATCGCGATGGGCGCCGGCACCGACGTTGCCCTGGAAACCTCGGACATCGCATTCCTAAGCGACGATCTGACCAAGATGCCGGAAGTGGTAGCGCTCTCCCGCCGCACCCTGAAAGTCATCCGGCAGAACATAGCGTTCAGCGTGTTCCTGAACGTCCTCTCGGTGGTCGCGGCCGGACTGGGTTGGCTTAGCCCGATCGGCGGGGCCGTCATCCATGAGGGAGGCGCCTTGGCGGTCATCCTCAATGCGGTGCGTCTGCTGCGATAGCCGCAACGTTTAATTCGCTTGCAGCGAGGGGAAAACTGTGTCACACTAATTGCAAATGATTTGCAATTACGTGCGCGGCGGGGCCGAGCCCGTTGTTGCGCCTCGCAGCCGATGAATCTCAGTCCCGTTTTGATCCGCATTTTCGCCGCGTTTGCCATCGCGTTGGGCGCCGGAGGCCTCAGCGCCCTGCTGGCGCGCACCCACAGGCAACTCTGCGCCTTCATCAGCCTGGGGGCGGGAACCTTGCTGGGGGTTGCGGCTTGTGGCATTGCGCCGGAATGCCTGGAAGCCTTGCGCTGGTGGCAGTTTCTGCTGGGAGCAGCGTCCGGCTATCTCCTCTTTGCCATCGTCAGCCGATACATTTTTCATGTTTGCCCGGCCTGCGCCGCGAGTCACTTCGACGACGCCACCACGCATCACCTGGCCGAATTTGGCCTCGCCATGATGATCGCGTTGGCCATCCACTGCACCGTGGATGGATTGGCTCTGGCCGTGGGGCACGAGGAGAGCGAGGCGGTGGATTGGTCCGTTACGTTTGCGATCTGCGTGCATAAATTTCCGGAAGGACTGGCGCTGGGCGCCTTGCTCCTGGGAGGCGGATTTCAACGAAAACGCATGCTGTGGCTGGTCGCGGCGGTCGAGTCCACGACGATTCTGGGCGGATTGCTGGGTTGGTTTGTCTTGGGAAATGTGTCCAGCTTTTGGCTGGCCTTGGCGCTGGCGAATGCGGGCGGCGGTTTTTTTTATCTCGCCATCCACGCCATGTTGGGAGAGATTTTCAGGCATCATAAGACCTTAGTGCTGGCAAACTTTGCCGCTGGTTTCAGTGTCATTGCTGCGCTGATTCTCTGGTTCCACTTGAAGGCCTGAATGAAACGAGCCACGAGGAAAGGCCGGAAGCGGCGGCAGACACTTGCCGAATTGACTGCCCGTCTCCGCGGCGAATCGCGCAAAATCACCGGGCCACGCCAGGCCATCCTGGAGATTCTCCGCCAGCATCCTCATCCGCTGACCAATCGAGAAATTCTCGCCGCGATGCCCAAAAGGCAGTGCGATTTAGTCACCATCTATCGGGCTATGCGCCTGCTGGAAAAGCTCGGGATGGTGAAACAGTTTGATTTTGGAGATGGCAAAGCTCGCTTCGAACTCATTGGTGAAGGCGGCCAGTGCCACCACCATCACCTGGTCTGCACACGCTGCGCCGAGGTCATCGAAATCGAGGAGTGCTCTTCGGACGAAATGGAGAAGCGCATCGCCGCTAAGAACGGTTTCAAGGCGGTGACCCACAAGCTGGAGTTCTTCGGCATTTGCCCCGATTGCCAATGAACAACTAAGCTGGGTCCTGGGATCGGAAAAAAGTCCAATGACGCCATGACCGAGCGCAACGAGGTCTTCACCAAGGACAACGAGGCTCAGAAGCGGGCCGTCACCCCAAAACGCGCCTGGACCGGCTCCACCGGGTGAAAGTGAATCTGAAACTCCGCGGCGGCCGTTGGGGAAATCCTCGAATCGTAGGCATAGTCAATGTCGTGGTCCCGCCGGTCGAGCAGGTTCAAGACTTGCCGAAACAGGCCGAGGCTGGCGTGAGTATTACGCAATATTCAAATAGTACCACCATGAGTTGGTTCAGGCTCCGGAGGCACTATGTTTTTTGCAGCACTCTCTACTGGCTTAACGACGAGAATTGCATGGCCAGTTTTACATCTTCGAGGGTTTGGTCCTGATATTGCGGAAATATTCCCACAATCACGGCGTCGCTGCGCTTGATATTCCGGAACGCGTACTCGAAAGCGTTGGCCGTTTGCTCCGCGCGCTCGCAATTCCGGCCGGCGGCCAAAATCTTGAAAGCCAAGCAGGGACGCTTGGCGTCCCGGATTGCCTCGCACATGAGCGGCGGGTCACTGGCGAGAAAGACCTCGCCAAGCGGCGCCTCGTTAAGTTGCGCCTTTAACTCCTCGCGTGAACGAGAATCACGATAAAACGAACTCATGTAGAAATCGACTTTCCACCCCTGACTCTCGGCGTGACGAATGACCGCTGGATTGTGCGACGACAGGCCGCCCATCACTCCCAGATCCTGAACCCGCTTGACGAAGTCATGCGCCTTCTCAACTTGGCCTTCACGCCAAAGCCGGTCGGTTACCTGGCCGTGATGCACGACAGCAATCGGTTTACCCCGCTGGATCACTGCTTTTAATGCCTGCGCATCCTGGAGGTGCGGGTTATTGGCAAGAAAGATCCACTGAATATCGCGTCCGCGACTGCGCAGCCCCTCCAACGTTTTATCCACCTTTTCGTGCGCCGAGGTTTGCCACGTATTGATCCCAAGTTCAAGGCATCGTTCGCAGACTTTGCCTATATTCTCGAGCGTGTAGAAATCCATCATCAGCCGGCTCAAAAGCCCGCTCGTATGCGAGTAACCCAGCATCGGATTGGAACCAAGAATCAGCCGGCTGACGCGATGCGACCCGAGTTGCACCATCGGCATCTCAGATTTTGCCCTTGAGTCCTGCGAGAATGCCGCTGCCCCAGCCGCAGCCAAACCTACGCTCGCGACAGTTTGCTTAAGAAACTCCCGCCGATTGCAGCCCTGATTAATGAGCCCGTCAGATCCTTCCACACTCATCAATTTGTAGGGCAAGCGCGCCGCCTTCCGGTTCTAGCGGCTTCCAGCCGCCATTTGAATTTCTCGAGGTGTTTATGCGCCCACTTTTACCACCGATTCCCTGGTGGTCAATCCAAAACCAAGGGGGGCACTTCCAGTTTCAGGCGGTTGTGCTCCCGGTCCAGGTTGATTTGCAAGTTATAAATTGGAGCGTCCGGAGGGGAGTCGGATCGTTCCGTGGCGGCGACGGAGAAGTCCTTGCTTTCGGGCAACCGGCCTTTTGCCGCGAAATATATCTGCTCCCCCAAATCGGACACGACGGTTTCTACGATGAATTGCGATTCCGATTGGAAGGTTGTCTGAAAGTAGCCAGGCGTTGTTTGAGCGCGCGCCCCCGTTGCCAGCGCGACGACGGTGAGAACACTCAAAGGTCCAAAGCAAAGGTTCTTAGAGGCATTATCGCGGTTCTGCTGGTTGCGAGTCTTATTTGGTGGTGGCTTACCAGGTCGCGATGAATGGATCGGCATTAAGAGGTCGGCCTAGTATTAGTATGGTTAACACGCTTCAACGTGCCGCCCTCTCCCCCGGTTGTGCCAGTACGGGCGGTGGGCCAAGTGCGCCGGAAAGAGCTCTCGAGAATCGTCAAACCCCCGAACGAGGGCATGGGGGCCGCCGCTTTAATCTCGCGCTTCCATAGCGCGGCAGTACGCACTCAGCATCCGAGCGCGGCGTGCGCCGGCGAGGAGCTTTTGGCGCAGACGAGGCGCGAGCGACGAGCCTGCCCGAAGTGGTCTGGAGGCGACCCTGAAGTAGGCTTAAGCCTTGATCTAGGGATTAGCCCGGGACGGTCGGAAAGGATAATATTCCACCCGGCAAAATCGAGCATCTCGGATTACGGGGTCGGGGGAGATGAGCTTCAGGTTCAGAACACGAGCGGTCGCGACTATGGTACGGTCAAACAGATCGCCGGGAAAATCTCTCGGTAGTTCATTTGACGCCACGGCTATCTCTGGCGTGAGGTCGAGCAGTTCAATATCGCCGGCCAGGCCTGCAGCGAAGAAATCCTGGATACGCTTGCCAGCCGAGGCCAACCGTTTGAAATGGGACAGCCGCCGAGAAAAATCACGCATTGTATTCATGTCAGACTTTAATACTGACAAGGCCCCCCGCGTCAATCCCTTTCGGTTGTCCTGTCCGTCTTGCAAGCCCGCCGTCACCGGAATTGTCCCGCTGGACTCGGAAAACGTCGCCGGTCTGCTTCGGCTGGCGGCCAGCGCCGAACGCTACAGCGAAGATCCGTTGGGCGTCGCCATCCGCCGTGCGGCGGAGGAGCGACAAATCGCATTGTTCGAGCCCGGCGGCTTCCGCGCGATAACCGGCCGCGGCGTCGAAGCCCAAGTCGATGGGAAGCGCGTTCAGGTTGGACGCGCCGAGTGGATGTCGAAACAAGCGGCTACTTTCACTTCGGAGGCTATCGGTGGTCGCGGCCAGACTGGGTTGGCTTAGCCCGATCGGCGGGACCGTCATCCATGAGGGGGGCGCCTTGGCGGTCATCCTCAATGCGGTGCGTCTGCTGCGGTAGGGCCGGCTCGGTGCTGTAGGGCGCGCGCCTTGCTCGGTCGCAAAATGGGGCGTGGAAGGCCTTTCGGAGGTGCTGGCAAAGGAAACCGGCCACTCGGCATCGAGGTGAGGTGGGATTCAAACCAAGGACGTGGGGAGAGATTTGCGAAGGCGGGAGCGGAGGGAAAAGGCGAGGGCGGTGAGGCGGATCTCGCTGGGGAGAACGGGCTTCACGATGAAGCCGCTACCCTGGACGAGGGCGGCCTGTTGCCGGGACTGCGGATCATCCTGGCTGGTGACGAATACCACCGGTGTTTCGCTGTTGAGGGCCGTCCGACGCATGGCTGAGCAGGCGGCGAACCCGTCCATGCCGGGCATGCGCACGTCCATGAAAATGAGATCAAAGGGGTGTTGGTCGGCCAGCGCCAGGGCGGTTTCACCGCTGTCCGCGATATCGGGCTTCCCGAAGTTGCACTGCAGGGCCGCGGCAATGGCACGGCGGGCGACGAGATCGTCATCGACGACCAGGAAGCGAAGGGGGGCGGTGCCGGTATCGGGGTTGGCCTGAGGCAAGCAGAGTTCGTCGAGCAAATCGAGCGCCGCAGTGAGGGCGCTCAGGCAGGAATCGGTGGCATATTCGGGGCGGGCGAGCAGCTTGGCGAGCAATGCTTGCACGGCGAAGGCCAGCCCGTGCGCGCCGTCCCGTCCTGCCCGTTGCGCCTCGGCGGCGAGCAGTTGCATGTCCCCACGGAAGGATGCAAGAGCTTGCGGACGCGCGTCCTCATCGGGCGCCTGGAGAAGGATTTGCAAAAGAAATCGTGCTGAGCGCAGTCGTTCGGGCGCGTGAGTGAAGAAGGCTTGCGCAAGGTCCTGCGGGAAAGACGGTGGTGAGGGCGCGTCCTCGTTGGGGGCCTGGGGAGGGAGGGGATTCAGGTTAACATCAGAATTACGATCAGGACCAGGAGGTACTGCGGACTGAAGTGTGGTACCCTCGGGGGCCTGGCCGGCTGCGGGCTGCAGCCCGCGCCCCTCCCGGCTTTTCTGAAGCCGCCGGCAGGTTACCAACGCAAACGACTTGAAGGCGATTTCCATCCGCAGGAAAGGCTTTCCAATCAATTCCTGGCCGCCGCAGATGGTGGCTTCGACGCGTGAATCGAAGTCGCTGTGGCCGGTGATGAAGATGACCGGGGTTTTTTGGTTCGGGGCGGTGTGATGGATTTTTTGGCAAAGCTCGAATCCATCCAGGCCAGGCATCTCAACGTCCAGGAAGATGGCATCGTAAGCCCAAGCCTGCGCGAGGGAAAGCGCGGCGGCGCCGTCGGCGGCTAGGTCCAGGGCAGGAAAGGCGTTCTGGAGAGCCATGGAAACGGCGCGCAGGCAAACGGGGTTGTCGTCCACGGCCAAGAGTTTAACGGGTGGGTCAGTGACGAGGTGGTCGTCAAGCTCGCCGGACTTGGAAAGAGTGCGGAGCAAATCCATGCCGCCGGCGACAGTTCGAAGGGAGGAAGTGGTGACTTCGGAGGCCTTGGCAGAGAGTTCTTTGACGAGCCGCTCGAGCAGGGAAGCGCATTGCCAAAGGACTCGTGATCCGGGCGTGCTGCAAGTGAGTTTGAGAGCGTAAAGAGCCTGGGCGAGATCGGCCAGGAGTTCCTGGCACGCCCATGCGTCAGCACAATGATTGATTTTAGAAAACAAAGCCTCGAGGTTTTCCATCTGCGCGGGAACCGGGCCGAAATCCTCGAGATTGCTCTGGCCCGGAGCATCGGCTGGCGGGCCGGTCCATAGTTCGTTGAAGAAGCTCAATAGATCAGGGTCTTTTTCGACCGGAGGCGGTTTAGGGGCGGCCACTTTGCGCATAACCGGCGGGAGCGCGAGACGGCCCAGGTAAAGAATGAGGGCTAACGGACCGCAAATGAGCGCAGCGATAAACGCATAGATGAGAGACGCGACGCCGCTGCGGATGAGGGAGGGCAAACGCTCGGGAGCGGGCTGGGCTGCGGCCATTTGCTTGGCGCGCCGTTTGGCTGTCCAATCCTGCTCGCCGGCTCTCGAGGCGGCGGGCTTTAGCTGGAAACTGCCGCCGTTTGATTCGGGTACTACAGTTGAAACCGTGCCGGGCGAGCCTGGAGGCGGGTCGGCGGCCAGCGCTTGGGCACTTCCAATACCGAAGAGCAGTACCGCCACCATAAGCCAGTTATGAAGGATGACGAATGGAAGATGAATCTTGAGGTAGGCGGGGTCAACGCGCCGCGACCTCCCCACCTTGGGGAGACGACTCATGGAAGGGCTCCAAGTTCTTGAACACGCATTCGGACCGGGGACCATGCCAAATATGAATGGTAAAATAAGAATTATGAACTGGTCGTCTCGGGGCCGGTTCATGGAAGGCCTCGACGTTTTTAAAGCGCAATGGCAGCATAGACGAAGCCAATTGTGGAGGATGAATGAAATGGGGAGGGTGACGCTCCGCCTGTCCAATTTTGGCACATGACGTGCTAAAGCTTTCGGTGAGAAATCGCAAAATAGAGAAAATCAGCAATGGTTCGTACGATGAAAATCGCGGGCGCAGGCTTATGTCGCCGAGGTACGCCCAACTCTGGCTTGAAAGCGCGAGGGTTCTCGTTGATCGAGGTGTTGATTGCGTCGCTGATCCTGGGAATGAGCCTGGCTGGGATCCTGGGGCTTTATGTGCAGTGCGCGACGCGCACGGATTGGTCAGCAGAATCGGTAGCAGCCCAGTTTCAGGCGCAAAGTGGCCTGGAACAATGCCGCGCGGCCAAGTTTGACCCGGATGGCACCCCACCGATCGACGAATTGGTGAGCAGTAATTTCCCCACGCAAGTGTATGTCCTGGATATGGGCACTGGGAGCGGCACGTCCATCTATGGCACGAACAGAACGACCATCGTGAGCCTTTCGACCAATCCATCGCTGAAGTTCTTGCGCGTGGACTGTGTTTGGTCCTCGCGCCGAGGGTTGCTTTACACAAACACGGCGATGACCTACCGCGCGGCGGATCAATGAAGATTTCGATAAGCACGGATGTGTGCCGGCGGGGGCAACAGGCCTACACGCTGGTGGAGGCGCTGATCTCAACGGGCCTGCTGCTGCTCATCGTGACCGGGGTGCTGACGTGCCACTTGACCGGACTCTACTGGAACCTGGCGATCCAAGCGCACACGCAGAACGTGCAAACGGCGCGCGAGGCCTTGAGTTGCATGAGCGAGGAAATTCAGAGCGCCAATTCGCTGCAGGTGGGCAGTGGCAGCGCGACCAATTTCATCCCGGTGGGGGCGACCAACCTTCAGGCGGGAAACGCGTTGCGCATATTCCCAACCACGAACACGACCCAATTCATCTACTATTATTGTGATGCGGGAGCATCGAACTTGAACAAAATTCCTCTTCTGGGCACGGACATCATCACCGTGGCCAGCGGGATCACGAACAGCCCGGTGTTCTCGATGCAGAACTTCGCGGGAACCGTGCTGACCAATTCGCAGAACAACGCGGTGCTGAGTGTCCTGCTGCAAATGAGCTTCATTTCGCCGTTCGCCGGAGTGTCTGCTGGTTACCAGGCAGGGATGCAAATCACGCGACGAACCCTTCTCTAACGGATGAATCTAAACTGGCAAGGTCGGTCGCAGGCGCGCGGTGGGCACATCCTGCTGGTGGTCCTGGTCATGGTGGGCATCAGCCTGCTGGCCGCGGCCGCGCTGTATAGCTACACGAGCAGCAGCGAACTGGTGAACCAGCGGAACAACGACTACTCTGTCGCGGTATCGGCCGCGGAAGCCGCCACCGAGAAGGTTCTGGCCCAGGTGATCTCCGATTTCCAAAACAACGGGGGCACTTATGTACTGATGCATACGAACAGTTATAGCCAGATGGTTCCGCTGGCAAGCGAGTCGGCCTCCTGGTCTGGTTTCGATTTCATGGACCTTTCCGGGAACACCGGCAGTACGGAGATCCAATACGTCCCGCTGAGCGGCTATCCACTAGTGAATAGCCAGTATGGTCCTCTGCACGGCTTTACCGATCAGTTGCGGATTCTTTCCAATGCTCGAGCGCACAATAGTTTGAGCGGTGTGATCGGGTCGGTGTACCAGGACATAAACCTGACGCAGGTCCCCATCTTCCAGTATGCGATTTTCTACAACGTGACGCTGGAGTTCACCCCGCTGCCGCCGATGACGGTGATTGGGCCGGTGCATTGCAACACCAACATCTATCTTAACCCATTCGGCACCCTGACGTTCATGAATGACGTCACTTGCAGCGGGACCATCGTGCAAGGCATCAACCCGGCTTCGCCGATGCCGCCGTTGGGCGGAACGGTGGTGTTTAATGGCGCACACGATAGCGGGCTCAGCACGCTGAGGCTGCCGATCGGCACAAACAACAGCCCTGCCGCCGTGCAGCAGGTCATCCAAATACCCCCGGCCTTGGAGGACCCCAACTCCGCCATGGGCCTGCAACGCTACTATAACAAGGCCGATTTGATTATCCTGGTCGGCAACACAAATATCCTGGCGGAAAGCGGACGCTCGACCTTCTTCGCCAGGCTCGTGCCCACCAACGAGCTTTCCACTTTCGTCTCCACCAATGTGTCTTTCTATAACAAACGGGAAGCCAAAACCGTCCGAGCCATTCAAATCGATGTCGGCGGTCTGGTGCGCTGGAATGCCACCAACGTGAGCGTGAGCCCATTTCTGCCGCTGCACAACGTCGGCACGGTTTTTGTGGCTGACGTGCGCACGCTCGCCTCAACCAACGAACCGGGCATTCGGCTCGTCAACGGCACGAATTTGCCCCCGCTCGGCCTGACGGTGGCGACGCCCGATCCGTTATACATTCAGGGCAACTATAACGCACCAGCCTCGGCCCTTGGGACGACGAACACCACCGGCACATTGCCCGCCTCGATCGCGGCGGATGCGATAACCATTCTGTCGGTCAATTGGAGCGACGCCAACAGTTCATTACCTTTGGCCTCGCGCATTGCCGGGAGCACGACGGTGAACGCGGCCTTTCTGACGGGTATCGTGGCCTCGACCTCCGCGAGCGATAGCGGCGGGGTGGAGAATTTTCCAAGGTTCCTGGAGGATTGGAGCAGCGCGACTTTGACCTACAATGGCTCGATGGTGTGCATGTTTTATAGCGCGATAGCGACAGGGATGTGGCAAGGGATCGGACCCACGTATGACATTTACAATCCCCCGACCCGCAACTGGGGACTAGACCAGAATTTTCAATACCAGAATAAGCTTCCACCATCGACGCCTTCCCTGATGATTCTTGTGCGGCAAGGTTGGCACATACCCGCAGCGTTCACGACGAACACGGTGAGCTGCTTTTGATGCCGGAAGTGGTAGGGCTCTCCCGGCGCATGCTGAAGTCATCCGCCAGGGTCAGGACAGGAGTTTATCCAGGGCCCGACGCAGCTCTTCAACGGCAAAAGGCTTTCCAATGACCCCGTCCACGGGTTTGTCAACGGCACCGAGCTCTTCCAGATAGGCGGTAATCATTAGAATGGGCATCAACGGGTCGATCTGCCTAAAACGGAGAGCAACCTGGCTGCCCCGCATTCCCGGCATAAAGTAGTCCAGGATCGCCAGATCAAAGGGCTGACTCGTTAACAGTTCGATCGCCGCCGCCCCTCCGGCAGCTTCGACCACCTCGTGCCGATCGATGCTGAGCAGCAGTCTAATCGATTCGCGAGCGCCAGGGTCATCTTCAACCAACAGGATCCGCTTCCCGACGATTCTTTTTTGTTCAGCCACAACCCTCATTTGGCAGCACTTTTAATACCACTCTCCGGCTGTTCCAGATTGAATGAAGCAGAGAGCCGGGGTAAGCTTATTTCGAACGGACCCACAGGGCTGAATTTCAAGTGGCCGCCAGCTTCAGAGCTTGGTCAATATCTGCCTTGAGGTCCTCGGCGTCCTCCAGGCCGATCGACAGCCGGACGTAATCCGGCGTCACGCCCGTCGCCGCCTGTTCCTCGTCGGATAGTTGTTGGTGCGTGGTGGAGGCCGGATGAATCACAAGGCTCTTCGCATCGCCGATATTGGCGAGATGCGAGAACAGCTTGACGGAGTTAATGAATTTCTTGCCTGCCTCGAGGCCGCCTTTGATGCCGAACCCGAGCATCCCTCCAAAACCGCGTTTGAGATACCTCGCCGCGATGGGGCGGTTCGGGTTGTCCGGCAGCCCGGGGTAGGTGACCCAGCTCACCCGCGGATGCGCTTTGAGCCAACGGGCGATTTCCAGCGCGTTCTCAGAGTGCTGGCGCTGGCGTAGCGGCAGCGTTTCCAAACCTTGCAGGAGTTGGAAAGCATTGAATGGGCTAAGCGACGCACCCAAATCCCTCAGCAATTGAACCCGCACTTTAATGACGAACGCCACATTGCCAAGCCCCGGAAGGTTCGCGAAGCTGTCCCAGTATTTCAGGCCGTGGTAACTCGGGTCCGGTTCCGTGAATTCCGGGAACTTGCCGTTGTCCCACTTAAACTTGCCGGAATCGACTATAACCCCGCCCAAGGAGGTGCCGTGGCCGCCAATATACTTGGTAGCCGAGTTGACGACAATATCCGCCCCGTGCTCAATCGGTCTGACCAGCCCCACCCCGATCGTGTTATCAACGACGAGTGGCACCCCCAACTCATGAGCGATCTTGGCGATGGCCTCGAAGTCAGGCACGTCGAGCTTGGGATTTCCAATGGTCTCAGCGAAAAACGCACGAGTCTTGCCCGTCACGGCTTGGCGAAAGGCTTCGGGGTTTTGTGAGTTCACGAATTTTACCTCCCTGCCCAACTTGGGGAAGGTGTAATGGAACAGTTGGTAGGTGCCGCCATAGAGGTTGTTCGCCGAAACAATCTCGTCACCGAGTTGGGTGATGCCCAGCAGTGCGAGGGTCGTGGCGGCCTGCCCCGAGGATACGCCCAGGGCGCCAGTGCCCCCTTCGATGGCGGCGATCCGCTGCTCGAACACATCCGTCGTCGGGTTCATGATGCGGGTGTAAACGTTCCCAAATTCCCTCAGGGCAAACAGGCTCGCGGCATGTTCGGTGCTTTTGAAAACATAGGAGGTCGTTTGGTAGATCGGCACGGCGCGGGCGCCTGTGGTGGGGTCAGGGACCTGGCCGGCATGGAGCGCCAGCGTGCTCAGATGTTGGGAGGGGGTGCTCATAGTTCGGTGGTGATTACAGCGTGTACAAATTCGTAGCTAGTGGTATCGCCCCAGGCCTCTGGCCTGACAATTCAAGACGCCGTTAAGTGTCCGTATCCGTCCGGCCGCGTCAAGTCCCTTAATCTCCTGTCTCCGGTTAGGCCTTGGGCAGTTCGACCCAGAACCGGCTGCCTTTTCCGACTTCCGATTCCACGCCCACGCGCCCGCCCATCCGCTCGGCCCCGCGCCGAACGATGGCCAGCCCCAAACCCGTTCCGGGATAGGCTTGCTTCCCGTGCAAGCGCTGGAAGACGACAAAGAGCTTTTTCTGATCCGCTTCGCTGATCCCAATTCCAGCATCCTCGACCCACAACCGAACCCAGTTGGCAGCTTGAAGATTGGTTGCGGACATTTCGGTTCCGGCCGGTGTGGTTCCCCGGCGTTGGACCAGTTCAGCCCAGATGCGTACTTGGGGAGGCACGTTTGGGAGCACGAACTTGAGCGCGTTGGAGACCAGGTTGTTAATGAGGAGCACAACTGTGCCCTCATGACCGATCACGGCTGGGAATGGCCCCTCGGTGCTAACCCTGGCCTGCTTGGCGCCAAGGTCTGCTTGCAAGAGGTTCAGCGCCTCCTGAACGGCGGTCTGAAGGTTTACGGGCTGGAGTTTGAGCTGCGCCTGGCTCACCCGGCTGTACTCGAGCAAGTCGGTAAGCAGGCGGCTCATTTGCTCGGCGGATTGGTGGATGCGCTCGAGATAGGACCTGCCCATTTCCTCGAGTTGAGAGCCGTACTCCTCGAGGGCAAAAGCGGAGAAGCTAATGATGGCGCGCAAAGGCGAGCGCAAGTCATGCGCGGCGGTACCGGCGAAAGCTTGCAAGTTCGCATTGGCCTCGTGCAACTCCTGCGTCCTTTGCTGCACCCGCTGCTCCAGCGTTTCATTGAGGTGCCGGATCTGCTGCTCGGCCAGCTTGCGGTCGGTTATGTCGTGAGAAATGCCGAGCACTCCGATAATCGCGCCATCGTGGGCGTGATAGGGAGCCTTGCTCGTGAGGAAAACGCGCAGTGCGTCGCCGACGGGCAGCGTTTCCTCGTAGGTTTGCGGTTTGCCACTGGCCATGACCTGACGGTCCCGCGACCGAATGGCCTCGGCGACCTCGGGCGGGAAGAACTCGTGATCCTCTTTGCCGAGGACCTCCGCTTGAGTCTTGCGGCCAAATCGCCGGATCCCGGCGGCATTGATCATAAGATAGCGGCTGTGCTGGTCTTTCACGAAGATGGCTTCCTCGACGCCCTCGGTGACTGCCCGCAGCATGGCTTCAGCCTGCTTGCGCCGGGCTTGGTCCTCAGCTTCCTGCAACGCTCTCCGGATCGAGGGCACGAGGCGTCCGATCCGCTGCTTGAACACATAATCACTGGCGCCCAGCTTAAGCGTCTCGATGGCTCGCTCTTCGGGCAAGGTCGCGGAAAGGAACAAAAAAGGAACCTCGGGCCGGAGCCGACGGGCCAGCTTCAAAGCCTCCGTGGTATTTACTCCGGGGAGCGTGAAATCCGCGAGGATCAGCCCGTAACCCCCGCGCTCGAGTCGCTCGCTAAATTGCGCCATCGTTTCCACTCGGTCGCTCTCCGCTTCAAATCCATCCTCGCGGAGCAACTCCAGGATCATGCTGGCGTCCACCGGATCATCTTCCAGGTGTAGGATTTTTAACATTGACTTTAGTGCGCTGCCTTTTTCCGTTTTGATCGTATGCTTAACCTTCGCCCCGGTTCGTGGGCTTCCCGGGCGGCGGCTCATTAACTAAAGCCCAGAAGACGCCCAACTGTTCAACCGCCGTTGAGAAAGCTTCGAACTGCAGCGGCTTGACGACATAGGCATTCACTCCCAACTGATAACTACCGTACAAATCGCTCTCTTCTCGCGAAGAGGTGAGGATCACCACCGGAGTCATCCTCAGAACAGGGTCTGACCGGACCTGCCGCAGCACCTCCAACCCGTCCACCTTGGGCATTTTGATGTCCAACAGCACGACAATCGGGTTTCCCGCTGACCGGTCCGCGAAGGCGCCGCGCCGGAACAGGTACTCCAGCGCCTCCTCCCCGTCGTGCACCCAGTCCACGCTATTGGCCAGATTGTGCTCGCCTAAGGCCGTGAGCGTGAGGTCCGCATCGTTCTCGTCATCCTCCACCAGCAAGATTCGTTCGTAGTCCTTCATAGTTGCCCGACTTGCACATTCTTCATTCGGCCTTCGTAATTTTAGCGACCCTCGCCACCGGCAGAGAAAAGTAAAAGCTGGCGCCGCGCCCCACCTCCCCTTCCGCCCACGTTCTGCCGCCATGCCTCTGAACTACCCGTCGTACACTCGCCAGTCCGATTCCGGTACCCTCGAAATCCTTGGCCAAGTGCAGGCGCTGGAACACTCCAAAAAGCTTATCCACGAACTTCATGTCGAACCCTGCGCCGTTGTCGCGCACATAGCAGATGACTTCGCCGTCGCGCTCGTGGTGGCCCAGTTCGATGATCGCCGGAGCTTTCCCCCGGGTGTATTTAATCGCGTTAGAGAGCAGGTTGGTCATGGCCGAACGCAGCAGGTTTATGTCGCCGCGCACGTGGGGCAGAGGGCCGACGTGCCACTCGATGGAGCGGCCCGTCATGGTTGGCGCCAATTCATGCCGCACGTCATCCACGAGCCGGGCCAAGCTTACCGGCCGTTCGTCCATCGTAGTCCGCCCCACCCGTGAGAGCACCAGAAGATCGTCCATGAGGTTGCCCATCCTTTTGGCAGCCTCGGTGACAATCTTGAGGTATTTCTGATTCTTCTCATCCAGGGTGGAACCCACGCTTTTGTTGAGCAAACTGATATAGCTGTCGATGTGCCGCAACGGGGCGCGCAAATCGTGGGAGACGCTGTAGCCAAAAGCCTCCAGCTCCTTGTTAGCGGCGGCCAACTCGGCCGTGCGCTCCTGTACGCGGACTTCCAACTCATTTTTTAACCCCCGCAACTCCTCCTCCGCCCGCTTCCGCTCGGTAATGTCCATGTTGGATTCCAGCAATGTGACCACTCCTCCCTCTGGCGCGAACTCCGCAATCCACCAACTCTGGACCACCACCACGGCGCCGTCTTTGGTATGTTGCTTGAGCTCGCCCGACCAACTCCCTTTCTCTTTTATATTTGCGACGATACGCTCCAAAGGTTCGGGGAACTCCGTGCGGAGCAAATCGTGGGTTCTCCTGCCCAGGGCCTCTGCCTGGGTCCACCCATAAAGCGACCGCGCTCCCTGGCTCCATAGCCGCACCGTGCCGTCCAACTCCCGCGCAATAAACGCTGCGGGCGCCAGGTCAATCAGCCTCGCCTGCCGTAGCAACAGGCGCTGCCCCTCGGTGTCAATATTTTCCAACATGTTGGCCCGTCGGTTAAAGGTCGGCTTCTGTGATTTCAATTCGTGCTCGCGATTCCGCTTAATTTCCCTCCATGTTCAGATTCGTTCAAGCTGAAAGAGGGCCAACTTGACGCTCAAAAGGTGTGGCCAAATCGCACCTCGCGCAATTTTGCTGACTGAACACCGAGTCACAGGCATCTTATGAAGCAGAGCAGTTCAACCGAGTAAACCGATGTTACGAGGGAAAATAAGTTGGCTGGCGCCACTGCTGGCAGCCGTGCTGGTGGCCTTTGTGGGGTGGTGGGCGGACCGGGCGGTTAGCGAAGCGCTGCACCAGGAGCTGGCGGATGACCTCCGGACAACCCTGGATGCAGACGTTACCGCGCTGGAGATTTGGATGGCGAATCAAAAGCGGGTCGCCACCGTGCTGGCGGAAGAACCGCGCCTGCGGGCGCTGGCGGTGGAGCTTCTTAGCCACCCGAGTTCACGAGAGGGCGACCGAGGCGCCCAAGCCATGCTGACACGCCAGTTGGTTGTGGGCGATCGGTTGCAAGCGCGCCTCAATGACCTCGGCTACGCGGTAGCGCAATTAGTCAATACCAATTTTGAAATCGTGATGGATTCGGGTCGCTTGCGCAGCCGCACCGGCTTGGAGGTGGCTTCTGACATGCAGCCCCGGTATGCCGAACTGTTCACTTCGGGCGAGTCGATTATCGTGACGCCGTTCAAAATTCAGGCGCCCGAGCCGCCGGGGCGTCGTCCCGGGCGGCCTGGACGCCCGGGTTTGCCCGGCTTGGGCGGTCCGCCCGGCAACGCGCCGCCGGGAAGCGGGAACGTTGCACACCGCGAGCTTACCGTCATGCAAGTAGCCGCCCCCATCAAAGACACCAATGGCGTGACCCGGGGCGCGCTGGCACTCATGATCAATGCCGACACGGAATTCACGCGGATTTTATCAGTCGCGCATTCGGGCGAGAGTGGGGAAACCTTTGCCTTCGATCCGGAAGGAATAATGATTTCTCGAAGCCGCTTCGACACCCAGTTGAGGCGGTTGGGTTTAATCGAGAATCGGCCTGAGACAAGCTCGGCTTTGACACTGCGGTTGCTGGATCCGGGCGGGGATCTCACGCAAGGTTTCAAACGGAACACCAATGCGGCGCGCCCGCTCATCCAAATGGTGGAGCGCGCCATCAAGGGCGAATCGGGAGTATTGGTGCTGCCGTTTCGTGATTACCGCGGCGTGCCGGTCATCGGCGCCTGGACCTGGCTTCCGCACTACGGTTTTGGAGTGGGCACGAAAATCGACGCGCGGGAGGCCTATCATACCTTGCGCATCGTTCGGAGGGTCTTCGTGATTTTGTTCCTGCTTCTGGTGCTGGCTGCGCTGACCGTTCTGCTCTTTTCCTACCGGCAGGTCGTCTGGCGGCGGCGGCTGACGGAGGCGGAGTTAAAGGCGCGCCAGTTGGGGCAATACAAGCTGGTAGAGAAAATCGGCGAGGGCGGCATGGGCATCGTGTACAAGGCACACCACGCGCTGCTGCGGCGCGAGACGGCGCTCAAGCTGTTGATGCCCGATAAGGCCAGCGCCATCGCGATTGAACATTTCGAGCGCGAAGTCCGGCTGACCTGCCGTTTGATGCACCCGAACACGATCCAAATCTACGATTTCGGACACACGCCTGAAGGCATCTTCTACTATGCGATGGAGTACCTGGAAGGGCTTACGCTCAACGATCTGGTGGAGCGCTACGGGCCGCAACCCGAAGGGCGAATAATCAACCTGCTAATCCAGGTCTGCGCCTCTTTGGGCGAAGCGCACGCCGCGGGCCTGGTCCATCGCGACATTAAACCGGCCAACGTTTTCTTGTGTGACCGCGGCGGAGTACCGGACTTGGTGAAAGTGCTGGATTTCGGTTTGGTGCGGACGGTTATCGACCAGCCCGAAACGGCGGAACCCGAGCCCCTGGTGGGCACGCCTAATTTCATCCCGCCGGAAACGATCGAAAATCCGGCGCTGAGCGACGGGCGCAGTGACTTGTATTCATTGGGGGCGGTCGGTTATTTCCTTTTGACGGGACAATATTTGTTCGAGGGAGAGACCATAACAACGATCGGCAACCGGCGCCTGAGGGAAACTCCTGAGCGGCCCAGCGTGAGATCGGGGCGGGCCATTTGCCCGCACCTCGAGGCCGTCATAATGCGCTGCCTGGAGAAGGACCCGGAAGAGAGGCCGCAAAGCGCCCAGGAACTCGCGGCGGTCCTGGCTGCCGGCCCGCACGCCGGAGATTGGACGTTCGAGAAACGGACGGAATGGTGGGAGGCCCACCGTCAAGCCATCGAAGCCGCGCGCACGCCCCAGCCGCAGACGTTGGCCAGTTCCTCCGCCCTCGACATTCAACTCACCGACCGGACGCCCTGATACCAACCGATTAAGCCGGACCTACGCTGGTTTACGGCTCGGCGGTAATTGCCACCAAGAACGGCGCTGCGTCCCCTACGCTCGAAGCGAAGTCGAGGCTCTCGATTTCAGTGTCTGGCGCCAGATTGGTCCAGGTCGTCGTAAACAGGCGCAGCGGGCTTCCCACCATTTTTGCCGACGACGCATCCTGCGTCCAGGCGACGGCCAATTCCCCGGAGGGAGGAGCTTCATCCGGCAAGGTGTGCCAATCCCGCACGTCGTGGCCATAAACGATCGGGATCTCCAGTCGCGCCTGGTTGCCAGCGAAATGGACGAAGTAAGCGCCGACCTGAACGCCTTCGTCGGCCGGGCTGCCGAACCCGACGGCATGAAGGAAATGGAGTTGCTTGCATTTCCGGCGCACGGGAATGCCCTTGACTTGGGTTGGATATTTTTTGTCCACGAGCGCGCGGCTGGCCGTTTGCACGATGCCGCGTACGTCAAACTCAACGCCGGAGAAGGTCCGGATTCCCCGCGGCAGGGCAGCGAGGTCCTCATTGGTTTTGCCCTCCCACGCTTCCGTAAGGGCAGCGTTATAAAACTTGGTCAGATCCAGCAAAGCCGCTCGGGCGTTGGGATCGCGCGGGGGGAAGGACGCGGCGCTCCGAGGTCGCGGGGGGGCGTCGTCGGCGAAAAGCCGCGCCGCCGTCAACTCCGCGGCACTCACGCGGTTAGTGAAAAGGTTCTCCCAGAACAAAGTGCTGTCATAGATCTTTCCGTCGAAAGCTACGTTGAGAACCGGGTCATGGTTCCGGCAGCGTACGATCGGGACTACCGACCCAACCAAACCCATTTGCCGGCGCTTCCAATCCCGGCGCGTGCGGGTGGGCCCGTTGGTGATGCCCGTGGTGTCGAGATAAACCGGACAGAACTCGTAGAGATAAGAGCATGGCAGGTTCGGGTCGGCCAGCGGGGCGGCCTCCGTTTTGCCAGTTCGCCGGCAAACTGGGCAAATCAGCACGTTGGCATCGGGAAGATACTGCGGGACCAAATCCGAGAGCCAATTGGGCACGTCTTTGTGATCGTTTTGGTAGGCCTGGATAGCGGCGTAGATGAGTTTCAAGTTCCGCGTGCAAGCCTCCCGCTCCTGGGCCGCCAGGCTCGCCGCGTTCGTTGCCGCCTCCCGTTGCGCCCACGCGCCTGGCGCCGCCGCCATGCACGCGAGAGCGGAAAGAACCAGAACTGAGTTCAAGGATCGAGAGTTCACGGGTGCCACAACTTCCGCTCCGGAGCATCCTGAGGCAGCTTGGTGACTTGGCCAGTGGCAGGATCAAACTGCTCGTCCGCGTTCACAGCTTGGGTGTGGACTTCTGTATCCGCCTTGGCCATGAGCATGGTCCCGGAAAGGACAGTCAAGGTGCCCGGGGCTCTGAGCACGAAGACCGTGCGAGCACTTTCTGGCACGCCGGGTTGAACGCCGGCCGCGCCCGAAGGAGTTATTACTTCGTAACGCGAAAGGGTGGGCAAAGGCTTAACGATCCCCAGCATTTGGCCGGCACGCAAATCCAACTCGCTTTGCTCGGCGCGGTCTGCCCCAGTGCCGGTGGCGGTCAACCTGCGAAGCTCGAGTGCGGAGTTTTCGTAGAGCCTGACGAGGTTAGCCGAGAGTTCGAGCGCGCCGGCCGAGTTGGTGGCAGCACCGCCCTGAGTCCATTGGATGTCCACAGAGGAATTCTGTTTGGCGGTTTGGACGATGACCCCGGGCTTGAGCTCCTCGCCCACTTTAAGCTCCTTCCAAGTTGTTCCGTTGAGGGTATAGCGGACCGGGCCGGTCAGGCGCACAACCTTGGCGGAAAGGGACACCGCCTCCTGCGCCTTGACTGGGGCGGCCAAACCCAGCAGCAGCAAGACTGCTGAACCGCGGATCAGTTGTCCGAGCCTTTTCCTAGTTACAATTCTCATATTGATGGTGCATGGCTGCACTGTGGCTGAGGGTAATCCGACTGGAAGGAAGAAGGCAACGATAGTTTGACCCGTGCCGATCCACGGCATAGAATCCGACCTTAAGATGACCGGCTGGGGCCTGTCGCAGGAAAAGAAAGCATGTCGTTTTTGCCGTTGGTTAGAATTTGGGTTTGCCTCTCCGTGCTCGCCAGCGTGGCGGGTTGGATGCTCTCCGCTTTGGGACATCTGAATCGAGCAGGGTATGCGGTCTTTTTCGCGATAGCGGCGGCGGTTCTAATCTGGGGGCGCGGGTTCTTCGCAGACGCGGAAACGCGCTCTAAGACGGGTCGGAATTGGAGACGATTCCGAAGGCGGTTCCGGCGGTTGCTTCCGGCTTCGTTCGCGCTTTTGACTTTGTTGGTGTTTCTTGGGGGGGCGCTGCACCCTCCCTCCACACACACGGCGATGACTTATCGCACGCCGCGCGTGCTGCATTGGTTAGCCGAGGGGCGCTGGTACTGGATTCATACGGCGGATTACCGGATGAACGACCGCGCGTGCGGGTTCGAGTGGATGACCGCGCCCGTGCTGTTGTTCACGCGTTCAGACCGTTTTTTATTTCTCCTAAACTTTATCCCGTTCCTGCTGCTCCCGGGATTGATTTTTAGCGTGCTGACCCGTCTGGGCGTACGGGGCCGGGTGGCTTGGCAGTGGATGTGGCTGTTGCCGACCGGCTACACTTTTCTGGTTCAGGCCAGCAGCCTGGGGAATGACACGTTCCCTACCGTGTTCGCGCTGGCGGCGGTGGATTTTGCCTGCCGCGCCTGGGTTTCGCGCCAGCCCTCGGATTTGTGGCTATCAATATTGGCCGCGGCGTTCATGACCGGCGCGAAGGCCAGCAACCTTCCACTGCTGTTGTCCTGGGCGATTTTGTCGTTCGCACTGTTGCCACTCCTGGTGAGAGGGGCGCGCAGGCTGGCCGTGACGGTAGTGGTTTTCTTGATGGGCGCCACGGCCTCGTTCTTGCCCATGGCCGTGCTCAACACAATTTATTGCGGTGATTGGTCAGGAGCTGTTCTTGAGGAGCCAACCATGACCCTGAAGCACCCGCTCATCGGCCTGTGGGGAAATGGGTTTCAGTTGGCGCTGGGCAACCTGGCGCCGACGTTTTTCCCGTTTGCGAAATGGTGGAACAACTCGTGGAGTTCGATCTTGCCGCGTTCCCTCGTGGATCCGTTAGTGAAGAATTTCAACGGGGGAATACAAGTAATAGGCGAGGTGCCGACCGAGGATTGGGCGGGTCTGGGCTGCGGCGTGACGGTGCTTGCGGGGTTGGCGGTTTTGGGTTCGTTTCGCTACCGCCGAGCGGTTCTGGCGAAACGGCGGGGTTTGACGGCACTCAATGCCGAGCAGGTAACGCAGGAGGAATTGGTTGGAGTTTCAGGTTCAGGACAAGGCGCGGCACAAAATCGAAGTTGGGGTGCGCGCCTGGGGCTAAGCGGGAGCGGCTCAGCCGCCGCCGTCCAGACGGATTGGCCGCAGCCGCCGGCTATCCCTACGGCCGTGCGCCGAGGCGCTTTGGTCGCTCCTTGGATTGCGCTGGTGTTTTATTGTGTGAATTCAGGGATGGACACCGCAGCCCGACTGCTCTCGCCTTATTATCCCCTGCTGCTTCCGTCATTGCTGGTCGGCATTGGCCAGGCAGAAGTCATCCGCCGCCGCTGGTGGCGCGTGATGGTCTGCTGCGTGCTGGGCTTGGCTTTTCCTGTGGTGATTCTGGAACCTGGCCACCCACTATGGCCGGCGCAGACGATTCTTGGGCGGCTTGCGGCTGCACATCCGGGAAACCGGATGGTGGCGCGGGCTCTGGACGTCTATAGGGTTTATGAAAACCGCTCCGATCCGTTGGCCCAGGTGCGCGCCCTCCTGCCTAATGACCTGGACGTGGTGGGTTTCATGGGCGGCCCGGATGACATCGCGATTTCCTTTTGGCGACCATTTGGAAGGCGGCGAGTCGAACATATTATGCCCGACGATTCGGCGGAGCAAATCCGGCAGAGGCACATCCGTTATGCGGTGGCTGCGGGAACCGATTTGGATTACCGACGAGTCAGCCTGGAAGCCTGGGAACAACAGGCGAAGGCTACGTTGGTCCAAACCGTGCTGGCGACGACCGTGGTTAAGGAAGGGCCTCAGCCGTGGTACATGGTACGGTTCGACGATTGAAACCCCTTCTGATTGTCGTGACCCGGAGAAGGATTTGACCAGTAGAGTTTCCAGCCTTGAATAAGCTTTTAGTTTTGCGTAGTTGCTTTTTAGGCTCTTTCAGCTTTGGATGGTTGCGTGAAATTCCTGGCGCCAGTCGCGTTCGCGTTTGCCGCCGCCATCCCGGTGGTGGTGGTGTTCTATCTGCTCAAGCGCAAGCGGGTGGTCAAACTGGTCTCGAGTACGTTGTTGTGGCAAAAGTTTCTGGCGGAAACCCAAGCCAGCGCCCCGTTTCAAAAGCTGCGTAAAAACTGGCTTCTCATCCTCCAAATCATCTTGTTGCTGCTGGCTGTCTTGGCACTCTCACGCCCCTACTTTGCCACCAAGAGCAAACCGCCCCAGTTGAGCGTGGTTATCCTGGACGCCTCAGCCTCGATGCAGGCGACCGACGAGACGCCTTCGCGCTTCGAGAAGGCGCGCGCCGAGGCGCTCAAGTGGGTGGACAGCTTGAGCGGCAGGGACCAGATGGTTATCCTGCAAGCGGGCGCTAATACGGAAGTTAAACAATCGGCCACCAGCGAGAAGGCGGCGCTACGTCGTGCCCTCCAGGCCTGCGCCTGCTCCGATTCTCCTACCCGCCTGGTCCCTGCCCTTAAAATGGCCGAATCCTTGGTCCGCGATCAGAAGGATGCGGAGATCCATCTATTTAGCGACGGGGCGGTCCCGGACCTGAGTGAGTTTGAGAACAAGGCGTTGCCGCTGGTCTTTCACCGCGTCGGCAACAGCGCCAATAACCTGGGGATCATCGCACTGGACGTTCGGGCCAATCCGGAGAATTTGAGCCAGCGCGCCATTTACGCCAGCGTGGCCAATTTCTCGTCGAACAGCGTGCAAGCGGACTTGGAACTGTTGCTGGACGACCGGCTCCTCGAAACCCGGCCGCTAACCGTCGCCTCCAACGAGACCTCTCCCCAGGTTTTCCTAGCCTCGCAATCGAAGGACGGGGTGTTCACTGTCCGCCTGGATGTCACGGATGATTTGGCCGCGGACAACCAGGCCTCGATTGTCAGCCTCCTGCCCAAGCCCGTCAAAGTGCTGCTGGTGTCGCGCGGAAACCGGCTTTTGGAAAGGGCCTTGCACGCCTGCCCGAACGTTGAGTTGAGCCTCGCCGCTGATGCTACGGATGCGTCGGCAGGGTACGATTTCACGGTGCTTGACGATGTGACGCCCACGGTATGGCCTAGCGGCAACGTGCTGGCCATCCACGTGGTCAACACCAACTGGTTCGAAAGCGTCACCAATGTCGAAGCGCCTCCTATTGTGGACTGGAAGACCGCCCACCCATTGTTGCGCTATGCCGGCTTCGATAACGTCCAGGTCATGCAGAGCCTGACGGCCAAGGCTCCCAATTGGGCGGTGGCGCTGGTGGAAGCGCCCCAAGCTCCCCTCATCCTGGCGGGTGAACTCGGGCGGCAGCGCATCGTCTGGATCGGGTTCGATATCCTCGAGAGCAACTGGCCGTTGCGCATATCGTTTCCGATTTTTATCGCCAACGCGGTGGACTGGCTGAACCCAGCCTCCACGCGCAGCAGCCAACTATTGGTCAAGGCGGGAGACTCATTTCGCTTGGGCTTGGTCGAGCCAGCCAGTTCAGCCCAGGTCACGCTGCCGGGCGGCGCCATCAAGACGTTGACCCTCGATACCAACGCCAGCGAGTTGGTCTTTGGCGACACGGCTAAGCAAGGGATTTATCGGGTGCGCGTGGGGACCAACGACACGGCTTTTTGCGTTAACCTGCTCGATGCCGCCGAGAGCAACATCAAGCCGCGCGACGAGCTGCAACTGGGCAAATACACGAAAGTCACGGCGACCACTTTGCAGCTGGCGAACATGGAATTGTGGCGCACCATTGCGGGCATCGGAATCGTGGTGCTGCTGGTGGAGTGGTGGTATTACCATCGTCGAACGGTGTGAGGACGAAGGCGCCGCTTGTTGAATGTTGAATGTTGAATGTTGAAAGTTGAACGTTGAAAGTTTCGAAGCAAGAACGCTACGACCTGGAAGAACGCCTGCTGAACTACGCAGCAGGGGTTGTTCGGTTGGTTGAGAAGCTGCCCGATTCGCGGGCCGGCAACCATGTTGCTAACCAGTTGCTCCGGTCGGGGACATCACCATTGGCCAACCACGGCGAAGCGCAAGGGGCTGAATCTGGCGCCGATTTCGTTCACAAGTTAAGCATTTGTTATAAAGAACTCCGAGAGTCGCGCCGTTGGATACGGCTCATCAAGCGCGTCCCACTGGTCGAACCACCGAACTTACCCGATGCACTCCTGCAGGAAACCGAGGAATTGGTCAGGATCTTCGCGGCCAGCTTGCGGACAGCGAAGGGCGGGAAACGTTCAACGCTTATGGTCCGTGCAAAAACAAAATTCGGATTTTCACGCGCGAGCATTTGGAGTACCTCGGCTGGCCGACGCTTCCGTGCATGCTTGGGGTTCGAAAGCGGCAGCAAGCTGCGCGCACTCCAAACGCTTCGCGAGGTCGGCAGCCGCAGCATAATCCAACGCGCAGGCATTTTGTTAGAATCGCGCTTTGAAACCGACACTCATTTTTGCACCGACCCTTCACATTCAACGTGCTGAACCGAATGGATGGCTAGTTGTGGTTCGGCTCGCCGCCTTTTGATATGACGCAACCCGATTCACCTAAAGACAGCAACTGGCCGAAGGATGAGTTCGGGCGGCACGAGGTCATCGCCCAATCGACTTCTGTGCTTTGGCTCCTCGTGGTTTTCGCGGTCCTGGGGGGATTCTACCTGTTCTCCGACATAAGCTGCGCCAACAAGGCTGAGCAGGTTATCGTTTACTGTGCGCAAGACCAGGTCTTTGCCGAGCCAATTCTCCGCGACTTCGAACGCTTAACCGGCATTAAAGTTCGCGCCGTGTTCGACAGCGAGGCGGTCAAGACCGTGGCATTGGCCAATCGATTGCTGGCCGAGCGCCCGCATCCGCAATGCGATGTGTTTTGGGGCAATGAGGAAATGCGCACTCGGCAATTGGCCGCCCAGAACGTGTTCCGCGAGCAGGTCGGCTGGGTGGCCTTCGGCTATCGCAGCCGGCGAATCGTGGTGAACACTAACCGCGTGGCCCTGTCCAACGCCCCGCGCTCCTTGCTCGAATTGACCAACCAAACCTGGCGCGGAAAGGTCGCCTTGGCGTATCCCTTGTTTGGCACTACGGCCACGCACTTTCATGCCCTGCGCCAATTCTGGGGCGAGCAGCGCTGGCTGGCGTGGTGCCGGGCCTTGGCAGCCAACCAACCCCTGGTCGTGGATGGTAATTCCGCCGTCGTCGCGCGCGTTGGCAGCGGCGAGGCCTGGGTGGGGTTAAGCGATTCGGACGACGTCGCCGCTGGCCAGCGCGAGGGCTTGCCGGTCACGGAGATGCCGATGACAGCCGAGACGCTTTTGATTCCCAACACGGCCGGCGTGGTGCGCGGCGCGCCGCATCCGCAAGCGGCTCAGCGCCTGCTCGAATTCCTGCAGCGGCCCGACATCGTCGAGGGTTTGGTCCGCGTGGCAGCGTCGGAAGGCGCTTCCACCAGCGAAGTCCGGGTCCCGACGCTCCAGGTGAACTGGGACGCACTGCTGCGGGATTTGGAATCAACGACGGCGACGCTGAAAGATGTCTTTTTGAGATGAAATGAACTGGGTCTTGCTCAAGAACAGCCTTTTGGTCAGCGGCCTGACCGCCGTGGTAGCCACGAGCTTCGGGTTTGTCGCCGCGTTGTGGATGGCCGGACTAAAGCGGCGCAAGGCACTGCTCGCAGTGGCAGTGATGGCGCTGGCTTTGCCACCTTTCCTGGTGACCAATTGCTGGCTGCATTTTCTGGGAGCGACGGGGGTGTGGCGGAGTTGGCTTCCCCTCAACATCGTTTCGCTCGGAGGCACGGTCTGGATCCTCAGCTTGCTGACCTGGCCCATCGCGTTCCTGGCCGCCGCGAGCGCCTGGCAGCGGTGCGAGGCCTGGCAACTGGAGAGCGACATGGCAGTGAGGGGCTGGTGGCTCATTCGCGGCCTGCTTTTTCCGCTCGCCCGCCACGCTCTGAGCTTGGCGGCGATGGTAATTTTTGTTCTAGCGCTGAACAACTTTGCCGTGCCCGCGATTTTGCAAGTAAAAGTTTTTCCGGCAGAGGTATGGGTGCGCTTCAACACGACCTTCGACACAGCCGGCGCCTTGCGGCTGAGTTGGCCGTTGGTGGCAGGGCCGCTGGTGCTGCTGCTCTGCTTTGTCCGGCGGCAATTCCCCTGGCCGCGTTTGCAGAGTCCGGTGCCGGCCAAGCTCTTCCGACAACAACTGGGCGGCGGATGGTTCTGGCTCTGCGGTGTCTGCACTGTCACCTTGTGCGTGCTTTCGGTCGGATTGCCGCTCTTTCAATTAACCTCGCTCGCTCGCACCTGGACGGAACTGCCGGGCGCTCTGGCGGCCGGACCAAGCGCCATCGCGCATTCACTCCTGTGGCCCGCCGCCTCGGCGACGATCATCCTGGTCTTGGCTTTACTAGTTATGCCGGGGAGCCCTGCACGATCTGCGAAGTTCGATCGAGGATTTCGTCATTCGTCATTCGTCATTCGTCATTCGTTATTCCCCTCTCTCTTGTGGCTGGCTTTCCTTCTTCCGGGGGTGCTGCTGGGGATCGGGCTGGTCGTAATATTTAATCGCTCCTGGCTGGCAGGCTTTTACCAAAGCGCTGGAATTGTCATCTTGGCCTTTGTCATCCGCTACTTGGCGGTGGGCTGGACGGCGGTCGCGCACGCTCGGAGCACAGTGGACCAGGATTTGACCGACGCTGCGACACTGGACGGGGCCAGTCGCTGGCAAATGCTGCGTTACGTGCTCTGGCCGCAAATGGCGCCGCAAGCCGCCGCCGCCTGGTATGTGTTGTTCCTGCTCTGCCTCTGGGATGTCGAGTCAATGATTTTGGTGACGCCTCCGGGAGGGGAGACGCTGGCCTTGCGCGTGTTCAACCTGCTGCACTATGGCCACAACGCGCAGGTCAATGCACTCTGTCTGACATTGCTGGTCCTCGGGGTGGCGCCGCTGGTCCTGTGGCAGGCCGGCCGGGTGTGCTGGTTGGCCTTCCGACGCCAGCCTTCACCCCTTGCGCTTGCCACCATGCTCGGTGCTGCCTGTGGTGCGACGCTCTTAGCCGGATGCTCGCCCGATTCCTCATCGAGTCAGGCTGTTCTCCAAAGCCGTATTTTCCGCCGGGTCGAGGTTATCGGCTCGCGCGGCGTGGGCGTGGGCGAGTTGAACAAGCCGCGCTCGGTCGCGGTGGATCTGCGGGACAACCTGTACGCCGTGGACATGACCGGGCGCGTGCAGAAGTTCGCCACCAACGGGGCGTTCGTCCTCTCCTGGCAGATGCCCCAGACCGACAAAGGCAAACCCAAGGGAATGTGCCGCGACCGCGAGGGGAACGTGGTCGTGCTCGAGCCGCATTATCAGCGGGTGAATTATTTCTCGCCCGAGGGCGAACTCCTGGCGCAGTTCGGCGAGCACGGGACCAACGCCGGACAGTTCACTTTGCCTCGAGCAGTGGCGGTGAATTCACACGACGAGATTTTTGTCAGCGAGTATGAGGGACTGGAGCGAGTGCAACAGTTCACGGCGCGAGGAACGAAGCTGCTGAGGAGTTTCGGCCACGCCGGCACGGGCCCGGGCGAGTTCAATCGCCCCGAGGGTCTGTTCGTCGATGCCCAGGACCGGCTTTATGTGGCCGACTCCTGCAATCACCGCATCGAGATCTTCTCGAGTGAGGGGAAATTCCTTCGCTCGTACGGCAAACCGGGGAGCGGCTTGGGCGAATTCAGCTACCCTTACGATATTTGCGTGGACCACGAGGGACGCCAGTACGTGTGCGAGTTTGGCAACAGCCGCATCCAGGTCTTTGATGCCAACGATCGGCCGCTGGAGATTATCGGCGGCCCGGGAGCAAAGCCCGGCCAGTTCAGCGATCCCTGGGGCCTGGCCCTCGATTCGGCGGAGAATCTCTACGTGGCGGATTCCCAGAACCACCGCGTGCAAAAGCTGGTTCGATGAACTGCCAATTCGCCCGGCGACAGTGAAGCGCCAGATGTTTAAGGGTCTGGTTCCGCCTGCCGTTAAGGCGGAGTTCGACCTTGGCATCCGCAATGACCTTCACGACGAGGCCAAAGATAAATGGCAGCGCGGCTGGAGAGGTATAGGCGTGCATGAAGCTGAAGGAGTTTTGCAGGTGAACTAAAAGTTGGACAACTCCGGCTGACCGCTTGGACCATGGCTTTGAGAAACCGCTGGTTTGACCTGTCCGCAGGCTTTTGACTTGGGCCAGGGTCGGTTACCACGCTTCCGCTCCTAGTCCTGGGCCTCTATGCCAGCACCACTTCTGTGCCATGGTTAGGTTCTGTTGGCCTGCAGTGCATGATTAGGCGTATGCTCAGACAAAATCATAATACTCCGCAAGAATGCGCTGCTCCGGACTCAAACCAAACGTCTCGTCGTAGCTCATCATCTGCTGGCCGCTGCCATCAATCCCGACTGTGACGTAAGACTCGCAACTGTCGGCATCAGTAAATCTCCAAATCCAATATCTCGTCTGCTCGACGAGCGCCGTGCGCACAAACTCAAGCTGAAACTCAATGACCTCCGCGCTACCGGAGTGCTCACCCCCGGGAGCTTCATAACTGAGATACTCTAAAATCTCAGTCATCGGCGCGGGGCAAGAGGCTGCGCTGTCGTCTGCCAAACGCGGAAGCTCGACGACAACGCGTTTGAGTTCGTCGAAGTCCTCGGGCAGCTCGTCTCGACGTGGGATGCTCATACGCCTAACGATGATTATACAACCAACCGATCGTGTATCTCAAGCACCATCTCCTTCCCGTAAGTTATTCGTTTCAAAGGACTTGGGCAAAAATCCGCACTCTCGTCAACTTGGCAAAAGGCGGGCTTTTTGCTGTTATACGAAACCAATCGTTCGTATATTGAACCGGGCGCTTTCATCGCAAGTCCTTAATCCTGCCTGCCTCACTTGAACGTGCCAGGTCATCTCAATGCCTCGACTAGCCCCATTTTAACGGCCCTGCGGGAAAATAAGGCTTACGCACCCACATGGTCCTTGCTTGATTGTGCTTGTTTTCATTCGCCAACAGGTTCAGAATGGCCAGCGTCGATGCAGGTCGGTTTGGTTGCCCGGAGAGGCTGCCCCTATAACCAGGCCAGGAGCAAGGGAGCCGGTGAAGAATGGACATGTTGTTTCCGGACGAAATGGAACGTATATGAAAACAACAAAAGCTATGCTAAGGAGCGGCCCAACGGTAGCAGGGCGCGTGTGTGTTGCGATGGTAGCAGCATTCCTAGATTGTCTCCAACCTGCTTACGCACAAGAGCCTCCGGAAATCCTTCAAGCGGCCCATTCTTTTGATGTCTCTATTCCTTCTGCCCCCCCAATTGGGCAGTCATTTACCCCAATAGTGACCAGTCCTGTTTCGATTGCATTGGCTTACGCTGATCTGAATCCATGGGAAAGCCCGATCACCGTGACTCTTGAGCTTCTGAACGGCACCAATGGACTCGCATCCTCCACCGTTATCCTGCCGGATGCGTATTTCGGATTCTACGATGTTGGTTTTCCATCCGTCTGTCTAACTGCTGGAACACTTTACACGGTCGAGGTCACAACACCTACCCCGAGGTGGGCTGTGGGAGTTATGAATAGTAATGCCTATGCGGGAGGCGAGCTGCTTATCGACGGCTCGTTCGACCCTCTTGCAGACCTTACTTTTAGAGTGACGCCGATACCCTCAAGCCTCACTCCCAGCCTGACACTCTCCTACTTAGGTGATGGAAATGCGAGGGTGCTGACCACAAACACCTTAACCGGGGTTTTATATGTGCTGCAAACGACGAGTGATTTTGTCAATTGGACGATTCTCGCTACAAACAGAGCAGCGGGCATTTGTCTTACTAATTCGGTGCCGGTCACAAACGCCATGCTATTTTATAGGCTGACATTTTGGCGGTAAATTGAGGGGGTTCTCGAGGTTTAGGCGGTCATTTTCTTGGGCCTTCCGTGCTTTGGCTGATTTTGGAGGGTCCTATTTCAGAGGA